>ERZ724527.1503-NODE-1503-length-10965-cov-3.441155_pt1 | contig 10965 bp, 8 predicted proteins | sample MGYA00376060_ERZ724527 | MGnify/ENA primary metagenome ERZ724527 (study PRJEB28724, sample SAMN07190886) | activated sludge metagenome | isolation source: activated sludge of sewage treatment plant in Hong Hong | place: USA: Christiansburg, Virginia | collected...
TAGGCAAACCAGCTTCAGCCAAGGCGGCTGAAGCTAAAAAAGGCGCAGTGGCCCCCGCAGCTCGCAAACCTGCGACCAAAGACGCTTTAAAATCCAAGTTACCCGTTGAAGCAACGCCGAAAACCTCGGCGCCATTGGCGCGCAGTGCTCCTGCTCCCATCGCTTTGACTCCCGTGCCGGCCAGGGCTGTCAAGCCCTCATCCCGGTTAGCCCAGATCACTGTGCCCTCTATGGCCCAGTCGGTAGCGTCAACCGCTGCCAAATCCAGTTATTCGTCTACCATGCCCTCACCTACGCTCGTCCCGCCACCTCCACTTGCCGTCAAAAAGGACCCCAAATTGGCGGGTAACTGGAAATTGAAAAGCGCCGACCAGATGGTCGACGAAGAAGTTCTGGCCATGCCGGATTCGGAGTACATGAACGAGAAGCAGCTTGCCTTTTTCCGCGTCAAGCTCTTCCGACTCAAGCAGGAAATTCACAACAGTGCCGGTGAAACCACGGAGCACCTGCGTGAAGATACCGTTGTCGTGCCGGACCCTGCTGATCGCGCCACCATCGAAGAAGAGCACGCACTGGAACTCCGCACTCGTGACCGCGAGCGCAAGCTGCTCAAGAAGATTGAGCAGTCAATCACCCGCATTGACGCCGGCGATTATGGCTACTGCGACGAAACTGGCGAACCCATAGGCGTTGGGCGTCTGCTGGCGCGGCCAACCGCCACGTTGTCACTCGAAGCCCAGCAACGACGAGAACTCAAACAGAAAATGTTTGGTGACTGATGCGTACCGCTTGCAAGTCCTGGATGGTGTCCTTACTGTCATTGTGTTGGCCTAGCGCCAACGCGCGTGGACTTGTGTCAGTGGCTGCAGCACATGGTGGCCAACCCGGATGTAGCGGGGGCTGAGCATGGCCAAAGACGAAAATGGTGGACTGTTGTCGAGGGTGGTGAAGTTCGTTCGTAACCCGACAACCAACTGGTCCGATCTGGATCAACAGGAAACTGACCGCGAGAGCAGCTACTCGAAGCAGATGCTCAAGGAGATGATTGAACGCAAGCGGCGCAACGATTTTGTGCGCAAGCGAGAGTTCGACATGTTGCGCAAAATGCGGCGCAGTGAGGTGATGGCCGGGCAGGACCCGACTGCGCGCCCCTCATTTTTTCAGAGCTCCATGCCGTCCAAGCCCGATGACAGGGCCACGACGCTCAAGAAAATCGACGAAATTGAAGCCCAGATGTCTATGCAATGGTGGAAAACCAAGCATGGAGACTCTTCGGTGCGCTCGACCAATTTCCCGATGAATTCCTCGGAAATCGGAAGCTCTACCACCAATAGCGTCCCCTCTGAAGGTGCCAGAAAGGGCCCGTCATTTACACGCACTGAGCCGACGCCATTGGTGCCAGGTGCAGCGACTGTCGCTGGCGGTCTGAGCCCGACGGCTGTACCGCCTGTGGCACCGCCAGTTCCCGAACGCGCGGCGGCACCAGTGCCTGTTCGTGTGACCGTTGCCGGCTCAACCGCGGCGCCTGTCACTTCTGGCGCGCATTTTCAGGGTGCTGCTTCACCGGCCACGGGCTTCTCGGCATCCAAATTGTTTGCGATCGATATCGAAGAATTTGCCCACGACCCCGAGCTCGAAGAAGCCGCCATACGCTTTGCTAATGGTGACGACCAGGGGGCAGAGGCTGGATTGCTGGAGGTATTGGCACCTAAGGGCAGTCGGGTCAAGCACGACGAAACCTGGATGGCCTTGTTTGATCTTTACCGAGCGACGGGTAACCATGAGGCGTTTGAAGGCGTCGCCATCGATTTTGCGGGCCGATTTGGCCGGTCAGCACCGCTGTGGTTTTCGATGCCCGAACTCGTGGGGCGCATGGGTGGACAAGCTGCCGAGCCCACAGAGGCGCAGATGGCAACCGACTGGACTTCACCAGCAAGTTTCGGAACACAGTCTCTGGCGGCATTGAACGGCGCTTTGGCCAAAGCCACTCAGCCGTATCGTCTCAACTGGAGCCGTCTCAGTACCGTCGAAGATGCTGCGGTTGAGCCTCTGGCCAAATTATTTACCCAGTGGTGCACTCAGTCGGTTCAGTTGCGTTTCATAGGCACTGCGGCCTTGGAAAAACATTTGGCTGGCGCGACCCCTTCCGGCGACTCTAGCGCTGCCGCAGCTCGGTGGCGTTTGCGCATGGAGGTTCTGCGGGTCATGCATCGACCGGACGAATTCGAGCTCGTCGCACTGGATTATTGCGTCACTTACGAAGTTTCGCCACCTTCCTGGGAGAGTGCGCGATGCGAGTTCAAATCACTGCAGGCGGATGGCTCTTCGCACTCGGGTCAAACGATCATTGGCGAAGCTTTCCGCGACTCCCAAGGCTCTGGCATGAGTACTGCGTATGGTGACTCACAGATAATGTCCGTGTCAGCGCAGCACGCCAGCGTGTCCACCGTTGAGCTGGCCGGCCAGATCATTGGAGATGCAGTGGATGTCTTGCACAAGCTCGAGTCACGGCTGCAGGGTGCTGACGTCATGGTGATTTCGTGCTCGCGCCTGATTCGAATTGATTTTTCAGCTGCTGGCACGGTCCTTAACTGGGTCACGGCCCGTCAGACCGAAGGGCGTCAAGTGCAGTTCACAGACGTTCATCGGCTGGTGGCAGCCTTCTTCAATGTGATCGGTATCAGCGAGCATGCGCGTGTCGTGACGCGCGTCGATTGACCGACACGCCCTGGGGCGGGCGCCAGGCATTGATCTGCCGCGTTCTGCCCCCATCTCTCTTCGCAACATGATGGAACAATTTCACGGGACAACCATTGTCAGTGTTCGGCGGCAAACGCCTAGCGGCTGGCAAGTGGCTATTGGCGGCGACGGGCAAGTCACTCTGGGCCACATTGTGATCAAGGGCTCCGCGCGCAAGGTGCGTAAGCTGCATCATGACAGGGTGTTGGCGGGCTTTGCGGGAGCCACTGCGGATGCGTTCACGCTGTTTGAGCGCTTTGAGGCCAAACTTGAAAAGCACCAGGGCAACCTGGTGCGCTCGGCCATTGAACTCACCAAAGAATGGCGAACTGACCGGGTGCTGCGTCGTCTTGAGGCTATGTTGGCCGTGGCCGACAAAGAGGCCTCGCTCATCATCACAGGGAACGGTGACGTGCTGGAGCTCGAGTAGGGCATCGTCGCGATTGGGTCAGATGGAGCTTACGCCCACGCGGCAGCTAAAGCCCTGCTTGAAAACACTGCCCTTGATGCCGCGACAGTCGTCAAAAAATCGCTGGAAATCGCCGGCGAAATCTGCATCTACACCAACATGAACCACACCATCGAGACCCTGTGATGTTTTCCATGACCCCGCAGGAAATTGTTTCCGAGCTAGACCGCCATATCGTGGGCCAGGCACAGGCCAAAAGGGCGGTGGCCATCGCCTTGCGCAACCGTTGGCGCCGCCAGCAGGTGGATCCCAAGCTTCGTGCAGAAATCACACCGAAAAACATTCTCATGATCGGCCCCACAGGCGTGGGCAAGACAGAAATTGCGCGCCGTTTGGCCAAGTTGGCCGATGCCCCTTTCGTCAAAGTCGAAGCCACCAAATTTACCGAGGTGGGCTATGTGGGCAAAGATGTCGACTCCATCATTCGCGATCTGGCGGAAATGGCCATCAAGCAAACGCGCGAGACCGAGAGCGCCAAGGTTCGCGTCCGTGCCGAAGACGCCGCTGAAGAGCGCATTCTGGATGTACTGATTCCACCCGCCAGGCAGGCCGAAGGCGCCAGTGCCGCCCCGGATGGCGCGGCGAGGCAAGCCTTTCGCAAGAAATTGCGTGAAGGCCTGCTGGACACCAAAGAAATTGAGCTGGATTTGGCGCAGGCCCCGGCCCAGCTGGAGTTGATGGGCCCTGCAGGCATGGAAGAAATGACCGAGCAATTGCGGGGCTTGTTTGGCCAGCTGGGGCAAACCCGCCGCAAGACGCGCAAGTTGGCCATTGGCGAGGCCATGAAGCTGCTGATTGACGAAGAGGCCGCCAAGCTCGTCAATGAAGAAGACATTCGCATTCAGGCGGTTTTCAATGCCGAACAGAACGGCATCGTGTTTATCGATGAGATTGACAAAGTCGCGACCCGCGGGGAAATGAGTGGCTCTGACGTGTCGCGCCAGGGCGTGCAGCGCGACCTGCTGCCCCTGGTTGAAGGCACGACCGTCTCGACAAAATACGGCCCGATCAAGACGGACCACATCCTTTTCATTGCCAGCGGCGCATTTCACTTGGCCAAGCCCAGTGACTTGGTGCCCGAGCTGCAGGGGCGCTTCCCCATCCGTGTGGAGCTGGGCCCTTTGCGCGTCGAGGATTTTGAAGCCATCTTGACCCAAACCCATGCTTCATTGGTCAAGCAATACCAGGCCTTGTTGGCCACCGAAAAAGTGAACATTGAATTCACGCCAGAAGGCGTGACTCGTTTGGCCCATATCGCGTTCGAGGTCAATGAGCGCACAGAAAACATTGGTGCGCGTCGCTTGGCGACCGTGATGGAGCGTTTGCTTGACGATGTCAGCTATGACGCAGCCCGTCTCGAAGGGCAAACCATCACCATCGACGCGGCCTATGTTGATTCGCGCTTGCAAGAGCTCAGCAAGAACGAAGACCTGTCGCGCTACATCCTCTAAACTGTGTTCAACACACCGCACCACGATATTGCTTAATCGCCAGGTGCTTGAGCTTGTTCGCAGTCGACCTGAATCAAACGGTGCTCTGTGGCCGTGGCGCCAAGGCGCAATGCGCTGAGGCAGCCGCCCCAGACGCAGCCGGAATCCAATGACATCAGGTTGGGGCGCAGCAGAGTGCCCAGCGTGGACCAATGCCCAAAGGCGACGGTGATGTGGGCGGTCTTTCGGCCTGGCACATCAAACCAGGGCATGTAATCTGAAGGGGCTGACGCCGGGCCGCCACTGGTCTTGAACTCCATTTCACCCTGCTCTGTGCAAAAGCGCAGACGGGTGAGTGTGTTGACTATCACCCGCCACCTGTCCGGCCCTGCCAAGCTATCGTGCCATTGCGTGGGCGTATTTCCAAACATGTGCGCCAGGAATTCGTTGACGGCTGGCCCCCGCAGTTGGACCTCGACTTCCGCCGCCAAAGACAGCGTCTGTTCGGGCGTCCAGCCGGGCAATACCCCCGCATGAACCATCAACACTTGGTCGTGCAGGTGCGCCAGATGCTGGTGCCGAAGCCAATGCAGCATGTCGGCGCGGTCTGGTGCCTCCAGCACGTCACCCAGGGTGTCGCGCCGGTGGGGCGGGCGGTGCCCCCATGCGGTGGCCAGCAAACTCAAATCGTGATTGCCAAGCAGACAGTGTGCGGCATTGCCCAGTCGCATCAGGCGCCGCAAGACCCCAGCCGAGTCGGGTCCGCGGTTCACCAAATCGCCCAATACGAACGCCGTGTCGCGGCTGGGGGAGAAGTCCAGCGTATCTAAAAGTCTGCCCAAAGCTGCATTGCAACCTTGCACGTCGCCAATCAAGTAAAGTGCCATGGTGTTCATTCTCTCCTTTGTCTCATGGATTTTCTGCTGATCGCGCTGCTCACCTTAATCAACGGCGTATTCGCGATGTCCGAGCTTGCACTGGCATCCAGCCGCAAACTCAGGTTGAATGCAATGGCTGAAGACGGTGATAAGGGGGCTCGTGCCGCCGTGGCTCTGCTCGAAAATCCTACGCAGTTTTTGTCGTCAGTGCAGGTTGGCATCACGTCTATTGGCATGCTCAATGGCATTTTGGGTGAAGCAGCTTTCAGTGCCGATGTGGCCACGCTGCTGATGGCGATGGGGGCTACTGAAAAAGCGGCAAGCATTTCGGCCACAGCCTTCGTGGTGACCATCATCACCTTTATCACCATCGTGTTCGGGGAGTTAGTGCCCAAGCGCATTGGCCAGCTCTATCCCGAGCCCGTGGCCCGGTTGGTGTCTATCCCCATGACCTGGGTGGCCCGCGTGGCCAAGCCGTTTGTTCGGCTGCTTTCATTCAGCACGCTGGGGGTGCTTAAATTGCTGCGCATCGACAACCAAGCCGGACACCAGGTGACTGAAGCCGAGATCGTGGCAAGCATGGAAGAAGGCGTGGATGCTGGCGTCATCGAGCGCCATGAACACCTGATGGTGCAGAACCTCTTTCGCCTGGACGCCCGGCCCCTAACCTCCCTGATGGTGCCGCGCTCTGACATCGAGTGGCTGGAGGCCTCTATGAGTGTGGCAGAGGGCTTACAGCAAGCTGGCATGGGCGAAGCGCATTCCTGGTACCCCGTGTGTCGCGGCTCACTCGAAGACGTGGTGGGGGTGATCAGTGTGGCGAAGTTGCTGCAAGCGGGGTTCACGCATCCCGATACCGTCGCGTCTCTGGCGGAACCGGCCCTCTTTGTGCCTGAAACCCTCACTGGAATGGAGTTGCGCGAACAATACCGCACACGCACAGGCCGCACCGTGTTCGTGGTCGACGAGTACGGTGTGGTGCAGGGGTTAATGACGCCGCGTGACCTGCTCGAAGCCATCACGGGCGAGTTACAGTCCGAAGTCCCCGCCGAAGCTTGGGCGATGCAGCGCGATGATGGTTCCTGGTTGCTGGATGGCTTGATGCCAGTGGCAGAGTTGAAGTCGCGCCTCGATATTCGCAGCTTGCCAGGCGATGATAAGGGCCACTACAACACGCTGGCAGGGCTGCTGATGGCCGCATCAGGGCATTTGCCGGTGACGGGTGAGCGCATTGAGTGCGCCGGTTGGGTGTTTGAAGTGGTGGACCTGGACGGCAAACGTATTGACAAGGTACTGGCGTTTACCAGCCCTGTGCCCGTCAATGAAGCCTGATTCTGAGCTGGAGAAAATGCATGTCTGACGTGGTCTATTACGAAAAACCAGTGCTCCTGCACCGCGACAGCCATCGGCGCGTCAAGGTTGCTCGCAGTGCGAGCTTTGCTTTCGCGCGCAAGGCCAATTCGATGTATTTGGCTGGCGCCGAGTTCTCTGAAGCCGGCAAGGAATACGCCATTGTGTTCACCCGCGTCAACGGGAAAAAGGTGGTGCCTGTGGCCATGTTGGGCCTGCGCGCGCGAGAAAACCTGTTTGTCGATGCGCAGTCGCGCTGGACATCCACTTACGTGCCCGCCTTTGTGCGGCGCTACCCTTTTGTGCTGTCCGAGCTGCAAGGAGGGCAACTGGGCGTTTGCATTGACGAGGCCTACACCGGCTTCAATGACCCCAGCGGCGAGCCCCTGTTTGATGAACATGGTCAAAATACACCGTTCCTGAAAAACGCACTGACATTCCTGGAGCATTACCAGCAGGAATATCACCGAACCGATATGTTTTGTCAGAACCTCGTCAAAGCCGGTGTGTTGACCGAGATGAATGCCAAGGCTGACTTGGTGGATGGTCGCAGTTTCACGGTCAATGGCTTGATGGTGGTCGACGAGAAAAAGCTGCTGGCCTTGCCTGATGCCACAGTGCTGTCCCTCTTTCGCAGTGGCGAGTTGCACTGGATATCAATGCATTTGTCGTCGCTGACCAATCTGCAGGGGCTGGTTGATAAGTTGTCGGCGCGCAAGGCTGCGATGGCGCCACCGCCCAAGCCTTGAGAAGGCACCATGAAAAAGCCCCTGACTCTTGCGAATCAGGGGCTTTCATTTGGTGCCGGAGAGATGAATCGAACACCCGACCTTCTCATTACGAATGAGTGGTAAATAGTATTTGCCAGCGTTGATTTAAGTTCGTACACTCTATAGAAATCAACACCTTACGCGGTTATAACTGGATGCGGAAACAGTTATCGTGTTGATTCCAATTCGCCAAAATAGCCTAAACGTGGCTACATGGTGGCTACATGGATAGGGGCACACGATGGCACGACCAAAAAGAGACGCACAGATAGACCTGAGCGAAGCGCAAGACCTGACCGCCGGGTTAATAGAGCGCCTGACCTGCCCCAGCGGCAAAGCCCAAGCCTTCATGCGCGACATCAGTTCGCCCGGCCTGCGTGTGCGTGTAACTACTGCTGGCGCTAAATCGTTCGTGTTTGAGGCAAAGCTGAAACGGCAAACCATCCGCCGCACCATTGGGGACGTTCGCGCATGGGGCATTGAAGCCGCCCGGATTGAGGCCAACAGACTACGGGTGATGTTTGACGGTGGCACAGACCCGCGAGAGGTAGAGCGCCAGCAAGACGCCGCGAAAGCTGCCAACCTTGCCGCCGCTAATGCCCGAGCAGTGACTGTGGGCGATGTTTGGCCGCGCTACCTTATGGAAGGCAAGCCCAAGCGCCGGGAGGCATGGAAGCCCCGTTATCGTGCCGACCTTGAGGCGATGGCTGGGGCTGGGGGAGTCAAGAAAAAACGAGGGGAGGGCAACACACGACCGGGGCCGCTATACCCGCTGCTGGCACTGCCGCTGGCTGGGGTGAATGAGGACAGCCTGAAAAGCTGGTACGACCGGGAATCGGTGGCAGGTCGGCACCAAGCCGCCCGCGCCTTGATGATGTTTCGCGGGTTCCTGCGCTGGTGTAGTTCAAAGCCTGAATATCGCGCCATGACCGACCGAGACTCGGGCAGGGCAGCCGCCATATTGGACGAGCTGCCAAGCACGTCTGAGAACAAGCGTACAGACTGCATAGAAGCTGCACAGTTGCCCGGCTGGTTCGCTGGTGCTAACAAGCTGGGAAACCGCACCATAGCGACCTACCTCAAAGGGCTATTGCTGACCGGGGCACGCCGTGAGGAACTTGCCGCGATTAAGTGGGCTGATGTTGACTTCACTTGGAGCCGGTTGACCCTTGCCGACAAGGTGGACAAAACTCGCGTTATTCCCTTGACCCCGTACATGGCGCAGCAACTTGCAACCCTGCCCCGTGTGACGCTGAAGGATGGGACGCCTAACCCGTATGTGTTTGCCAGTAATGCCAAAGGGGGCCGTATTACGGAGCCCCGCGCCAGCCATGCAAAGGTAATGCTTGATGCTGGAATCACAGCCCTGACAATTCACGGTTTACGTCGTTCGTTTTCCCTGCTGGGAGAGGCTGCCGGGGCACCAGCCGGGGCCATTGCACAAGTGATGGGGCACAAGCCAAGCGCCACGGCTGAAGGCTACAGACCGCGAAGTGTTGACGCCTTGAGGCCATACCTTGCACAGATTGAAGCGCACATTCTGGAGCAAGCCGGTATCGTGTTTGATGCCGCCGCAGAGCCGGGCAAGCTGCGTGCTGTGAACTAATTACCATTTTGCCCCCGCCTAGCCCGCGACTAATTACCGCTGGCGAAAAGTCGGACACCTTCACCGACAGGCTGGGGCTCCTCTTGAAGGCTGCGCTTTGAAGGGTGCAAATGCAAAAGACGATTTACCTGCCCGAGGGTCAAAAAGACCTTGCCTTCAATGGGTTGTGCCATCTACTTACAGGCGCACAAAGTGGGCTGAATATTGATGACCCTGAGTACCAAGCCGAGTACGAAAAAACCTATAAAAACCTCAACTCAGATGTTGCATCAGGAGCGCTGAAATTACAAAACTGCCCGGACCTAAAGAGGCTGCAAAAAGATGTTTATGCCGACCTTGCAGACAGCCAAGTGCTAGTCAGCGACCTACAGGGCTACTTGCAGGATAAGGGAATAGCCATCGCTGCGATGTTGGAACTAGAACTGAAAGCGGCAATATCGAAAATTCCCAGCGAACTGCTATGCGTGCAGGGAAATGCGCAAGTGCTTTTCACAAACAGAATCGGGAGACAGTTCACTGAAACCAGGTGCGTAAATGCGGGTGACCTCATTGCCTCGGAGGAAGCACGAATTGCCCGGCAACACGCCGGGTTCTATAAAGTTTGCGAAGCAGCGCAGATGCTGGCGGAAGCCAGGCCCGGCGATGACGTCAAGGACACAATTCATCGCCTGACCATGGCTACAGTCAATGGCGTGCGAATAGTCCGTGACCCCGTGAGCCATTTTCCTCTCAAACTTGGCGATGCGGCTTCAAGCGACTACAACCTAGTGAAGGCGGTAGACGTGGATTCGTGGCTGAATCAGCTAGGAGTGGGGTACGGGTTCCCCCCGCTGGTTGGCGCGACCGTGACAAACACGAAATACAAATACTGGCTTGCCGTTGAGGACGGTCAGCTTGTGCGTTTCTCCGACCTGCCGCAGATGATGGCAAATGCTCTGCACCCCGAAGGCGGTTTGGCCTACGATGACGCCTACATCAATCTTGAGGAAGAACTAAAGCTAGCTGTAAGCGATGGCCTACTGAAGGTGCGCAATCCCGCTGGGCTGGGTTTCCTTACCTCCCCGCATGGCGATGCCCTGCAACGTGCCGTGTTGAATCCCAGTGTTGATTTAAAGCCGTTCCTGAATGCGCGGGCCATAGAACTGCGCATTTCACCGCATGGAAACGGGCCGAACTATTGGACGCTAGAAAATGCCGCCGCTGCGATGCAAGCGCAATTGAACTGGCACGATGGCACCCGCGCAGAGTTTCAAGACCAAATGCAGGAAGCCGCGCAAAGTGGTGCCCTTGTGATTCTTGACCCGCGCACTTGCCTACCTGTTCGCCTTGAGCGTGTGCACACCTATTGGGAATATGTAACCCCTGACAGCGTGAACAAATGGCTTGCCTCATTGAAGGCACCTTACCGCTGGGAAGTACAGCCAGTGGAAACACCCGCGCCAGAGGTTACTGTGCGTGGTGGCGTGGGTGATGGGCTTGACGCTGCGCTATTGGCTTCCCGTGAACAGCTAATTGCTGCGTTTGGTTCTTTTGTTGGAATGAACGCGACGTGGTTTACCAACGTCAAAGATACACCTGCGCTATTGGCGGCCCGCAAAGTGGCCGGGCAAGGCGGGAGGGGGCATATTACAGAGCCGCGATTTTGCCCGTTTGAAGTGCTGCAATGGCTGATTAACCCAGCCAGACGCAAGGGCCGAATGTTGAGCGAGCACAAGGGCTGGGA
>ERZ724527.1505-NODE-1505-length-10959-cov-6.649395_pt1 | contig 10959 bp, 10 predicted proteins | sample MGYA00376060_ERZ724527 | MGnify/ENA primary metagenome ERZ724527 (study PRJEB28724, sample SAMN07190886) | activated sludge metagenome | isolation source: activated sludge of sewage treatment plant in Hong Hong | place: USA: Christiansburg, Virginia | collected...
GAGGTGGCGGCGAGTACTGTTCCGTTGTTGCAGAGCGCGGCTTCGCTGGCGCTGCTGGCTGGCAGCACAAAAATCCTGCCGCCATCGCCGGCTTGCAGGGCCATGGCCAAGGCGCCACGTACCGGGCGCAATGCACCGGACAGCGAGAGTTCGCCGGCAAACTCATAGTCGGCCAGGGCTTGACCGGGTATCTGATTGCTTGCCGCCAGAATGCCCAGGGCAATGGGCAGGTCGAAGCGGCCGGATTCCTTGGGGAGGTCGGCGGGGGCGAGGTTGACCGTGATGCGTTTGGCCGGAAACTCGAAGCCGCTATTAACTATGGCCGCGCGTACCCGGTCTCGTGCTTCCTTGACCTCGGTATCGGGTAAACCAACCAGGGTCAGGCTGGGCAAACCCCCGGCGATATGAACTTCAACGATAACCGGCGGCGCATTGAGGCCGTCCAGCGCGCGGCTGTATGCGACGGCGAGCGCCATGCCGGTTACTGGCCCGAGCGGGCTTTTTCCAGCGCGTCGACGCGGGCTTCGAGTGCCTTGAGCTTTTCGCGGGTGCGGGCGAGAACTTGCGCCTGAATATCAAACTCTTCGCGAGTGACCAGATCGAGTTTGGCAAACAAGCCACTCATCACCGCCTTGGCATTTTTTTCGATGTCTTTTGCCGGTGAATTGGCCAGTAGTGCGCTCATTTTGGCGCCAATATCTTCCAGGGTTTTGGGGTCTAGCATGGGGTTCCTCCGTGGCAGACCAGTGTAACACAGGGCTTGCCACGGATATTTTGGCTGCTCGCCCGTTCGTGGTGCGCCAGGCAAAGCCAATGCTCCATGCTGGTGCGTAGAGCTTGCCGACTACTAGGAAATTACCCCTAATTCCTTTGACTTATATCAAAATACGGCCTGGCATGGCTCGTGCTAATGCTGTACTGCACAAATTAATTTTCCAATTTCAACTTGAATTGTAGGAGAGATCACATGAAGAAATCACTTATCGCCCTGGCCCTGGTTGGCGCCTTTGCCGCCCCGGCTTTTGCCCAGACCGCAGCGCCGGCCGCTGCCGAAGCGGCTCCGGCCAGCCCCCACACCCTGACCGCCAACGTTGGCCTGTTCAGCGATTACCGTTTCCGTGGCATCTCCCAAACAGCTACCCGTCCAGCCCTGCAGGGGGGCTTTGACTACGCCCACTCCAGTGGTTTCTACGTCGGTAACTGGAACTCCAACGTTGATGCTTCTGCCGGTTACCCCGACGGCAATCTTGAAATGGACTTCTACGGTGGTTTCAAGCCGACCTTTGGTGATTTTGGCCTGGATATCGGCGGGATCTTTTATTACTACCCAGGTAGCAGTGTTAACGGTGGCAAGAACAACGGCGATGCTGTGACCAACAAGGAGCTTTATCTGGGTGGTTCCTGGAAGTTCCTTTCAGCCAAGGTTTTCTACTCGGTGGATGACTATTTCTCAGCTCGCGGTACCGATAGTACCGGCGCCGCTACCGGCAAGAGCACCCAGGGTACGTATTACGGTGATCTTTCCGCCAATTTTGACCTTGGGAGTGGCTGGGGTATCAACGCTCACGTCGGCTATACCGACGTCAAAAACGTTCACAACGCTGACTACACCGACTGGAAACTTGGGGTGACCAAGGATATCAGTGGCTGGGTCTTGGGCGCTGCCTACATTGGTACGGATGCCAAAGGCGGTACCACGGGCGTTCAGCCTTACCGCTTTACCAAGTCCAGCGGCTATTCCTATGACTCCGGCAAAGACACCGTTGTTGTCTCCGTTTCCCGCACTTTCTAATCAGCTTTAAATTCCCCATCGGTACTCCGGCCGGCGCCGGTGGGGATAACAAAACAATCTCAACCCTTATGAGGAACTACTCATGAAATTCGTAACCGCCATCATCAAGCCGTTCAAGCTTGACGAAGTGCGTGAAGCGCTTTCCGCCATCGGCGTGCAAGGCATCACCGTCACTGAAGTAAAGGGTTTCGGCCGGCAAAAAGGGCATACCGAGCTGTATCGGGGTGCCGAGTATGTCGTCGATTTCCTGCCCAAGGTCAAGATCGAGGCCGCTGTAAAGAGCGACCAGATTGATCAGATCATTGAAGCCATCGAGAAATCGGCCAGTACCGGCAAAATTGGTGACGGCAAGATCTTCGTCTTCGACCTCGAACAAGTCGTTCGTATCCGGACCGGTGAAACCGGCACCGAAGCCCTTTAAGGAGCGAATTATGAAACGTGTCTTCGCATTACTAGCTTTGGTCGGTGCCGTTGCTTTCGGCGCACCGGCCTGGGCTGAAGAAAAAGTTGCCGCGCCTGCCGTGGCTGAAGCGACAGCAGCGGCTCCGGCAGCTGCCGTGGCTCCGGCTGCCGCAGCAGCACCCGCAGCAGCACCGATTCCACCCAACAAGGGCGACAACGCCTGGGTCATGATCAGTGCTGCTCTGGTCATCCTGATGTCTCTCCCCGGTCTGGCGCTGTTCTACGGTGGTTTGGTTCGTACCAAAAACATGCTGTCGGTACTGATGCAGGTTTTTGTGACCTTCTCGCTGATCTCGGTACTCTGGGTCGTTTATGGCTACTCGGCGGCATTTACCGAAGGCAATCAGTTCTTTGGCGTGTTGGACAAACTCTTCCTGAAGGGCATCACCGTTGATTCGGTGGCGGCTACCTTCACCAAGGGTGTCAATATCTCCGAATTGGCCTACGTGATCTTCCAGGGTGCTTTTGCAGCAATTACCTGTGGCCTGATCGTCGGTTCCTTCGCTGAACGTGCCAAGTTCTCTGCCATTCTGGTCTTCATGGTCATCTGGTTCACGCTCTCCTACATCCCGATGGCACACATGGTGTGGTACTGGGCGGGTCCTGATGCCTACATCGATGCTGCCGCTGGCGAAGCTGCCGGCAAAACGGCTGGCTTCCTGTTCCAGAAGGGCGCTCTCGACTTTGCTGGTGGTACCGTGGTGCACATCAATGCCGCAGTTGCCGGCCTGGTTGGTGCCTACATGGTTGGCAAGCGTACTGGTCTGGGCAACGTGTCCATGGCCCCGCACTCCCTGACCTTCACGATGATCGGTGCTTCCCTGCTGTGGTTCGGCTGGTTCGGTTTCAACGCCGGTTCTGCTCTTGAAGCTTCTGGCGGCGCTGCTCTGGCCATGGTCAATACCTGGGTTGCTACTGCCTGTGCCGCACTGTCCTGGATGTTCGCCGAATGGATGCTCAAAGGTAAGCCTTCCATGCTGGGCGCTGCTTCAGGTGCGGTTGCCGGTCTGGTTGCGATTACCCCGGCGGCCGGCTTTGTCGGTGTCGCTGGCGCCATCATCATGGGCCTGCTGGCTGGTGTGTTCTGCCTGTGGGGTGTCAATGGCCTGAAGAAGATACTCGGTGCAGATGATTCGCTCGACGTCTTCGGTGTGCATGGTATCGGCGGCATCCTCGGCGCCATCCTGACCGGTGTCTTCGTTGATCCGGCTCTGGGCGGCACGGGTGTCTATGACTACGTGGCCAACAAGGTTGGTGACTTCGACATGACCACCCAGGTGATCGCCCAGTTGTGGGGTGTTGGTACCGTGGTTGTCTGGTCTGGTGTGGTTTCGTTTGTTGCCTACAAACTGGTCGACATCGTTATCGGTCTGCGTGTGCCGGAAGAAGAAGAGCGTGAAGGTCTTGACCTTACCTCGCACGGCGAAACTGCATACCACCACTAGTCGGATCTGTAGTCTCTCTCCTTTGGGCACCTTCGGGTGCCCATTTTTTTAGTCGCCGAGAAAGACCGGATGTATGCAGTTTCTTCCGGCAGCCTTGGCCTTGTAGAGCGCCGTATCGGCGCGCCGGGTAACATCGTCCAGGCTTTCATCGCCGGGCAGGCAGGCGCAGAGGCCGGCGCTGATCGATAGCGTTACGCTGCCTTTGGGATTGCTGACCGTTATTTTGTTAACGGCGAGGCGAATGCGCTCGGCAACCAGTGCCGCACCAGCCGGCAGCGTCGCCGGTAGGAGAATACGGAACTCGTCGCCACCGGCGCGAGCAAAAATATCCTGGTCGCGCAGATTGGCCTGTACTGCCACGACAAACTTGCGCAGGGCGGCATCCCCGGCGGCATGGCCGAGGGTGTCATTTATATCCTTGAAGTAGTCGAGATCAATGATCAGCAGCGAGAGATCGGTTCCACTTCGGGTAAAGCGCCGAAATTCCTGGCCAGCAAGTTCGTAAAAAGTCCGCAGATTGTTCACGCCGGTCAGAAAGTCGGTAGCCGCTGCAATTTCCAGTTGTTTTTCGAGTACCTTGCGTTCGGTAATGTCGAGCATGGTTCCGGATATGCCATCAGCCTCGCCCGCCGAGTTAAGGAATGCCGATTTGTGGAAGATGACATCACGTAGTGAGCCATCGGCATAGCGTACGCTGCCTTCGTAACGCTGGTGGCCGCCGGATGCCATCAAGTCGAGATCTGCGTTCAGATAAATTGCCGCGAGATCGGGTGGAGAAATATCGAAGACGGTGCTGCCAATAATGCGGCTACGCGGAAGCCCCAGGTAGCTTTCAAAGGCTTTGTTGCAGGCGATGTAGCGCCCCGCCTTGTCCTTGATGAAAATCGGGGAGGGCAGGATGTCGAGGGTGGTTTGCAGACGTAACAAAAGTGGCAAATTATTGGCCGGTTGCCATGCCTGGGTGTTGCTCGCCGGTGGACGTTTAAGCCGGGCCAAGACCAGTTCCATGCGCTCCAGGTCGTCGATCGCGCAGCAATCGGCTGCGTCATCGCCAAGGGCGCGGCGCGCCAACTCGGGATTGTAGGGGTCAAGCAAAACAACATGCGGGAACCCGTTCGGACACATCGGGTGAAAGCGTTGCCGCCAGTCTTCGTAAGTACTGGCACTGTCGATCGCCACAAATACCGCACGGGCGGCAAAGGCCGCCTGGCAATCGTCACCTGGCTTGGGATTGACCAGTTCTAGCCCGGCGAGTTTAGGGAGTGGCGCGCCGCGTATCTCCCTCAAATCAAGGAAAAGCAGGCGATCAGGATTAGGTGGATTCAAATCGCGCTTCTCCTGAAGGATGGAGGGCTGGATTGCGAGTAAATGTCAGGGGAATGTTACGCAATTGCCGCCGCTAAATCCAGCAGGAATTATTTGATCAGTGGCAACAGGGTGCGGAAGTCGGTGGAGCAGGCCTGTTCTAGCCACTCAAACAAGACCATTTCAGTGGTCACAATGTGCACGCCGGCATCACGCATCCGTTCAATGGCAATGCTGCGGCTCTCCGCGCTACGGGAAGCGGTCGCGTCGGCGACCAGGAATACGTCGAACCCGGCCCCACGCAGGCCGAGGGCGGTCTGCAAGACACAGACATGGGTCTCCATGCCCGTCACAATGATCTGTTGGCGACCTTTTGCCTTAAGTGTTTCAAGAACTCCGGGTTGGCGAGTGCAGGAGAAGTAAATTTTTTCGAAATAAATGGCGTCGACCGCAACATTCTTGATGGCTGCGATGCTGGGGCCGAGTCCCTTGACGTATTGCTCCGAGATAAAGCTGGGCAGCGTAAGCAGGCGGGCAGCTTCAAGCAGACGCTGATTGTTTTTGATCGCCACCTCGCCGTGATTTATGGCCGGGGCCAGCTTCTCCTGAATGTCGATGACTAGTAGCAGCGAGTGATCACGAGAAATGAGCATGGTTTGACCTAGCGGAAGACGACGGTTTTGTTGCCGTGTACCAGCACCCGGTCTTCCAGATGATAGCGCAGGCCGCGCGCCAGCACGGTTTTTTCGATGTCTTTGCCATAACGCACCATGTCTTCCGGCGAATCGGAGTGGTCGATGCGGATGACGTCCTGCTCAATGATCGGGCCGGCATCGAGTTCGCTGGTGACGTAATGGCAGGTCGCACCAATCAGTTTGACGCCGCGTTCATAAGCTTGGTGATAAGGCTTGGCACCGGCAAAGCTGGGGAGGAAGGAGTGGTGAATGTTGATGATGCGACCAGAGAGCGCAGCGCACAGCTCGGGTGACAGAATCTGCATGTAACGGGCAAGGACCATGGAGTCGCCGCGCACGTCGTCGAAAATGCGCTGCATTTCGGCGTAGGCGCCCTTCTTATTCTCGCCGTTGACCGGAACATGGTGGAAGGGAATGCCGTGCCATTCGACAAAGCCACGGAAGGTGTCGTGGTTGGAAATGACGCAGGGAATCTCGATGTCGAGTTCTTTGGCCTGCCAACGGGCGAGCAGGTCGTAGAGACAGTGTTCCTGCTTGGAAACAAGGACGACAACGCGCCGCTTGACCGCGCTATCGTTGATCCGCCAGTCCATTTGCAGCGGCCCACCCACTTCCTGGCCGAAACGCTCACGGAATTCGGCGAGCAGGAAGGGCAGGGTGTCCGCCTTGATCTCGATGCGCATGAAGTAGCGGCTGGTCAGTGCATCGGAATGGAAGCTGGACTCCAGAATCCAGCCGCCGTTGCTGGCAATAAAGCCGGAAACCTTGGCGATGATGCCGACCTGATCGGGACAGGAGGCCGAGAGCGTGTAGAAGCGGTTGCTGGGCATCTCTGGCTTAGGCGACTTTGGCGAACGCCTTGTCGATCTCGGCCCGCAATTCGTCGTAGTTCATGGTGACCGGGAATTGCGGAAATTCGCGGATAACGTTTTCTGGCGGGTGGAAGAGGATGCCGCCGTGTGCCTCGCCGAGCATTGCCGTGTCGTTATAGCTGTCGCCGGCAGCGACGATGGTGAAATTGAGTTCCTTGAAACGTTTGACCGCTTCGCGCTTCTGATCCGGCATGCGCAAGTGATAGGCCACCAGCATCCCGGAGGCGTCGGCTTCGAGCGAGTGGCAGAACAACGTCGGCCAGCCCAGTTGGCGCATCAGCGGGTGGGCGAATTCGTAGAAAGTGTCGGACAGGATGATGACCTGATAGTCCTCGCGCAACTGATCGACAAAGGCGCGGGCGCCCTGCATCGGGCCCATCTCGGCGATTACCTTCTGGATATCCGGCAGGCCAAGCTTGTGCTCGCGCAGGATGTTCAGGCGGTAGGTCATCAGCTTGTCGTAGTCCGGCTCGTCGCGCGTCGTGCGCTTGAGTTCGGGAATGCCGGTGCGCTCGGCAAATTCGATCCAGATTTCCGGAACCAGAACACCTTCAAGATCAAGACAAACGATTTGCACGGTCAACTCCCTGCGGAATACGAAAAACGAGAATTTTACCCGATCAGGGCAGGCTTATCTCCGCCATCGGGCGTGAAAGATAATAGCCTTGGGCGTAATCGACACCAATTTGCACCAGTAATTGCAGGGTTTCGGCATCGCCGACAAATTCAGCAACCGTCTTCTTGCCCAGACCACGCGCCACTTCGACGATGGCGCGGACAAAAACCTGATCTTCTCGGCTGCTTGGCAGGTTGCGGATGAACATGCCGTCGATCTTGAGCACATCAGCCGAGAGGTGTTTGAGGTAGGCAAAGGAGGAAAAGCCGACGCCAAAGTCATCAAGGCAAACCGTGCAGCCCAGCGCCCGGATGTCCTTGATGAACTGTTCCGAATCCTGCATGTTGGCGAGGGCCGAGGTTTCAGTCAGCTCGACAATCAGGCGCCGCGGTTCCACGTGGAACTCGGCGAGTAGCGAACGTATCGTGCCGGCCAGCGTTGGGTCGTCGAAGGAGCGGGCCGAGATATTGATCGCCAGCGCGGCTAGTTTGGGCATTTGAGCCAGTTTGGCGATCGCCGCCCGCATCACCCAGCGATCAATGTCGATGATGCGCCCGGTGCGTTCTGCCGCTGGAATAAAGCTGCCGGGGAGCAGTAATTCGGCTGGGTTTTCCGGGTCGGTCATGCGCACCAGCGCTTCATAGTGCGAGGCGATGCCGGTGCTGGTTGCGTGAACGCCCTGATAATGCAGCACGAAACGATTCTCCCTGAGCGCCGCCTGGATTTTCTCGTTCCAACCGAGATGGGCGAGCATCGCCGCGGACTGATCAAGTTCTGGCCGATAGATGCGCCAGCCGTTCTTGCCGCCGCGCTTGGCCTGATACATCGCCGCATCGGCACGCGAAACCAGCTCTTCGGCGTTTTCTGCATGTTCCGGAAAAAGCGCAATGCCGATGCTGATGGTCAGGCCGAACAGCCGATTTTCAAATTCAAAATGCATCTCGGAGACGGTGCTAAGCAGGCGTTCCGCCAATGCCTGGGCGCCAGCCTGATCGGCGTTGGGGGCGATGATGGCAAACTCGTCACCACCGAGGCGGGCGAACAACTCGTTGTTTCGGACCAGTCTGCTCACCGTGTCGGCGGTGCGGATCAGCACGTTGTCGCCGGCGCGGTGGCCGAAAGTGTCGTTAATGGTCTTGAATTCGTCGATGTCGAAATAAAGCAGGGCGCCGAACAGGCTAGGGTCACGCCCGGCCTGATTGAGCAGGCGATCAAGCTCACTATCAAAGCGTGCACGGTTGGCGAGCGTGGTCAGCGAGTCGCGCTCGGCCATGAAAACCAGGCGCTCGGCAATCTGGCGTTCGCCGGTAATGTCCTCGAAGATCCACAGCCGTCCACTTTCGCCTCCTCCGGCGCTGGTCACCGCTACGCTGTGTTCGGTAATCGTCCGTCCATCGGGCAGCGCATATTCGCGGAGCGAACCTTCTCCATTGAACAACTGTTCTGCTGTGCCCTCGAATAGGTCGAGTGCCAGACGCTGGCGTAGCGCATCGACTGGCTGGTCGATATATTGCGATTCAAAGGCGACGGTCCACAGTTTGAGGAAGGCCGGGTTGAGGTAGGAAATCTGATTATCTTTCGCGACAAACACCAGGCCGAGACGCATTGCCGAGAGCAGCGCATCAAGACGGCCGCGTTCGGTGGCCAGCGATTCGGCCAAGGCCCGTTGTTCAGCTTCGGAATGCCCAAGGTCAAGCATCCGCCGCTCCAGCGTTGCCGCCATGCCATTGAAGGCGCGGGCGACAACGCCGATATCGTCAGCGGCAGTTTCGGTCAGCGGGCGGAATGGGCGGCCGGCGGCGAGATCATTGCTGGCGGCGCTGAGTGCCGCCAGGCGGCGCGTCAGCCAGAGGGCAATCGCTGCCAAAACCAAGGTTGATAGCAGGATGCCGACAATCGCCAGCATGATGTTTTGCAGCAGTATTTCGCGACGTGCTTCATTGAGAAAACGCAGGTCGATACCGATTTGTAGCTCGCCGTAATTACGCCCTTCAAGCTGGATGGGAATAGCTACATTCAGGTGCTGCAGCCGAAAAATCCGCTCCTTTGAGGTGTCGACCGCAGGTGGCGGGCTTGAACTGTCCAGATTGGCGCTGGCGATGCGCTGCCCATCCTCATCGAACATTACCAGATAGGTCATGCCCTGCAACTTGTAGGCGCTGCTCAAGGTGTCGCTGACGGCGGCATAATCGCGTTGCGCCATGGCTGGTGCCAGTGCCGCTTGTAGCAGGCTGCCGGTTTCGGCACGGCGCAGTTCGAACTGGCGGATCAGGTGTTCCTCGGCGAGGCGCTGACTGTTCCACAGGATGGCCGAAATCATCACCACCTCGACGACGACGGTCAGGGTGATCAACCTTCCACGTAAAGAGCACAGGGCGCTGAGCAGATTCATTTAGCGCAACAGCTTGGCGAGTTGGCGGCGGGTTTCCGGTAACAGGCGATCGAGAAACTCGCCCTCCTCACGGGTGGGGTCGCGGAAGCCGCCATGTTTGGTTTTTTCAAAGAATTGTTGGCCATCCGCTGTCTTTTCGAAAGCCAGCAAAGCGGCCTTGATCGCCTTTTGCCGTTCCGTCGGGATGCGATTGTGGGCAATATAGTACTGGCCGGGGATCGTGCTCAATTCGCGCCAGACGACGGCATCCCGTTGCAGTTCGGGGGCAGCGAGCACCATTGTTGAGTATGAAATAAGCGCCGCCCGGGATTTTCCGGAGATCGCGCTATGCAGGGCGCTGGAGTGCGAGACAGTTTCGACAAACTGGAAATCGCTGTCTTCCTTGATCCCCTCGTCGCCCAGAATCAAGGTGCCAACAATGACCAACAGCGCACTCCGTTCGGCAACGGCTATGGTCTGCCCGCGTAGTTCTTCAGCGCTGGATAGCGGCTTGTTGCGACTGGTGACCAGCACGCCGCGAATTGGGGCTTGGTGTACGAGCAAGGCGGTGTAGCCGAATTCCCTGGTTGCCAGCCGAGCGTAATGCGGGGCGAGCAGGGCAACATCGTATTCACCGTCGAGCACACGTTTGATGAAGGTATCGTAATCCGGGGCAGTTTGCAGTTGGACGGGCTGCTTGAGCTCCCGTTCAAGCGCAATGGCAATCGGCTGATAACTGGCCATCAGCGTGCGGGTGCTGAGGTAGGGCATGAGCCCGATGCTCAGTGGGCGCAGCGCTGATTTTTCCTGAGCTGCGGCATACGGCATCGCCAGCAGGCAATACAAAATCAGAAGGCAACGTAGGCAGTTCATGTCACTCCCTTTAACCCTGTCTTTTATGCGGGAATTATAGAGTGAGCACGTCTGCTCTGCTGGACTAATCAGGCGTTGGTAATGCTTCCAGCGCCTCATGTACTTCCAGCCAGCGCATCTCGGCTTCATCAATCTGCTCGCCGAGCAAGCCGGCCTGGCGGTGCATTTCTTCGCTCTTTTGGCGGTCGACCGCAACATAGTAGTTGGGGTCAGCGAATTGGGCATCCAAAGCGGACTTTTCCACGGTCCACTTGGCAATTTTCTTTTCCAGCTGCTCGATTTCCTTGATCAGTGGGCGGCGTTGGGCGAGCAGGGCCTGGCGGCTGGCTTTGGAATCGGCGCGGCTTTGCAGGCGTTCGGTCTTTTCCGCGGCCTGCTCTGGTTCGGCAGTCCGTTCGGCATTACGTTGGCTGGCCAGCCAGGCGGCGTAGTCGTCGAGGTCACCATCGAATTCAATGGCCTTGCCATCGGCAACGAGCAGCAGTTCGTCGGCGCAGGTGCGCAGCAGGTGGCGGTCGTGCGAGACGA
>ERZ724527.1506-NODE-1506-length-10958-cov-6.358984_pt1 | contig 10958 bp, 8 predicted proteins | sample MGYA00376060_ERZ724527 | MGnify/ENA primary metagenome ERZ724527 (study PRJEB28724, sample SAMN07190886) | activated sludge metagenome | isolation source: activated sludge of sewage treatment plant in Hong Hong | place: USA: Christiansburg, Virginia | collected...
TGGAGTCGTACTCGTTCATCTGGCAGCCGTGGGTTTCGATATAGAGCTTGCTCATGCGACCGGCCCTCAAGGGGCAATACAAAGCGGGCGTTTATTATACAGGCACAAGCCCCTTCTTATGTGCAGACCGGCAGGCTCTGGTATCCTAAGAACCCTTCCAGAACACCCCGAATGAGCATCATGGCCAAGCAAGCCCTTTACAAGGTTGTCTTCGTAAACCAGAGCCAGGTATACGAACTGTACGCCCGCCAGATTTTCCAGAGTGACCTGTACGGGTTTATCGAGATCGAGGATTACGTCTTTGGCGAGAAATCGTCGATGATCGTCGATCCGGGTGAGGAAAAGTTGAAAACCGAGTTCGCCGACGTCAAACGCAGCTTTATCCCGCTGCATGCCATTGTCCGCATCGATGAAGTGGAGAAAGAAGGCCCTGTACGCATGACCGAGGTGAAAGCCGGCTCGAACGTGACGCACTTTCCATTTGCCCCACGCCCGATGCCAGGCCCAGGCCCTGGATCGGAGCATGAAGAATAAAGGGGCGCGGCCATCAAACCGATTTTTGGCAAGCGCCCGTCCGCTTTCTCCCGCCTGTTAATGCCTGCGGCGCTGGCGCTGGTGTTGCTGGGCATCGGCTACTCCCGACCAGAGCTGCTGGCCAGCACGCGCAGCCTGCTGGCTGACCATGTTGCCCGCCCGCTTTACTGGCTGATCGCTTTTCCGTCCCGCGTCTGGGAATGGACGGATGAGACTTTCAGCAGCCGGCAAGCACTGGAAGAACGCAACCATGCGTTGGAGCATGAGAACCTTATCCTGCAACGCAATGTGCTGCGCATGGCTGCACTCATGGCAGAAAATGCCCGCCTCAAGGAACTGCTGAACTCCACTGAACTGCTGGATGACTCTGCACTGGTCGCAGAACTGCTCGGGGTATCTGAAGATCCCCGCCGTCAGGAAATCCGGATTCACCGCGGCCGGGCTGATGGCGTTTTTGAGGGGCAGCCTGTGCTGGATGCCTTTGGTCTGGTGGGCACAGTCATTGAGATATCCGAGCACACCGCGCGCGTGTTGCTGATTACCGATACCAGCAACGCGGTGCCAGTGCAGGTCAACCGCAATGGTGTCCGCGGCATCGCCGAAGGCAGCGGGCATCTGGATGAGCTGTATATCCGGAATCTTGTGCCCACCACCGATATCAAGGAGGGCGACCCGATTGTCAGCTCGGGACTGGGCGGCCGCTACCCGCCAGGCTATCCCGTCGGCGAAGTGGTGCGTATTGAATATGACGGCGCGGACTCATTCCTGAGAGTGGTGGTGAGACCCTCTGCCCATCTGGATCGCAGCCAGCAGCTGCTGCTGGTATTCCGTGCCGAAGCGCAAATACCCTCGGCAGCACCAGCACCCTCTGCAACACCAACAATGCCGACAACACCAGCCAGCACTGATAAAGATGCTACTCAACCCTGACCGTTACTGGTGGCTGATGCCCACCAGCATGATGTTTGCCTTCTTCTGGCAATTCTGGCCGCTGGGCGCAGCTGCACGGCAAATAGCGCCCGATGCCGTTGTAATGGTGATGTTGTACTGGGCACTGAGTAAACCCGAATACGTCAGCAGCGGCTGGGCGCTCTTTGTCGGCCTGCTTCTCGACGGGGTGGAAGGATGCCCTCTCGGGATGCACGCACTCGCTCTGGTGGTAGTTGTGTACGCCGTGCAGTTACTGCATGAACGCATCAGGATGTTTGCTATCTGGCAGCAATCATTGGTGGTCGGCCTCCTGTATTTGGCTTACCTACTTATTTGTGACTGGGTGTTGTTTTTCGATCCTTACAGCGGCAATAAACCCTTCATGATCCTGACTGCTATCAGCACCGGCATTTGCTGGCCTGCGTGTTTCCTGCTACTGCGGCAGCTTGAACAGGGCTCCTTTCGCAGCTCGGTACGTCCGTAAATGGACAGGCACGACCCCCCGTTTTTTCTGGCCTCTGTGTCGCCGCGCCGCGCCGCACTGCTCAGGCAGATCGGCATCCACTTTCATGTTTTCCCGGTTGATATCGACGAACGCTGGCTGCCCGGCGAAAGCCTGACAGACTACGTTGCCCGCCTCTCCAGCGCCAAAGCGCGCTTTGCACAACAGGCTTTGCCGGCAACCTCTGTGGTGCTGGCAGCCGATACAGCCGGCGCCTGTCACGGCAAACCGCTGGTTAAACCCGCGAATGAAGAAGATGGCATCGCAATGTTGATGACCATGAGCGGCAAGGCGCACACTGTGAGCACCGCTATCAGCATCTGTTGCGGCACACAGCTGGAAACCAGAGTGGTCAGCACAGAGGTGTTTTTCCGGCAGATCCATGAACAGGAAGCGCGTCGCTACTGGGCGACCGGCGAACCAGCGGACAAAGCAGGCAGTTATGCCATCCAGGGATTCGGTGCCGTTTTTGTTGAACGTATCGAGGGCAGTTATAGTGCGGTGGTTGGCCTTCCACTCTACGAGACTGCAGCCATGCTGGAAAAATTCGGTATCCGCTGCTGGCAAACCACACAAACGGAATAAGGTTAACCACTTACCACATGAGCGAAGAAATCTTGATCAATGTTGCACCCATGGAGACACGCGTTGCGGTGCTCGACAACGGTGTGCTGCAGGAAGTCTATATCGAGCGAACTGAAAAACGCGGGCTTGTGGGCAACATCTACAAGGGAAAAGTGGTGCGTGTTTTGCCGGGGATGCAAGCCGCTTTTGTCGACATAGGCCTGGACAGGGCTGCATTTATCCATGCTGCAGACATTGCGACTACCGATGAAAACGGCATGGAAAGACCCAGCGAACATGTGCCGGATATACGCTCACTTGTCCATGACGGTAAAAGCCTTGTTGTGCAGGTGATCAAGGATCCTCTCGGCAGCAAGGGCGCGCGACTGACCACGCACCTGTCGGTTTCCTCACGCTTCCTGGTATACATGCCTTACACCAACCACATCGGCATCTCGCAAAAAATTGAAAACGAAGAAGAAAGGACACGCCTTCGCTGCATTGTCGAAGCCTGTTTACCACAAGAAAATCGTGACCGGGCAGGCGGCTACATTGTACGCACTGTGGCAGAAGGTGCTTTAGCAGAAGACATACAGACCGACGCACTATTTCTCCAGAAACTATGGGGCGATCTCAAGCCGGGTCTGGGTTCTTTTTCTGTGCCCAATGTCATCTATAACGACTTGCCGCTGTTCATCCGCACCATGCGTGACGCAGTCAAACCCGGGGTCGAGAAAGTACGTATCGATTCACATGAAGAATATCTGCGCCTGTTAAATGTTGCCGCCGACTACCAACCCGGCGCACGCAGCATGATCGAATTCTACGATGGCGAACGCCCGATTTTTGATCTTTACGGCGTGGAAGAAGAAATCCAGAAAGCACTGCAGCGCCGCGTGAACCTGAAGTCTGGCGGTTACCTCATTATTGACCAGACTGAAGCCATGACCACCATTGACGTCAATACCGGCGCGTTTGTGGGGCATCACAATCAGGAAGAGACACTTTTCAAAACCAATCTGGAAGCAGCGACTGCATTGGCTCGCCAATTACGCCTGCGGAATCTTGGCGGCATTATTATTATTGATTTCATCGATATGCAGGATGAGGAACATCGACGCCAGGTGCTACGGGCGCTGGAAAAAGCCACCGAGAAAGATCATGCCAAATTATCAATTACGGGTGTATCGGAATTAGGGCTGGTGCAAATGACCCGCAAGCGCACCCGCGAGAGCCTCAGCCGCGTATTGTGTGAAACCTGCCCGGCATGCCAGGGTCGCGGGATACAGAAATCAGCAGAATCAGTCTGCTACGAAATCCTGAGGGAAATCCTGCGTGGCGCAAGAACCTATGACAGCAAACAGCTGTTGGTGCTCGCGTGCCAGGAGGTCATTGACCGTTTGCTGGATGAAGATTCAGCGAGTGTTGCCGATCTTGAAGAACTGACGAAAAAAACTATCCGTTTCCAGGTGGAAAGTGTCTACACGCGAGAACAATATGACATCGTCCCCCTTTAAACTTTTCACCTCCAGGCTAGTACGCCGTTTTTTATGCCGAAACGTCTAGCCCTGCGCCTGATCAATCTCGTCTGGTACAGCACAGCATTGCTGATTTTGCTGGCCGCTATTGTTGTGGCTACAGGCCGGGAGCTGCTGCCAAACATTAACTTTGATAACAGGCCTTTGCTGGACTATGTGAGCAAACACGTTGGCGCTGATATCAAGACAACCGGACTTCGCTGCCAATGGACGCAACTTTATCCTGAATTCAGCGCACAGCAGGTGTCGGTCAACACGCCGGAGCTCTCTATACATCTGGAAAACGTGCGGCTGGATATCGACTTCCTGCGCAGCGTTATACAAAGAACACCCGTATTTGACCGATTGCAGCTGACAGAGGCTAATATCCGTTATACGCAGCCAGACAACTCTGCGCCGAGCACGGAAGCAGACCCGGAAAAAACCTGGAACATTGTCAATCTGCTATTCAATAATGATGTAAAAGTACAAAACGTTACACTGGAATGGCATAAAGGGAACCAGGTTCATTTATTGCGCCTGAATGATTTTCGTGTCGAGCAGAACTTTTATCGAAAAAAGTTTTTCTTGCGTCTTGTTGACCAACATGGGAAAGAAAACCTCTACGTTGTTGGCGAGTTACAAGGTAATTCCCTGGATAGCAGTGAAGGTAAGTTGTATATCAACGCACAGGAGTGGCTATTGGATGACTGGATACCTATTCCTGTTGAACAACCGCTGGCGTTGACAAACGGGGAAGCATGGATCGACTGGCAGGGCATGGAAACTGCCAATGCGATTGCCCAATTGCATGTTCGCCCACAGCCCGAAACAGCCAGCAATACCCCATTGCCAGAATCCATTGATGCAGTGTTTTCTGCACACTGGAAAAAAGACGGCCTGAGCAGTATCGACATACACTCCCTGACACTGCAAGAGCAGCAACAAACACTGCCCTTACTGGGCAACACAAAAGTGTCAGTCGATTTTTCAAAACCTGGTGAATGGCGAATGCAAGCGCCAGAACTGGTACTGCAAAACCTCATGGCGGTTAATCAATACGTTCCTGCCGGCGATCTGAAAACCCTATTCCAGTCACTGAACCCTCAAGGCGCTTTGCGCAATGTTGATCTCCTGTGGGATAACACCAAGCCCCTGACTGAACGCATGTTGCTTCGAGCCAATGCCGACAGCATAAATAGCGGCGCATGGAATGGCGTTCCTGCTTTCACGCAGGTAAGCGGCTATCTGCAAAGCGGAATTGGCTACGGGTTTATTGATCTCGACAGCAACAATGGTTTTTCCATGTTTTACCCGAGCATCTATCACGAACCCATGCATTTCCAGCGCGCTGCTGGCCGCGTGCAATGGCACTGGATACCTGAGAGAGACACGGTTCTGGTAGGCAGTGACTATGCCAGTTTGACGGGTGATGCCGGTGAAGCGCGTGGAAATTTCTGGCTTGATCTTCCCTTGCATAACGCTGCTGGTGAAATGTATCTCGCGATAGGACTGCGCAAAAGTCAGGCGCGTTATCGAGATATGTTCCTGCCCTACATTTTGCCTGCTGACTTGCTGTCATGGCTCAAGAACAGCATAGGTGATGCAGAAGTTCCCAATGCGGGATTTATTTATCGTGGCGGGTTGTCCCATGGCAACCAACATACCAATGCAATCCAGTTTTATGCCGATATCAATAATGGCGATCTGCAATTCGACCCGCACTGGCCCAGGCTGACGAAACTGAATGCACGCCTGCTAGTAGATGATGGCAACGCCATTGTTCGCGCAAACAGCGGATTGATTTACAACACTGCCATTCAGGGAGCTTATGTTGAATTGCTCCAGCAGAACCCCGGTTTGTCTATTCATGTCAACGCCAATGCACGTGGCTATGCACAAGATGGCTTACGCATCCTGAAAGAAACGCCATTGAAAGACATCATTGGAAACGAAATGAACAGCTGGCGGATGCCACAAGGACTGCTGTCTACAGGACTGCAATTGCAGATCCCACTGGCAGGCGCAACAGTGGAACAAAAGGAGGACGTGCGACTTTCACTGTTCGACACACAACTGGTGATGGATGACCTGCGACTGGATTTCAAATCCATCAATGGCAACATCCGTTACCAGACAGATACAGGATTACATTCACCCGAATTAAATGCTTTGTTATTTGGTAAGCCGCTCAAGCTGGATATCGCCAGCAAAAAAACCGCCAAAGACCTGACGATCAATATCACTGCCAAAGGCAGTGCCAACACAACCGATATTGCCAATTGGACAAAACTTACACCACTACACATGTTGGCCGGGCAACTGGACTACAACGCTTTCCTGACACTGGGGCCATTTGGCGCAGCGCCCGCAGCACAACTCGGACAATTGCAGATCAGCAGCGACTTGAAACAGGTAAGCGCGCCACTACCACCTCCTTTCACCAAAAATCGTGGCGAGCAAACGCCTTTCAACCTGAGGGTGGACCTGCTGCGTGACAACCAGCAAAACTATCTAGTGGAATATAACAAACAACTTTCAGGCTTTATCAGCGTCCGGAATGGCAACCTTCTGGGTGGTGAGATGGTGTTATTGGGTGAAACTGCACGCGCACGCGCCCAAGGCGGAAATTTCCTGATACGGGGCTCTCTGCCATCGGTTGATTTACAGCAGTGGCTGGGCCTGATTGCCGTGTATAACCAGTTACCGCAGCAACCGACTAGCAGTAATCCCGTTTATCCCGCGCTTTCATTGACGTTTAACAACGCCACCTGGAAAGACATGTCTTTCCCTAAACTGCAACTGTCTGCTGAACACACTGACAAGGCATGGCAGATCTATTTTGATTCAGGCAATGCCCGCGGCAGCGCATTTTTCTATGAAGACCAACGCATTCCTGATATTGCGCTGAGTGAACTGAGACTGTATCGCAATAAAGCGGGGGCAGCTGAAACAAAAGACAACAAACAAGGCAGCCCCGTAAATTTTGCCGATATCCCTTCACTGAACATCCGCATTGATCATTTGCTGGTTGACGACATGGATGTTGGCAACTTCAGCACCGAATTACGCAGCAAGGAAAATGTGCTGCGCTTTGAAAATTTGCTCGCCACCGGGCCGGGATATCAACTGCGGGATGGCACTGGCACCAGCGGCAGTACATTGCTCTGGCGCCACAATACCGACGGCACAGAACAAAGTGAATTTCATGGGCTGTTGATGATGCAGGGAGAACAGCCTGCTATAAAACAGCTGGGCATCGATATGTTTATTATCGGCAAGAGCGTTTCCCTATTCGCCGATCTTGTCTGGCCTGGCCCGCCACAAGACGTCAGCATCAGGAACATAGCTGGCAACGTTTACACCGAAGGTAAAAATGGAAAGTATTTACAAGCCAGCCCGAATGCTGCGATGCGCGCACTGAGTTTCATTAACGTGGCTACCTGGGCACGTCGCCTGCAACTGGACTTTTCAGATTTACGCAGCGATGGCATCAGCTTCGATGAATACAAGGGCAAACTGGAATTTGCAAAAGGTGTGATGACATTCACTGAGCCGCTGGAAATTGTCAGCCCGTCCAGCGCGCTGGCACTGAGCGGCAAGGCGCTGCTAGACAAAGAGCTGCTGGATCTTCGACTGGTCGCCACCTTGCCGGTAGGCAACAATGCCACCTGGATTGCAGCGGCTGCTGTCAGCTTGCCTGCTGCTGCTGGTGTTTATCTGATCAGCAAAGTGTTCGATAAACAGATCAAGAGCCTGACCAGCCTGAGCTACAGGATTACTGGCCCGATGAGCGAGCCAGATATCAAGTTTGAATGGATTGCACCGCCTGATAAAAAAGCAGGCACCACCATCAAGAAGACTGGCGAGACAAAATAGTCTGGACGATAGACGTTGTTGAACAATTATCAACAAACGACAGCACTTTCACATCGCCCCCGTAAGCCTGCACGATAGGGGCACCTACCACCTGTTCAGGGCGGTAGTCTCCACCTTTCACCAGCACATCCGGTTTCAACAACTGCAAAAGACGCTCTGGTGTATCGTCTTCAAAGACAACTACCCAGTCCACCGCTTCCAGACCCGCCAGGACAGCCATGCGGCTTTCTGCAGGCTGCACAGGCCTACCCTCTCCTTTCAGGCGTTTGACGGATGCATCTGCATTCACAGCCACTACCAGTCGTTGTCCGAGTTTTTTTGCATCTTCGAGATAGGCAACATGGCCGGGATGCAATAAATCAAAACAACCATTGGTGAATACAATTTTTTCGCCATTGGCACGCGCATCATCCAGTGCAATCTGCAACTGGTTTTCCGTCATCACACCGCGCCCGACACCATGCGCCTGTTGCAAAGCCCGCCGCAATTCAGGACCACTCACTGTTGCAGTACCCAATTTGCCCACCACGATGCCGGCAGCAATATTGGCCAGCACCACTGCGTGTTGCATAGGCACACCTGCGGCCAGTGCAGTGGCTAGCGTTGCAATTACCGTATCGCCCGCACCGGTTACATCAAATACTTCACGCGCCTGCGCGGGAAGATGCAGCTCTTGTTGTTCCCCTTGTTGCAGCAGTGTCATGCCATGTTCACCACGCGTAATCAGCAACGCCTGCAGATCAAGGTCTAACATCAGTTGCAGGCCTTTTTGCACGAGATCGCGTTCGTCGCGACAAGCACCGACCACGGTTTCAAATTCATGGAGGTTTGGCGTCAACAATGTCGCCCCCCGGTAACGGGAAAAATCCGTACCTTTGGGATCAACCAGTACACATTTTCCAGCCGCCCTGGCTGCAGCAATCATGTCGCCTGCATGCAGCAATGCACCTTTGTTGTAATCCGATAAAACAATCACACCAACATGTGCAAACAATGACTGCGCACGCGCGGCCAATGCAGCACTGTCCTGCACTGAAAATGCTTCCTCAAAATCCATGCGCAATAATTGCTGGTGACGGCTGATGACGCGCAACTTGGTGATGGTGGGATGCGTAGCAACCGTTTCAAAATTGCAATGCACCTGTGCAGCCTGCAAGCGCTGTAACAAAACCTTCGCCGCTTCGTCATCGCCCACCAGCCCCAGCAATGACACACCACCGCCCAATGCCGCCACATTCAGCGCGACGTTTCCAGCACCGCCTGCGCGATCCTCTTTCTGTTGTACCTGCACCACAGGAACAGGAGCTTCTGGTGATATGCGTGCAGTGGCACCGTGCCAATACCGATCCAGCATGACATCACCGACCACGAGCACCTGTGCACTGTTGAAATGGGGCAAGGCAATGGATTGCTTATCAATCTGCATGTTTTTTCCATTTTTCCGTTTGGGTTTTGTATCAGCCAACAACTATCTTGCTTTACATGTAGAGCATGACCATTTCATAAATCACAGCCGGCCTTTCTTGCCCCACGATATGAATAGCACCCGCCAATGTCACCTGTGTTCCCTTGGGGCCGCCCTCAACGCTGGCAACGCGCATATGCTGGTGGATTGTAGAACCTGCCGGCACATTACCGGTAAAACGTACCTTGTTGACACCGTAGTTCACGGCATTGCGATAACCGGTAATTTCATACGCTGGCGGGATGCGCATCTGCGCCATCAGCACCAGCGTAAGGAACCCATGGGCAATCGGCGCACCAAATGGACTTTCCTTCTTGCAGCGCTCTACATCCAGGTGAATCCAGTTGTGGTCATTGGTCAGGTCGGCAAAACGCTGGATAACATCCTGCGACACGGTGAATTCGTTACTCCATTCACCCCACTGCTCAGAAACAATCTCCTGCAAACCTTGCACATCATCAAAACGGTATTGTTTCATTGACTGGTCACCCACTATTAAAAAGCCAATTCTAGCAGCCTGTACCACTATAATCGCCTGAACCAACCAAGGGCTGTGTGTGATGATCGCCCCCCCACCTGTCACCATCCTGTTCGGCGGCTCTTTTGACCCTGTGCATGAAGGCCACCTGAAAACAGCTGAAGCGCTTCGCCTCGCACTGGGCCTTCCATCTGTCACCCTGCTGCCGGCAGCCCGGTCGCCGCTGAAACCGGCAGGCACACCCGATTCCCATCGCCTGTCGATGTTGCAACGCGCCATCGTTGATTACCCCGGCCTGTTGGTGGATGACCGGGAATTGCGCCGCCCACCACCCTCTTACTCGGTGGATACATTGCGTGAATTACGGGCAGAGATCGGCAGCGACTGGCCGTTGGGCTGGGTGATCGGCACGGATACGCTGCAGGGTTTGTCACAATGGAAAGACTGGCAACAGCTGACCGATCTGGCGCATCTTCTGGTGGTGGAGCGCCCCCATGCCAGCTGGCCCACACAAGGCGCTGTTGCAGGCTGGCTGGCCACCCTGCCATCCGTGACCAGCGTGGATCAGTTACAATGCTTTCCTCATGGAAAACTGTTGCGGCTGGCACTGCCACCACAACCCTTTTCCTCCACTGCCATCCGCGCCGAACTGAACCAGCGCGACAAAGATTCAACCAGACCTGATGGCCTGCCAGACAGCGTGTGGCAGTATATTCTTCAACACGATCTCTATCTGTCCGGCTCTTTGCCTGACACTGGACACGAGGCTTTATGAAAAAACCAACTTCTAAAAAACCAACTTCTAAAAAACCAACTTCTAAAAAACCGGCGGGTGCAAAACCCTCGCTGTTGCAAGTCATCATCAACGCGCTGGAAGATCTGAAAGCGCAGAACATTGTGACACTGGATGTGACACGCCTCACCGATGTCACTGACACACTGATCATTGCTAGCGGCTCTTCAAGCCGACAGGTGCGCGCGCTGGCACAACACGCCGTTGAAGAAGCCAAGAAACAGGGAATGCCTTCCATCGGCATTGAAGGATTGGATGGTGGCGAATGGGTGCTGGCCGATTTTGGTGATGTTGTG
>ERZ724527.1507-NODE-1507-length-10947-cov-3.985219_pt1 | contig 10947 bp, 5 predicted proteins | sample MGYA00376060_ERZ724527 | MGnify/ENA primary metagenome ERZ724527 (study PRJEB28724, sample SAMN07190886) | activated sludge metagenome | isolation source: activated sludge of sewage treatment plant in Hong Hong | place: USA: Christiansburg, Virginia | collected...
CCGATGAACGCCATCATGGGCATGACCGGGATCCTCAAGCGCAACGAGCAGCTCCCTGAGCAGAAGAAGTACCTCGATGCCATCGCGCAGAGCAGCGAGAACCTGCTGGTGATCCTCAACGACATCCTGGACCTGAGCAAGCTCGAAGCGGGGAGGAGCGAGTTGGAGATAGCCCCGTTCGACCCGCGGCAGGTCATCGGCAACGTGCGCGACATCCTCCGGTACAAGGCCGAGGAGAAGGGCCTTGCACTGGCGGTCGATATCGCGGACGATGTGCCGCGTACCTTGATGGGCGACCCCACGCGCCTGAACCAGATCCTGCTGAACCTGGCCGGCAACGCGATCAAGTTCACCGAACGCGGATCCATCGCCGTGCGCGTGGGCTGGATGAACGCAGAACTCCGCATCGACGTGATCGATACCGGCATCGGCATCCCGCAGGACCGCTTGGTCACCATCTTCGAGGAGTTCACGCAGGCCTACAGCGATACGGCGCGCAAGTATGGCGGCACCGGGCTTGGTCTCACCATCAGCAAGCGGCTGGCCGAGATGCAGGGCGGAAGCATCAGCGTTTCCAGTGAGCAGGGCAAGGGAAGTACGTTCACGGTCAGCATTCCGTATGCGATCCCAAACGCGATGGCTGGTGCGCTGAACACGCACCACGGAACGCCACCACCTGCAACTGAGCTAAGGGACCTGCGCATCCTCCTGGCCGAGGACAACGACTTCAACGCGATGGTGGCTCAGGACGAGCTGGCCGATGCGATCACCGGCGTGCACGTGGACCTTGCCGTCAATGGCCGCATCGCGGTGGAGATGGTGCAGGCCAACGTGTACGACGTGATCCTGATGGACCTGCAGATGCCGGAGATGAACGGCTACGACGCGACCACGGCGATCCGTGCGTTGCCAGGGGACAGGTCGCGGATCCCGATCGTGGCCATGACCGCCAATGTGATGAAGGAGGAAGTGGAGCGCAGTGCGCAAGCAGGCATGAACGGCTATGTGCCCAAACCGTTCAAACGGGAGGAACTGATCGGTGCGTTGCAGGCAGCAATGCGTATATCGCGATCATGATGAGGCACCGCATAGCAATGGCCTTGATGGCGGCCCTGCTGACCGCCGCTGCCGTGTTGGCCCAGCAGCACCGCACCGACACGCTCCATCTGCCTTTCCAGCACCTCAGCATCGAGGACGGCCTGTCGCAGGGCATGGTGAACGCCATCGTTCAGGACCGGTACGGCTTCATGTGGTTCGGCACCAAGGACGGACTGAACCGCTACGACGGTTACACCTTTACCGTGTTCCGGCAGGATCCGGAGGACAGCACGACCCTGCGGAACAACTACATCCATGCGCTCTTCGAGGACGCGCAAGGCCGCCTCTGGGTGGGCACGGAAGAAGGCCTTGAGCTGTTCGACCGCAACAACGAGCGGTTCATCCACGCGCACGCCGGGCCGACACCCATCATGGACATCGTTCAGGGCATTGCCCAGGACGCGAACAACGACCTGTGGCTGGCGCGCAACAACGGGCTGTTCAAGCTCACCTTCAGCGGCGGATCCCGGGGCGATGGGATGCCCGTGTGCACGATCAAGCAATACCTCGGCAGCAGTTGTCTGGTGAGCGCCGATCGGTCGGGAACGATCTGGGCCGGCCAGCATGACCTGAACAGCTTTCGTGTCACACCGGACCACTCGGGCAACGACCGGATGGACACCCTGGTGCTCGATCATCCGGTGGGCAACACCAGCACGGGCAGGACCTTGGAGGCCCTCACGGAACTGGTCACGGCCGAGGACACGGTCGATCAGCGCATCTACGGCCTGCACATGTTCGGCATCGCCCAGCTCGATGCACGCTCCCAACAAGCGAGGACGCTCTACCAGGCAGGTTCCGAACTGGGCCAGATGCGCGGCACGAATGCCGCTGTTGACGACAAGGGTCGATTGTGGATCGCTGTTTTCTCCGGCATCTACCGCTTCGATCCCGTCTCCGGAACCTTCTCGCGTGTGCTGCCCAACGATCCGAACCTCATGCTCCAAGCACAAGGGGCCAAGTGCGCCTACCGCGACCGCAATGGTCTGATCTGGATCGGCACCTCGGGCTATGGCCTGCTCACCTACGATCCGCGAAGTGGCCGGTTCAACACGGTGAGGACAGAGAGCTGTGGTACCATGCAGGCCTTACCTGATGGACGCGTGTCCGTTGCCTTCCACGACGTGTTCTTGAAGGAGTTCGATCCCCGGACCAACACGTGGCCAACGTGGATCCCGTGGTCAGCGAAGGTCAACGATCCGGCATTCAACATGTTGAGCCGCGCGAACCGTGTGTTGCTCAGGGACGAACAAGGGAACTACTGGTTCAATCATGAGGGGATCCTGCGCTTCGACCCCGTGCAGGACCGGATCACCCGCATCGCTCGCGATACCGCCGCCATCCGCGCCTTCCCCAAGGAGACCTACCACGAGACCTTCCTGCTCGACGGTGATTCGCTCATCTGGTCGGGCTCGGCCCACACGCTCTGTCGCTTCGATCGCCGGACCGGACAGTTCCACTATGTGCCCTATCCGCGATCGCGTGTCGGTGAGGTCGATCGGTTCCTGCATGCGATCCTTCGGGATACCGATGGGCTGATCTGGCTGGGCACAGCGACGGGATTGTACCGCTACGACCAGCGTAAGAACGGCGCTTCCAGCTGGCAGGTGTACACGCACGTCCCCGCGGACCCGGCCTCCCTTTCAACGGACATCATCTATTCCCTGTTGAACGATCCCCGCGATCCGGATGTGCTCTGGGTCGGCACCAACGGCGGTGGACTGAACCGGTTGGACAAGCGCACCGGCAGGTGTGTACGCTACGGCACCAAACAAGGCCTGCCCAACGATGTGGTGTACGGCATCCTTGCCGATGAGGCCGGCAACCTGTGGATGAGCACCAACAAGGGCATCTCGCGTTTCACGCCCGGTACGGGGACCTTCCGCAACTACGATGCGAACGACGGGCTGCAGAGCGACGAGTTCAACCGCTACGCGCAATGCAGGCAGGCCGACGGTACGCTCTTCTTCGGTGGCGTGATGGGCTTCAACCACTTCAAGCCGTCCGAACTCGCGGATGACAGCACCACGAGCCCCATCCGCATCACGGGCATCAAGCTCATCAACCGTGCGGTGGACCATCGCCAGGAAGGTTCGCCGCTCACGGTACCCGCCTACCTGAGCGAAGGCATCACCATTCCGTACAGTGCGAACATGGTCACCTTCGAGTTCGCAGCCATGGAGTTCAGCGCGCCGCGCACGCATCAGTACCGCTACAAGCTCGATGGTTTCGATGGGGATTGGATCGATGCGGGAACGGTCAATAGTGCCATCTACACCAACCTCGATCCGGGCACCTATGTGTTCCATGTTCGCGCGCGCAACAGGGATGGCATCTGGGACCCGAAGGGGACGTCCTTCACGCTCAAGGTGACACCGCCGTGGTGGCGCACCTGGTGGTTCTACGCGGCCTGTTTGATCGCCATCGGCGGCGGCGCATTGCTGTACATCCGCATGCTGAACATGCGGAACGTGAAATTGGAGCGCACCGTGGAGCAACGCACACGCGACCTGGTGACGGCGAAGGAACGCGCTGAGCGCAGCGAGCAGGTGAAGCAGCAGTTCCTGGCCAACATGAGCCACGAGATCCGCACACCGATGAACGCCATCATGGGCATGAGCGGCATCCTGAAGCGGGATCCGCATCCCCCCGAACAGGACAAGTACATCAACGCCATTGCGCAGAGCAGCGAGAACTTGCTGGTGATCATCAACGATATCCTCGACCTGAGCAAGATGGAGGCCGGCAAGATCGTGTTGGACCACATGCCCTTCGAGCCGCGCAAGGTGGCGGACAGCGTGTATGATCTGCTCCGCTTCAAGGCCGAGGAGAAGAAGCTGTCCTTCACGATGGAGGTAAGCGCTGCTGTGCCAGAGCGGCTGATGGGTGATCCAACGCGTTTGCAGCAGGTGCTGGTGAACCTGGTCGGCAATGCCATCAAGTTCACGGACCATGGAAGCATCTCCGGCAAGATCACCGCCACCGACCTGGGCGATGGCCGTACCGAGCTGATGCTCGTGATCAAGGACACGGGTATCGGTGTCGCGCCCGACCGTCGGGAGCGCATCTTCGATGAGTTCGATCAGGGACAGGGAACCACGGCCTTCAAATACGGTGGCACCGGTCTGGGCCTGTCGATCAGCAAGCGCTTGGCGGAGATGCAAGGTGGAAGCATCACGGTGGACAGCGCCATCGGCGAAGGCAGCACCTTCACAGTTCGCATTCCGTACACCATCGCGCCGACCGATACCACTGCGCCCGCCACCATCCGTCGTTCGCCAACACCGGAGCTCCGCGACCTCCGCATCCTGCTCGCCGAGGACAACGAGTTCAACGCGATGGTGGCGCAGGATGAACTGACCGATGCGATCCCGGGTGTTCACGTGGACCTTGCCACGAACGGTCGCGTCGCTCTGGAGATGGTGCAGCTCGGCCACTACGATCTGATCCTCATGGACGTGCAGATGCCGGAGATGAACGGCTATGAAGCCACCAAAGCGATCCGCGCATTGCCAGGAAACAGGTCACGCATCCCCATCGTGGCCATGACCGCCAACGTGATGAAGGAGGAAGTGGAACGCTGCAAGCAAGCGGGCATGGACGGCTACGTGCCCAAGCCCTTCAAGCGCGAGGAGTTGTTGGGCGCGCTGATCGAAGCGCTGGGCTGACCGAGTGTTTTCACGGGTGCGCATTTCCCGTGGTACCACGCTGGTGGCCGCCATCGCGTCCATGTTGTTTCGCATCGTCGGCACAGGGCCATCAGCGGGCCCCCGACGATCACCATGAAGCGTCACGCATACATGCTCACGATCGCCTTCCTCCTGATGCTCACGATGTGCGGAGCTCACCTAAAGGGCGGGCTGGCTTCTGCTCCGGGAACAATGTCCACCGCCGAGGTTCTGGAACGCCGACCGTTCAGCGGATCGCGCTCGGAAGCCAACCTGTCCTTCGGGGATATCCTCTCTTGGCTTGCTGGTGGGCTGCTCCGCACGGCTACGGCCAACGGCGATGACGCCATCGTTGACCAGGGATCGGGCGTCCAGGCCGATCCGGTTCTGGACCGCTCCGGAGATGACAGCGGAAGTGACCGAGATCCGTATCGCCTGCGTGCACGGTCCCAGTTCCGGACGCCAGCACATCCCAGTGCCGCTGAGCGTGTGGACCATCAGGCGAGCAGGGGCCGTTGATGCGCTCGATGTTCCGAAGGTCGCCGCCGCTCCGATGTCCGCTTCTGGATCCATCGGAGGTGGGCCAGGAGAACAACGGTGCGGCCACGTGCGCGTTGGTCGGTGAACAGGCGGGATGTCTGTTCGACCTCACCCCCGCTGCAAGGTGCAGGCGAAAGGAAGCGGGGAGATGAAGATGTACTTTGCGGAGGCAACTTGCGCTTGATCGAACGAACAAGATGATGGGTGGTCGGGTTGTATGCGTTTGACGATCAGGATCACCGGGTCGGTCGGTTCCTTTGTGCGCACTGAACCTTTTTCGTACTGGCATGTTCGACCTCCTTCACGAGCTGCGTTCACGCAACGAAGCCCTGTTCATCTTCGGCCTCCTCTGCCTGGGCTTCGCCCTCGTCTGCCTGGTGCTGAGCGCCGTCACCACCACGCAGGTCTTCAACGTCAGCGCCTGGATCAAGCCGTTCAAGTTCGCCTTCTCCACATGGCTCTTCGCCTGGGCCATGGGTTGGTACATGCACTACCTCACGGACTTCGACCCGCGCTATTACAACTGGACCTTCATCGCGTTGCTCAGTTTCGAGATCGGCTATATCGCCTTGCGCGCCGCCCAAGGCCAACTTTCCCATTTCAACGTGAGCACCTCGGCGAACGCCACCTGGTATTCGCTCATAGCCGCGGCCATCACCATCGTTACGCTCTACACCGCTTACATCGGGTTGCTCTTCTTCGGTGGAAAGGTGGCGCCGCTGGAGCCGCACTACCTCTGGTCCATCCGGCTGGGCATCGTCCTGTTCGTGGTCTTCGCTTTCGAAGGTTTCGTCATGGGCTCGCGGCTCACGCACACCGTGGGCGGTCCCGATGGCACCCCCGGCCTGCCGCTGTTGCACTGGAGCTACAGCCACGGGGACCTGCGGGTGGCGCACTTCGTAGGGATGCACGCCCTGCAGCTCCTTCCCCTGCTGTCCTACCATGTGTTCCGCAGCACCTCGGGCACCTTCGTGCTGGCGTTCCTGTACGGTCTCCTGTCCATCGCGGTGCTTGTGCTCGCCTTGAACGGAAGGCCTGTGATCAAGCGTGTGGCGGCCAGCGTACCGTCCGATCAGCGCCATCCGGAGCGGTAGTGGGCTTTTTTAGCTGAACGACCCTGGCGAGCGTGGGGAACCGGTGAGGGTCGCTCGGCCGGTCTCCAAGCGCGCAGGCACGAACAGGGAACGGCGTTTGCTGATCGAGCAACGGCATACACGAAAGCGTATCCGCTTGCGTCTTAATTTACGATCGCCTTAACGCATCCCTTCCGAACGAACCACCTGTTGCATGAACCCCGTTCCTTGGAGCCTACGGACCTTCGACTATGGACGCCCTTTGGATGAACTGCCCGTACTGCTGGAGCGTGTGCAGGGCACCACGGCGCGCTTGAGCGACCTGTTCGCCCGGCAACCGGCTGAGCGTCTCGTGCTGCGCGTTGATGGGAAATGGAGCGCCATGGAGCACTTGGGCCACCTGCTCACCTTGCAGGACCGGTTCGAACCCCGCGTGGACGATTTCGAACAGCGCCGTGCGAAGCTCTGTGACATCAACCTGCGTGACCAGGAGCCCATTATCCGGATGCAGGGGGCGAGGACCCTGGGCGATCTGCTGGAGGAGTTCCGGCTGAAACGCCTGGCCTTCGCCAACCGCGTGGAGCGCCTGCACCGCCGCTCGTTGGAGCATGTCGCGTACCATCCCTGCCAGGACCGCACCATGCGGCCCGTTGATATGCTGCTCTGGATCGCTGAGCACGATGACCATCACCTCGCCAGCATGCGCATGCTGCTGAAAGGTCCGATGACCACCCCCCAGACCTCTTTCTAGGCCGGGATCTCCGAACGTGTCGGTGTGCCCATGGGGAACCGGCGCCTCATTGCTGTGGCAGGTGCGCCCTGCCCCGCCCGCGCGAGTGCTCGCTCCGCAGCTTGACGGCCTAGGACTTCACGCTGTGGCATGGTATGCGGTGGTTCAATACCGACCCATCCTGAACCACAGACCCATGAGATCCTTCCTGACCAACACATCGTTCGCACTGCTCCTTGTTGCCGCATCGCCCTCGGCATCGCTCCTGGCCCAATCCTCCGGTAACGCGGTCGGCCTGAAGGCCGGTGTGAACTGGAGCAACCTGCGCGCCGACGGTGCCGATGTGAATGACGAGAACGCCCGCTTCGGTTTCCACGGTGGCCTCTTCGGTCGTGTGGCCGCTGCGGAACACCTGGGCGTTCAGGCTGAACTGCTCTATTCCACCAAGGGCACCAAGGTGGTGTACAATGGGCTGATCGACCAGGAGACCACCTTCAACCTGTCCTACCTGGAACTGCCCGTGTTCGTGGTGGTGGGCCTTGGTGATGCCTTCGAGCTACACTTGGGCGGCTATGCTGGCTACCTACTGGCAAGTGATGTCACCACCGAAGGTGACCTCGGTAGTGGCTCGGAGGATCTGGACCGCGACAATTTCCAGGACCTGGACTTCGGTTTGCTGGGCGGCATCGGCGTGAACGTGGGGCCTGCTCAGATCGGTGCGCGATACACCTACGGGCTCACCAAGCTGGGGGCTTCCGATGCGGCGGACCTGTTGCTTGGCGACGCGAAGAACTCGGTGGCCCAGGTCTACATCGCTTTCGGATTGGGCAAGGACTGAGCAGTGCTCAAAGCAACGGATCGCGCCCAAGCGCCGGTCGGTCCGCCGATCGGACCGTTCTACCGCACCAGCGTGATGTTGCCTTGTTTCTCCACCCGCTCTCCGTTGGCCAAGGTGGCGCTCAAGTGGTAGACGAACACGGCCGGATCCAACGCCTGGCCGTTGTCCGTCCCATTCCAACACGTTGCGGGGTCGGTGCTCTCGAAGACCTTGGTGCCCCAGCGGTCGTAGATGCCCAAGGACATGGAGGTGATACACTCGGTGCCGTAGATGCAATGTGTGTCGTTGGAGGTGCTGTTGTTGGGGCTGAAGGCTGAAGGAATGAAGATGTTGGCGGCGGTGCATGGTGGCACAGGTGAAAGCACGGTGATCCGCACGCAGGCCGTATCACTCCCGCAAACGTTGCTCACGACCACGCAATAGTCCGTGCTCACCATAGGCGCAGCGATCGGGTCAGGGCATGTGGTGCAACTGAGCCCTGTGCCAGGCGACCATAGGAAGTTCGGCCCACCACCGGCCAAGAGCGCGGTGCTTTCTCCGCTCGTGATCACGCTATCGGACAAGGAGATGTAGGCCGGTGGGGCTATGCCTGAGTTCAGCCAGACCGCGTAAACGGTATCGCATGCAAGTCCGGGAACCGTATCCGTGTAGGCGCCGGGCACACTGACCACAGCGCCACTTGGCAACGTGTAGGAATCACCAACGCAGAGAACGTCGGTCAGTGTGGCGGTGCAGATAGGGGAGGCCACGTTGCACCCATCGCCCCAGACCGGGTCTTGCGGTTCTGGGAGCGCGCTCGTTCCCAGGACACCGTCCGCCACAAGTGCCTTGTCGAGCACGATCTGGCCTGCTCCTTCATTCAACTCCCAATAGCCCAGTAGATCGGGCGTGGTGCCCACGATGCTCACGCCCATGCTGGCCTGGATCTGCGCAGCGGTGCGGACCTCATCCCACACACGGACCTGCGCAATGGTACCCTTGAAGGGATAGGGGTCAGGCCCATCGTTACCGATCATCATGTTCGGAGCGGAAGTAGCGGCGTCCACAGCCCCGACGAGCGCGCGTTGCCCGATGGGTTGACCATCCACATAGAACCGCAGGCTATCCTGGTCCTTGCTCACGGCCACGTGGTGGCAAATGCCATCGAGAATGCTCCCGTTGATCGGCCCATTGTCCACGTTGAGGTAATTGACCCCGCCGATCTGCAAGCAGAGCGTTTTGTAGTTGGTTCCGCCCCACAGGCCGTGGAAGAAGAACATGGTGCCGTTGTCCAGCACATCGCGATTGGAAAGGATGCGCGGATGCTCCAATTGCTCGGATTCGATGCCGCGTACCCAAGCTTCCAAGGTGAAGTTGCCCGTGCCCACCGTGTTCAGCTGCGCGTTGGGGATGGTCACGCGGTCGTCCGCTCCATCGAAATGCAAGCCTTGGGCGTGCAGTCCGATCCAAGCGTTCAACAGGAAGAGCAGGAGGGTGAAGCGTTTGTCCATGCTGATCTGGTCAACGCACCAGCGTGATGTTGCCTTGTTTCTCCACCCGCTCTCCGTTGGCCAAGGTGGCGCTCAAGTGGTAGACGAACACGGCCGGATCCAACGCCTGGCCGTTGTCCGTCCCATTCCAACACGTTGCGGGGTCGGTGCTCTCGAAGACCTTGGTGCCCCAGCGGTCGTAGATGCCGAAGGTCATGGAGGTGACGCACGCGGTGCCGTAAATGCAATGTGCGTCGTTGGTCGTGCTGTTGTTGGGGCTGAAGGCGTTGGGCACGAAGAGCGCGCATGCCAGTGGCTCGACAGGATCAGTTGGTTCGTCCACACTGAGCTTCACCACCCACATGTCGCGCCCGCCGTGGTTGCCGGAAACGTCGCCGTCGTTGGAATCGGTGTAGCCCACGACCATGTAGCCGCCGTCAGCGGTCCGCGTTCTCAGAATGCCCCGGTCATAGGCGGACCCGCCCAAGCAGCGCTGCCATTGCGCAGCACCGGATTGCGGCAGTTCTCCGATCCACAGATCCAGGTCGCCGTGATTGTCGGCCATGGGGCCATCGGCGGAGTTCGTGACACCGCTCAAGACCACGTTGTTCTGGTCGGCACTGAAGATGTAACACTGCTCGTAAGCGGATCCGCCATAAGCACGCTGCCAGAGAAGTGACCCGCTCCCATCAACCTCCAGCAACCAGGCATCCGTAGCCCCGTTGTTGTTGGTCACATCCCCGTCGGTGGAGGCCGTGGAGCCGGACAACAGGAAGTTCCCATTGCCCTTGGGCTTGATGACCACAAGTCCGTCATCCAGGGAACCACCATAGGTGCGCACCCATTGCACAACGCCGGTGCTGCTGATCCGCGCCAACAGCGCGTCCCGTGCACCTTGGTTCGATGGTACATCCCCGTCGTTCGACGCGGTGCTTCCGGCGAACAGGATATCCCCATTGTCCAACTCCAGGACATCATTCCCACCATCCGAGTCACTGCCGCCGATGGTGCGTGCCCATTCGATACTGCCCACGGCACTTAGTTTCACGAGCCAAGCATCCTGTCCACCATGGTTGTTCGTCACATCCCCGTCGTTCGAGTCGGTGGCTGCGAAGCATTGAAGAAAGCCGCCATCCGATAACTGGATCAACTTGGTACCGTTATCGAGCTGAGTGCCGCCCAAAGCCTGGCTCCATTCGATAGCTCCGGATGCGCTGATCTTCAACACCCAATGGTCTTGATTGAAGGGGCTCGCTAACGAACCCACGAGATCCCCATCAGCGGATGTGGTGGGGCCATGGAGGATGAAGCCTCCACCCGCGGTCTCCTCGATCCCGTAGCCGATATCATCAGCACTACCGCCATAGGTGCGCTGCCAGACGATGTTCCCTGCCGGGGAAAGTTTGATCACCCAAAGATCATTTTCACCTTGGTTCATGCTCACATCCCCATCCGCAGAACGGGTATTGCCGAGGATCATGATCGACCCATCGGAGGCTTCGATGCATCCGTTGGCGTACTCCCCGAAGGA
>ERZ724527.1509-NODE-1509-length-10939-cov-4.308434_pt1 | contig 10939 bp, 7 predicted proteins | sample MGYA00376060_ERZ724527 | MGnify/ENA primary metagenome ERZ724527 (study PRJEB28724, sample SAMN07190886) | activated sludge metagenome | isolation source: activated sludge of sewage treatment plant in Hong Hong | place: USA: Christiansburg, Virginia | collected...
AACATGTTTGATTCCTTTTTTATCCGAATCCCGTTCGTCAATTTCTAGTATGTCAGTAAGTGATTTTAGCATTGGGGTGAGCTTGTTAAAGCCATAATTCCTTGGGTCGAATTCTGGTTTTTTCTTTACAATTAAATTGCCAACATCGCCTAAAAATGCCCAGCCATCGTCATCCCCAATGGCTTCTATAGTAGCTTCAATCAATTCGATGGTTTGTAAATCGATTTTGTTTAGAGCTTTCTCTGCTGGTTTTTCAATAGGTTTTTTAGTGTCGATAGTTGCGTTTGGCGCAATTGATTTTGGAAGTTTTTTAGGTTTGGCACCTTCTAAAACTTCGATGTAAATAAATCTATCGCAGGCTACAATAAAAGAGTTTGGTGTTTTCTTTTCGCCTAAACCTATGACTTTCATACCGGATTCTCGCAAACGTATGGCAAGTCTTGTAAAATCGCTATCGCTAGAAACGATACAAAAACCGTCTACTTTTCCGGAGTAAAGCAAATCCATGGCATCGATAATCATGGCCGAATCGGAGGAGTTTTTCCCAACCGTATAACTGTATTGTTGTATGGGTGTAATGGCGTGTTCGAGTAAAACGCTTTTCCAGCCACCAGCATTGGGTTTGGTCCAATCGGCATAAATACGTTTGGTGGTTGGTGTGCCGAATTTGGCAATTTCTTCCATCATGCCTTTGACATTGCTATACGGAACGTTGTCGGCATCGATGAGTACGGCTATTTTGAGTTCTTTGTTGGATTGTGACATCTTTTTGAGTTGCTGAGTTGCTGAGTTGCTGAGATTCTGAGATAGGATAGAAAAGTTTTAGACTTCGTGCCTCAGAACCTTAGTGCCTTAGCACCTATAGTTTAGGTTACGAAGATACGGAGTTTATAATTACCGAGTTGCCCTAGCCCCGATAGAAGGGAAAATCTCCCGATTTTTAGAAAAATAGATTTTTAAATCTAATTTTTCTTAATCGGGAATTTGGAATGATAGCGGGAAATAGCTTCTAAAAATAATTGGAATTATGCAACTATTATCCCATGGAAATAATTAATTTTGCGCCATCAAAAAAATCGTTTTTATATACTGATTATCATGGTTAAAGATTTATTCGAGAGAATTCAAAACAACAAAGGTCCGTTAGGGAAATGGGCATCGCAAGCAGAAGGTTATTATGTTTTTCCAAAATTGGATGGCGAATTAGGGCCGAGAATGCAGTTTCATGGCAAAGACATTTTGAACTGGAGTTTGAATGATTATTTAGGTTTGGCCAATCATCCTGAAGTAAGAAAAGCCGATACCGAAGCAGCGATTGCTTATGGAGCAGCGTATCCTATGGGTGCGAGAATGATGTCGGGACACACCACTGCCCATGAGCAACTCGAAAACGAATTGGCTGCTTTCGTAATGAAAGAATCGGCGTATTTGTTGAATTTTGGATACCAAGGTATCATGTCGACCATCGATGCGTTGGTGACAAAAAACGATATTATTGTATATGATGTAGATGCGCATGCTTGTATTATTGATGGTGTTCGTTTGCACATGGGAAAACGTTTTACCTACAAGCACAATGATCTAGAAAGCATGGAGAAGAACCTGCAACGTGCTACTAAAATGGCAACGGAAACAGGTGGTGGCATTTTATTCATCACAGAAGGTGTTTTTGGAATGCGTGGTCAACAAGGTAAGTTGAAAGAGATTGTGGCTTTGAAAGACAAATACAATTTCAGATTGCTCGTTGATGATGCGCACGGATTTGGAACCTTAGGAAAAACAGGAGCAGGAGCAGGCGAGGAGCAAGGTTGTCAAGATGGCATTGATGTATATTTTTCGACTTTCGCAAAATCGATGGCGAGCATCGGTGCTTTTATAGCTGCAGATAAAGATATTATCGATTACTTGAAATATAATTTGCGTTCCCAAATGTTTGCCAAAGCGTTGCCGATGATTCAAACGCTTGGTGCATTGAAACGTTTAGAATTGCTAAGAAACCACCCAGAATTGAAAGACAAATTGTGGGAAAACGTGAATGCGTTGCAAAACGGATTGCGTTCGAGAGGTTTTAACATCGGAGATACCAACACTTGTGTAACGCCAGTTTACCTTGAAGGAAGTATTCCAGAAGCGATGGTTATGGTGAATGATTTGCGTGAGAATTACGGTATTTTTCTTTCGATAGTAGTATATCCGGTAATTCCGAAAGGGATTATTTTGTTGCGTATGATTCCAACTGCCTCGCACACTTTAGCTGACATCGACGAAACGTTGACTGCATTTGAAGCGATTCGTGAGAAATTGGTGAATGGTACTTATAAAGCGATTGCTGAAAAAACTACAGTAGACGTGAGTTAATTAATAATTAACAAGGAATAATTAATAATTGGCACTTCTGAAATGAGGTGCCTTTTTTCATTATTAATTATTAACTATTCATTATTAATTAATTTCATGTAGGTTCTTCGTCTGCGGGTTACTTTAGAATCGAAGTTTTTCCACAAATTATGTATGGCGTGATTTTCTTCTAACTCCGGAGTTCTAACGCATCTTTCGATTCCTTTTGCTTTGAATGTTTTATAATATTCGTCGAAGATAATCGCGGTTACTCCTTTGCTTTGGTATTCTGGTGCGATGCCAATCAAATAAAATAAAACTTCTTTGCTGTGTTTTCGGGCTTGCAACAAATGGTAAAAACCGAATGGGAATAGTTTTCCTTTGGCTTTTTGTAGTGCTGTCGAAAATGAAGGCATCACGATGCTAAATGCAATTAAATTATCGTCTTTATCAACGACAAATTTGATGAATTCTGGATTGATAAACGGAATGTACTTTTTCTTGAAATATTCTTTTTGAATGTCAGTAATCGCTACAAACGAAGCCAAATTAGCGTAACTCGTATTGAATAAATCGAACATTTTGTCTATATATGGCAGAATGTCTTTCGTTTTTGTGAAGGTAAGCGAGGTCAATTGGTACCTTCTTTTAACGAGTTCTTGCGCTTTGATATATACCGCCGGATCTACATTGCTGAATAAGAATTTACTTTCGATGTATTCTTTTTCTTTTACAAACCCAAGTTGCTCTAGATGACTTGCGTAGTATGGATGGTTGTACCAGGTAATCATCGATCCGATATAATCAAAGCCTTCTGTCAAAACCCCAACTTTATCGAGGTTGGAAAAGCCAATCGGACCCTCAACATATTCGAGGTTGTGCTTTTTACCTAATTCATATACTTTTTCTAGCAATGCTTTGGTCACTTCAATGTCGTCGATAATGTCCCACCAACCAAAACGAACTTTCTTTTTCTGTTGGATATTGACTTCATTCCAATTGATAATAGCTGCGATTCTACCTACAATTTTACCTTCTTTGTATGCCAAATAGAGGTGTGCTTCTGCTGTTTCGAATGCTGGATTTTTAGTTTTGTCGAAACTTTCCATTTCATCAGCAATCAACGGTGGAACCCAATACGGATGATTTTGATAAATCGAAAACGGAAAAGTGACGTAAGATTTCAGTAACTTTTTATTGGTTACTTCTTGAATTGTAATCATGGGATGGGTTTCAAATATGGATGAAGCTTTTTACTTAAATTCTGTTTCCTCAACAGCATCCTTACGTTTTTTATTTTCCTTGTCTTTCTTTTCTTTGTCTTTTTTCTGTTTGCTCGTTTTGCCGTCGTCTTTAGCTTCTTTTGGAATACGAAGCATCACATCTTGATAATTGGCATCAAATCGCCAAGAAACACCTACACCACCAAATACGATATTGGGAGCATTTTGAAAATTACTTCCAATAGAAGCATCTACTTGGATGTTTTGCTTCACCAAATAAGCCGCGCCCGTTCTGAAAAAATGATCTTTATAAAATTCGTTATTGAAACCTTGTATTTCCAGAAATCCTGAAACTCTCGAATTGAAACCACGGGTCATCGTAAGCACATAATCGATAGAATTTCTTTGCGATGGAAATTTGTCTAAAATAATATTCGTTAAGAAAGTATATTTCCCAAATTGATTTTGCGTAATGATCATGCCTTTCAAGCTGAAATCTTCTTCTTTGGGAATATTGGTAACACTTCTCAAGAATTTTTCTTTGGCAAGATTCACATTGAAACCACCATAAAGCGCTACTGCTGGTATGAATTGCCTCCAACTAAATTTGTGGTTGGCTTTCCAACTATACAGATTGGGCTTTTCTTCATAATTTTTTACCGGATCATAAAGTAGAAATTTAGCTCCCAAAAGCGCTTTTTTGAAACCCGTATCATGTAAGGCAATCGCAGGTGCAGTCAACCATTCGTTTTGATATTCAAAGTTGGCTATCAATTCGAACTGTTCGAAAAATACGCCGTACCGCAAAGTCAAATCACTGGCCCAAGTTTCTGCTTTATATTCGGCATCGTCATATTCCTCTTGAATACGGTTCACGCCCAACTCGGCTTGAATAACCGTTTTGCCTACAGAAAAAGCCGACATCGATTGTCCTGGACGATTCGAATTGATTACATCAGTAAACTGCGCGTAATGGTTGGTAGTATAAAAAGCGAAGCATAGAAAAAATATCGACTTGATTTTGAACATACAATTGGTTTTAAATAGGCGTTTGTAAGGCTTTTCAAAGGTACTATAATTTATTATTTATTTAAGAATGATATTTTATTTTTGAACTTTTGATTGCTTAAATTTGTTCAAATTTTTTTGACTATGCAAACAGCATCTTTTACTGGAATTCTGAAAACCATCTGTTATATTATAGCTTTCTATTATGTTTTTAAATTTTTAGCCCGTTTGTTTCTGCCGATTGTGGTAAAAAAAGTGGTAGAAAAAGCCAGCACTAATTTTCAACAGCAATACCAATCGCAATACAATCCTAATAATACGTCATCGGGTCAAGATGAAATTATTTATGATACCGCGCAACAGACCAAACCTCGCGAAACCAAAAAGGTAGGCGAGTATGTAGATTACGAAGAATTGGATTAAAATCTGTGGGGTTTTCGATACTTCGTTTGTAGTTTTTAACTATTTTTGGCGGATACAATATCATCGAATTTTTACAGATTAGCACCGCCTTCGACTATGGATGTTTTAAAAAAGTTTTACCCACACGTTTTATTTATTTTAGGTTTTGTCCTGATTTCTTGCGTTTATTTTTATCCTGTTTTGCAAGGAAAAAAAATCTTCCAATCGGATATCGTTCAGTATACCGGAATGGCTAAAGAACAAAACGATTTTCGTGCTGCTGAAAAAACAGAGCCTTATTGGACAAATGCCGCTTTCGGTGGAATGCCAACCTATCAACTAGGCGCCAATTATCCGCATGAATATATCAGTCAATTAGATCATGCATTGCGTTTTCTTCCGCGTCCTGCCGATTATTTGTTGCTTTATTTTATCGGTTTTTATGTATTGCTTCTGGTGCTTAAAATCGAGCCGTTGCAAGCCTTTTTCGGAGCTTTGGCTTTTGGGTTTTCGACTTATCTTATAGTAATTCTAGGTGTTGGTCATAATGCCAAAGCGCATGCAATTGCTTATATGCCATTGGTGATTGCTGGTGTTTTATTGGTTTTCAAAAGGCGTTACGTTTTAGGCGGAATCCTTACCATGGTCGCCGCTGCGTTAGAAATCAATGCGAATCACTTTCAAATGACGTATTACCTATTGATACTGCTTTTGATTGTCTCTGGGTTTTTTATCTACAATTTCATAAAAGAAAAACAATTCAAATCACTTTTAACAGCCTTTGGAGTTTTTGCTATTGCCGGAATTTTAGCGATTGGTGTCAATGCGACAAACCTTATGGCAACTTCAGAATACGCCAAATTCAGTACAAGGGATAAAAGTGAATTGACTTTCAATGCCGATGGTACAAAAAACACGACTGAAAATGCGATGTCTAATGAGTACATCACAGAGTATAGTTACGGAATCGCCGAAAGTTTGAACCTATTTGCACCCCGACTTTTCGGAGGTTCTAACAGTGAAAACATTGGGACAGATGGAGCCATGTACGAATTTATCCTAAGTCAAAATGTACCCGAATCACAAGCAAAAGATTTCGTTTCAGCCATGCCAACGTATTGGGGCGATCAGCCGATTGTGGCTGCACCGGCTTATATTGGCGCCGTGGTTTTCTTCTTGTGTATTGTAGCGCTTTTTGTAGTGAAGCGCAGAATTAAGTATGCTTTTCTCACAGCAGCCCTAGTTTCATTGTTGCTTTCTTGGGGTAAAAATTTTCCAGCTTTGACCGATTTCTGTATCGAATATTTACCGATGTATAATAAGTTTAGAGCCGTTTCCTCAATTCAAGTTTTGCTCGAATTGTGTGTGCCAGTTTTGGCCATTTTAGGATTGCAAGCTTTTATCAAATCTGAAAAGGAAGTGCAATGGAAAGCGCTTTGGCAATCAACCGCTATTGGTGTTGGAGTTTTAGTGGTTTTGTTTTTCCTTAGAAGTTCTTTCAACTTTTCTGGACCATCAGATCGTTATTTCATGGAAAGCTACGGACCACAATTTGTAGATGCTTTAAAGTCGGATCGCAAGTCTTTGTACGCAGCCGATTTATTGCGTTCAGGTTTTTTTATTACCGTGGTTGCTGTTTTGCTTTGGATGTTTAATAAAGAGCGATTGGCAAAAAACACAACAATTATTTTGGTCGGATTACTCATGGTTTCTGATTTGTTTTTTATCGATAAAAATTATGTAGACAGTAGCGATTTTGTGCGTGCTAGTGAAGTTGATGTTCCCTTTCAACCCACCGAAGCTGATGCGATGATTCTACGCGACACAGCCCATTTTAGGGTTTTTGAAGTCGATGGAAATTTATCAAGTGCCCGCGCTTCTTATTTTCATAAATCTATCGGAGGTTATCATGCAGCAAAACCTAGACGCATGCAGCAATTGTTCGATTATCAGATTGCGAAAAATAACATGAATGTGTTAGACATGCTCAATGTGCGATACGTGCTTCAAACTGATACTACTGGAAATGTTATTCCAAGATTGAATCAGTACGCTAATGGCAATGCATGGTTTGTACAAGAAGTAAAATGGGCGCAAACTGCCGATCAAGAAATGAAAGGTTTGGATAGCCTCGACACTAGAAATATAGCGATTGTCAATCAAAAAGAATTTGGAGCGATGCTGAAAAAGAATTCGTTTCCGTTGGATAGTTTGGCATCCATTACACTCAAACAATACAAACCTAATTATTTGAAATACACTTCTAACAATAGCAACGAAGGCTTGGCTGTTTTTTCAGAAATGTACTATGCCGATGGTTGGAACGCTTTTATTGATGGCAATAAAGTGCCTCATTTTAGAGCCGATTACGCATTACGGGCATTGGTTATTCCTGCAGGAAAGCATCAAATAGAATTCAAATTTGAACCTCAAGTAGTAAAAACAGGAAGCACTATTGCCATGGCGAGTTCGTTAGGAATGGTTTTGTTAATCGTAGGCGGTTTATATTTTGAAAGAAGAAAAACCTGGTTTTCCCACAAAAAAGATTGATGCAAAATCGATACTAATCCAATGAAAAAAGTCCTGATCATCACTTATTATTTTCCTCCTGCCGGTGGTCCAGGCGTGCAGCGTTGGTTGAAGTTTGTCAAGTATTTACCAGATTTCAATATACAGCCAGTAGTTTATGTACCTGAAAATCCTTCTTATCCTATAATTGATGAAAATTTGGTTGGTGAAATATCAAGCCAAGCCATTGTAATCAAAAGACCTATTTTCGAACCTTATGGTTTGGCGGCGCTTTTTTCAAAAAATAAAACCAAGAAAATTAGCGCTGGAATCATTCCAAGTGAAAGAAAACAAACAAAAATTGACCGTTTTTTACTCTGGATTCGTGGTAATTTCTTTATTCCAGATGCAAGGGTGTTTTGGATCAAGCCTTCAGTAGCTTATTTGAAAAATTACATCGAAGAAAACAACATCGAAACTGTCATCACCAGTGGTCCGCCACACAGTTTGCATCTTATCGGAATGAGGTTGAAAAAACTAGTCGACATCGATTGGATTGCTGATTTTCGAGATCCTTGGACAACCATTGGCTATCACGAAAAACTCAAACTATCAGCTTATGCTAGCAATGAGCATAACATTTTAGAACGAAAAGTATTAAATGCTGCCGATAGGATTATTGTTACCAGTCAAAGTACCAAAGCAGAGTTTCTTAAAAAAACCAACCAACCGATCACGGTAATTACCAACGGTTTTGATGAAGAAAAAGCAGCCAAACAGACTTTAGATGAGAAGTTTTCGTTGGCGCACATCGGTTCGTTTTTATCCGAACGCAATCCGATTATTTTGTGGCAAAGTTTGTCTGATTTGGTCAAAGAAGTCCCTGGTTTTGCGGAACATTTAGAACTCAAGTTAATAGGAACCATCAGCAAAGATATTTTAGATACGATTCACAGTTACAATCTTTCCGATTATTTGAATTATCTAGGATATGTTTCGCATCAAGAAGCCTTGATTCATCAAAGAAAATCGCAAGTTTTGCTGTTGATTGAGATCAATTCGAGAAATACGATTAGTATCATTCCTGGAAAACTTTTCGAGTATATGGTTTCTCAAAGACCTATTATAGCTATCGGACCGCGCAGTTCCGATTTCGCACAAATCATCAAAGAAACCAATACAGGCGATTTCTTTGATTATTCTGAAAAAGAAGCTTTAAAAGAATCTATAAAATCATATTACGAGAAATTTTTAGAAGGCAATATGCAAGTGCATGCGGTTGGTGTTGAACAATATTCAAGAAAAAAGTTAACCGAACGTTTGGCCGAACTCATACTTAATCCCAAATCCTAAATTAGTTATGGGAATTGTATTGAATCAATCGATTAAAAATACAGTCATAACCTATTTTGGTTTTGGAATTGGAGCCATCAATGCCTTGTTCTTATATACCAATTTCTTAGGAAAATCGCATTATGGCATGGTGGCTTTTCTGCTGTCTGCGTCAAATATCATGATGCCTTTGATGGCTTTTGGAGTGCACAATACTTTGATTCGTTTTTATTCTAAATGTGAAACCGAAACCGAACGACAACAATTTTTGAGTTTCATGCTTTGGAAACCTTTATTGTTAATTGTTCCCGTTACTTTAATAACCTATTTCTTTTACGACGAGATTGCTTTTTACATCCTAAAAGAAAATCCAACGGTCGAACCTTTTCTATGGTTGATACCGATTATAGGTATTTGTATGGGGTACTTTGAAGTCTACTACGCCTGGGTAAAAGTGCACATGCAATCGGTTTTTGGGAATTTTATTAGCGAAGTTTTGGTACGTATTATCGTCATGGTTATGCTGTTCGGCGTGCATTGGAATTGGCTCACCAAAGATGCTTTTATTTACGGATTGGTCGTTGCTTATTTTCTTCAATTTCTTGTTATGAAAGCCTATGCGATGTCGGTAAAAACGCCAACCTTAAGTTTTAAGTTGCCTCATAATAGCAAAGAAATTTTCGGATATTCTTTCTTTATCATTCTGTCCGGAAGCGTTGCAGTTTTGTTGATGGATTTTGATAAAGTCATGATTCCAGCTTATGAAAATATAGGCAGTAATGCGCTGTATTCAGTAGCTATTTTTATAGCAACAGTTATAGCAGTTCCTAGTCGCGCGATGTTACAAATTATTTATCCCATAACCGCCAAGTTGATGAGTGAGAATAAGCATGATGAACTTCAAGATTTGTATCAAAAGAGTGCCATCAATCTTCAGGTTTTTGGTGGGTTGATTATGTTGGGTATTTTTTTAAATATTAAACAAATTTATCATTTGATACCAGAGGAATATAGTGGCGGAATTGCGGTTGTTTTTCTAATCGGATTGTCGAAGTTTTACGATGTAATCCAAGGCAACAACAATGCAATTATTTTGAACACGAAATACTACCGATGGGTTTTGGTTTTCGGATTGCTTTTGGTAGTAATGATGATTGGTTTGAATATGATTTTTATTCCGATGTATGGCATAGTCGGAGCTGCTTTGGCGACTTTAATTTCTGTAATTGTTTACAATACAATCAAGCTTTGGTTTGTTGTTAAGAAGATGAATTTGTTTCCGTTTACTAAAAATACTTTACTGTCTTTCGGAATCATTATCGTGGTATTTCTGCTTTTTTACTTTTGGGATTTTTCGTTTCATCCGATTGTCAATATTTTGCTGAAATCGATTTTGATTTCGATTGTTTATATGTATTGCAATTATAGATTGGCCATTTCTGCTGAGATTAATCAAGTCATTAATAATTTCTTGTTCAGACTGAAGTAAACCTACTAGGTTTTTAAAACCTAGTAGGTATAAAAAAATCCCGCTGATAGTATTTTGCTATCAGCGGGATTCAACCAATTTATTTATAAAACCCAATTTTATAATGCATCTGCCTTTTCAATTATTATACCAATCTTTATTTTGATTTGTTAAAAAACACGGTTCTTCTGTTAAACATGAATTCATTTGAATCAATTTTGTATTTTTGGAAAAATTTTTTACAATTCAAGATGAAGTATTTCATTATCAGCTTATTGCTTTTTACCAGTTTTGCAGGAGTTTCTCAAACGATGCCTACCAAAATCAACGAACAACGTCGTTTTAATTCTGACAGCCGGTTGTTTTATGTGTGGAATCAAGAAAAGGACGGTTATGATTTGAAAGATACCGAGTTTGAAAGTTCGGTGATTGATATTCGTGAAATCAATACCAAAAGCAGTGGTTATATTGTGATTAGTATGACTGATGACGGAAAAACCAGGCTGTATCACGGTTCTATTATCAATTATTCAATCGACGATGAAGGTGTTGCCACATGGATTTTGCGTTCGAAAAGTGCCCGTGGAAAAGTGGCTTTAGATCCGAAGAAAAAGAAAATTACCTATTCGTTTGAAAGTAATGAAACGCGTTATGTGAAGAT
>ERZ724527.1515-NODE-1515-length-10921-cov-3.961347_pt1 | contig 10921 bp, 9 predicted proteins | sample MGYA00376060_ERZ724527 | MGnify/ENA primary metagenome ERZ724527 (study PRJEB28724, sample SAMN07190886) | activated sludge metagenome | isolation source: activated sludge of sewage treatment plant in Hong Hong | place: USA: Christiansburg, Virginia | collected...
AGGCCAATGCCGATGAGTCGGTGTTGCGCGAGCCCGATTGCCACCAGTTTGATGTGTGTGTGGCGTCGGATGACCCCCACCGCGTCTTCCTCTACGAAGTGTACGAATCGGCCGCGGCCTTCCAGGTGCATCTGGCCATGCCGCACTTCCAAACATTCAACACGCTGACCGCCCCGTGGGTGGAGGGCAAAGCGGTGAATACCTACACCAGGCTTTGAGCCGACCCGAGCAGACAGGGCGTCAATTTCCAGGACTGGAGGTCCCCATGCGCACTGCGCGAACATTTCTCTTCTTTGCAGCGATTGCAGCCTGTTTGGGCGTTGCCGCCCCTGTGGCCATGGCCAAAGACATTGTGGTCGGCCAGGTGGCGCCCTTTGGCGGCCCGCTGGCGGTGTCCGGGCGCGACTTCAACTTGGGCGCCATGATCGGCTTTGACGAAATCAATGCCGCAGGTGGTATGGGGGTGCGGCGTAAAACTTGGACTGGGTTATGCCGTGATTCCCAGGCTCGCCCGGTATTCGACGGGACTGAGCGAGCCAAGAGAGATCTTGATGCGTTTTTCGTTATACCAGCGAATGTAGGAGTCAAGAATCTGAATGAATTGGTCGATCGTGATGTCCTGCCAGTTCCGGGGATAAAACAGCTCTGTCTTCAGTCGCCCAAAGAAACCCTCGCAGGCGGCGTTGTCCGGTGAACACCCTTTGCGCGACATCGATCGAATCAGCTTGGCGTTGTAAACCCTTGATAGCCAACCCGGCCAGCGATAGTGGGCACCACGATCAGAGTGAACGACAGGCCTAGTTTCGCTGGTGGCCACCGACTCAATGGCAGCGTCCAACATCGTATTCACCAAAACTGCGTCTGGGCGTGTGCCGATCGTCCAGCTGACCACCAAGCCATCGAAACAGTCGATCATGGGCGAGAGGTACACCTTGCCCGCAGGGATGTGGAACTCCGTGATGTCGGTGAGCCACTTCTCGTTGGGTGTGTCTGCCTGGAATTCCCGATTGATGATGTTCTCAGGCGCCGGACTGATTTCGCCAAGGTACGACCCGTACCGACGTTTCCTGTTCGCCGAAACGACCAAGCATTCCTGCTTCATCAAGCGTTGCACGACTTTCTCCGAGATGTGTAGCAGGCGTCGGCCCAGTGCTGCACGCATTCGCCTGTAGCCGTAGCAACGGTGATTGCTCTGGAACACATCGGCCATGGCAACGCGTGCGTCCGCGTATTTGTCAGGCCTGCGCAGCTGGGTGCAGTGATAGAAGTAGGAGCTACGGGCCAGGTCAAGTTCGGCCAATAGCTCTGAGAGCGAGTAGGTGTGTTTCAGGGCGTCAACCAGCAGCGTCTTCTCCCGGTTGCTCAGGAGCTGCGGGGCGACGCCCAGGCCTTTTTTTAGCAGTTCATTGGCCTTCTTCAATAAATCGTGCTCAAGCTGTAAACGCCGGATGTTTCTGTGCAGCACATCGACTTGCTGTTGCAGTTCCGTGATGCCCTGAGATTGGGGATCTGACTCGGTATCGTGATTTGGCTTCATGGATGCGGGCGCCTCTGGGCCGAGTAACTGATTCTTCCAGTTGTACAGCGTCGGCCTGCATACCTTCACCTTCTGGGCTATTGCCTGGGCGCTGGTGGTCCGGGTACAAAGTTCGATGACCGCTGCCTTTTTGACGTCCGTGGGATGCTGGACGTTGGGGGCTCTGCCCACCATCCGGGGACGTGCCTCAGGGTGAAGTTCATCAATCCAGTTGGTGAGTACTTCGCGGCTCGGATAGCCCAGCTCCCTCAGCGTAAACGCCATGCAGCGGCCCTTGTCCAGATAGTGCTCAACGGCCTTGTGCTTTTGCGCGCCCGTGTACCGCCCCCTGGATCGGCTGTATCCGACTCGCAGATCTTGCTTGGCAAGGTACTCGCGGTACCACCCAATCAAGGTGTTCTTTGTCGGATAGCCCAACTGACGGATGGTGACGCCCAAACGCTTGCCCAGCTTCAGGTAGAGCCGGACTGCTTTGATTCGATCTTTGTATGTGTACATGAACTACCTCCAGGTAGTCCAAGTTATTGTCCGCACCCCCTATTGGCGGCAACAGGCTCAAGCTGGTGTCGCGCGATGATGGGTACCGCAGCGCTGAAACCGTGCGCTTGGTGGAAGGCTTGATTGAGCAAGACAACCCTGTGGCCTTGATCGGCATGTGGGGCGCCGAGAACATCGACGCCGTGCTCGACAAAGACCTGCTGGAGAAAGCGGGCCTGCCGGTGGTGGGCGTGCGCTCGGGCAGCTCGGCCTTGCGCGCCAAGGGGGCACTGTTCCATGTACGTGCCAGCTACCGCGAAGAAGTGCAACGAATTTTGGACCAGGTGCAGACCATGGGGTCCAACCGTATCGCGGTGATCTACGAAGACACGGATTTTGGGCGCGAGGCGTGGGCCGACGCGCAATCCGCCTTGGCCAGGCGCCAGCTCAAACCACTGGCTGTGGCCGTGCAGGCGCAAAACGACCTCAAGGTGGATGCCGTGGTGCAAAAAACAGTCGCCGCCGAACCGCAGGCCGTACTGCTGGTGGCCAACACACCTGTGGCAGGTGCCATCATCAAAGGGTTGCGGTCCAGGAACTCACCTGCCTTCATCTTCACCACTTCTACAGTGGATGCTGAGCAATTGGTGACCCAACTGGGCGTCACTGCCGCCGGTGTGGCCGTGGCCCAGGGGGTGCCCAACCCCTACAAGGCCACAGCACCGATTGCCATGGACTTCAAGCGGCGTATGGCCTTGCTGGGCATTGACCCGGTGCGCGCCAACTTTGCGTCGCTGGAAGGTTATATCGTGGCCCGCATCGTGGGCGAGGGCCTGCGCCGCGCGGGCAAAGATCCGCAACGCAAGGACCTGGTGCGGGGGCTGGAGAGCCTGCGCCGCGCCGACGTGGGTGGCTTCATGGTCGACTTTGGGCCAGGCCAGCGCGAGGGTTCGCGCTTTGTGGACTTGTCCCTCATTGGTTCAGACGGTCGTATTCGCCAGTAAGGCCAGGAGAACCCCATGACCACCTTCACACGCCTTCGGTTCAGCATCTTGGCCTTGGGCGCAGCCTTGGTGCTGGGTGGGCCAGCCGTGGCCCAACAGGGCAGCGAGGCCCGCGTCCTCAAGCTCAACCATACCGACACCCCCTCAGGTGCGCGCCATCTGGCCGCAGAACTGTTTGCCAAACGGGTGGAAGAGCTCACGCGCGGCAAGTACCGCGTGCTGGTGTTCCATTCGGGCCAGTTGGGTAACGACCCGCAAAGCATCAAGGCCGTGGCCGAGGGCAAGCTGGACTTCACGGCCAGCGCCACCGGCAGCTTTGCCGGCCTGGTGCCCGAGCTCAACCTCACGGCCTTGCCCTACCTGGTGGACGGCTACGAGCAGGGTTGGCGCTTTTATGACAACTCGCCCTGGCTGCACACGCAGTTCGACAAAATGGCAGCCAAGGGTGTGCGCCATATGGCCACTTGGGAGGCGGGTTTTCGCAGCTTCACCACCCGTTCGCCCATGACCCAACCCGCGGATGCGGTGGGCAAGAAGATGCGCGTCTTCCCTAACGACATGATCAAGTGGATCATGGAGTCCATTGGCTACGAGCCCGTGGTGATCCCGGTGACCGAGGTCTATGCCGCCATTCAGCAAGGCCGCGTGGAAGGGCAAGAGAACCCCATCGACACCATCCGGGCCCTGCGCTTCAATGAGGTGGCGCCCTATATTGTGCTGACCCAACACGTCTACAGCCCGCTGCCCTTTGTGGCGTCAGAGGCGATGTGGGCCAAGCTGAGCACCACCGAGCGCGAGCACTTCGGCCGCGCCGCGCGCGAAGCCGCCACGCTGTCGCGCAAGCTGGTGAGAGAGGCTGACGAACGCAACCTGGAGGCCATGCGCCTCGGGGGCGCCAAGATCATTCGGCCTGACGTGGCGGCATTTCGCAAAGCGATGTCCAGCGTCTATGCGCGTGCCGAGAAGGTCTACGGCGCGGACGTCGAGGCCATTTTGAAAGACGCACGAGGCGACAAGCTGGCCGCGAAATAAGCGCTCAAGAGGCGCCTGTGCGATACTTTTAGTTGTCATACAACTTGGTATTGCCACCATGCCCCAGTTCGCCGCCAACCTGTCCATGCTCTACCCCGAGCACGATTTTCTGGACCGCTTTGCGGCCGCTGCGGCCGACGGCTTCAAAGCGGTGGAGTACCTCTTCCCCTATGCTTACCCGGCGGCAGAGCTGGCCGCGCGCTTGCAGGCCCATGGCTTGCAGCAAGTGCTGTTCAATGCCCCGCCCGGCGGCTCTGATGGCCCGTCCGCGGCACGCGCGTGGGACGCAGGCGAGCGCGGCCTGGCTTGCCTGCCCGGGCGCGAGGCCGAGTTCCGCGACGGCATTGCCCGCGCGCTCGACTACGCCGGTGCCCTGGCCTGCCCGCGCCTGCACGTCATGGCCGGGCTGGTGCCTGCGGGCCAGACCCGCGAAGCCTTGCGCCCCACCTATGTGGCCAACCTGCGCTACGCCGCCGAGCGCGCCGCAAAACAAGGCGTGGACGTGCTGATCGAGCCCATCAACACCCGCGACATCCCTGGCTTCTTCCTCAACCGGCAAGACGACGCCCATGCCCTGGTGGCCGAGGTGGGCCTGCCCAACGTCAAGGTGCAGTTTGACCTGTACCACTGCCAGATTGTCGAAGGCGATGTGGCCATGAAAATCCGCCAGTACCTGCCCACGGGCCGGGTAGGGCACTTCCAGATTGCCGGTGTGCCTGCGCGCCACGAGCCAAACTTGGGCGAACTCAACGCCGCCTATTTGTTCGAGGTGATTGACGAAGTCGCTGCGCAATGCGGCTGGAGTGGCTGGGTGGGCTGCGAATACCGCCCTGCCCGGGGCCTGGCGCCCGGTGGCACTTCGGCGGGCCTGGGCTGGCTGAACATGTGACGCCGGTTTGGCTTACACCCTCTCTACGGCAGTCCACAGTGATCTGCTGATTCGCAAAAGCCGCTTCATTGGTTGTGTGCAGGCGGTGGATGGCCGTACACAGGCCCAGCAAGTGGTGGCGGCCTTGCGAATGCAACACCCCGCCGCAGCGCATGTGTGTTGGGCCCTGTTGGCGGGAGGGCAGTCCGCCGCGCACGATGACGGCGAACCTGGTGGCACTGCGGGGCGCCCCATGCTGGAGGTCCTGCGCCGCCAGGAGCTGGAGGGGGTGCTGGCCACCGTGGTGCGATACTTTGGTGGCGTCAAGCTGGGCGCGGGCGGTTTGGTCCGCGCCTACACCGATGCCGTGGCCCAAGCGTTGCTGGCGGCAGACAAACAACCCTTGGTGGCCCACGTGACGCTGTGTTGCGCCGTACCCTATGCAATGGAAGGCTGGTTGCGCCGCGAACTGCAGCACGCCGCAGCTGTTTTGTTGCAGGCCGGGCACGGACAAGCCGTCAGCCTGACTTTTCGCCTCCCGCAGAGCGATGCACCGGCGTTAGTACAGCGCATTAACGACGCAGGACAGGGCGCAGTGGCCTGGGAAGCTACATTGGAGAGATAAACCGCTCGCGCGTTGGCGTGGCCTGTACTACGATCTTGCAGAGCCATGACCCATCACGAGAATTTTTCCACTCTGTTCGAGCTGCTGCCCATTGGCGCCTACCGCACCAGCCTGGATGGGCGGCAGATGCGCGCCAACGCCGCCATGGTCGCCATGTTTGGCTTCACGACTGAAGCCGACATGTTGTCGCACATCAAGGCCGGCGAGGGTGGCTGGTATGTCGATCCGGGGCGCCGCGCACAGTTCCGCGAACAGCTAGAGGCGCACGGCGCAGTTCGAAATTTCATCTCTGAGATGCAGCGTCACGGCTCTGGCGAAACCTTCTGGATCAACGAAAACGCCCATGTCGTGCGTGATGCGCAGGGCACTATCCTGTACCACGAAGGTACGGTCGAGGATGTCACTGAACGCAAGGAAGCCGAAACCACTTTGCAGATGACCCTGGACAACGCCGGGCGTGGCATTGCGCGCATCAGCGCTCAGGGTGCCGTGGTGCTCTACAACCAGCGGCTGCTGGAGTTGCTGGACCTGCCTGAGGCACTGCTGGCCACACGCCCCTTGCTCGACGATGTCTTGGCATACCAAAAGCAGCGTGGCGACTTTGGTGCCAACTACGAATTGCTTGACGTGGACCCGATGCGCGCGCTGTACCCAGAGACTGTGCAGGGCCAGACCCTGTTGCAACAAGGCCGCTACCTGCGCCGAACCCTCAAGGGCCGTGTGCTGGAGGTCGCCACACAGCCACTGCCCGATGGGGGCAAGGTACGTACCTTCACCGATGTGACCGACTACTTCAATGCCCAGTCTGAGCTGGCCGAGAAGTCGCGCATTCTGCAAGTCACCATGGACAGCATGAGCCAGGGCATTGCCACCATCGACGCCAGCGGCCGCGCCATCACCTCCAACCGCCGCCACCAGGAGCTGCTGGGCTTCTCTGCCGAACTGATGGCCACGCAGCCCACCATGGAGCAACTGGTGCGCTTCCAGATTGAACGGGGTGACTTTGGTGAAGGCTGCAGCTACGTGGACGCGGTAGCCCGAGGCTACGTGACGCATGGCGACTCCATCCCGGCCACGCAGGCCCCCGAGACCTACACCCGCCGTACGCACGACGGTCACACCCTTGAAGTCAAAACCCTGCCCCTGCCAGATGGTGGCGTAGTGCGCACCTTCACCGACGTGACCGCCTATGTGCAGGCCCAGGACGCACTTGCGCAAAAAGAGGCGCAACTGGGGGCCTTGGTCAAGAACATCCCCGACCGGGTGTGGCTCAAGGATGCCGAGGGGGTGTACCTGTTGTCCAACCCCGCCCATTGGCGAGGCTACGGCCTGCAGGAGCAGGACGTGGTGGGCAAAACCGCGACAGAACTGTTTGGCGAGGCCGAGGGTGCGCTCCAGCGGCAAACCGACTTGCAAGCCATGGACAGTGCCCAGCCTCTGGTGTACGAGGGCTGGCTTTACAGCGCCACCGAGGGTGAGCAACGGCAAATGGAGTTGGTCAAAGTGGCCATGCGTGACGAAGCTGGCCGCAGCGTGGGCATTTTGGGGATTGCCCGCGACATCACCGAGCGCAAGTCTGCCGAAGCCGCACTGATTGCAGCACGGGATGAGGCAGAAGCAGGCAACCGGGCCAAGGCCGAGTTTCTGGCCAACATGAGCCACGAAATTCGCACCCCCATGAACGCCGTCATTGGCATGAGCGATTTGTTGCTCGACACGCCGCTCACCGCCGCCCAGCGCGAATACGCCCAGACCATCCACACCAGTGGCGAGGCGCTAATGAGCCTGATCAACGACATTTTGGATTTCTCCAAGATGGAGTCCGGCCACATGGCGCTGGAGCATGTGCCGGTTAACCTGGCCGAGTGTGTGGAAAACGCCCTGGAGCTGACCAGCGGCCCCGCCCTGGCCAATGGGCTGGACCTGCTGTATTGGATTGAAGACGACACACCGCGTGGGGTTTATGGCGACCCGACCCGGCTGCGCCAAATCCTGGTCAACCTGCTGAGCAACGCCATCAAGTTCACGCCTCAGGGTGAGGTGGTGGTCACGCTGGCCCGGCGCCAAGCGGCCGACGGCAGCCCATTGCTGCACTGCGCGGTGCGCGACACTGGCATTGGCATCCCCGCCGACCGCATGGACAGGCTGTTCCAGGTGTTCAGTCAAGTGGACATGTCCACCACCCGCCAGTACGGCGGCACGGGGTTGGGGCTGGCGATTTGCCGCCGTCTGGTGGGCTTGATGGGTGGGCGCATCTGGGTAGATTCAGAGCCCGGAAAGGGCTCAAACTTCCAGTTCGAGGTCCCCTGTGAAGCCGTGCCCTCCGGACCCAGCGCTTACGTCAATCGCAGAGCGGCCGCGCTGGCGGGTCGCCGCGTACTGGTGGTGGACGACAACCCCACCAATCGCCGCATTCTCAGTCTGCAGACAGCGCGCTGGGGCATGGTCGCTCAGGCCGTGGCCTCGGGCCGCGAGGCGCTGGATTGCCTGGCCGGCGGCGCACGCTTTGACTTGGCCATCATCGACGTGCAAATGCCCTTCATGGACGGGTATTCGCTGGCCGCCAAACTGCGTGAGCAATTTTCGCCGGAAGAATTGCCCATTGTGGTGCTGACTTCAGCGGGCAGCACGGTGGCGCCAAGGGCCGATCTGGGCCTGGCTCATATCTTGTCCAAGCCCACCAAGGCGCTGGTGCTGTTTGATGCCATCAACGACCTTTTTGAGCGCGCCACGGGCCCTGCCAGCGCGCCAGCGCCACTGCAAACCAGTGTGCAGCGCCTGGCCCATACGGTGCCCTTGCGCATCCTGCTGGTGGAGGACAACCTCGTCAATCAACGTGTGGCGGCCTTGATCCTCAGTGGTTTGGGCTACGACATCCAAATGGTCTCCGACGGCGTGCAGGCGCTGGACGCCGTGGCGCAGGCCATGGCGAGTGGCGCTCCGCATGACGTGGTGCTGATGGACGTGCAAATGCCCGGCATGGACGGGTTGGAGGCCACCCGCCAGTTGCGCAGCCGCTACCCCGGCCCTGGTCAGGGGCGTCCCTGGATCATTGCCATGACGGCCAATGCCATGGCGGGTGACCGTGAAGAATGCCTGGCTGCAGGTATGGACGACTACCTGAGCAAACCCATACGCGCCGCAGCGGTGGGAGAGGCCTTGCGCCGAGCGGGCAAGGCGTTTGCCGTACTGGCGCAAACCAGCGCAGGTAGAATCGACTCTGTCATTGGGGAGTAGCCTCTCTTCGCTCGAAGAGGCTTGCGTCAACATACTTGGCCCGTCGGCCATGGCGCAAGCGGTTGCATGGCCTGGCAAGACCTTTGACCACTTCGCCTCCGCTCTGGCCGGGGAGGCGCTGTGGTCATTCGTCCTCCAACCGGCCCGGGACTCTTTTTCATGCAAGCACTTCTAGTTTCAACTGGCGTTGTCGCCTTGGCCGAAATGGGCGACAAGACGCAATTGCTGGCCTTTATTCTCGCGGCACGCTTCAAAAAGCCCTTGCCCATCATTGCGGGCATTATCTGCGCCACGGTACTCAACCATGGACTTGCGGGTGCACTGGGGGCCTGGATCACTTCAGTAATGGGGCCGCAAACCCTGCGCTGGCTGCTGGGCCTGTCTTTTCTGGGCATGGCGGTCTGGACCTTGATCCCCGACAAAATTGACGACGATGACACCCGTGTGGCCCAGCGCCTGGGGGTGTTTGGCGCCACCTTCATTGCGTTCTTTCTGGCCGAAATGGGCGACAAAACCCAGATCGCCACCATTGCCATGGCGGCCCATTTTGAGCAGGCCGTGGTGGTGGTCATTGGCACCACGCTGGGCATGTTGATTGCCGACGTGCCGGCAGTCTTTTTGGGTGACCGCATGGCGGCGCGCGTGCCCCTGAAGCTGGTCCACGGCGTGGCTGCTGCCTTGTTCGCCGTGATGGGCGTGGCCACCCTGATGGGTGTGGGTGCTTCGCTGGGCTTTTGAGTGGCGCCCTATTGGTTGTATTTGCTGGAGTGCGAAGACGGCAGCTACTACGCGGGCATTGCGCTCGATGTGGAGCAGCGCTTCATTGAGCATGTGTTGGGCCGGGGCGCGCGTTACACCCGTGCCCACACGCCGCTGCGCGTGCTGGCCGCGCGCTGTTATGCCAGCAAGGGCGAAGCGCTCAAGGCCGAATACGCCTTGAAGCAGTTGGCGCGCCGCGACAAGCCGGGTTTTTTTGGCTGAAGTGTCTACGCGGGTGACTATGCGGGTTTGTGGCGCATGAGGGTCGCCACCATGGCCACAATGGTCAGGGGCACGACAAAGCTCAGCATGACGCCCGAGAAAGCGGGCAATGCGTCATGGTGGCGCGAGGCCATGATCATGTAGGTCACGTAGGCCACGTAGTACGCCAAGAACACGCCGCCCTCCCATCGCGCAATTTCACGCCCACTCAAAAACACCGGCAGGCAGGCCAGGAAGGCCGCCAGCATCACCCAGATATCGAGGTTGAGCAGTGCGGGCGACAAGGGCACACCATCCGTACCGGCCAACATGGCACTCAAGCCCAAGCAGCCGAGCGTGTTGAAGGTGCAACTGCCCACCACGTTACCCACTGCCATGTCGCGCTCGCCCTTGAAGGCGGCCGTCAATGAGGCTGCCACTTCGGGCAAAGACGTGCCCATGGCGACGATGGTGAGGCCAATCACCAGGTCGCTCACGCCCATGGCCTTGGCAAACACGGTGGCAGAAGACACCAGCCAGTCGGCACCCAGCACCAGCAGGCCCAGCCCCAAGCCAATCAGCACCACTTGCACAGGCCATTTGCTGTCCCACGCGCCCGACGCTGCAGGTTGCAGTTCGGCGTCGTAATCGTTGGCAGCTTCGCGTGTTTGCCGGCGCGACTGCACTACCAAAAAAGCGGTGTAGGTCACCAGCAGCCCCAGCAGCAAGGCGCCCTCCCACAGGGTGTAGCTGCCATCGAGGCCCATTGAGAGCATCAGCAGTCCGGCGCCCAGCATGATGGGCACCTCTTGGCGAATCAACTGCAGGTTGACCACCAGCGGGGTGATGAGGGCACTGGCGCCCAGGATGAACAACACATTAAAGATGTTGCTGCCCACCACGTTGCCCACCGCAATATCGGTCTGCCCGCCCAGCACGGCGCCGGCCGACACCGCCATTTCTGGGGCACTGGTACCAAAGGCCACCACGGTCAAGCCCACCACGAGGGGCGACAGGCCAAACGACAAGGCCAGGCGGGAGGCGCCATGCACCAGGGCGTTGGCGCCTGCCACAAGGGCCACCAGGCCCGCGGCAAACCAGATTGCGTGAAGCCACATGGTATGGATTGCGCCTTAGTCGCTGCTGCCGCCAAAGCCGAACAGGCTCAGCAGGCTGGTGAA
>ERZ724527.1523-NODE-1523-length-10873-cov-10.166297_pt1 | contig 10873 bp, 10 predicted proteins | sample MGYA00376060_ERZ724527 | MGnify/ENA primary metagenome ERZ724527 (study PRJEB28724, sample SAMN07190886) | activated sludge metagenome | isolation source: activated sludge of sewage treatment plant in Hong Hong | place: USA: Christiansburg, Virginia | collected...
ATTATTCGCCATGCAAAAAGTAGCTGGCTTACTGCCACTGTAAACGATTTTGATAGACCGTTAAACGAACGTGGCCATAACGATGCACCTTTTATGGCAAAAAAACTACTTCAACAAACCAATACCATTGATGCTTTTGTAAGTAGCCCTGCTAAAAGAGCTTTTACAACAGCTTTCTATTTTGCCAATGCATTTGATGTAAAAGAGCGTGAAATTATTCAAGCTGGAGAATTGTATCATGCAAGCTCTAATGTTTTTTATAATACAATTGCCCAACTAAGTAGTGCTTTGCAAACTGTTGCAATTTTTTCTCATAATCCAGGTATTACTGATTTTGTTAATAGCCTTACCAATACAAACATAGATAATATGCCTACTTGTGGAATTTTTGCAATTGCTGCAAAAACCAACGATTGGAAAAATTTTGAAGATGCCGAAAAAGAGTTTTTGTTTTTCGATTACCCAAAAGCATATTAATATTGCCCAGTGTTTAGCATAACCAAAGTACAAGCTTCTATTGGTTGAATGTTGTTGGCTTTTGCTAATGCTATCAATTCATCATTTTCTGTTCCAGGATTAAAAATAATACGCTTAGGATGTAACGATAAAATATAATCGTAATATTCTTTTTGATTAGTTGGATTTAAGTATAAGGTAACTGTATCTATATCTTTTTCCTGTACCAACTCTTTGGTTACATCAACAGAATCAATCACAGTATTTTTTCTTCCAACTGCAACAACAGGATGTTGATGAGCCAATAATTTTTTTACAGCCATATTACTGTATCGTTCTATATTATCAGATGCTCCCAATACTAAGGTTTTCTTTTTATTCATATTGCAAATTTATTTTAACATGGCCAATGGTCGTTGATTTATTGTATGCAATTCATAAGCACAAATTACTGCATAATAAATTGCCATTAGTGGAGTAAATAAAAGTAAAAAGTAGCCATAAAAAACAATAATTTCATTAAATATAAAACAAAAAGCAGCAGCAATAAGTATCACAATTAACATCCAATGATAATATCGCCTTGCATGTATTGTATTAAAATTCCAACCTTTTAATAAATGGGTGCAGCAGCTTATAATTTGTACTGTACCTACTACAAAATAACTTAATAAAAAATATTGACTGGGTTGTATAATACTTAAAATGCTTACAACAACAATTAACACAATTTGTATATAAGCATCGTACATTTTAAAAGTTTTCATAACAATGTTTTAAGTACTTGTAATGTAGTTTTACCACATTACAAGTATGTTGATTTTAAGATTTGGTAATAAACAAATTCTTGTGTTTATCGTCATTGGCTTTATTGCGTAACTTAAAAAATATGAATAAGTTAAAGAAATGCATGAAGCCTAATATTAAAATAATAACACCTACTTTAATACTTAAACGTTCTATTACTTCTTGTAAACTAACTATTGTAGAATACTCTTTTAATGTATACACAGCATAGCCTACATTAATTAAATAAAACCCTACAAGCAATAAATTATTTACACTATCGGCCAATTCTTTATTTCCATGAAAAATATCGATTAAAAATATTTTCCCATTTTTAAATAATGTTTTGGCAACCCAAATTGTTAGGCTAATACTTAATAATAAATACATGCAGTAGGTGAGGATTACATAGTTCATAATGATTGTTTTTAATTATTAATAAATATTGTAATTTCAGTAAATATTGAAAAAAGTTCGTTTTAAAAAAGCCGATTTTCTAATTCGGCTAATTGTTAGTTCGTTTATTTTATCAGTTTCATAAAATTTGAAAAAAACCAATTTTCTTCCGCCTTAATAATTGTTTCTAGTGTTTTTTCTGCATGACCAGCAAATTTTTGAATATTGCCAACTGTTTCTGTAAATGCTTTTATATCTGCATTTCGTTTATCTCCTTCTATATCTGTAAGCTTACTTAATACAGCAACCATGGGATCTAGTTCCCTTTGTTTTCTTTGTTGCATAATACGCGTTGCTACTTTCCAAATATCTTTTTCGGCATTAAAATATTCTTTTCTATCGCCAGCAATTAATGTTTTTTGCACCAATTGCCAATCAATTAATTCTCTAACATTCATGTTAGCGTTACCTCTGCTAATGTTTAATTCTTCCATTATATCGTCGGTACTTAATGGGCTGCTTGCAACTAGCAACAGAGCATGTACTTGTGCCATAGTTCTATTTATACCCCATTGGCTTCCTAAAATACCCCATTGGTTTATAAATTCTGCTTTAGCTTCTATCAGTTTCATAACACAAAGTAAAGTGTATTTATTGAACTTTCAAAATTTATTGAAAATTTAATTATTTAATAAAAATGCTATAAAAAAAGCCATCAAGTAATTGATGGCTTTTTGTTTTACCAAACTGCATTTGGGTAAGATCTTTGCAAATACTGCATTTCGGCAAGTATAAAACCTAAATATTCTGTATGTGTGCCTTGCTTTCCACCTACTTGCACAAAAGCATTTTCAGGAATTGATAATTTGGCTTCTTGAAATACTTTAGTAACTTTTTCTTCCCAAATATTTTTTAGAGTTTGTAAATTAATTTGTTGTAAAGTTTCATAATCTGCTGGTTCAAACATTTCGCCAGTATATTGCCAAAGCTCTTCAACTGCCTCTTGCATTTTATGATGACTTTCTGTTGTTCCATCGCCTAAGCGAATTAACCATTCTTTACTCCAGCGAATATGGTAAGTAGTTTCTTTAATACTTTTTGTTGCAATAGCAGCCAATTGTGCATCGCTGCTATTTTGTAAAACTGAAAAAAGTTCAAACTGAAATTGGCTAAATAAATACTGACGCAATACTGTTGTTGCCCAATTGCCTTTTGGTTGTTCTACCAATAACAAATTTTTAAACTCACGTTCATTGCGTAAATAAGCCAATGAATCTTCAGTGGCTTCCCTATATTCTTCCAAAGGAAGGACTTTAGCATCTTTGTTTAATAATATTGCTGCGTATTGGTACAATGTTCTTGCTTGTCCTAACAAGTCTAATGAAATATTGGTAATTGCAATGTCTTGTTCTAATATTGGTCCATGCCCACACCACTCACTATTTCTTTGTGAAAGAATGAGTGGTGTATCGGCTAAGTGAAGTAGATAGTTTATTTGTAATTGAGAGTTGGTGTTCATGTTTATTTTATTACTTATTGCTAATTCCATTTACAACTACATATGTCCTACTTCGTCGGGTAAATTATAAAATGTTGGATGGCGATAAATTTTATCAACTGCAGGTTCATATAATTCGCCAGCTTCATCAGGATTGCTTGCAGTTATGTATTTACTTTCTACCACCCAAATGCTTACACCTTCCATTCTGCGTGTATAAACATCTCTTGCATTTTCAATTGCCATTGCTGCATCTGTAGCATGTAAGCTACCTACATGTTTATGATCTAAGCCTTGTTTGCTTCTTATAAAAACTTCCCACAAAGGCCATGCTTGTTCTGCAGAGTTTGATGTAGCATTTCCACTTTCTTGAATTTCGCCATAATCGCCGTAGTAGTATTTAGTTATTAAGTTCTTCATTGTTGATTTATTATTTATTGTTGAAGTGTGCGACGCCACTAAAGCCCAATAGTTTTTCTACAGTTTGTTACATTAAAAATTTACGCTGCTTCTAAAGCTCCTTTAGGGGTTTGGGGTTTCTTTTTTTCGGTATAAGCCATTGCTGCTTCACGAACCCAAGCACCTTCGTCATGTGCTTTTATACGAGCATTTAAACGTTGCTTGTTACATGGGCCATTGCCTTTTACAACATTCCAAAACTCTGTCCAATTAATTGGTCCAAAATCGTAATGTTTTCTTTCTTCATTCCATTTTAGTTGATCATCGGGTAGCGTCATGCCCAAAACTTTAACTTGCTCGACAATCATGTCAATAAAATTTTGCCTTAACTCATCATTGCTTTTGCGTTTAATTTTCCATTTCATACTTAAATCGCTGTTGGTACTTTCGCTATCTGTAGGGCCAAACATCATTAAACTTGGCCACCACCAACGATTGATAGCATCTTGACACATGGCTTTTTGCTCAACAGTGCCTTTACTTAATACCAATAAAGTTTCGAAACCTTGACGCTGGTGAAAACTTTCTTCTTTACAAATACGAACCATTGCTCTTGCATAAGGGCCATAAGAAGTTCTACAAAGCATTACTTGATTTAAGATTGCAGCACCATCAACCAACCAACCAACTGCACCCATATCGGCCCAAGTGAGTGTTGGATAATTGAAAATAGATGAATATTTTGCTTTGCCAGTAAGTAACTGTTGTAACATTTCGTCTCTATCAATTCCTAAAGTTTCGGCAGCACTATATAAGTATAAACCATGTCCAGCTTCATCTTGCACCTTTGCTAATAAAATAGCTTTACGTTTTAAAGAGGGAGCTCTACTAATCCAATTTCCCTCTGGCAACATACCTACAACTTCACTGTGTGCATGTTGGCTAATTTGACGAATATTGGTTTTTCTATATGCATCGGGCATCCAATCTTTTGGTTCAATTTTAGTTTCTTGATCAATTTTCTGCTGAAAAATTTCTTCTAGGTTTTTCAACTCCATAATGATTTCTTTTTTATGTCTCAAAAATAAGTATTTCAACCCTATAAACTAACAATTGTTAGGGCTTTTACTCTGCAATAGTTTTATTAATTAAACCTAAAAAAATGAAGTATAAAAAAACCTTGTAGCAATACAAGGTTTTCAGTTATTTAAAATATTCTTTTATCTCCAACCATCACCATCCAACATATTTCCAATACCGCCTAAAATACTACCTTCTTCTTTTCTGTTGTAGGTTCCATAAGCCAAAATTCTGCCTGCTAAACGACTTACAGGTAAACTTTGAATCCACACTTTTCCTGGGCCTCTTAACGAGGCAAAAAATAAACCTTCACCACCAAAAATGGTATTTTTAATTCCGCCTACAAATTGTATATCATAATCAACACCAGCAGTAAAACCAACAATACAACCTGTATCAATTTTTAGTACTTCGCCAGCTTGTAAAATCTTTTCTTGTACATGGCCACCTGCATGCATAAAAGCCATGCCATCTCCTTCCAATTTTTGCATAATAAATCCTTCACCACCAAATAATCCTGTTCCTAATTTTCGTTGAAATTCTATTCCAATACTCACCCCTTTAGCTGCACATAAAAAAGCATCTTTTTGACAAATAATTTTGCCCCCTAAATGAAACAAATCGAGTGGAATTATTTTTCCTGGATAGGGCGAAGCAAAACTTACTTGTTTTTTTCCATGACCAATATTGGTGAAAGCTGTCATAAATAAATTTTCTCCAGTAAGCAATCTTTTTCCTGCACTAAAAAGTTTGCCCAATATGCCAGATTGTTGGGCACTTCCATCGCCAAATAAGGTTTGCATTTGAATGCCATCGTCCATCATCATAAATGCACCTGGCTCGGCAACTGCTGTTTCGTTGGGGTCTAATTCAACTTCTACATATTGCATTTCTTCGCCAAAAATTTTATAGTCTATGTCGTGATTGCTTCTCATAATTTCAAAATTTTATGTAAGATATGTAGTGTTCTTGAATTAAATATTACAGAATTGGATTTAAAAATAGTGTAGTTGATTTTCTCCATAAAACTATAAGGTTTCAACAATTAAATTTCAAGATGCAATATTGTTAAAAAAGCAAAGGTTTGTGGGGACACAAACCAAGACATAGAACATGAACCAAGGCATAGAACATTAAGCCCTAAACCCATAAGTTTTTTAAAAACTTATGGGTTTAGAAAATGTAAAAGTCCGTTGCAATTAATTGCAACGGACTTTTACATTTTCTATCAAAGAAATTAGCTTAAATTTTTTATGCTTTTATTGGTGCTGGTTTTAAAACACCCATCCAAACTTTTTTACCTTGTAATGCTTTTACTAAAAACATTACGCCTACAAGTATAAAGAAAAATGGACCTGCAAAACCTAAAATTGCTACGAATTTAGTACCGTAAAAACGAGACATTGGTCGTCTTAAACGTTCACTTAAAATATACATGCTTGGTACCATTACTAAGGTTAAGAAAAATGCGAAAATTAAACCAAAAATAATTGTCCAGCTAAGTGGTCCCCAAAACACAACACTATCTCCACCAAAGAAAATATGGGGATTTAAAGTTTTAAACAACGATACAAAATCTATATTAAATCCAACTGCTAAAGGCAATAAGCCCAACATGGTAGCTAAAGCTGTAAGCAATACTGGTATAATACGAATTTTACCAGCTTCAATTGCAGCCTCTCTTGTTTTATATCCACGGCTTCTTAACTCATCGGTAAATTCAATTAATAAAATTCCGTTTTTAATTACAATTCCTGCTAAACCAACAACACCAACGCCTAACATAATACTAGCTATTGTCATACCTGTTGCAGCATAACCAATAAATACACCAATTATACTAAAGAAGATTTCGGTTAATACAATAAATGGTTTACTAATGCCATTAAATTGTAATACAAGAATTAGGAAAATTAATAACAATGCTGTAACCAAAGCAGTAACTAAGAAAACGCCTGTTTCTTTTTCTTGCTCACCTTGCCCTGTTTGTTTAATGGTTACATCTTGTGGTATTTTATTCTTGCTTTTGAAATCTTCAATTTTTTTAGTTAACTCTTTATTTACTGGACCAGCCAATGAAGGATCAGTAACATTGGATTGAATTTGAATTGTACGTTTTACATTTTTCCGTTTTACCGAACCCAATGTATTGGTATAATCTATTGATGCAACTGCATTTAATGGTATTTGCTTAATAGAGTTGTTGCTAAAATCTCTAAACGTAATACGCATATTCATTAAATCGGTAATGTTGTTTCTATACAAATCGGCATATCGAATTTGAATTTTGTATTCATCTTCTCCATCTTTTAATTTGCTGGCTTCTTTACCAAAAACAGCATTTCTAATTTCCATACCCACTTGTGCAGTACTCAAACCTTCTAGTAACGCTTTTTCTCTATCTACTACAATTGATATTTCTGGATTCTGTAAATCAATATCCATTTTCATTTCTTCAACTCCAAAAATTCTATTGGTATCTAAATAATTTTGAAGGTTGTAAGCAACTTTTGAAATTTCATCAAAATCGTCGCCTGCAATTTCAATATTTACTGGAGGATCTGTTGGTGGTCCACCAGCTTCTTGTTCAACTTGAATACTTGCACCAGGAATGCCATTCATTTGCTTTCGTATTTCGTTCATAAAAAACATAGTGCTTTTGCCATGTCTTTTTTCATACTCTAAAAAGCTTACTTGAATTCTTCCCAAATTGCTTTGTGTACTTCTATTGTTATCTCTAGGATTGTTGGCACTTACAGCCACATTGGTAATGATACTTTCTACAATACCATGTTCTTTAGTTGGTAGTTCATTGGCCAAAACTTTTTGAACTCTTTTTTCTAAAATTGATGTAACCGAATCGGTAACTTCTGTTTTTGTACCAATTGGCATTTTTACATATACATATACAAAGTTGGGATCGCCACTTGGGAAGAAAGTACTTTTATTGCCTCTGGCAATTAACAACATTAATGATATTGGAAATAAGATAAATAAACCTACCAATGCAATTGCAGGACGCTTGCCTTGTAAAATCCATTCAAGTAATTTTTCGTACTTATTCATTAAGTTAGGTAGGGCTCTTTCTTGGAAGAAATGAATAATATCTCTTAACACAAATCTTTCTAAAATAGCCAATAATGGGAATAGAATTAATAAATTACCCATACCATGCCAACCTGCAATATTGAGAATAATTCCACATGAAATAAACAGCCAAAACCAACTTGCTTTAAAAATATCTCTACGTGGTTTTTCAAACTCTCTGCCTTCTGGCTTCATGAAACTTACAGCAAAAACTGGGTTAATAATAAAGGCAACAATTAACGATGCAGTTAAAGTTAAGATTAACATTGTAGGCAGGTAAATCATAAACTTACCAATTAAGCCTTTCCATAACAATAGAGGGAAGAAGGGTGCCAATGTTGTAAGTGTACCAGCCAATACAGGAATAAATATTTCGCCTGCTGCTTCTTTTGCGGCACGTTCAATTTTTACTTTGCCATTGTTGTAAATACGATGGGTATTTTCAATCACTACAATTGCGTCATCCACAATAATTCCCAATCCAAATAGTAGTGCAAAGAGTACAATAAAATTTAAAGTAACATGCGAACCAACAATAAAATCGGCGACGGGTAAAAATAAAAATGCTACAAATACAGAGAGTGGAACACTTAGTGCCACAAAGAATGCATTGTTTACACCCATAAAAAACATCAACACCAATAACACTAAAATAAAACCAATAATAATGGTATTAATTAACTCGTTAAATGAGGTTGCAGTTTTTTTACTTTGATCTCCAGTAAAAACAATTTTTAATTTATCTGATGGAGGAATTTCGCCTTTTGCTTGCATTTCTGCAACCAGGGCTTTTATTTTTGTAGCAGCATCAATTAAGTTTTCGCCACTACGCTTTACAATGTTTAGAGTAACCACATTTTGCCCATCTAATCGAGCATAACTTTCTGTTTCTTTAACTGTATCTATTACTTGTGCAACATCTCTTAAATAAACAGGGCCACCTTGTAAATTTTTCACTACAATATTTCTCATATCGTAGGTGCTAGCAAATTGTCCTTTAACACGTATGCTACGTTTCATTTCTCCAACAGTAATCAACCCACCACTAATATCTCTGTTTTCAAAATTGATGGCGTTGCTAATATCGTTGAAGCTCAATTTAGCAGCTTGCATTTTAAACGGATCTACATTAATTTGTATTTCTCTTTCTGGTGCACCCACAATATCGGCTCTATTAATTTCTGTTAATTCTTCAAACTTATCTTGCATTTTATCGGCATACCGCTTCAATGTCATTCCATCGTAATTGCCACTAATGTTTACATACAAAATGGGCATTTCACTAAAATCAAATTCTTGCACATTGGGTTGTTGCGTTAAATCGTTGGGTAAATCGGTTTGAGCTTTATCAATTGCATCTTTTACCTTTTGCTTGGCAATTTCTGTTTTAACATCGGTATCAAACTCAACAATAATTAAACTAAAATCTTGTTGAGAAGTACTTTGAATTTTTTTAACCTTAGCTCCACTAATACCTTTCAATTGTTTTTCAATTGGACGGGTAACAAGGTTTTCCATGTCTTTGGGCGAATTACCAAAATAAACAGTATTCACACTAATGGTGGGAACTACAATATCTGGAAATTGTTCTTTGGGTAAAGTTGCAAATTTGATTAAACCAAACAGCGATACAAGAATGGTAATAATGTATGTTGCTGTTCTATTGTTTATAGCCCAACTTGTGGGTTTAAACTGTTTAAATTTTTCTGCTATACCTTCTAATATATGCATAAATTATTTTTTGATTGGTTCATAATAACCAGCAATCAATATTGATTTTGGTTTGATTGCGTTGTTAGAAATACGGCTTTAAAGTAGAACACTTTTACTATTGTACTTTAATTATTTGTCCATCGTAAACACCTTGGTACCCATCTGTAATTAATTTTTCATTAGCTGTAATTCCAGATTTTACTTCAATTAATTGATTGTAACTTTCACCAATTACTATTGTTTTTTTTCGAGCCACCAATTTGTTGCCTTCTTGTACTGCAACAAAAACATATTTTCCAGTTTCATCTGTATTAACAGTATTTACAGGTATTACAATTGCATTGTTGGCTGCATAATCTTCTATACGAACCTGTGCATTTTGATTGGGGCGAATTACTCCATCATAAGGTAATTTTGCTTCGGCACTAAAACTTCTATTGCTGGTATTAATGGTTTTGCCAGATAATGAAATGCTGCTGTTGTAAGTCTTATTAATATCGGGTAATACAATTAAAACTTTACTACCTACTTTAACTTTTCCTGCATAGTTTTCTGGTACATCAGTCACTACTTTTAAACTGCTCGTATTTACAATTTTAATTTGAGCACCCATTGCACCAATGCCACTAAAAGTTTCACCCACTCTAATATTTACTTCATCGGCAATACCGTCAACATCGCTATAAACATTGGTTGCATTGGCTTGCTCTTGAACGGTTTTAATATTTTCTTCGCCAGCTTTTAATTGCTTTTCTAAAGTTTCTACATTGTTTTTTGCACTAATTAATTGTACCTCTGTACCAATGCCTTGCTTCCATAAATTGTTTTGACGATTGTATAAATCTTTTGCAAAAGACAATTGTGTTTTTAACGTTTCTAAACTTTGTTTAGCTGCTGCAATGCTTTGTTTTACCACTGCATCATCAAGCTTTAATAACAACTGACCTTGTTTTACATAATCGCCTTTTTTAACATACACTGCTTTTACTTGCCCAGGACCTAAACGAGGCGATATATAAGAAATATTGTCAGCATCTACATGGCCTTGTAAATCTATATAATGTACAAAGTTTTGTGCTGTAACATCGCTTACGCCAACCAATTTAGCAATGTCATCTTTTTTTACAGATGTATCTAACTTAGCAATATCTGTTTCTAAATTTTTTATTTTATCAGTTAAAGAAGTTTGTTCTTTTTTTAATTTCTCTAACTCATTTTTCTTTTGTGTTAGTTGGTCTTTGCCACCACATGCAGTTAAAGAAACTACAAGTATTAAGGCGGTTATTTTGTAATAAAAACGTTGCATATATCCTGTTTTATTTTTGATTGTTTGTTGTTTGATTAAAGTTTACCCACTGCTTTTAAATAATCTACTTTAGCAATTACTGCATCGTACAAAGCAGCTATATAATTGGTTTGTGCAGTTTTTAATTCGGTTTGTGCAGTATTAATTTCTGT
>ERZ724527.1526-NODE-1526-length-10857-cov-3.430939_pt1 | contig 10857 bp, 17 predicted proteins | sample MGYA00376060_ERZ724527 | MGnify/ENA primary metagenome ERZ724527 (study PRJEB28724, sample SAMN07190886) | activated sludge metagenome | isolation source: activated sludge of sewage treatment plant in Hong Hong | place: USA: Christiansburg, Virginia | collected...
ATGAGATGATCCGCAAGTTGAATTCAGGGTTTTTCAGCACTGGCACATAACGAGAGAACAGGAGCATAATCAATGCTTTTTCAACTTTCTCGTCTATATTATTGGTAGGGCTTCCAAGTGTCGGTAAGCTCTTCTCAAGGTAGCTTCTTACCAACTCAAGATCAGATCTCCCAACCAACGCATAGCACAATAGTCCCAACAAGATAATCAGCTGCAGCCTTCCGGGAAGTTGAATTTCGCCACTGATAAGTTTTCCAGTGAGTAACTCGACAAGATCAGGCAACCATCCGTGAAGATGTTTGGCCATCAACCCAACCAGTTGAGAGAGGGTCAGTTGTACAGCCACACTTTCGTCCATAAATCCGTCGGGGCGGAATTATGGCAGCAGATGGTAATCCAATAGCGTTCCAATCCTGTAGACAATATTCTCGGGATCATCCATGAACATGTCCTTCTCCTATGTGGAGAGCTCCAGTAGCGGCAACACAATATCGTCGAGAACCCGAGAGAACTCAGCAGTTCTGTAGAACTCCTCAACCCAGTGAAATTGGAGCATCTCAGCGAGCAAGGATATTGCACTGCGGATCGTATTGAGTAGGCTTCGAGTTGCAACCGTTTTGGATAGCGTTTCCCTGATCGTTTACGATGGGTGTTTGACTTCGCGAATGAACATTGCCGACTGTCGATAGACTAGCTGCAGGTAACTAAAAGTTGTGCGTTGGAGGCTTTCGGTAATGGTAGCATCTTACCGAAGGCCTTTGAACTTGTTTGAAAGCAGTATTCTTGCTATCTCAATTGTATTGCTCAGAGTCTCGTTCTCAGTGTGGATTGAGTAGTGAGTTGACTGAAAAGTAGCATTAAAGCAACCCCTTCCCAATGTGATTGAGTTCAGCACTTGATGCACGACCTCTCCAATCATCGGCTCGTGTAGGATAAATGATAGTTTTCCATTCATCGATAGGTCCTAGCGGCACATGAACAGTACCATAAGAGACATCGCTTCATCGAGGACAAGCAACCTAAGTTTCACTCAAACTTACCAACGTTCACTCTCCTCTGCACGCCTCGATAGCTCAGCGATGATTCGCAACACTAGCTGGCAGTAATTGCGATAACTGCCCTTAATGAGTGCCTACGCCATGGCGTCGTATCGAGGGAAACCCAACATAAACACTCCAAAGAGCACAATATACTCGTATTCTTGGCTGTTCGGTTGCTCCTTCGTAACGATGCCCTCGAGAACTGAAATGAGGTTAGGCGTGAAAGCAGTACGAATGATGCCTTTCTGATCCTTGACGAGGATGTGTTGAAGAGTACTGACTATGTTGCGTTTGAGAGTCATTGGAATTGACGGTACTGAGAGAGCCTTCAGCAGCCTATCAGTCATCATATTGATGGAGGACTGTTTGTGCGATGCCAGGACATTCTCAGAATAGCGCCTGAGATAGGTGGAAGCTGCCTGCCGAATTTCATCTGAGTTGCTTCGTTGTGTACTGCTGAACTCGTGATTCGACATGATGAAGGTGAGGTTATCCACAAAACGAGGCGATTTACTGGCTTCCTCGAGGTGACGCTCAGCATCGGCGATAGTGTCTGATCCTTTGGAGGAGAATGTGGTTGCGAGCCACCCCACGATACTTCTGATGAGCACAACCTACCTCAACAACAACAGTTACCGATGCGTTGGAATCAGTGGGTTTCGCGAAGCCCTACTAAGCAATCATGAGAATTATTCTATGAGGGAGTGTATTATTTATAGTCGTTAAGCATGACTGATCGCATAGGCCAGATGGACGAGGGCTATTTCGTTTCACGCTTGGACATCCTACGCTGGCTTAATCATACTCTATAGCTTGGCTTAACCTAAATAGAGCAGTTGGGAACAGGTGCCGTGTACTGCCAGCTTCTCGACAGCTTGTATCCTGGAAGGGTGCCGCTCGGCAAGGTCAATTGGCGCGCCAGGCTGGAATACGAGTTTCTGCAGAACTACAAGCTGCTGCAAGCTGTGCTTGAAAGACTAGGCATCGACAAGAAGATGGACGTACAAAGCCGTGATAACGCAGATCAACCGTCTTGCCAAGTGCAAGTATCAGGATAACCTGGAGATGATTCAGTGGCTGAAGCGTTACATAGAGCTGCAGGGTGGTCCTCAAGAACACTATGATCCTGTTGCAAGACGAGGAAAAGCTATTGTGGAACTTCCGATGAAGAAGACTGGCAAATAGAATACTGCGAAACGTTCCATGTTGCAGAGCTATAGCAGCATGAATTTCAAGAAATCTGGCTTTGGTGGTTACAGTACCACCTCCGGGCAGTCATCTGCGAGGCTATCTCATAGTCCTGAGAGTCAGCTCAACCTTACACTGAAAACCCCAATACGTGGTGAGAGCAGGCAAAACGAACTTGCAGAGTATCAGCGCGTCCAAAGTCACACGGAGCGACAACCTTTGCGTTCAGTTCATTGGTAGGATTCCAATAAACTGAAGGAAATCCGCACGATTCTAAGAGCCCCACGCGAGTAGCAAAACCAGCTGAAGCAGATCCGCCGCTTGCTAACTTCGCAGGACATTGTCGAAGAGGAAGAAGGCGACTTCTTCTGATCGTGAATGTGGCTGGACTTCTTCGCTTGGCTACTGCCCACAGCAAAATAATTTATATTTAAATTCAAATGAACCAGGACAACAAGCTCAACAAGCTGCTGTTCGACAGCGGTATGGAGGACTACGACGATGAACGGGAGGTTGTGCATCACCGCGAGTAGGACTAAGATGACCTTCTCGAGGACGATCAAATGCAATCCAGGGACTACCTGCAGCAGATTGCCGGAAGGCCTTCAATACAGAACAACTTCCGGAAGGTTCGTGGCGACACGACCGAACGGCAGTTCCAGTAGCAGAACGAATATGCAAGGAAATTCCCGCAGGTAAATTCATTGAGCGTGGAATTCTCGCATAGTGAGTTCAACCAATCCAGCATTGGTAAGGACAAGTCGCCAGTAAAACCATCGTTGCACTCGCTTGAGTAGGAGATCAGAAGGCGCGATGCGTAAATTGAGTATCTTAAGCGGCAACTGGAAAAGAAGGGCAAGCAGGATGAGGAAGTCAATGAGGTTCTAGGACAGGAGCTCGGGGATTTTCAGAGACAGCACCAAAAATTGACAAGTTTAGTCAACGAGAGAGACTCGCTGATTCGTGGATTCAAGAAGAAGATTGAGCAGCTCGAAGCCGAACTGGAAGAAACCAAAAGAGACTTGGTAAGTCGCAGCGAGATAGAGCTCAATCTTCAGAGGAAGCTAACTTTGTTGGAAAATGAGTACAACAGCATTGCAGATTCATCGGAGGAGAAGGACAAGGTGTTCGCTGCAATGCAGAAGGAGATCAACGAGGCAGTGAATAAGATCGATGAGCTGGAAACAACGATAGAAACTCTGAAAAAGCAGAAGAAGGAAATGAAGGAACAGATTGAACTCTACAATCTCAATGAGAGGGACATTAGAACCCTCAACGTAGAAAGGCCGAACAGGCAGGACGAAATAGTAGCATCCAAGAGATCGCTGACTAACATCTACGATAGGAATGGAACAGAGCTGAAAAAACAATACAGCACAAAAACCTTGATAGACGATACCCCCACGCGACACATCGAGGAAATGCAAAGACTCCGGGCCGAATTAGAAGACGCAAAGAGGCAGTTGCAGTATTACCAGGATGGATTTATGGATACCAAAAAACAATCAGAAAAGCTGCAACAGCTTACAGAAGAAATGCAGTTGGTGGGTGCTAACCAGTCAGCAGAAATTCATCGACTGAATAACGAAGTAAGGAGGAAGGAAGAGTACATTAGCGAACTCTCGAAGACTCTTGATAGGGAGAAACGCGGTGCTCGGGAACGCCAGGAATCGGAACTTAAAAGTTAGTACGAAAGACGACTCCGAGCGCAGAATTAGAACCTCATCCAAAAGGAGGATAAGATCAAGGAGCTCCTGTTGTAGCTGACCAAGAAGAGTAAAGATGTGCAGGATGGTGAAAGGTTGATAGTCGATCTGAGGAGCCGCTTGGAACAGGAAACGAAGAAACTCGGAGAAGCGCAAAAAGAGAGCAAGGTACAAAGTGGGCAGCTCAAAGAGCAGAGGGAAAAGATCTTTTCGTTGGAGAAGTTGCTTGAGGAAGGGGTGAAAGGTAAAAAGTAGCAGGACCGTATCGAACAGCTGAAGAAGGATGTTGTGAGGTTGGAGAAAGAAGCTGGGGAGAGAGACACAAGGTTGCAAGAGGCAAAGAAGAAGCTGGAAGAAGCAACAAAGAAAAACAGTATGAGCCGTACTCGCATCACCGAGCTCGAAGAGACCCTAACTGCAGTGAAAGCATAACTAGCCGTCGAAAAAGAATCTCATAAAAAAATGATGTTAAACCTGAACGAAGCCAAAAAGAAAGCTGCTGAGGCCGAGACCCTTTCCAATAAGCTGAAGATCCTCGAGGCCCAGATGAGGAGCGAAAGATAACGAAGCGAGAGTAACCACAAGGATTCATTTGATCTGAATGACCGTGTTGATGCACTGGAGGAGATCCTTCGGGCGAAGGATAGATAGCTGGACGAGCTTAAATAGGTATTGGAGTAAATGTAGCAACAGCTGAACTAACAACAGCACCACGATTAGCAACCGTCCCAACTGCATGAATAGCTGGAACGGCTACATCTAGAACTTGAAGAAAAGGACTAGCAGCTGTAGAGCTTCCGTAGGGAAATTGAATTTAGATAAAAAAGCCTCGAATTCCTCCATAACAAACTGCTGAAGGTCGAGCGGGAGAAGCTAGAGATGTAAGCCGAAGCGAAGATCTTCCAATCGAACCTCTACGAAAGCATCGATTCGCAGTACCTCAGCGAAAATGATATGGATAGCTACAACACCAAACTCACCCTGCGCCGTGACAAGCTATAACTGTTCGAGCAGAAACTCCGATCGTTGGAGGAAGTCAACCGGCAGCTAGAATAGAAGAACAAGCAGCTCTAGGAACGGTTAAAGTAGTAGATTAGCGAAAAGAAGAAGAGCACGGCAAGTCTGCACCAGAACAAGCAATCACTGCCAACCAACCACTCCACAGAAGTGATTAGGGAAAGCTGCTCCAACAAGATCGAGGTGCTTGTGCTCAAGAACCGTGTGAAAGAGCTGACGGAAATGCTCAACCGTGTCTATAACGAGAGTAATAGCAAGAAGCTTCCACCTGAATCGCTATCGCCCGACGAAACTGTGGAGTTCCTACTGGAGACAATGCGCCGGGTCAACCGCTCCTCCGAGATGATTCGTCTTCTCAGTAAAAGCAGCGAGTTCATCGAGCTCATCAAGCATATTGACCGCCGAAAGGATGAATCCAGTCACACCCGCAGGTTATATGCGTGATGCTGTTGTTCCAATTACTTCGAATTACTATAAGCACTATGCACAAATACATCATTCGGTGTTGAGTTTATCTGCTCGCAGGCGCTCACGGAACAGCTTGAGATCCTGCAGGAAGAGTGGCAGCAGGGCAACAGTAGCCACAATACTCTCACAGCAGAATGCTACGAACATCATGTTCAGGCTGATCAACGGAATCACTATTTGGGATAAGGCAGAGAACACCGCTGCACTGCCTTACACCAATGCAGAGATGATTGATACTGCATTTGGAGTATCCTTCAGCATTGGCTGTTGCCCAAGGTCAACTGCAATAGCTGAACCGATAACGTTGTAGGGTCCTCCAGTGAAGATTCCAATCAGACACATCAAGAAGTAGTAAGGCAGTGCATACTCATCCAACGCCTGACTGACAATGAACATGACAATGCTTCCCAAGAACAGCAGGGGACTCAGGAACAATGCTCTCAGTTGGTAGATATCGCCGAGATGCCCAACAAGCATACCTCCAAACAGTGCACCTACATCCACCATGGCACTGATGTATCCCTTCTATGATGACAGGTTCTTTTGGTCGAGGTAGCTTGGTAACTATATTGAGGTAGGAAAGTACCCAGAATAGCAGTCCATAGACACATCCCTTGAGCATTGCGTACCCGACCACGTAAAATCCGACCCTAGGTAACAGCAAAGCCGTGAAGACATTCAGCTTGCGTTTTGGTTTTGGTGACTCTACTGGCTGTACCTCCTGTTCTGAGCCCGACGTGTTATTAATAATCCTCTCCGGCTGATTGATATTCTCGTTGGACACTTACGAACTAACCAGACTGTTCTTGATCTAGTCGTCAGATGGTTAGGCGGGTACAGGCTTCGGTTTCAGAAATAGAATGATGACGAGACCAATACCGGCACAAATGCATGCAGTAACAAACACGTTCATCTTCCAATTTTCTTTGAGGTTTGAACATACCACAGAACCAACGATATTGCCTACATTAGCGTTCACCGACCAAAACGCCAAAAGTAGTCCACGTCTTCCCTTTCCGAACCAGTTGCCCATTGTCGCCATCATTCCTGGCCATCCAGTACTTTGGAAAAAACCGTTCAGAGCCATTCCAACGAACATTACTGGTACGAGGAAGTCTCCCCAGATTGCATCCACCAGTGCAAACGAAGAGAAGAACAGTGCTGCCAACATCATTCCACATCCAAGGAAGAGGTTCAGCCTAAATCGGTTGGTCATTGTGCCAATTGTCGCCATTCCCGCAGAATAGCTGAGCAGGTAGGCAACATCGACGCCACCATTGACCCACTGGGCATACCCATACTGTTTGCTGAGAATAGATTTGCTGTAGGCCCATGCCGCTCTGATGGAGTGTAGCCCAACATAACACAGGAACGTTAGGGTGAATACCACGAGCTGACGAAGTGGAGTGATGTTTGGGTTCTTGTCAATGGCTGTTGGCTTGTCTGCCATTTATGTATGCCTGTGAAAATATTATCAAAAGGGTATATCCTTTGCAATCACCATTCCGTTCAGACCTTGAGAATAGCCTCACCCTTCCATTTCTTGAAGCTAAGGCTAATATTCTTGCGAATGTCTTTGTAGTCTTCCTCGTCGTCTTCGAAGAAATATCCACTTCGAATTCGTTTGTGCTTCTCGCTGAAGAAGCTATCGATGCCCTTTGTCTATTCGGGTTCTTCAGTGCGGTACTGACTGCCCTCGGCGAAGTCCCTTTCCAGGAACATTTCGAACGGCCCAACTTGGATCTTCGAAAGGTTGAACCTGCAAATATTTGAGGATTCCTCGCGAGTTTTGGTTATGGTAGATTCAGGTTTGGTCGAAGGCCCAGCAGGGAACAATTGACTGTTGCTGCTGGTGAGGACGGGTTGCGCCTTGAGCCCACCACCAATGATCGTGTCGAAATCCAAATTGAGCTTGCTGCTTTTGTTAACTAGTGTAGCCAGGAAGTTAACGATGGCAGTCTTGCTGTCCTCCACCATCTCCTCTTCGACCTTTTATTCAGGTTCATCAGCAAGTTTTCTGGCTTCGAATTGTTTGGTCATCCTTGCCATGGCTTCCTTATGCTTGCTCACCTCATTACGGCTGATCTATGGCGTGAAAAGACCTTCCTCTTTGAAGCCTTTGGCATCGACACTGAACTTCTTCATGTCCAATGCCAACACCTGCAGCTTCATATACTCCCGCATCCGGACTCGCTCGGCGATGGATAGAGCATCATCGAACTCCTTCTGCAGCTGGTCCATATTGCTGATGGTCTCCTCTTCCGTAGGTTTGTTCTGTCGGCGAAGTTGTTTCTTCTTCTATTTCTACTCCTTCTAACGCGGACGGAAGGCGAGGTAGTGACTACTATCGTCAGGATTGGGTTTCCATAGAACTCGCAGCAGTGGGGCCTTCAGCTCCTATCGACGACTCCTCCAATGATTGTACACCAACCTCACAAACTCTTCATGGTTATCGAGCTTCAGCACAAAATCGAACTCCCTTTCGAAAAGTGCACGAAGCTTGATTTCATTTGTCTTCGGAATCACTGTGGACTCCTTGCCTGTCATCAGTTCCAGTTCGACGATGGCACGTTCGAGTAGTTCGACGGTGAGGCACTTTCTGCCACCGTAAAGGTACTTGTTTTCGTTGGAGTGCAAAAAGATGTAGTCCACCTAGCTGAGCTCATACCGATCCACCTTCGGCAGGTTCAGCCGGGAGACGATACGGATGTAGTTCAGTGGCACCCCTGCTTCACTGGAGATACGGTTCACTCTGGTGATGAGCTAGTACTTCGATACAACTATGTCCTGCTTGGATGATTATTTGGCCTCCTTCTTACGCTCGGGCAGAACCACGGGCTCTCCGTCGACTGCATCCACTCGCAGAAAATCATCGCGCCTGTCGATGAACTTGAGTGGTTTGCCCCATTCAGGTTGCTTGGGCCTTTGCTGCTTCATTAATTTGGATTTTCGGGTTTAAATTATATATTATAAACAAGCGAGGTGCCTGCACACTAAAGCCATTCGCCTGTGGTAAAATGTTGCGGGTTGACAGCAACCAAGAAATGTTGGGTGAGCTGCTTAGCCTGCAAATTCAAGTGGTTCCGGTGGTGTCATGGTGGGGCCATACGGCTTGCAAACAGCGACAACTCGGTGAGATCCACCACCAACCACCTACCCGACAGTTGGCGCCGAACACAAAATTCATATTGAAGGGGTAGCCAGCGAATATTATTTTTTAATAATAAAATCGTTTGCTGAATGCGGAAGGCTCGCGGCAAGCCTCGTGCAACTGGCAAAGCCGATGATAAGGAGAACGTAAGGAGCAAAGGCAGATCAGCGCTTGGAGACTATAGCGAGCTTGATCAATCCTACGAAGACCTGAACTTAGAAGAAAAGGCGCAAGCACACCTGAACTATCTGAGTGAACTCGACATAAATATTGTTGGAACGGAAGGCAACGGTGTGGAACCAGGAAACCCAAGCAAAATAACTGCGTGGTTTACAAACGACCAACGAGCTACACCTGAGAACTGTCAGCCATCACGCACAATAACGCAGTTTCGGAAGAAACTTACAGAGAGCAAGCAGGTGACTGTCCCACCAAGAAAGCTTCGGTCAAGTGAATAAAAGCAACGGGATGCACTGATAAAGGTGCGTGACTACACCCATGACGATGAGAGGAGGATGCTCACCCATTACTAACGCAGTAATACCGATGATCGGCTATCACCACGGTACAGCAACACTATCTTCGTGGTAGACTAACCAAAAAGCAAGCACGATATCATCGAGAGAGTTAGAAGCAACTCGGTCAACCACGTGAATAGCCAGGTTGCACATCTCATCAACCGAACCTTGCTGAGGAAGAGAAAGAAACTTCCATTCGATGCTGACCGACTGTTGTGGGAGCTGTAGCTGTCCAAGGAACGGGCAACTCGACGGCAAACATTACTGAAGAGGTCGATGAGGAGGGTTCGGTCGCCAAACCCTTAACTATTAGTCTGCCCGAAGACCTCAGTGTTAGTTCAGCCAAGACGTCAAAACTTGGTGAAGCTCAGCCAGTTCATGCGATAACTTACCGATGATTGCTCGTTAAGCCGACCAGCCGTCGTTGCAAGAAAACCCTACCCACGGAAGCAATCACGTTGCTAACCTAAGATCGCGAATGATCCAAAGAGCAATGTAACTGAATCTTTCGCAAATAACCGACTGGTGCGCTAGCTCTACCTCAAATACGACCATATCATCAGCCGTAGCTCCAAACGTACTATGGGTCTCTGATAGTGTACTAACTTTGAGTTTGTTGCGTATGTGATCAAGCGATATCTCTGGGTACGGTAGCCAAGAGCTGGATACCACAGGTACCATCGCCATCAGTCTTAGTACCCATACTCAGTAGCATCATCCCGTTGATTCCCCAATCCGTTCCCAAACTGTTCTTGAGCTTCCAATAGTTCTTCCCATCGTCTGTTGTTCCGTATCCAATGAGCAGAATCTACATTAGTGGGGTGTTACTCCTGCATCGATATCGCTTGTGCACTCACCATCGAAGACTCCCTACTTGTAGAGCTTGAACTTTGAGGACTCAACAGCGACCGAAACAGGCTGTTGGATGACTGCCGAAACGAGTTTCATGAAGCTGCCAGATGGTACTTCTGCACAGTCCTTGATCTGTGTGAACTTCATGGTTTGCTTGTAAGTGCATTTTTGGTCCTACGTGAGAGACTAACTTACAGTTCCCACATATGGGTAGGTGTCGTTGTTGGCAATGCCATTATCGATGACATACCAGAAGGCCTGATCCATGAGCCCTCCATTACAGCCTTCATTGCCATACTCATCAGAACAGTCCAGTATGTGCTGGTCTGAAAGTTTTACCAGCTTTCCCTTGGTTTGAGCATACAGTCCCTCAATTGCTCCAGTGGCTGAGAAGGCCCAACTCGCTCCACAACTTCCTTGGTTTTGCACTTCAGTCGTTCCTTTCTTCGTCCAATCCACTGACTCAGGAGGATTGGGAGTATCATCAACTTGCTGGCTGCACTTGCTTGTTGGAGAATTCTTACGCACGATCCGTCGGGAGTACAGATTGCGATACTAATCATTAGTCATATCTGCGAACTTGTTAGCTTCCACTGTGTAGGAGTATCGTCCCTCAGCTGCCAGTGCATTATGATTGTTGATGTAGTCGAGGTTCTGGAGGTATACTCCTCTGCGATAGAGCAGTTAATCCTATGAGTATGTTCGGTGGTGATGACGAGCCCACATTTCAAAGGAATACTCCGACGGTTGCAGGTTCAACTCCAATAGTACTCCCGCAATGAGGGCGAGTGCCACACAAACCGCAAATATTTTTGGTGGCATGATAGCGAGAGATATTATAGGGTCAAAGCAGATCAGACTTATCGGCCAACAGCATAAGGATCTCTCGGAGTACCCGCCATGTGTACTCCGTCGCA
>ERZ724527.1529-NODE-1529-length-10841-cov-3.218802_pt1 | contig 10841 bp, 10 predicted proteins | sample MGYA00376060_ERZ724527 | MGnify/ENA primary metagenome ERZ724527 (study PRJEB28724, sample SAMN07190886) | activated sludge metagenome | isolation source: activated sludge of sewage treatment plant in Hong Hong | place: USA: Christiansburg, Virginia | collected...
GGGTCGCTGCCCCCCGAGGGGGCCGTCGTCACCTTGGGGCGGCCCGGCGGTGACTCTTGCCCCCACGCTCCGCCGCTGCGCGGGTCGCTGCCCCCCGAGGGGGCCGTCGTCACCTTGGGGCGGCCCGGCGGTGACTGAAGCCGCGCTCAGTCAAGGTCGTCAATGGTGTCGGGGTCCGGCACTTCGCCAATGGTCTCGCGCGTGGCCTTGGCTTGCGCCAACAGCCATTGGCAGAAAGCCTTGATTTCGGGCCGTTGCGCGCTTCGGGGGCCAATCATCAACCAGTAAGCCATGGGCGAGTCGAGCCGGTGCCCGGGAAGGGGTTCGATCAGGTCGCCATTGGCCAGGCTTTCGGCCACCAGGGGCAGGCGCGCCAGCACCAGGCCCTGGCCGGTGAGGGCCGCTTGCACCATCTGGTAGGCGTAGTTGAAGTACAACCAGCGCTTGGGTTGCAGTTTGCTTTGCTTGTTCTCGTCCAGCCAGCGCCGCCAGGTCAGCCACTCCATGTGGGAGCGGTGGGCGTCACCGGCTTCGATCAGCGCAAATTTGGCGATGTCAGAGGGCTGGGTCAAGGTGTTGTCGGCCTTGAGCAGCCAGGGGCTGACGACGGGCGTCAACTGCTCGCCAAACAGACGTGTGGCGTGGGACGGCATGCGCGACAGGGGCCCGTAGCGCAGGGCAATGTCCACGTCGGCCACGTCCAGGTCCATTGCCACGTCTGACGCATCAATCCGGATGTCGATCTCGGGGTTGTCGCGCTGGAAGGCTTCAAGCCGGGGAATCAGCCACATGGATGCGAACGAGGCAAACGTGGTCAGCGACACGGTCTTGCGCCCGGCGCTCTGGCGGATCTGCTGCACCGCCCCATCAATGCGGGGCAGGGACTGGTTCACTGCCACCAGCAATTGCGCCCCGGCGCCTGTCAGCTCCACCGCCCGGGTGTGGCGCAGAAACAGGGGCACGCCCACCTCTTCCTCCAGCGCCTGAATCTGCCGGCTGACGGCGGACTGGGTGAGCGCCATTTCTTCGGCTGCAGCGCGGAAGTTGAGGTGTTTGGCCACGGCTTCGAAGGCCCGCAGGTGGCCTGCAGAGATGGGGCGGGTGCGCAGATGGGTTTGGGCGTATTGCATGCGTCAAAACGTGTCAGGAGTGAGGGGCTGATTGATGCGAATCAGGAATCAATAGCTTAGATGGATTTCATTGGACTGCCAAGTAGCAACGCGAGATCATTCAATGCCAAATCGCCTCACAGGAGAATCTTATGAACACCGCATTGCTGACCTCAACACTACCTTCACCATCCACGGCCGCTCTCACAGGCACCTGGAAGTTGGCTGCCGGTCGTGCCATCGGCTTGCAACCCCGTGAAGATGCGGTGCTTCGTGTGGCGCACGGGTGCATGTGGGTCACATTTGACGGCCCCCATGCCGGGGCACTCAATGCACTGGGCGATATTTTCCTGGGTGCTGGTGAGCACATCACGGTGCCTGCGGGCCAGCATGTGGTGGTGGAGTCCATGGGGGGCAAGCAACCCGTGCCTGCGTACTTTGGCTGGGAGCCAGCAGCCTCAATGCCGCGCCATTCTGCGTGGCAGGCGGGTCGCCTTCAATTGGCCGTGGTTCAGCCTTTGGCCGATTTGCGTGGTGCGCTGGTTTTGGCTTTGGCCGCCGTGGGCCGCTTGGGCGCCGGAGTCTTTGGTTTGGCAACATGCGCCTTCAATGCGCAGGCCAAGGCTTGCCGCGCCCATGGCGCCATGAGCTCAGGTGACTCCATCGCGTCGTCAGGCGCACTGTAGTAATTGACGGTCTTTTCGACGCCCTTTGCCGTGTAAGTAAACCGCTTGCAGCCCGCAGCTTCATAGAGGCTGCGGGTGTCGTTGTCGGCCTTGAGGTAGAGGGTGTCGCCCTGGCCCAGATCAAGCAGCCAGGCAATGGTCAGTCCATCGATACTGATGCCAAAACCACCAAACATGCGTTTGGCCACACAGGGGCCGACCGCGGACAGCAGCTCACAGCAGTAGCGGGCAAAGTCATCTTTGGGTGCGGCCATGCCACACGATAGCAGCAAGCCTTGATAATCGCGGCATGGCCCGCCCCAAGTCCTCCGAACACGAGCTCAAACGCGACGAAATCCTGGACGTTGCTGCCCAGTGTTTTGCTGACCGCAGCTATTCCGCAGCCAGCATGAACGATATTGCAGCAGCGGGCGGCACCAGCAAGGCCAGGCTCTACCACTACTACGAGAGCAAGGAAGCCATCCTGTTTGACCTGCTGGACCGCTATACCCAGCGCTTGCTGGCCATCATTGGTCAAGTAGAGGCAACGGCGCAGCGGCGCAACCTGGACGAGCGCGCAGCCCTGCATGAATTGGTGCGCCAGTTTCTGGACGAATACGAAAGCTCGGCCACACGCCATGTGGCCCTGCTGAACGACACCAAGTTTCTGGGCGAATTGCAGCGTGATCTGATCCTCAATCGTCAGCGTGATGTGGTGTCGGCAGTGACCCGTTTTTTGCGCCGCGCCTATCCGCAGCGCCTTCACGCCCTGAACCAGACCGCGGCGACCATGATGCTGTTTGGCATGATCAACTGGACCTTCACCTGGTTGCGCCCGGGTGGCGCCATGAGTTACGCCGCTTTTGCCGACGAAGTCATTGCCATGTTGGAGCACGGGTTGGCGGGAGTACGCGGGTGAGGGCGTCCGGCGTGCGTGTGGTGGTGATGGGGGTGGCAGGTTGCGGCAAATCTGCTGTGGCGCGGCGCCTGGCAGACGTGTTGGGCCTGCCTATGCGCGAGGGTGATGATTTCCACCCTGCTGGCAATGTCGAAAAGATGAAGTTGGGTGTGCCTCTGACAGATGACGACCGCGTAGAGTGGTTGGCGCGCCTTGGCGCTGATCTTGCAGCCCATCCTGAAGGCGTGGTGCTGAGTTGTTCTGCGCTCAAGAAAAATTACCGGGATGGCCTGCGCTTGGCCGCGCCGGGCCTTGCCTTTGTGTATTTGCACATTGAACTCGCAGAGTCGTTGCGCCGTGTTGCCAGCCGTCCCGGCCATTTTTACCCGCCCAGTCTGGTTGCCAGCCAATTCGAGGCGCTTCAAGACCCCACTGGTGAAGTGCGCGTCATCAGACTCGACGCTACGTTGCCGTTAGACACTTTGGCAGCGCTGGCGGGGGATAATTTGTTCAACAATGCGTAATTGATTACGAATAGGTAAAATTCTGCTTTTACCGCAAGCGACACCAAGGAGACCCCATGAGCAAAGCCTTCGCCAGCCAGGCCGATCTGGCCGACAAGAACATTACCTTTGAACAACTCAGCCCCCATTGCTGGGCCTATACCGCTGAGGGAGATCCAAACTCTGGTGTGATCATGGGCGACAAGTTCATCATGGTCAGCGACGCCACCGCCACCCCGGCCATGGCGCAAGACCTGATTGCGCGCATCCGCAAGGTCAGCGACAAGCCCATCAAGTACGTGCTGCTGACGCATTACCACGCGGTGCGCGTGCTGGGCGCCAGTGCCTATGCGGCCGAAGGTGCCACCGAAATCATCGCCAGTCAGGGCACGCTAGAGTTGATCGTGGAGCGTGGCGCGCAAGACATGAAGAGCGAGATGGAGCGCTTCCCGCGCCTGTTCCGGGGTGCTGACAGCGTGCCTGGCCTGACCTGGCCCACCATGGTGATCGGTGGCGGTGACGCCGCCAAAGGCGAAAAACCCGGCAAGCTCACGGTGGATTTGGGTGGCGTCAAGGTGCAGATCTGGTCACCTGGTTATGGCCACACTCGCGGCGACACCATCGCTTGGGTGGAAGAAGAAAAAGTGCTGTTCAGCGGTGACCTGGTGGAATACGAAGCCGGTGTCTACACCGGCGACGCTCAACTGGCCGAGTGGCCTGCCACGTTGGAGGCTCTGCGCGCCCTCCAAGCCGAAGCCATCGTGCCCGGCCGCGGTGAAGCCATGAAGGGCAATGCCGACGTCAACAAGGCCCTGGATTACACCCAGCGCTGGGTGACCACGTTGTTTGCCGCAGGCAAGGAAGCCGCCGCCGCCGACATGGATCTGAAGGCGGCGATGGCCCACACCCGCAAATCCATGGACCCGGTGTTTGGCCATGTGTTCATCTACGAGCACTGCCTGCCGTTCGATGTCAGCCGAGCCTACGATGAGGCCAAGGGCATCAAGAACCCGCGCATCTGGACGGCCGAGCGCGACCAGGAGATGTGGGCTGCCCTGCAAGCCTAGCATCACTATTTTTGGGGATGCGCCACCTTGAGGCGGAGCGCAGCATCGAGCCTTGACATTGAGTCAAGCGCCGTATTGCTGCGTATCACCAAGGAGGTTATTTATGCGTCCCTGTCACCCATCCCTCAGGCGCCGAGGCGCCGCCATGGCGACTATCGCCTCCCTGATGCTGGCGCTAAGTGCCTGCGGCGGCGGTACTGATGCCGCCAGCCCGGCGCCCGCGCCATCCGAAGGTGCGACCCCCGCACCGTCGCCAGCGCCCACGCCCACACCGGCGCCATCCCCCACGCCGTCACCTACGCCAGCGCCCTCGCCAACACCGGCCCCTTCACCGGCGCCGACGCCCGCTCCGTCACCGGCCCCCACACCAGCGCCCGCACCCGCACCCGCCAGTTCACTTGACCAAGCCAAAGCCGTGCTGGCCAATCTGGATGCGCTGCGTGCCACAGCCTTGCCCGTCAGCGGCGCGCTCGCCACTCAAAACCTCGACGGCTGCTATTTGCACAATGGCGAGAGCAAGGCTTACATCACGGGGCTCATCGACGGCGATCTGACGACCTACCAACAGTCCCAAGCGTATGAGGTGGGTTCGGTACGCAGCAACGTGAGGGTGATCGCCGAGCGTGATGTCACCAATGCCGACACGTCTACGCGCAAGGAAGTGGACGTGCGCTATGACATCACCTACAAGGATGGCACCAGTGACATCGACGCCTTCCAGACTATGGTGACCGGCAGTACATCGGGCCTTTGTGCAACGAGCAGCAACAGCACCACCATGCGCCTGGTGGGCAATCAGCGAAAAGTGTTGGTGACATTGCAGGCGCGCAACATCGACACCTCGATTGCCTCTCTTGCCACCGGAGCGGATGTCAGCGAGTCAGTGCGACGCGAACTTCGGTTCATTGTTCGCGACCCTGCCAAAGTGGCCACTTACGCGGTCGTGACCGGGCCAGGCCCCGCTGCGGCTGACGGCACACCTTTCTCGTGGAAAATGATTTCGCCGCGAATCCTGCGAGACGACCCCTTGCTTGTCAATAAACTGGGCAACGCCAATTGGCGTGATATCGATGGCTTCAGAGTGTGTAGCCAAACCACGCAAACCGTCACAGTGGCCACGTTGGCAGATTGCGTCAACCCAGGGGTTCAGCCATTTGATACTTGGGGTCGGACGATGACGCCAAAAACAAGTACCGACACAGCGGCCATCACTGCGGCAGACAACGCCTTTACTGCGCAAGGCTGGGTAGCGGGCGGTACTTACACCTTTGCGGTTTATGCCGACGACGGTTGGAAGACGGTGAATGGTCAGGCGGGTAAAACCCCTATCGGCACTTACACCACCGTGCTGACGCGCCTGCCTTATACCTTTGCGCAAATGGCGGCCGCGTCATCCAAATACCCTGACTGGACCAGCAGCTCGCTGACAAGTGCCCAAGTAGCTGCGGCCTTCACTGGGACTGGTGGTACTTTGACGTTGAGTGGTTTCAATGTGAAGGTCCCCACAGGCGGCGCGCCCATGGCATTGGCTGACATGTATGTGTTTGGGCAAGGCCCCAACACGGGGGCTGCTGCCAATGGATGGCCACGCACTCGAGAGATTGACCTCTACTATCCTGGCTCTTCAGCCACCAGTGCCACGCTGATACTCAAAGGCAAGAATGCCGCCACATTGCGCAAAACATTTGCGGAAATTGCGCTGGAATACACGGATCGAAACGGTGGTCTTTTGCTGTACCTTGTCGACTACCAATAAGGCAATATTGCAAGACTTTACGCCGCCTTCGGGCGGCTTTTTTATTGAAGCGAATGGGCACTATGCCCCTGTGTCATCTCGCCGCAGCCAATTCCTTCATGTCCCGCTGGTAGGCGCGCAGCCGCTGTAGCGCCGTGTCGCGTTGCGCAGGCGTGCTGCGGTTGTGCAGGCTGGCGAAGGTGCGACAAGCCTGGGCCAATTGCTGTTGGCGCTGATTGGCCAGTTGGGGGTCGGTGGGGGTTTGAGCTTGTTCGAAGTAGCGGGCCAGCAGCTTCCGGGCTTGTTCCGGGCTGGTGTCGGGCGCGGTGGCGGCACGCAAAGTCTTAAGGGTGGCCTGCTGGCGGCGTTGACGGTCTTCCATGTAGGCGCTGCCTTGCGCTGCAGCCACGTGCTGCATCACTTCCTGACGCAGCCAGTCTCGCTGGTCGTCGTCCAGCGTGCCGTAGATCAATTCGCTGCGCTCGACCCACTGTTTGAGTCGTTGTTTGACGCGCTCAGCTGGGCTGGTATCCAGCCACTTACTGCGGTATTCGGCGTCGGTGCGCTCATAGCGCTGCTGCAGGTGCATGATTTGTTCGGCACTGAGTGTCATGGCAATGGCGGCGATGTCGGGCGAGGCGCGCGTGGCCAAGGTGTTGTAGCGGCCGCGGATATCAGCTGCCAAGCTGCATGCTTGCTCCGCAGTGATGTCCGTATTGACCAAGGACTCCATCTGTTGGAGCAGATCGGCGTAGAGCGGCAACTCGGTGCTGCGGTGCCATTGGTGCAGGCGGTCTAGTGCGTCGCGCACTTTGGGTGCCTGGGCATCAGAGAATTCCACATAGTCATTCAGCCACCAGTAGGTCAGACTGGGTGCGTTGGCGTAGCCCAGTTTGACGGCGCTGCAGCCGCTTAAGGCCAGCAGTAAAGTCAGCAGGCCGATAATCCGGCTAAGGCAGTGATTGAATTGCATAAATCAGTGAGACTTTTATGACAGCAGTAGATGTAGTGATCATGGCAGCAGGCAAAGGCACGCGCATGAAGAGCCAATTGCCTAAAGTGTTGCACCGTTTGGCCGGTCGCGCACTGGTGCAACACGTGATTGACACAGCGCATGGGTTGCGAGCGCGCCAGATGGTGCTGATCACTGGCCATGGCGCACCTGAGGTGGAGGCCGCATTGACTGTCATTGCCAACGCTGGCGGCCACACTGTCCCCACTTTTGTGCGGCAGGAGCCTCAACTGGGCACCGGCCACGCCGTGCAACAGGCCGTACCCGTGCTGGCCGACGACGGCATCACGCTCATCTTGAATGGCGACGTGCCGCTGATTGAAGCCGCTACCTTACGCAGTCTGATTACCCAGTGCAACGGCACACGTCTGGCACTGTTGACCGTGGACATGCCCGACCCATCGGGCTATGGGCGCATCGTTCGATTCGCCAGCGGCGCATCTGGCGCAGAGCCGCGTGTGCAAGCCATTGTGGAGCACAAGGACGCCACGGCCGAGCAGCGCGCCATCACCGAGGTGTACACCGGCGTCATGGCTCTGCCCAATAGCAAGCTTAAAGCCTGGCTGGCACGGCTGACCAACGACAACGCCCAGCGCGAGTTCTACCTGACCGATATTGTCAAATTTGCGGTGGATGACGGCGACGAATTGGTGACCACGAGAATTGACGACAAGGTGCAGGTCGACGGCGTGAACAGCCCTGTACAACTGGCCGAACTGGAGCGCGCTTTCCAGCACCGCCAGGCACGGGCCCTGATGGATCAAGGCGTGCGTCTGGCCGACCCGGCGCGCTTCGATTTGCGTGGCCAATTGCGCTGTGGGCAAGACGTAGAGATCGATATCAACTGTGTGATTGAAGGCCGTGTCACGCTGGGCGACAACGTGCGCGTTGGCGCCCATTGCGTGATTGCCAATGCCGACATCCACGCCGGTGCTGTGATCCACCCCTTTACCCACATTGACGGTGGCAAAGAGGGGGTGGTGGTGGGCGAGGGCGCGCTGATCGGGCCGTTCGCCCGCCTGCGCCCTGGCGCCCAACTTGGGCCAGAGGTTCACATCGGCAATTTTGTGGAGGTCAAAAACTCCACATTAGCCCGTGGTGCCAAGGCCAACCACCTGGCTTATCTGGGCGACGCCACGGTGGGCGAGCGCGTCAACTATGGCGCGGGCAGCATCACCGCCAATTACGATGGTGCCAACAAGCACCGCACCGTGATTGAGGCGGATGTGCATGTGGGCAGCAACTGCGTGTTGGTGGCGCCCATCACCCTGGGTGCCGGGGGCACCGTGGGCGGGGGCTCGACCCTGACCAAGGACACGGCGCCGGGCGCTTTGTCGGTGGCGCGTGGCAAGCAAATCAGCATTGCCGACTGGGAACGGCCGCAAAAGAAGTTGAAGCCAACCTGAGCAAGCGGAGATCTGCGGGGGTTTTACGGCCCTGGGGCTCGTGCCGGCGGCAGCACCCGCCGGGGGTCGAACTTGGCACGTTTCACGCTAAAGAAGGCCTTGACGTTGCGCACATTGGCGTCGGCGTTGAAGAGTCGCTGCGCCAGGGCCAGATAGCCCGGCATGTCGGGCGTGTGCACCACCAGAAGGAAGTCCGGCCCCGGCGACACGCGGTAACACTGCTGTACGGCGGCGTCGGCGACCACCCGCTGCTCGAAGGCGTCCAGCCGCTCGGCGCCCTGGTGATCCAGGGTGATCTCCACAATCGCGCTCAGGCCATACCCCAGTAAAGGCGCCAAAAGGTCGTCGTTCAGTATGGCGATTTGCCGCTCAATCAACCCCGCATCGCGCAATCGCTTGACGCGCCGCAGGCAGGTGGGCGGTGACACGTGGACACGTTCAGCCAGCGCCAGGTTGCTTTGACTGGCGTCTTGCTGCAGCTGATCCAGCAGCAACAGGTCAATGGCATCTATGCTTATTTGTTCCATATTAACTAGTTTAGTGAAATTAATCACTTAAGTTGAAAATAATATAAATTAAATTTCTTAACACTCAATTTATCATTTTGTTTCAACTCAAGCATGTAAAGTCCATTGCTTAAATTGCTTAAATCAATACTAAATGTAGAACTATTGGCCGTTTGCGTTTTACTATAAACTGTTTGTCCTTGCATATTAATAACATTAAATTGAATTGTTTCATTGCTTACCAAATTCTTGCCAATACCCACAAAAAGCATGTCGTTAGCTGGGTTTGGATATAGTTCAACATCAAATTCATTTGGAGGGTAACTTAAATCAGAGGTACTTGTTGGGCTGCATAAAACAGGCATAATAACATGAGACAATTGAGTATTCCAACTTGCAGGATCATTATAGGCATACCAAACATTATTACTCCATAATTCCCATGCAGTATTGGCTGATAAATTTTGTGTATTGGTTGCCACTATAATTGTGTCACCATTTGATGGATCAAACTCTACTCCTGCATAAAAGGTTCCGCTTTGGGTGACCATGCTAGGAAACTGAACATAAGTTGGCTGAGCCGGATTTTGATTTAAACTGTTATAAATATTTAATGTAGTAGTTGTTTGACTTCCAAGTGTGGAATTAGGCGCACCATTGGGCCCGTTATTATTCCATACTTTATAAGTTACTATTGAACTTCCATTACCAGGTGAATACAAACCTCCAAAATATATCCACAAACCTTTGACTTGTAAATTTGAATTGGCAGTAAATTTATCTGCCTTAGCTCTGTCTAAAAAACTGTTTGTTCCTGATATCCAACCTGTACCTTGTGAACTTACATCACTAGGGCGATATATTTGCAAAGTAGCAGAGGCAGCAACATTCATAATACTATCACATGTACTAGGATTTGGAACAACTCCCGCACAACCCTGAGAGGTAAGCAAAGGAGCTCTTTGTTGGGTAAGCACTGCCAACATATTTGTTTTTTGACCATTGGTAAAGAAATACATACATGCATCATCTACATAATCCATATAATTCATAAACATTGAGCCTGGATTAGAACCAGAGCAACTTCCACCAGGTGTTAAATTTCCTTGCGGGAATGAAGGGCAGCCATAGTTTTTATCTTTTTGTTGAGGTGTATCGGCAATACCATCATCCTGCCCACATAAAGGTTCATCACCCCAAATATGGTATAATCCTAACCAATGTCCAACTTCATGGGTGGCTGTTCGGCCTAAATTAAATGGTGGTGTTGCAGTTCCTGTTGTTCCAAAATCATCAAAATCAATAACCACCCCATCGGTAGAAGTTGGACCACCTGGAAATTGAGCATATCCTAATAAAGTACCATCAAGGTTGCATACCCAAAGATTGAGGTATTGATCAGTTGGCCAAGCATTTTTACCACCTGTATTATCAAACTTCATATTCTCGTTTTGTGTGTCAAAAGAAGATTGTGTTGACGAAGTTCTAGTAATACCTGTTGAGGCATTTCCTTGAGGATCTCTTGTGGCTAAGCAAAACTCTATGCCAATATCAGCTGCCAGACTTGTCCAAGCTGAAGGCACCTGATTAATATCAGTATTTAATTTACGATAATCTTTGTTTAAGGCTGTAATTTGAGAATTTATTTGGGCATCACTAACGTTTTCACTTGCGTTTCTATAAACCACATGCACTACTATTGGAATTGTATAAATTACCCTTTCGTTTTCTATTGTTTGTGCATTTTGTGCTATATAATTTTGCAATTGTTGTTTACGCATTTCCATCTCAGTTTGCAAAGATGGGTTTTGCTGGATTAGTTTGGCCAAATGTTCCATTGTTCCACAGTTTCTTTCTGTTGGTGTTACTTCTTTTGATGCAACATGATTGGCTCTTGAAGTGTTGATGTTTGAAGCTTTTACAGAAAGTGGTGATTGTGC
>ERZ724527.1531-NODE-1531-length-10835-cov-9.901670_pt1 | contig 10835 bp, 9 predicted proteins | sample MGYA00376060_ERZ724527 | MGnify/ENA primary metagenome ERZ724527 (study PRJEB28724, sample SAMN07190886) | activated sludge metagenome | isolation source: activated sludge of sewage treatment plant in Hong Hong | place: USA: Christiansburg, Virginia | collected...
ATTTTTTTAAAATTCTTTTACTCCACAACAGTTTTAGCAAATTCAACAACATCTAACCCATCATAATTTCCACTACTCATTAACAGTAAATTGGCATTATTATAGTCTAGATTTTTCAAATAAATATCTAATTCACTTTTAGTAGTAAATACATGCAAACCTTGTTTATTAAATCCTTTTTCTACAACCTCTTTAGGCAATGGAGGCATCCGTTTAAGTTCTAATGCATGGTTTGAGTAAAATACAACAGCTTCGTTTGCAAGCTCTAAGGCACCATTGTATTCTTGCATAAATTGCTTGTTTAAACTACTATAAGTATGCAATTCTAATACTGCTATTAATCTTCTATTTGGAAATTGTTGATGCACAGCTTGAACAGTAGCTTTTACTTTACTTGGTGCATGAGCAAAATCTCTATACACATTAGTTTTATCATTAAATGCCAACAATTCCAATCGCTTAGAAGCACCAGTAAAATGTTGTATGGCTTTTAAAAAGTCTTCAGTACTTATACCCAATTCTTTGCAAGCCAAATAAGCAGCATTTAAATTTTGCAAATTGTGATTTCCAAAAACGCTTAACCCAATGCTCTGGTTGTTTAAAGTAACTGTTGTAATACCATTTACAATACTGTTTTGAGGAACAGAGTAAGGTTGATAACGAATATCGTTACGTAAATTTTCTTCAACCAATTGCTTCAATGTTTCATCGCTTTCATTATAAATTAAAATGCCATTGGGTTCTATTTTATTGATAAAAATGATGAACTGTTCTAAATAAAAATCGAATGTTGGAAACACATTGATATGATCCCAAGCAATGCCTGTTAATATGGCCACATGTGGAAATAAGAAATGAAATTTTGGTTTTCTTTCAATTGCACTTGCAGGATATTCGTCTCCTTCGCAAACAATAACATTCGCATTGGTAACTTTTACAGATTGTTCAAAGCCTTCCAACTTTGCCCCTACCAAATAATCAAAATCATGCTGTAAGTAATTGAGCACATGCATAATCATACTTGTAGTGGTTGTTTTTCCATGACTTCCACCTACTACAATTCTCTTTTTTTGTTTACTTTCTTGATAAATATATTCAGGAAAAGAATAGATTTTTAAACCCAATGCCTGAGCTTTTGCAATTTCAGGATTATCGGCTTTTGCATGCATTCCTAAAATAACAGCATCTAAATCGCTGGTAATCATTTCAGTGTTCCACCCAATTTGTTTAGGCAATAACCCTTCTTTAGCCAAATTGGTTTTAGCTGGTTCAAAAATTTCGTCATCGGTTCCTGTAACTTCATAATCTTTTATTTTTAATGCAATGGCCAATTGATGCATTACACTTCCGCCAATAGATATAAAATGAACTTTCATTGTGGTTGTAAACTTTGTTGAATATGGTCGAAAATAAGCAGAAATATCTTGCAATAAATAACGATTGTTGATTTAATTGTTTATATAAGTTGACTTATTGCAGCACTTTTTTTATCAATTATAGAAAATAAACTATATAATTTTGCAACGTTTTTATGTAAAAACATATCTTCGTTGTAGATATGCTTAAGATTAGTTAAGCAAAAATTAAACATCATCTATGAAAAGAGTATTAATTGCAACGGTTTTCGTATCATTTTTAGCAATCGTTTTGGCTTCTTGTGGAGCTGCACGTTATGGTGCTGGTAAAGGTTGCCCAACTACAAACCCAAGATATTTTAAAGGTTAAACAATTTGTTTAACAGAAACCTTGTTGTAAAAATGAATTGGATTCCATTAACTACTTTGGAGCAATTGACTTCTATTAAAGACTTGTCTGCTACAAAACCACAAATTATTTTAAAGCATAGTACAAGATGTAGTATTAGTGTAATGGCTTTGGCTCGTTTAGAAAGAGCAACCAATGTTCCTACTGCCGATTTTTATTTATTGGATTTATTATCCTACAGAAATATTTCAAATGCCATTGCAAGTGAATTTAAGGTAAGCCACGAATCGCCTCAAATTTTGCTGATTAAAAATGGTGACTGTATTTACGACGAAAGCCACTCTGGTATTTCGATGGATGAAATTGAAGAGCAAGTTTTACAAGCAAATTGATACTTCTACTTTTTTTGAATAAATAACTTTTATGACTATTACTGTTTTTGGTGCAACTGGTATGGTTGGCCAACAAGTTGTACAACAAGCTTTGGCGTTAAGTCATCATGTAAAAGCTTTTGGAAGAAACGTTGATAATCTTATTGACAAAGACTTACACAACACAAATTTTGAAGCTATTAAAGGTTATGTGTTTGATGAAGCAGAAGTTTTTGAAGCTATTGAAAATAGCGATGCTGTAATTTCGGTTTTGGGTGGTGGTTTTGATGGCATTGATAAAACTAGAAGCTTAGGTATTAAAAACATTATAACCCAAATGCACAAAGCTGGTATAAACAGAATTGTTGCACTTGGAGGAATGGGAATACTCAACTTCACAGAAGATCAATTATTAATTGATGAACCCCACTACCCTACAGAATATATTCCAGTTGGTTTAGAACATTTAGCAGCTTATGAATATTTAGCAGCTAGCAATATGCAATACACATTTGTTTGTGCTCCCAATATTTTAAAATTGAACAAAACTGGAAGATATATTACCAGTGCCAACTACCCACCAATTCCAAACAACAATGAAATTGCAGCTGGCGACCTTGCTGATTTTATGTTACAAGAATTAAACAACAATTTTTACTGTTTGAAAAAAGTGGGCATTAGCAGATTGTAGTTTATTCTTCTTCAGCCTTGTTTTTTAGCTTACCTAAAAGTGAATAGCCATTTTTTATAACCACTTTTTCTTTACTTAAAGAATTGGCATTTTTAATTTCTATAAAGCCAGCTTCTTTAATGCCTGTTTCTACCAAAACCATTTCAAATTGCAAACTATCTTTTGCAATAAAAACATATTCCTTTCCTTCAAACCTAACAACAGCTTCTTCTGGTAAAGCTTGTACTTGATGATTGGATATATTGAACTCACCAGTTAAAAACATACCTGGTAATAAATCATGATTGTTGTTTTCAAAATGGCAATGCACTAAACCTGTTCTATTAGTTTCTATGTTTTTTGTAGACAATAAAACATCAACAGCATATTTCTTTTCAGGCTTATCAGCAAGTGTTACGACTCCCGTCATGCCTTTTTTTATGAGGGCAAAATCTTTCTCAAAAACCGTCATTGATGCATGAATATCATCAGGATTTACTAGCTCAAACAACACATCGCTTGGATTAACATACTTACCAATGTTTACATTTACATGAGTTACATAACCTGCAATTGGGCTTCTTACACTTACTGTTCTCGAAATTTTAGCTACACTTAATTGTTGAGGGTCAATTCCAATTATTTTAAGTTTTTCTTCCAAAGCCTTTATCATTATTTGCTGTGTTTTAAAATCGCTCAACACCAACTGATAATTCTTTTTGCTTGTTGCATCTGCATCGCTTAATTCTTTTTGTCGCTGAACATCGGTTTGCAAAAATTCCATTTTAGCTTTTGCAATTAAATAATCTTGTTGCAACTGCACATAGCTTTGATCTTCCATTATTGCCAAAACTTCTCCTTTTTTTACACTTGTTCCTGGTAATAAATGAGTACTTTTTAAATAGCCTCCTAATGGGAAACTGATACTTACCAAACTTTGTGGTGGCACATCTACTACTCCATTTACTTTAATGTTAACATGCATCGTTTTTGCTGTAAAATTGCCCACGTTTAACTTAGCTATGGTGAGTTGTTCTTTGGTTAATGTTACTAAAGTTTCACTTTCTTTTTTTATAGTTTCCTGCTCTATATTTTGTTTGTTGTTACAAGCTACAAAAGCAAATAATACCAATACAACTATTGTCTTGTATAAAGTATTATTTATTTTTTTTAATTTACATGAATTGTATTTCATAATTTTTTTCTTTAATTAAACTGTATTGTATAATTGAGAATCTTGTTGTATTGAATTGATTATTGCTGCAACAAATAATTCAACTCCGTTGCAGTTATTTGCTTGTTCTTTAATGCTTCTAAATAATCTAATTGAATGGTGAATGCTTCTTGCACTACATTGGTCCATTCAAAATAATTGATTTGTCCATTTTTATAATTTAAACCCGCTGTTTGAATCATGAGTTTACTTTGGGGCAATCCTTTATGAACAAAATATTCTATTGAATGATTGTGTTGAGCATACGTAAAATAATATTTCTGCAACTGAATTTGTAATTCTTGTAAAACCACTTGCGTCATGGCTTCAACCTTTTTTTCATTGGCTGCCGATGCTATAATTTTGGCTTTTTGAGGTTTATTAAAAATTGATACGTTTAGTCCAAACACTAACGAAGAAAATCGTTTACCTGCATTGTAAAAAGATTCTGAAGCATCTTTCTTTTGATGCCAGCCAATTAAAGACTGGTTGTTAATGCCAACAAACCAATCTGGTTTTAGTAAAGCTTTTTCAACATTGGTTTCTGCAATTGCAATATTTTGTTGTTGCTTATACGATTGTATAAATGGATGATTGATGTATAAACTTGTATCGAAAAGCTGATGTTGATTTGAAAGTGAATCTGCTGCTTCAATAAGAATATTGCTTTGCAATAGAATACTAAATTGTTGTTGTAAAATACTCATGTCATCTTGCAACAACTGCAATTGCAACTTACTTTGATTGGCTTTATTTTCTAAACTTGTTTTTTCAAGCAAGTTAGTTTCACCTTTTTGATATCTCAAATTTGCAATTGTTGCATAATTGTTGTAAAGACTATCTAATTGAACAAACAAGATTTTTTTAGCTTGTAACAATTGTAACGAAATATACAATTGATGCACTGTTTTTGTAAATGCTGCTTTTTGTAAAACCGTATTTGTTTTTGCAGATTCTAAATAAGTGGCCAATAAATTTTTTTGTTGCTTATAAAAACTACCAGATGAAAAAGATTGTGTTACACCAATTTTTGTATCAAAAAAAGCACTGTTATAGTTGCCCAACTCTGTACTAAATTGTGTTTTAGGCAATGCTTTATTGGTTTGCAACATGAGTTGATGATATTGTTCTTGCAGTTTACTCACTTTTAAAGTTTGTGCATTGGTTAATGCCAAATTGGTTACTTGTTCTAATGTAAGTAACTGGCTTTTTGTTTGAGCATAAGCTTGATTTGTGCTTGCAAAACCAAGCAACAATAGTATACCAACTACAGTTGCTGTTTGTTTCATTTGTTTCTTTTTTTCTTCCATTAATAAATACAAGCAAGGCAAAACCAATAAGGTTAAAATTGTAGCTGTTAACAATCCACCAATTACTACAGTTGCTAAAGGACGTTGTACTTCTGCTCCAGCACCATTACTTAATGCCATTGGCAAAAATCCAAGTGATGCAACTGCTGCTGTCATTAATACTGGTCTTAATCTAACTTGTGTTGCTTCTATAATAATATCTTTTATACTTAACCTGTTCTCATGTTTTAACTTATTCATTTCTGTAATTAAAACAATGCCATTTAAAACAGCTACACCAAACAATGCTATAAAACCAATACCTGCACTAATACTAAATGGCATACCTCTTAACAGAAGAGCAAACACACCACCAATTGCAGATAATGGAATTGCTGAGAAAATTAATAAACTGTATTTTATTTTCCCAAAAGCAAAGTATAGCATAAATAAAATGAGCATTAAAGCAATGGGCAATGCAATGCTTAAACGTTTTGTAGCATGTTGTAAATTTTCATATTGACCACCATAAGTAATATAGTATCCTGACGGAATGCTGAGTTGTTGATTGACTTTTTCTTGTAACTCTTTTACAATGGTTTGCACATCACGTCCTCGTACATTAAAACCAATTGTAATTCTTCTTCTTGCGTCTTCTCGTTGAATTTGATAAGGTCCATCTTGCAATTCAATGTTTGCCAAAATGTTTAATGGAACTTGATTTCCATTTGGCAATCCTACCATTAGGTTGTTGATGTCTTCAACACTTTTTCTTTGTTCATTGTTTAATCTTACAACTAAATCGTATCGTTTATCACCTTCAAAAACCAATCCTGCAGTAGCACCAGCATAAGCCGATTGCAGTGTAGTATTAATGTCTTTAATGCTTGCACCAAATCTTGCAATTGCAGCTCTATTGTATGTTATAACCATTTGTGGAACACCAGTTACAGTTTCAATAAATAAATCTTTTGCTCCGTTTACTTGGTTAATTATTTTACCTAACTCGTTTGCATGAACAGCCAATGAATCTAAATCATCACCAAAAATTTTGCATACAACATCTTGTCTTGCACCAGTCATCAATTCATTAAACCGCATTTGTACAGGAAACTGAAATCCTGTAGCTACTTCAGGAACTGCAGCCAATGCAGTACTCATTTTTTCAGCTAATTCATCAAATGTTTTGGCAGATTTCCAATGTTTTTTATCTTTTAAAATCACCATCAAATCAGCAGCTTCAATAGGCATTGGATCTGTAGGTATTTCTCCAGAACCAATTTTTGTTACTACTTTCACAACTTCAGGAAATTTATCTAACAATATTTTTGCTGTTTTTTGAGTGGATTCGATTGTTGTACTTAAGGATGAACCTGGCAACAATCTTGCTTCAACTGCAAAATCGCCTTCTTCTAATTTGGGTATAAACTCTCCACCCATATTTAGCAATATAACCAACGATATTCCAAAAAATACAAATGCAGTTGCAATAACTGTTTTAGGAAAATTTAATACCTTATTTAAAATTGGTTTGTACCAAGTTTGCAATTTTTGAATGAACCGATCTGAAAAATTTGACTTAAGACTTATTTTTTTACTGAGTACTAATGCCGACATCATTGGCACATAAGTTAACGACAATAGAAATGCTCCTATAATTGCAAATGAAACTGTTTGTGCCATTGGCTTAAACATTTTACCTTCTATACCTTGTAACGATAAAATGGGCAAGTAAACTATTAAAATAATGATTTGTCCAAACACTGCTGCACTCATCATTTTACTAGAAGCCGTTTTAACCTCATCATCCATTTGATCTTGATTAAGTTGAGTAGCTTCTTTATACATTGTATTCTTCGCCAATCTATGCATCACAGTTTCAACAATAATTACAGCACCATCTACCAGCAAACCAAAATCCAAAGCTCCTAAACTCATTAAGTTTCCACTAACACCAAATACATTCATTAGAATAAGTGCAAACAACATACTTAAAGGAATAACAGATGCAACTACCAAACCTGCTCTAATATTTCCAAGAAAAATTACCAATACAAATACAACAATTAAAGCTCCCTCTAGAAGATTTTTTTCTACAGTACCAATTGCATTGTTTACCATTTTTGTTCTGTCTAGAAATGATTCAATGACTATTCCTTCTGGTAAACTTTTTTCAATGGTTTTAATCTTTTCTTTAATGCTTTTAATTACTTTATTGCTATTTTCTCCTTTTAGCATCATTACAATTGCTCCAGCAACTTCACCTTCATTGTTGTATACTGTTGCACCATAACGTATGGCTTTACCATATTGCACTGTAGCAACATCTTTAATCAAAACTGGCAGTGTTTCATTCACACGTTTTACAACAACATTGTTAATATCCTCAATATTTTTCACCAACCCTTCACTTCTTATAAACAATACATTCGGACCCTTTTCAATATACGCTCCACCTGTGTTTTCATTGTTATCGTTCAATGCTTTAAAAACATCTGTTATAGTTAATTGAAAACTATGTAACTTCTCTGTATTTACTGCAACTTCAAACTGCTTTACATCACCACCAAAACTGCTTACGTCTGCAACGCCTTCAGTTCCCAACAATTGCCTTCTTACAATCCAATCTTGTATATCTCTCAATTCAGCTAAATTATATTTTCCTTCAAAACCTGGCTTCGTTTTAACAACATACTGAAAAATTTCACCCAATCCTGTTGTAAGTGGACCCAATGACGGAACTCCAATTCCTGTAGGGATTTGTTGTTGAGCTTGCACCAATCTTTCACTTACTTGTTGCCTTGCCAAAAACACATCTGTTTCATCACTAAATACAATGGTTACTAAGCTTAATCCAAAACGGCTAAAGCTTCTTTGTTCTACAATACCAGGTACATTTCGTGTTGCTTGTTCAACAGGTACTGTAATAAAACGTTCAACATCTGGAGCTCCTAAACTTGGTGCAGAGGTAATAATTAATACTTGATTGTTGGTAATATCTGGCACTGCATCTATTGGCAATTTAGTGGCAGCAAAAACGCCTGCAACAATTAATGCCAATACAAACAAACCAACAATCAGCTTGTTTTTTATTGAAAAATTAATAATGCTATATAGCATAAAATATATTTAATGTAAAAGAAAGTTGTTGCTAGCTGCTGTATTAAAACTATCATTTTTTTTATGATAAGTGTTTAATCAAGTTCTATTAGTACTTATATAAATATGCATTTACAACAAGCCTATTGCCTTGCATATTTGCATTACCTATAAATTCTAATTAATCAAATTGTAGTAAAAAATACAGCTATTAAATTATGCTAGCCGTGGAGGTTGAAAGAATTCGTTAGTAGGAATAAATGAATACCGGGAATCGTTTTTTATTGGAATCTCAGCTTCTGTTATTGGGAATAAAAGAATTTCTACTTCAAATTTTGGAGTGGGTAAAGATGGCATTGCAGTTATGCAAAAATTATCATCGTGGGCTTTAAATGGCAATTGCATATCTGTTGCGTAATCATTATCATACACAACAGTTTCGCTATAATGCATTTTAAGAAAACTGAGAAAAGTAATATTGCTATTTTCTGTTTTATGCTGAAAAAAATGTTGTACTAAAATGGGCAATTTCAATAACTGATGAGCTTCTGTTGTACTAAACAAGTACAAACCCAACATTAATATTGCTATTGATTTCTTCATTGTTTCAAAAGTAAGCTATTTCTAAAATGAAAATTGCATTTATTAATTTCCTAGAAATAATTATTGACGGTTCAATTAAAATAAATTAAACAATGTGTATTCAAACTTTACAACAAAGCCATTGGGTGCTGTTCTAAGCATGTCACTATGTAGTTGATACCTATAAGCAAGATCTATTCTTGTTTGACTGTGAATAATGAACTGAACTGATGGTGCAATGTCTACAAATGATTTACCATTGTTCAATCGTTGAGCCAGAAATTCCACCATTAAGTTCACATTCGTTTGATTGTAAGAGATGTATTCTTTAGGCAACATTAATTTGCCAATAGATAATGTATAGTTGGTTGCTGAATTGGCTTGGCTTGCAGGAAATTTATTGTTAGATCCATTGTCCATTGCTTTTTCAAAACTTATAGATGCACTAATAGCTATTTTATTTAATAACTGTGTAGCAATTAAACCAAGTTCATAACCACTATTGTGCCCCATGGTTTCAATTTCATCTTGATGAATATCACTATTATTGGTACTTAATCTTGCATAAGTTGCCAAACGAAAGTGGCTATGCACATCATCATTACTTAAAAATCTATACTTTGCATAAACACTACCTCCTTCACCAACCAATGTGTTGTTTCTATTGCTTAAAAATCCTTGTACATGTATCATCCAATGCTTATTAATACCCCACATAATTTCGGGCATTAAATGGTAATTTATTCCAGTTCCATTTTCTTCTTTCATCATTGAATTCATGGCTCTAAAACCCAATGATTTTGCAGCCATATTGCTTGCAGGTTCTGTTAATACAAACAGCTCTTGAGCTTGCACTAAGCTATTAAAACATAAGCAAAAAATTAATACATATTTTCGTTTCATAATAGTTGTTGAATTACTTTTTCTATGTCTGTTGCAGCAACATCTGCAGCAACAATTTTTCCTCTCTGATTCAAAATAAATGTAAATGGTATATAACCAATACGCCAATTGGTGGCAGTAATCATTCCTTCATCAAGCACATTCAGCCAAACCATTTTATCATTTTTAATGGCTCTGTTCCAAGCATTTTTATTTTTATCTAGAGAAATGCTATAAATTTCTAACCCTTTACTTTTATACTTTTCATGCAATTTAGTAAGCGTTTTATTGGCAGTTCTGCAAGGCATGCACCAGCTTGCCCAAAAATCTATGATTACCACTTTTCCTTTTAAACTTGAAAGTGATATTTCAGTTCCGTCAGGAGATTTCAAATTTATTTCAGGTGCCTGAAATCCGATAGCAGATTGTGCATGAATGTGTAAAGAAAATAAACTCAATAAAAACAGAAGGATAATTTTTGAATTCATAAAATTAATTTATAACACGGTTACATGATAAACACGATTGCTACTTGCAGTAGATTTTTTTGTACAGCAACTTTCCATAAACCCTGTTTCATAACATTTCATGCTAGTTAACTTACTGTATTTTTTTGCTTCTTTATTGGTAACAAAATTTTTATCTACCAATTGAATTGTTTTTGTTCCATTTAATGTTTGTGATTGAACATTTAAAAAATGAAGCGTTTTATGATCGAACAAAATATGTGCATCATTTTTAACTGCTTGCTCAGAAAAATTGGCCACTATTTTAAAAGATGCCACAGAGAATCCTGCATTTACAACAGCATTTTTAAGCACATCAAAATCTGCTTCCATATTGGGTTTTAGCGTAATTATAAAAGCAGAGTTTTTAATATCGCTTTGTACATCTTGCACAAATGATACAGCCAATAACGATTTATATATTGATTTGCTACACATACTACAGGTTAAGCCACTTGCTTGCAGCGTAATTTCTTTTACTTGTGCTGAACTATTTAAAACAGCAAACAGCATGAAGAA
>ERZ724527.1533-NODE-1533-length-10833-cov-4.505845_pt1 | contig 10833 bp, 9 predicted proteins | sample MGYA00376060_ERZ724527 | MGnify/ENA primary metagenome ERZ724527 (study PRJEB28724, sample SAMN07190886) | activated sludge metagenome | isolation source: activated sludge of sewage treatment plant in Hong Hong | place: USA: Christiansburg, Virginia | collected...
ACTACGGCAGCTTCCAGGTCCTCACCGACTGCAGCACCCAGGTGAAGAAGGGCGAGGTGGTGGTGGTGTGCGGCCCCTCGGGCAGCGGCAAGTCCACCCTGATCAAGTGCGTCAATGGCCTGGAGCCCTTCCAGGCCGGCGCCATCACGGTGGACGGCATTTCGGTCGGCGATCCGAAAACCAATCTGTCGAAACTGCGCAGCCGGGTCGGGATGGTCTTCCAGCACTTCGAGCTCTTCCCCCACATGAGCATCACCGACAACCTGAGCATTGCCCAGGTGAAGGTGCTCGGGCGTTCGAAGGACGAAGCCCGTGACAAGGGCCTCAAGCTGCTCGACCGGGTCGGCCTCAAGGCCCACGCCGACAAGTTCCCCGGCCAGCTCTCCGGCGGTCAGCAGCAGCGGGTGGCGATCGCCCGCGCCCTGGCCATGGACCCCATCTGCATGCTCTTCGACGAACCCACCTCGGCCCTCGACCCGGAGATGATCAACGAGGTGCTGGACGTGATGGTGGAGCTGGCCCAGGAGGGCATGACCATGATGTGCGTGACCCACGAGATGGGCTTCGCCCGCAAGGTGGCCAATCGGGTGATCTTCATGGACCAGGGCCGCATTGTCGAGGATGACGCCAAGGATGCCTTCTTCGGTGCACCCCGCTCCGAGCGCGCCCGCCAGTTTTTGGCCAAGATCCTGCAGCACTGAAGTGACCCGGCCGCACATCCGCATCCTGGCGACCGGCGGCACCATCGCGGGCGAGGCCGACCCGGCCTGCAACGGCGCCCGCTATCGGGCCGGGGTGCGCCCCGTTACGGCCCTGCTGGCTGCCGTACCCGGCCTGGGTGAGATCGCCTCCCTGGATGCCCAACAGATCCTCGCCATCGACAGCAAGGACATGACGCCGGACGGTTGGCTGCACATACTGTCCGCCGCCCGCCAGGCCCTGGCAGATCCCTCGGTGGATGGGCTGGTGATTCTCCACGGCACCGACACCCTCGAGGAAAGCGCCTACTTCCTGCACCTCACCTTGCCCACCGGCAAACCGGTGGTGCTCACGGGCGCGATGCGCCCCGCCGATCATCCCGAGGCCGACGGCCCGGCCAACCTGCTTGCTGCAGTCCGGCTGGCCGCGTCGCCCGACGCCACCGACAAGGGTGTGCTGGTAGTGATGAACGGCGCGCCTTACGGCGCCCGCCATGTGCGCAAGGCGCGGACCAGCGGCCTGGACGCCTTCGAGTCAGACCAGAGCTGGACTGCGGCCGTGCCTGACGGACGCTTCGCCCGCCTGACGCCCAGCACCCTGCCCCGCGTGGACATCCTGCCCGGCTATGCGGGCGCCCCTGCCATGCTGATCAACGCCTCGGTGGCGGACGGGGCACGGGGCCTGGTGCTTGCCCTGACCGGCCACGGCAGCGTACCGACGGACTGGGAGCCGGCTCTGCAGCGGGCCCGCAAACAGGGTGTCGCCCTCCTCAGGGCCAGCCGCTGCGCCGGCCCGGTGATACGCAACGGCAATGCCGATGATGATGGCGCAGGCTGGCTCACCGCCAACGACCTGCCTCCCCCCAAGGCCCGGGTGGCCCTGATGCTGGCCCTGGCGGCCGGGTGGGATGCCTCCACCCTGCAACACCAGCTACCCGGCTTCTGACTCAGCTCCCACGCCCCTTCCGGGTGAAGGCCAGGCGCGCCTCCTCCAGCACCTGGGCCAGCTCCTCGCGAGCCTCAAGGGAAGACTGGATGAGCTTGCTTTCATCATGGGAAATGGCCTGCTGGCGGGCCAGCACTTCCGCGTCATGACGGGCAAAGCGGCTGACCAATTGCTCAGCCAGCGCGGGAGGCTCGTGCAGCAGCTCCAGGGTCCAGCGTGCCATCTCAAGGCTGGACGGCAGTGTCTCGCGAATCTGCCGCTCGATGCCCAGATCCATCAGGCGACTGGCATGAAAGCGGTTGCGCGCCCGCGCCACGATCTGCACATGGGGGAAGTGTTTGCGCACCAATTCGGCCGTCCGCAGCGAAGCCTCCACATCATCGATGGCCAGAACGAATACCTTGGCCTTGTCGAGTTGCGCCGCATGGAGCAGATCCAGGTGGGCCGCGTCGCCATAGAACACCTTCAAACCAAAGCGCCGCACCGTATCCACCTGACCGGCGTCGGCGTCCAGGGCAGTGAAGCTGACCCCCCGCGCCAGCAGCAGGCGGCCGACAATCTGCCCGACCCGCCCGAAGCCGGCAATGACCACGTCGCTCGAGTGCACCGGCAGTTCATCGAAAGCACGTACCGGCCCCTTGCTGCGCGTCGCTTCTGCAATCCGGTCGCCGAGCAGGAGAAGCAGAGGGGAGACCGCCATGGACAAGGCGACCACCAGGGTCAGCCGGTCGGCCTGAACTTCACCAAGCACCCGGAAGGACTGGGCTGCGTCGAAGAGCACGAAGGCAAACTCGCCCCCCTGGGCCAGGGCCAGGGCCAGGGACCTGGCCTCCGGGGCGGGGCCGCCGACGATCCGGCGCAGCAGGAAGAGCGTGATGAACTTGATGAAGATGAGGCCAAAGGTCAGTCCGAGGATCTGCAGGGGCTGATCCACCAGCAGGCGCAGATTGGTGGACATCCCCACAGCCATGAAGAACAAGCCGAGGAGCAGCCCCTGGAACGGGGCGATGGATGCCTCGAGCTCATGCCGAAACTCGGAATCCGCCAGCAAAACACCGGCCACAAAGGCCCCGAGGGACATGGACAAGCCCCCGGCCTGCATCAACAGGGCAAGGCCAAGTACCGTCACCAAGGCGGCTGCGGTAAACATTTCACGACTGTTCACCCGCGCCACATGGCGGAACAGCGCGTCAAGCAATGGACGTCCGACAAAGGCCACCACCACCAGCAGGCCAAGCCCGACGCCCGGATGTGTCAGTGCCGTAGGCTTGCCCGTGCCAAAAAGGGGAATCAGGGCCAGCAGGGGAATCACCGACAGATCCTGGAACAACAGAATGGCAAAGGCCTCACGACCATGGCGGGTTGACAACTCGCGCCGCTCGGCCAGGGTCGGCAGCACGAAGGCCGTTGAAGACAGGGCCAGGATGATGCCCACCACAACGGCTGCCGAAACCGACAGCCCAAGATAGCGACCAGCCCCCGCCAGGGCCGCAGCCACGCCGAATAACTGCAGGGCACCAAGGCCAAACACCGGACGGCGCAAGGCCCACAGACGTGAGGGCTTGAGCTCCAGTCCGATGACGAAGAGCAGCATGATGACGCCCAGTTCGGCTGTGTGCAAAAGGTTGTCCGGATCGCGCACCAGCTTCACCCCGGACGGCCCGATCAGCATGCCGACGGCCAGATAGCCCAGCACCGTCCCCAGCCCGGCCCGCTTGAAAAGAGGGACGAACAGGACTGACGCCAGGAGCAAGGCGGCAAAGGTGGTCAGGGATTGCATGAGCGCACAAAAGTTGCGAGCAGTTCGATTGCTTGCAAGTCTCTCATAGTCCGGAGACACATTTCGTGACCGACGAATCTGGAAACACTATTACCGTGCCCGACGGAACCCACACCGCACGAAGCATGCCGATTTCCCTGGCAGTCCGGGTCAGTGTGGCGGGCTATAGCCCCGGGTCTTCCCCACCACCAGCCAGGGCGGCATCCACCACTCTGCGGGCCAGGTGAGGCGCAAAGAGCTCGATGAAGGCATATACATAGCCCCGCAGCCACGCATTACGGCGCAAGCCGATGCGCGTCGTGCTGGAGGCGAACAGATGCGCGGCATCCACCATCCCGAGCTCCTTGTCCACCGCCGGATCGAAGGCCATCTTGGCGACGATGCCCACCCCCAGGCCCATGGCCACGTAGGTCTTGATCACGTCCGAGTCGATGGCGGTCAGCACCACATTCGGCTTGAGCCCGCGCCCCATGAAGGCTTCGTTGATCTTGTTGCGCCCGGTGAAGGCGAAGTCGTAAGTAACAATGGGGTAGCGGGCAATGGCCTCCAGGGTCAGGGGCTGGGTGCTCAGGATGGGGTGCCGTACCGGGGCGATGATGCAGCGGTTCCACTGGTAACAGGGCAGCATCACGATGTCCTCGTGCTCGGCGATCGCCTCGGTGGCAATGGCAATGTCGGCCACGCCGGACAGCACGTACTCGCAGACCTGGTGGGGGTTGCCCTGGTGAAAGGACAGGCGCACGTTGGGGTAGCGGGCCATGAAACTGCGCACCACCGGCGGCAGGGCATAGCGGGCCTGGGTGTGGGTGAAGGCAATCGAAAGGCTGCCCGTCGCCTCGTTGCTGAATTCGGCACCGACTTCCCGAAGGTTGTCCACTTCCTGCAGAATGCGCGCCGCGATCGCCAGAACCTGTTTGCCCGGCTCGGTGATATCCACAAGCCGCTTGCCGTGACGGACGAAGATCTCCACGGCAAGCTCCTCTTCCAGTTGGCGAATCTGTTTTGACACACCTGGTTGAGAAGTAAACAAGGCCTCCGCGGCCTCGGACACGTTGAGACGATGCCGGGCCACCTCGAAAACGTAGCGTAGCTGCTGGATATTCACCTTGCTCTCCCCTGTCCCCGAACCGACACCTTGGCGCACGTCAATAGAACTTTTACTTCTATCAGTCTAACCAAAAACCCCTTCTTGGATCTAACAACTCCCACTACGATGCGCTGCACAAAGATTTTGGGCTGATCATGAGCATCGCGTACACCATTGCCGGCTTTTCCGTAGGCGCCATCGTCGGGCTCACCGGCGTGGGCGGCGGTTCGCTGATGACACCCTTGCTGGTTCTACTCTTCGGGATCAACCCGTCCGTGGCGGTCGGCACGGATCTGCTGTACGCGGCTATCACCAAGGCAGGCGGCACCCTGGCCCACGGGTTGAAGGGCACGGTGGACTGGACCATCACCCGTCACCTTGCCATGGGGAGCATCCCTGCTGCGGCGCTGACCTTGTTGCTGGTAGGCCATTTTGCCCCCGGCGGCATCGACGGCGCCGCCGCGCTGATCAAGACCTCCCTGGGTTTTGCCCTGCTGCTGACCGCCGTGGCCATCATCTTCCGCAAGCAGATCCAGGCTTACGCCCTGCGCCACTCCGACGGACAGGAGCGACCGCAACGCACGGCCGTACTCACCGTGCTGACCGGCATCGTGCTGGGCGTGCTCGTTTCCATCTCATCGGTGGGTGCTGGCGCCCTGGGTGTCAGTGCCCTGTTTTTCCTGTATCCCCGCCTGCCCACCCTGCGCATCGTCGGCAGCGATATCGCCCACGCAGTGCCCCTGACCCTGGTGGCCGGCATCGGCCACTGGTTCCTGGGCAGTGTCGACTGGTCCCTGCTGGGCAGCCTGTTGATCGGCTCCCTGCCGGGCATCTGGCTGGGCAGCCATGTTTCCACCCGTGTCCCCGACCGGGTGCTGCGTCCGATTCTGGCAACCATGCTGGTCTTGGTGGGCAGCAAGCTGATTGCGGCCTGACCGGCCCCTGAGAATAACCAGGAAGAAACCATGTACCGTTACGACCCCTACGACCAGAAGATTGTCGACGAACGCGTCGCCCAGTTTCGCGATCAGACCCGCCGCTACCTGGCCGGTGAACTGACCGACGACGAGTTCCGCCCCCTGCGCCTGCAGAACGGCCTGTACATCCAGCGCCATGCCCCGATGCTGCGGGTCGCGGTGCCCTACGGCCTGCTGTCCACCACGCAGATCCGCAAACTGGCCCACATCGCCCGCACCCACGACAAGGGCTACGCCCACGTCACCACGCGCCAGAACTTCCAGTTCAACTGGCCCGAGCTGAAGGTGGTGCCGGAGATCCTGGCCGAGCTGGCCACCGTCGAGATGCACGCCATCCAGACCTCCGGCGCGTGCATCCGCAACATCACCTCCGACCCCTTTGCGGGCGTCGCCGGCGATGAGTACATCGACCCGCGGCCCTGGTGCGAAGTGCTGCGCCAGTGGAGCACCTTCCACCCGGAATTCGCCTTCCTGCCGCGCAAGTTCAAGATTGCCGTGAATGGCGCCGAGCAAGACCGGGCAGTCATCCAGTGCCACGACATCGGCCTCGAGCTGAAGCGCGATGCCGCCGGTGAAATCGGCTTCCGGGTGCTGGTTGGCGGCGGCATGGGCCGCACCCCGATCATCGGCACCGAGATCAATGACTTCGTGCCCTGGCAGCACATCATCACCTACTGCGAAGCCATCCTGCGTGTGTATAACCGCTATGGTCGGCGCGACAACCTGTACAAGGCGCGCATCAAGATCCTCGTCAAGGCCCTCGGCATCGCCGAGTTCAAGCGCCAGGTAGAAGAGGAATGGGCTTTCGGCAAGAACGGCCCGAGCACCCTCACCGAGGCCGAAGTGGCCCGCGTGGCCACCCACTTCACCACGCCGGCCTACGCCAGCCTGCCGGCCGAGGACGCGGATTACGCGGCCCAGCGTAGCGCCAACCCGGCCTTTGCCGCCTGGACCCGCCGCAACGTGCTGGCCCACAAGGTGCCCGGCTACGCCGTGGTGGTGCTGTCCCTGAAGGATCCCCAGCGCGCGCCCGGCGACATCACCGATGCGCAGCTCGAACTCGTGGCCGATCTGGGCGACGCCTACAGCTTTGGCGAAGTGCGCGCCACCCACGAACAGAACCTGGTGCTGGCCGATGTCCGCCAGTCCGATCTGTTCGCCGTCTGGGAGAAGGCCCGCGCAGCCGGCCTGGCCACGCCGACCTTCGGCCTGCTGACCGACATGATCTGCTGCCCGGGGGGCGATTTCTGCGCCCTGGCCAATGCCAAGTCCATCCCCATCGCCAACGCCATTCAGGCCCGCTTCGACGATCTGGACTACCTCTACGACATCGGCGACATCGAGCTCAACATCTCGGGCTGCATGAACTCCTGTGGCCACCACCACGTGGGCCACATTGGCATCCTCGGCGTCGACAAGAACGGTTCCGAGTGGTATCAGGTCAGCCTCGGCGGCAGCCAGGGCAACAACACCAGCATCGGCAAGGTCATCGGCCGCGCCTTCGCCGCCGCCGAAATGCCCGACGTGATCAGCAAGGTCATCGACGTGTACCGGGCCCAGCGCCTCGACGGCGAGCGTTTCATCGAAACCGTCCGCCGCATCGGCCTCGACCCGTTCAAGATCGGCGTGTATGGCGACGCCGCCATCATCGAAAGGAAGCAGAATGCCTAAGCTCATCAGGAACGGCCGCGTGGTCGACGACAGCGCAGAGATCCTGCTCCTGGACGAAACCCAGGCCCCCGAAGCCCTGACCCTGCCCGAAGGGCAGGTGTTCGTGCCCCTGGCCGTGTGGCAGGCCCACAAGGGCATGCTCTCGGGTCGTGCCGGCGTGGGCGTGTGGCTCGACAGCCACGAGAGCGTGGAGGATCTGGCGGAAGATCTGGAAAGCCTGTCGGCCGTCGCCCTCAACTTCCCCAAATTCACCGACGGCCGCGCCTACTCGGGTGCCGCGCTGCTGCGCAGCCGCTACGCCTTCAAGGGCGAAGTCCGCGCCATCGGCGATGTGCTGCGCGACCAGTTCTTCTTCATGCAGCGCTGCGGTTTCGACACCCTGCAGCCCAAGGCCGGCAAGTATTCCGATGCCCAGCTCGAAGAGGCGGTCGCCAGCCTGAAGGATTTCTCCAGCCCCTACCAGGCAGCCATCGACCAGCCGGAACCCCTGTTCCGCCGCGCCCGGCGCGTCGCCTGAGCATCAGGAGCCGATCACATGCATCCGAACCAGAACCCCAAGCTCGACGACCCCGCCCTGCTGGCCGGCCTGGAAGCCAAGGTCGCCGCCCTCAAGGCCGACCTGGCCACCTGGGCGGCCGAGCTGCCCGCCATCACCATGGCCAACAGCCTGGGCGCCGAGGACATGGTCCTCACCGACGTGATCTGCACCAGCGGCCTGCCCATCGAGATCTTCTCCCTCGACACCGGCCGCCTGCCCCTGGAGACCTATGACCTGATGGCCAAGGTGCAGCAGCACTATGGCCTGAAGCTCAAGTTCTTCTACCCGAACCACGACGCCATCGAGGCCTACACCCGCGAGCACGGCATCAACGCCTTCTACGACAGCGTCGAGCTGCGCAAGGCCTGTTGCCACGCCCGCAAGGTCGAACCCCTGGGCCGCGCCCTGGCCGGCAAGGAGGCCTGGATCACCGGCCTGCGCGCCGAGCAATCCACCACCCGCACCGACCTGCCCAAGCGCCAGTTCGACGAGGGCAACGGACTGATCAAGTTCAACCCCCTGTCCGACTGGACCGAGAAGGAAGTCTGGGCCTACATCCGCCTCAACAAGGTTCCGTACAACGCCTTGCACGACAAGTTCTACCCGAGCATCGGCTGCGCCCCCTGTACGCGCCCGGTGTCCATCGGAGAAGACGTTCGCGCCGGGCGCTGGTGGTGGGAAAATCCGGAAACCAAGGAATGCGGCCTGCACGTCAAGAAGTGACGCGCACCGAAGAACCCTCACACGAGTAAAGCAATGTCGACGCTCACCAAACAAACCCTGAGCCACCTGGACTGGCTCGAATCCGAAGCCATCCACATCATGCGTGAAGTGGCCGGCCAGTGCAGCAACCCGGTGCTGCTGTTCTCCGGCGGCAAGGACTCCATCTGCATGCTGCGGCTCGCCGAAAAGGCTTTCCGCCCGGGCAAGTTCCCCTTTCCGCTGATGCATATCGACACCGGCCACAACTACCAGGAAGTCGTTGCCTTTCGCGACAAGCGTGCTGCCGAGCTGGGCGAGCGTCTGATCGTCCGTTCGGTTGAAGACTCCATGGCGCGGGGCACGGTGGTCCTCAAGCATGAGAACGAATCCCGCAACAAGCACCAGTCCGTGACGCTCCTCGAGGCCATCGAGGAGTTCGGCTTTGACGCCTGTATCGGCGGCGCCCGTCGTGACGAAGAGAAGGCCCGCGCCAAGGAGCGGATCATGAGCTTCCGTGACGAGTTCGGCCAATGGGACCCGAAGAACCAGCGCCCGGAGCTGTGGAACCTCTACAACGCCCGCAGCCACAAGGGTGAAAACATCCGCGCCTTCCCGATCAGCAACTGGACCGAGATGGACGTGTGGCAGTACATCGAGCGCGAAGGCCTCGAGCTGCCCTCCATCTACTTCGCCCACACCCGCCCGGTGGTGATGCGCCAGGGCGCCATCGTGCCCGTCAACGTCCCCCTGACCAACGGCGAGCTCACCAACCTGCCCAAGGCCGGCGAAGAAATCATCGACCTGCAGGTGCGCTTCCGTACCGTAGGTGACATCTCCTGCACCGCCCCCGTCGAGTCGGACGCCGACACCGTCGAGAAAATCGTGCTGGAGACCGCCACCACCACCATCACCGAGCGCGGCGCCACCCGTCTGGATGACCAGACCAGCGACGCCTCCATGGAACAACGCAAGAAAGAGGGTTACTTCTAAATGAGCGCCCATCAAGTAGAAGACCGGGGCCTGCTGCGCTTCCTCACCTGCGGCTCCGTGGATGACGGCAAGAGCACCCTGATCGGCCGCCTGCTGTTCGACACCAAGACCATCCTGGCCGACACCCTGACGGCCATCGAGCGCACCTCCAGCAAGCGCGGCCTGACCGCCGTGGACCTGTCCCTGCTCACCGACGGCCTGCAGGCCGAGCGCGAACAGGGCATCACCATCGACGTGGCCTACCGCTACTTCTCCACCGGCACCCGCAAGTACATCATCGCCGACGCGCCGGGCCACGAGCAGTACACCCGCAACATGGTCACCGCCGCCTCCACGGCCAACGTCGCCATCATCCTGATCGACGCGCGCAAGGGCGTGCTCACCCAGACCCGCCGCCACAGCTACCTGGCCAAGCTGGTGGGCATCCCCCACGTGGTGGTCGCCGTCAACAAGATGGACCTCGTCGATTATGACCAGGCCACCTACGACCGCATCGTCGCCGACTATTCCGCCTTCGCAGAACAGATCGGCCTCAACGACGTGCGCTTCATTCCCCTGTCGGCCCTTGTCGGCGACATGATCGTGGATCGGGGCGAACGCCTGAACTGGTACCAGGGCCCGACCCTGATCGACATCCTCGAGGCAGCCCCCGCCGCCCACACCGAGAAGGCCGAGAGCTTCCGCTTCCCGGTTCAGTACGTGTGCCGCCCCCAGGCTTCCGACAACCCCGAACTGCACGACTACCGCGGCTTCATGGGGCGCGTTGAATCCGGCGAGATCAAGGTGGGTGACAGCGTCACGGTGCTGCCCAATGGCCGCAGCAGCAAGGTCAAGGACATCCAGCTCTATGGTCAGTCCATCGGCAAGGCCATCCACGAGCAGTCGGTCACCCTGCTGCTGGAGGACGAGATCGACATCTCGCGGGGTGACATGATCGTCAACAGCGACGAGGTGCCCGCCCAGTCCAAGCAGGTGGAGGCCATGGTGTGCTGGTTGTCCGAAACCCCGCTGTCGCCGGCCCGCACCTACTGGCTGCGCCACACCACCCGGGAAGTGAAAGCCAAGGTGGCGAGCATTGCTCACCGGGTGGACATCAACTCCCTGGCCAACGAGGGGGCCACCACCCTGGCGATGAACGACATCGCCCAGCTAACCCTGAAGCTGGCCCAGCCGATCTTCGCTGACAACTACACCGATTCGCGGGCCACCGGTGCCTTCATCCTGATCGATGAGTCCAGCAACAACACCGTGGGCGCCGGCATGATTGTCGGCTGACAGAAGCCGGGCCGGTCCACGCCCGGCCTGCCCGGATCGCCCGCAAGGGGCCGCCCCGGCGGCCCCTTGGTACGAGCACAATCGGGATAGGGGCGGTCAGCTAACCTGACCGTTCCCCTCCCACACCACCCGGCATGCGGGTCCGCACCGGGCGGTTGGAATCGTTGAG
>ERZ724527.1537-NODE-1537-length-10828-cov-3.275782_pt1 | contig 10828 bp, 12 predicted proteins | sample MGYA00376060_ERZ724527 | MGnify/ENA primary metagenome ERZ724527 (study PRJEB28724, sample SAMN07190886) | activated sludge metagenome | isolation source: activated sludge of sewage treatment plant in Hong Hong | place: USA: Christiansburg, Virginia | collected...
TGTGGGCGTGGATGGCATCGTAGGCGGCCATGGTCTAAGAGGGGAGGGCATTCGGGTGAGTCGGGACACTGGCAATCTGTGCCGTGACGGTGCGCGGGCCACTGGCCATATCGAGCACATGCGTCCCGTGATTGAGGTGCTTGTTCATCTCCATGCCCATGTCGAAGTGGGCATACACAGCGGTCTCGTCGACCAAGCCACCAAAGCGGTTGTGGGCAATTACTGGGTTGATGTCCGCCGCCGTCAGCTCATGGCCATAGCCCAAGTCGGCCGGCGCGGCACCTTTACCCTGCTTGTCTTGCCGCCAAAAGTAGCGGGTGCGGACCTTGCCGTTGTGCAGAAAGTTGGCGTTGGCAAAGGCCAAGCCGCCGTCAATCAGGCCCATGACTTTGCCCTGCAGCAGGGGCTGTTGCGTGGGGCCGGGTCGGCCGCTAGGCGCAGTAGGGTCGTCTGCGTGGTGGCCTGCAGGAAGGCCCAACTCAAACCGCGCCACCAGCGCATGCAAGCTCCCGCCCGGGCGAATGTGTTTGAAGAAAGGCGGTCGTACTCGCGCGGTGCAATAGCGCAACCCGGCGGGCGCGGCGGGGCCGGTGTAGACCGGTGGCACGTCAAGCCAATTAGGCGATGCAGCGGCCTCGAATTGCGCAACGCTCACACCCGGCGCCAACTCCACCAGCAGCGGTAACCACTTGGGGGGCTTGCGCAGGCCATAGCCCGCAAAGTTGTCGACCTCGGCCCAAATTAGGTACGGGTCAAAACCCGTGGTGGCACCGGGCAGCGCCCAGTCAATGCCGGTAAAGCCGCCAACGGGCAGAGGGATCCATTGCATGGTGACCCCGCTCAGTTAATGGGTTGCCACTCGGCGAGGGCTTTGGTCCACATGAATTGCATCAAGGGCGATGCCGCAATGGGTTTGGGGCCAGCCATCAACTCGTAGTAACCGCTCTGGTTGTCGTCCAACGGCACGCGCGGGTCGAAGTCAATCACGCTGCCCTGCGCACCATGGAACTTGCGGCCATCAAAGCCACGCTCATGCACCTTGCCGCCCTTGCAGCGTGCGACAAAATAGTCCGCCAGTGAGGTTCCCAGCAGGCGGCCCACGGCGCTGTCCACGGGGTAGTGCAAACCAGCCACCGTGCGGTTAACGGCAATGCGAGCAGCCAAACGTTCGAGTTGCTCACAGTACTTGTGGCCGTGCGGCAGCAGCGCTTGAAGAAGAGCACAGGTGAGGTAGGCTTCGGTTGCGTGCCCGCTTGGCCAACTGGCGTGGCCGGGCGTCGGGATCATGGGCTGGATCTGTGGCGACAAATCGACCGGGCGCTGGCATGCAAAGCCGTGCTTAAAGCGCATTTCTACATGGGTCGCAAGAGAAAGGCCCAAGTCAAGCAACTCGGCAGTGTATTTGTGGCGATGTGCTGACAGGCCAATGATGGAAGCCCAGAAGGCCCGCCCGCCGCTGAGTTGCGCCAGAATCTCGGCGCCACGGTCATCACGCAGTTCGGCATAGTTGGCGATCAAGTCAAGCTGCTGCTTGAATATCTTCTCTGTGGGCCGTACCAAGCGAGCGAGCGACATGTCCTTCAAGGGCTTGTTGTCCAGATCCACATAGCCTAGCGTCATTGTCGCCTTAGCCTGGTTCACGCTGAAGTGGAGGCCAGACAGCAACTCAAGGTCACACGCCGCCAAGCGAGGGCCTGCATCCCACTCTGCCAAACGGTCGGCCTTGTCGAGCGGCGTTGGGAGCCTGAACGGGAGTGTGGCGCCTTGAAAGGGGCCTGCTACGGCGGCGCGGTTGGAGTTGAGTGCGCCTGGATTTTCGTAGGCCAGTAACCCGAGTCCAGCGCCTAAACCTGCTCCTAATCCGGCACCAAGACCGGCGCCTAGGCCGGCCCCCAAGCCTGCTCCTAAGCCTGCGCCCAAACCAGCGCCGAACGAGCTCAATGTAGACATACGCAATTCCTTCTGAAGAGTTAAGACTCAGGTACCTTTAAGGCCCTGAGAACTGAGACAAGACGTTGCCGGAGAGGACTTTCTGCACTGCCCATCGCCATGTAGGTTTCTATCGAGAAGTTAGGGACGAGGCGAAATATTTGGTCCAAAGTCGCCGCGGCTTCGGTGCTTCTGCCGCTCTCGCCTTGCGCGCACAACAGCACGCGCAGGGCCGGCATGTGATCTTTGTTTGCGCGAAGTGACCGAAGGGCCAAAGTGATCGCGCCGTCGTAGTTGCGGACCGCTGAGTAGCTGCCAGCCAGGATCACATCAAAGAAGTACTTCAATGGATCCAGCGGGGACAATTGCGCAGCGACCTCTGCTTCTCGAACTGACTCCATCGACCCTCCCCACATCGTCGACCAGACGCTTTGATAGAGCCAAGCCATAGGCTCGTTGGGGTTGATCTCAATTGCTCGTGCAATCATGTCGCGAGAAATCTCGGCTTTGCCGCGAAGCTGGCACCGAACGTATCCTTCAATGGCGAGTGAGAGGGCGTGCTCAGGTGAAATATCGAGTGCGCGTCGCGTTTGCTCCAAACCTAACGTGGTGTCTTTTTCAGGGTTGTCACTTAGTCCGCGCAGCACGCGCAATGTATGCCACTTCGCCAGCCAGGCTCTTGGGGTTGCAACCCGTGGATGCCGTTCTACCAAGGCCTCAAGGGCAGATCGACCTCGATGAAATTCTTGCGGTGATGACCGGTGCATCATCGAGATGCCGCCCAGCATCAGTGCACTACTGTCCAGACGCGGGACCGGCTGCACCAGCGATTGCTGCACTTCCGCGTCTATCAACGCGCGCGATGCACGGGTGGCCAGCGTGTTCAGGATTTCGCTCTCAAGTTGTAGCAAGTCGCCTATATCCCCCGCAAACCTGTCGGCCCATATGATCTCGTTCTTGCGCGTGTCCGCCAATTCCGCCATGACCAACAGCTTGCCGCTGCTGGCGATGTAGCTGCCTGACAGGACAAAGGTGGCGTCGAGCCGCTGTGCGACCTCGGGCATTGCGCCGGTGCGCCCCCGGAACGCGGTGGTCGACAGGCGCGAGATGACCCGAAGATCTGGGCTGCGCGAAAGCTGGGCAATCACACCGTCGGCAATCAGCTCACCAATCACAAAGTGCTCGGGCTCGTTGCTGCGCGCTTCAAAGGGGATGACGGCAATGGTGGGGCGAAAGTCTTGCACTGTGGCGCTGGCTGAGGGCACAACGGATTCATGCCCCGCTTGCCCCACGCGGTAGGCGCGCACGGGCTCGCGCACATGCTTGAGGTGGCATTCGCCCAGGTCTTCAATGTCGGCGTCCAGACCTGCCGTTAGCTGGTCGCGCAGTTCGGCGGTCACCACAAGCTCACGCGGGCCAGCCAGGGTGGTCACACGAGCAGTCAGGTTGACGTCGCTGCCGTAAATGTCGTGCTTGTCGGCCACAAACTCGGCCAGGTGCGCGCCCATGCGCAGATGCAGGTGACGCTCGGGGGGCGGGCTTCGTTGTCCTGGTCGTTGAGGTATTGCAGCGCAAACGCCGTTTTGATGCACCCCTGGGCGTTGGCAAATTCCAGCATCAGACCATCGCCCAGGCTTTTGACAAGCCGACCACCATGCAGCGGCAAGAGCTGATGCTCTGTCTGCGCCACCAGGCGCTGCCACCGCTGCACAAATTCATCTTCGTCCTGCTCCATCAGGCGCACGGACTCCACCACGTCCAGGACCATCAATACTTTGGTCTGGCGGGGCAATAAAAAGGGCAAGTCGGCGCCGGGGTGGGACATCCTAGGAGTATCAGAGCGAAACGTCCTCATCATTTTGTAGGAGGAATCACCCCGGGGAAACACTTAGCTGCGTATTCCCCGCTTATCGTGGCGCGCTGTTGTTGCAGCGCCGCAAGGCCGGGTCAGTTGGTTCGCAGCTCGCCCAGATGCGCCAGCGCGTGTGCCGCAACGGCACAGGCCAGTCTCCGCTCAAAACCGCCTCGATGCCGCGTGAAGCGCGCCTCCAGACGGGTGTTGACCATTCGCCGTCAACTTTTTAGTTGCTATCTTGGCGATGCAGGCTTGTAAGCGCTTCTTGAACTTGCAGATGAAGTGTGGGGAGGTCACCCTGAGTTGTCTTCCAGACAATTTCAAGATCGACTTGTTCGTAGCCATGAGAAACACGGTTGCGCATGGCGTACATCACCTGCCACGGGATCGTCTTGTGGGCGGCGGCAAACTCAGCATCCACGCGCAGAATTTTGTTGGCTGCTTCGCCGACGATTTCAATGTTTCGGATGACGGCGTCTTGCACCAGCTCGTTGTTCAAGAATTCGCTTTCATCCATGCCACCGGTGTAGCGGCCAATACGCGCAAGAGCCTCCAGAATGTGTTCAAGGTAATCTGGGGCTCGAAGCGCTTTGCTCATATGGGCATCGCCTCGGCAAGAACGACATGGCGAAACTTCTCAGGCAATGCTTTCGGCGTCAGCACATCGACTGACACGCCCAGCAGGCTTTCCAGCTTGACCTGAATTGCCGCGACATCCATCAACGTCGTCTGCGATGTGGTGTCTACAACAATGTCAAGGTCGCTTGACTCGGTGTCCAGCCCATGAAGCACAGACCCAAACACGCGCGCATTGCAGGCGCGGTGGGCTGCGACCACACCACGGATGGCGATACGGTTTGACTCAAGCGCTTCTGATGGCTTCATGGTGTACACGACCTCTTGGTGCGGGGCCGTCGCCCCCGTTGCCACTTGAGTTTATACCGCTGCCACATCCGCTGCCAGCTCCGGCAGCGCCCTGACCCGCTCATACACCGGCGCAAAGTCCGGCGCGGTCATGTCGAACAGCTGCTTGAAGCTGTCGATGACAAAGTAGGTCTGCTGGTAGGTGTCGATCTTGTAGCGGGTGCGCATGGTGCGCTCCAGGTCCAGCGGCACGCGGTGGGGCTCGGGGCTGTTGACGGCGTATTGCAGTTCACCCGACGAGCTGAGGATGCCGGCGCCATACGCGCGCAGGCCGTCAGGCTGGCGGATCAGCCCAAACTCGATGGTGTACCAGTACAGGCGGCTCAGCAGTTCGCAGGCGCCCAACTCGGCCGCCTTGAGGCCGCCCTGGCCATAGCGCTGCACATAGTCGGCCATCACCGGGTTGAACAGCAGGGGCACATGGCCGAACAGGTCGTGAAAGACATCAGGCTCGACAATGTATTCAAACTCTTCGGGCTTGCGAATCCAGTCTGTGACGGGGAATTTGCGCTGGGCCAACAGGGTAAAGAAAGGCACCTCGGGGATCAGCCCTGGCACACCCACAATTTCCCAGCGCGTGGCCTTGTACAGGCGTTCATTGATTTCCTCAAAGCGCGGGATGCGGTCCTTGATGCCCAGGGACGGCAAAGCCGCAATGAACTCGTCGCAGGCCAAGCCGGGCAACAAGGCGGCCTGGCGCTCGTACAGGCGGCGGTAGGTGTCGTGGTCTGCGGCGGTATAAGCCTCGTAGTCTTGTGGGCAGGTGTAGTCCGTCCCGGCGCGGGCGTAGTTGCCGCGAGGAGGGCGTTCACTTGCGCCATACACAACCGGTTCAACTGCCATGACTTAGCACTCCCATTCAGCTGCACAAAACCTTCGCAACGCTGTCATGCGGCGGCGGTCGTTGGTTTCAACACGCCGCGGCGCATCTGGTCGAGCTCCATCGTCTCGAACAAGGCCTTGAAGTTGCCCTCGCCGAAGCCTTCGTTGCCCTTGCGCTGGATGAACTCAAAGAAGATCGGGCCCAACTGGTTCTCGCTGAAGATCTGCAGCAGCAGCTCTGCTGGCGTGCCGTCCACCAGGATGTTGCGCGCCTGCAGCGCGGCCACGTCTTCGGTCAGGCCGGGGATGCGCTTGGGCAGCAGTTCGTAATAGGTTTCGCTGGTGTTGAGCAACTTCACGCCACTCATTTGCAGGGCGTCCACGGTGTCGTACAGGTGGGTCGAGCCCATGGCAATGTGCTGTATGCCTTCGCCCTGGTAGCGGTCCAGGTACTCTTGAATTTGGCCCGATTTCTCGTTGCCCTCTTCGTTGATGGGGATGCGGATCTTGCCGCAGGGGCTGGTCATGGCCTTGCTCTTGACGCCGGTGGCCTGGCCTTCGATGTCGAAGTAACGCACTTCGCGGAAGTTGAACAAGCGCTCATAAAAGCCTGCCCATTCATCCATGCGGCCACGGTGCACGTTGTGCGTCAGGTGGTCGATGTAGGTGAGGCCATGGCCGGTGGGGTTCAGCTCCGCGCCGGGCAGGGGCTCAAAGTCCACGTCAAAGAAGCCGATGTTGCCGATGTCGCCGTCTTGCGCGCCGTTCTTGCCACGCCAACGGTCAATGAAGTAAATGATGGAGTCGCCTATTCCCTTGATGGCGGGGATGTTCAGCTCGCCTGGGCCGGCAGATTGGGCATAGCCCCAGGCGCCGAGCGAGATGGCACGCTCGTAGGCCGCCTTGGCGTCTTGCACGCGGAAGGCAATGGCGCACACGCTGGGGCCGTGCAGGCGGGCAAAGCGCTGGGCAAAGCTGTCGGGCTCGGCATTGATGATGAAGTTGATGCCGCCCTGGCGGTATAGCGTCACGGCCTTGTGGCGGTGCTTGGCGATGGGTTTGAAGCCCATGCGTTCGAACAGCGCGCCCATCTCGGCTGTGTCGGGTGCCGCGTATTCGATGAACTCGAAGCCGTCGGTGCCCATGGGGTTGTCCCAGGTTTTGGCTTGAGTGGCGGTGGCAGGCAGGGGGGCGTTCATGGCGGCTCCAGTCTTAGGGGGTGGCGGGCAGTTCGTGTTCCTCCACTATAGGACTGCAGAACGGCATTTTTCTGCGAATCTTCGGCAGCTTTCGATACATTACTGCAGGAATTTTGCGTTGTACGCGATAACCGAGCCAGTTGACTACGGTTATTGGCTGGGCGGCGCTGAGGTGTTGCGCAACGCCAAGGCGCCTTCGAGGCGCATTTGCTCGTTCGCGCTGAAGAGTTGCTGACGCAACTGCTGCAATGCGTCCGTCGAGGTCTTGCCTGCTTGGGCCGTAGCGTATTGGGTCAGTCTGGCTTGCCAGTCGCGCTCTTCACGGTCCACTTGCGCCAACTGCTGTGCGGCCGCATCGCCGTATTGCGCCTGCCGTTGGCTGTAGCGTTGCAGGTCGCTCGCGCCTTGGGCGTCCAGGGCGGCGGTTTGGGCGGCCACCGCTAGGTGCAGGGTGGCTTGGGTACGCTCGGCGCGTTCGGTGGGGTTCAGCTCCTGCTCAATGTCTTTGAGTGCGGCCTGTTTCTGGCTGGGTGTCAGTGCGGTGTTGCGCTCCACCTCCATGCGGGCCAGGGTGTAGCGGTCCAGCGCTTCTTCCGCGCCAAATAGGGCTTGGTGCTCTTCGGGGGCAAAGTGCTGATGGCGCACAGCGTCGCGCGCGCTGAGTGCAGCACGCAGAGCGTGGGGGTCTGTGAGGTCGGCAGGCGCTTTCACACTGCCCAAGGCGACGCGGTAATCCACGTAGCGCTCAAGCAAGGCGGTGGCGCGAGCGGCTTCGGCGGGGCTGAAGTGCCGACCCACCAGGCCTGCCAGTTTGTGTTTGAGGGCGACGGGTGTGTCGGCCTCGCCCGCTTCCAGCAGAAGGGCTTCTAGCCGGTGGCGCAAGTCGGCTGTTAAAAACACATCGACCTGCCCATGGGCTGGGGGCGGAGTGGGCAGCAAGGTTGTGGCACCAGAGACCGGCGGCACAAGAGTAGCCCCCTCCAGGTGTGATCCCGGTGCTCCCGCGGCCGTGGCGTTGCGGTGGGGGTCTGCCGTAGGTTGCTCCAGGAGCCACCAGCCCACAGCGCCGCCCACACCCAGCGCAATGGTCAGAGCCAGAGCGTGCGCAGAGCGGCTGGACGCTTTCACAGGCCGGCGTTCTTGAGGCGGTTGGCGTGCTGACGGTACAGGGTGACCGGGTCGGTCGAGAACCAGTCGCGCAGGCCCACCACCTGGTTCACTTCGTCCAGATGGTTCTGGCGGTAGTCACCCAGGTGCTTGCCCAGACGCGACGAGCAAGCGGACACCAGCCCATCGTTGGCCTGGCCAAACACCAGGCTCATGATGCCCAGCGGGCCATCACTCACGTCAAGAATATTGGTCACGGGCAGGGTGCCGGTCCACGAGTAATAGCGCACGCCGTTGACCAACTCTGTGCCACTGCCACAGCCCGAGGGCAGGGCTTGCGGGAAGCGCAGGTTGAACGCCGTTGACCCCGCCGTGGTGAGCGAATTGAGCGCGGCCGTGGGGGTTTGTGGCAGGCTGGTGCCGCCCGAGCCCAGATTGATCAAGGCCACAAAAGCTTTGGCGGCGTTGTTGACCAAACTTTCAGACAGCCCGCCTGCGGGCACCACACCGCGCAGGATGTCGGCCACCTTGGACCCCTTGTTGACGCCCCCAATCGACGTGGCCGATGCCACTAAATGTGGCGCCACACCCGCAACGTAGCGGATGGTGGGGCCGCCGTGCGAGTGGCCGATCAGGTTGACCTTGCTGGCACCCGTGACCGCCATGATGTTGCGCACCTGGGCCAGCAACTGCTCGCCACGCACTTCGGTGCTGTGGGCGGCAGACACTTGCGCCACATAGACCTTGGCACCGTCACGCGTCAATGCCGATGGGATGCCATAAAAGTAGTCCAGCCCCAGGAAGGAATCAAACCCAAACAACCCATGCACCAGCACGATGGGGTACTTGGTTTTGGTATAGCCGCTTTGGGCATGGGCCGGCGCACCCGCCCACATGGCCACGGCTGCAAGCAGCCAAATCCATCGACGCACTGACAAGCCAAAGTTCGCGATCATGTGAGATTCCTGGTTGATATAAAAAATAGAACGGACGTGCTTTTCTTTGGCGTGAATTCTTTCAATTTACTGACGTAAGGGCATTGGGAGAAACCCGGTACATGTTCGTACCATTTCTGATTTCGCGGCCAAGCGTATGCATAGGCCCGTTTCACTCAGTAAAATTGCTTCATGAGCGAAATTTATGCACTCGACAAGCTAGACAGAGCCATCCTGCGCTGTTTGCAGCTGAACGGCAGGGAAACCTATGACGTGGTCGGTGAGCAGGTGGGCTTGTCTGCCAGTGCCGTGCTGCGCCGGGTCAAACGGCTGGAAGAGGCGGGCGTGATCGATCGGTATGTGGCGTTGGTCAAGCCCGAGGCCGTGGGACTGGGGCTCACGGCTTACCTCAATGTGCGCCTGGAAAAACACACCGAGAGTCACAAACGCAACCCCATGGACGTGTTCCGCGCCGCAGTGCAGACTTGGCCCGAAGTGGTGGAGTGCGCTTCGCTGACGGGCGAAATGGACTATTTACTGCGGGTGGTGGTGGCCGACATGGCGCACTACAGCCGCTTCATCATGGACACGCTGCTCAAGCACCCCAGCGTGCAAGATTGCAAAACCAGCTTTGTGCTGGACCACGTTAAGGCGACAACCGCCATGCCTTTGTAGTACTTTTCGTGTGGTGGCACATCTCTAACCGTTCCAAATCGTGCAAAAACTGCTTTGAAACTTCGGGAAAACCCGTAAATTGAGGGCATGGTCGAAACAAAACGCTTGATCCAGGCCTCCATCGAGGCAAGCAAGGACTTTTTTCGCCCGCCTCATTCCCGGCCGCAAGCTGGCGCGGAGGCGACGCCGGCCCCTGCGCCGGTGTTAATTCCCATCCGCACCATCGGTCCTGCGCAGCGCAGTCGTATTGCCCAGCACTTGCACACACTAGAGCCATCAGATCGTTACCTTCGATTTGGTTATTCAGCGACCGACGAGCAAATTCAGCGGTATGTGGATGGCATTGATTTTGAGCGCGACGAGGTGTTTGGCATCTTCAACCGCAACCTCGAGTTGATTGCCATGGCGCATCTGGCCTTTGCCGCCGAGCCGCAGTGCAATTCGTGCGCTGAGTTTGGTGTGTCGGTATCCAAGTCGGCACGAGGCCGCGGGTACGGCAGCCGCTTGTTCGAGCGCGCAGCCATGCATGCGCGCAATGAAGGCATAGAACTGATGTTCATCCATGCCTTGACCGAGAACCGCGCCATGCTCAATATTGCGCGCAAAGCGGGGGCGGTGCTTGAGAGAGATGGCAGCGAAACCGAGGCCCACTTGCGGCTGCCGCGCGCGACCATCGACTCACGTATGACGGCCATGGTGGAAGAGCAGTTTGCGCAAACGGATTACCACCTTAAGTCGCAGGCCAAGCAGTTTTGGGGCGTGCTTGGCGCCATCCAGGAGATTCGGCAGGGCGTGCGTGACTCGCGCAACAAGTCGCGCGCATGAGCGCCTGTATTTGGCCAAACGCGCGTTTCCGCTATCCTAGAGCCCTTACAAACAACTGCATCTGAATTGCACCCCAGTCTGTGTCAGACCCCTATCCTGCGCGTCCAACTGTCGAACGCGAAGACAAGCGCTCCCTCCTGCAAAAGCTGGCCGAGTTCATCCACCCGGGCCCGGACTCCAAAGCTGAGCTGATCGAAACTCTGGCGGAGGCAGAGGACAACCTGGTCATCGGGCCAGAAAGTCGTGCGATGCTGGAAGGTGTCCTGCGCATGGCCGATTTGACTGCGGGCGATGTCATGGTCGCCGCACCGCGCATGGACCTCATCAACATCGATGCGCCATTCGACGAGTTGCTGTACGTGGTGATTGAAACCGCGCACTCGCGCTTTCCCGTGTACGACGGCGACCGCGAGAACATCATTGGCATCCTGATGGCCAAGGACCTGCTCAAATTGCAGCGGGCGCCTGAGCTGAATATTCGTGCACTGCTGCGCCCGGCCGTCTTTGTGCCGGAAAGCAAAGGCCTGAACGACTTATTGCGCGAGTTCCGCGGAAAT
>ERZ724527.1539-NODE-1539-length-10821-cov-3.391232_pt1 | contig 10821 bp, 17 predicted proteins | sample MGYA00376060_ERZ724527 | MGnify/ENA primary metagenome ERZ724527 (study PRJEB28724, sample SAMN07190886) | activated sludge metagenome | isolation source: activated sludge of sewage treatment plant in Hong Hong | place: USA: Christiansburg, Virginia | collected...
AGCTATTTGTTACATCGAGAAGGCTGCACAGGAAGGTCATTTGGACGCTATAACTGTCCTCGGCTACATCTATGAGAAGGGGATCAAGAGCGAAGACCAGGAAGATAAGTACTACATTGAGCCTCACCTGGAGTTTGCTGAAAAGTACTACATAAAAGCGAAGAAATAAAACTTTCCTCGAAGCTACAACAACCTGGGAGTGTTCTATCTCAACAACCCAGGATTCGGGGAAGTTGTAGAAGGCGACAACACACGCCGAGCTATCAAGTATCTCGAGAAAGCCGTGTAGCTTGGCTATTTGAAAGCCTATCTTAATCTTGGAAAGTGTTACGAAAATGGGCAGGGAGTCGAAAAGAATATGGATCGGGCACGTTCACTCTACCAGTAAGGTGCCAAGAAAGGCGATACGGATTGTAAGCTCGCATACGTGCTCACTATAATTCGCGATGAGCTATCCGATGACCGAAGAATGAGCGAATCTGCTGACATCCTCAGAGAGATCCTTGCACTGGATAAGGATAATGATGAGGCGAAGTTCTATCTTGGTTTGTTCTGTGAAAAGGGAATAGGCATCACCAAAGACGAGCAAGCAGCATTTAGGTACGTCGAATCTGCTGCCAAGAATAACTATCCACCAGCCATCAACAAGCTGGGAGATTTCTACTACTCGGGTTTCGCTTGCAAAAGGGACCCAGAGACAGCTCTGATGCTGTACGAAAAGGCAGCCTCAGAAGGTTACTTACAGTCGCTGGTGAACATGGGAATTTTGTACGAAGAGGGATACGTGCCTTCTGGTGGTAGCGTGCAGAAGGCTATCGAGTGCTACCAACAGGCAGCCAACGGAGGCAACCCTAATGGCTACGTCAACCTTGGTCTCTTAACCATGAATCGAAACTCGCAAGAATAGTCGTAGTTTTTCCTCAAGAAGGCAGCATAGTTGGGGAATATCTACGCCATGCAGGTGCTGGCTCACAAGACAATGAAGCCGCCGCTAGTAGTAAACAAAACCCACTCGATGGCTTACAAAGAGAACGGGATGAACGCCAACCATGAAGTACGAACCTTTTCCTCTGACTTCAAATCAAAGACCAAGTCGTTTAGAAAGTCATAGGCCCCGAATTCGCAGCAGAACCTGGATCCCTATGCTTGACTTTTCCTGTGAATGCTTCTCTCCCAAATATTAATTTATACGGGAGGCAATACTGATGATCCAACGCGAAGAACGAGTGTTCGACATGAACTTGTTCAAAGAATACTTGAAGTCCAAGCTAATAGCCCTGCTGGATTCGATCCCTGGCAAGAAGCTGCTGATGCTGGATCCCTCTTGCCGCAACCCCATCAACCTGCTTGAGCGAAAGCTGTTATACGAACATGGTGTTGTTGAGGAAGGAGGCATCGTTGGGTTCTAAGCTATCCCGATAGGCAACAATTTCAACCAAGTGGTGATATTTCTGCCACCCAACGTGAAGTCGCTTGATACCCTCGTGAGCCTCTATGAAAAGAATAAGGACCGTGGAAGCAAGACCTATTATGCAGTCTTCTGGCCGAAGCGCACTGCGGTTTGCAAGTAAAGACTTGAGAAAGAAGGAATGCTATCAGCCTTCACCCTGAGAGATTTTTCGTTTGATCTCATTCCCATCGACCACGACCTATACTCGCTGGAGATCAAGTGCTTCAAGGAATTGTTTGTTCATCAAGACTACAGCATATACAATCTCGTGGCAGAATCTATCCACAGGCTGCAGTGCGTATTCGGTCGCGTTCGAAATATCTTTGGAAAGGGTTCTGCAGCAAGGAGTGTTTACGAGATACTTGGAATCAAGCAGAACGAGTTTAAGATAGACGACATTCAAGGCGATATTGAACACCTCATCATATTCGACAGGAGCATCGACTTGGTAACTCCGCTGTTGAAGCAAATGACCTACGAGGGCATGATCGATGAGCTGTACGGAATCAACTGTAACTTCGTCAAGCTGCCTGTTGAGCTGATGGACGAGCCAAAATAAAAACGTTTTGAGAACAGCAACCCATACAAGACTATAGCTTTGAATGGCGATAAGGACTACATTTACGAAGAGGTGCGTGTACTCAACATTGGTGCCTGCCGTAAGTCCCTAAACAGAAAACTCGAGGTGCTGGACGCCTTCCAAGAAGAAGCCAGACTGTTGAAGGACATCACGAAAAAGAAAGACGCGACGAAAAGAATCACCACTGAAAAGGAGTATCTGAAGAACCATACTAACATCAGTTCGGCCTTAGCATAGTCCATGAAGACAATATCGTTTCACAAGGACTTAATGATGATGCAGCGATGCATCATGGGCAACAGCGACAAGGAAATTCTCGAGTATGGGTAAAATATGATACCGTTTGGGCTGCCAATGGAGAAACTCATGCGAGCGATGGGTTTGTACTCTCTTGTGGAGAAGGGTGTTCCGAAGAAGACGTATAAACAGATTTGCATGGATATCGTCCAGTGCTATGGACCTGAATCTATAGTGACTTTGTCAAACATGGCCAAACTGGGCTTATTCTGTGAGCAAGGCGCAAGCAGCAGCACATTTTCAGAGATTAGAAAGGAACTGAAGCTCATCAATGAGGATCCCATCAACCACGAAAACCCAACAGACGTCTCTTTCGCTTATGGTGGATATGCGCCAGTTTGCGTAAAACTCGTATAGCATGTTTTGAGAAACGGCTGGAAGAATATTGGCAAAGGGCTGAAACTTCTTCCAGGTGAGACATTAATGCCTGACAATGTGAGCCCCTGCACTTCTTCTGCTCGCCCAGTTGTGCTCGTGTATTTCATCGGTGGCGTTACGTATGGTGAGGTAGCTGCACTTCGGCTGCTCGGTAAAATGTTCAAAAGAGAGGTTGTGGTGGCAACAACATAAATCCTCAACAGCGATACTATGCTACGCAGCCTCGTCGAGCGACCAGAGTGATGTTGTTTAGTTCACAAAAATTTCAAAATTCAACACACTCACGATCAATACAGGAAGTCGTTGACCGTTATTGTCCCATATTCGGGATATTGTCCACAAGCGAGTCCCACTTGCGTGTAGCTCTTGTAAATATTGATACGATGACCCCGATCGGGAACATCGTCATCAACGATTAGCTGCATTATTGCTGCTCTGGCCGACATCATTCCATAGGCAATGTTTTATCCACCGCTGCCTATAACACAGCTTTCCTTCATGCGGTCCGAGGGAGCTCTTCCTTTTGAGTCAATATGGCCAAGAATTAGGGAGTTTGCTGCATCCTTGGCGAACCAATCAGCTCCTTTATCAAGGCAATCTATTCGTCGGAGGGCCTGTTTTGGTTCTTGTTAGTTGAGGAACTTAATTGCCTCTCTCCAAGCGTTCTTACCTTCGACCGAAGCTGTAGTAAATGGCCCGTACGAGAAGCTGAATTCGTCAGTGAAGTTGTCGAGCTGTTATTGGATAAAGCCAGCATACTGCTTTGGTTGAGTTCGAGCGAGGTTGAGCTCCTGAAAGATTGCCGAGCAGAGCCCATCCCAATTGGAGAAGGTCTTTACATCAGCAATAAACCCGTTGAATGGTTCAACATTCTTCTTCGATGGCTCGAGTTAATTGGATTCTGGAATTGTTGGATCAATTTTCTCGACGATCGTTTCTTCAGAGATATAGCTCTTCTGGTTGCTGTTGTCGATATAGAACTTTCGAAGGTTGATTGTCTTTAAGTTTCCCTTTTGGCTAAATGAAGTTTCGCTGTAGACTCGTGCACCTGCGGGTATCAGATCCACCATCGTTCTTTTGGTATGACTGAAGACACCTGGTGGCAACTTCTCTGGAATGTCTTGGACAGGCTGTCTGGGGTTAGGCGGTAATTGATTTGTTGGAAGTACTGTCGGGGTGGGTGTTTGTGGCGGTGGTGGTGGTGGTTGGTTAGAGGGTGAACTATTAACTTCCTGAGAGGATACTGGTGTCGGTTTGGTGTTGGTTGGACCAACTGAAAGTTTGCTCGTCTCTGGTGCTTTCGATTCAGGGGCTCTCTGTGTCGTTTGGATCACTGAGCTACTCGATTAGGGTGTTCGATCAGGTTTATTTTCGGGAATCTTTTGAGTAATTTCACTTTGAAGAATTTTGGGAGCGTCAGGCATCTTGGTCTGGAAGGTTTAAGCAATACGAATATTGAACTGAGGTTGCGCATCTGATCCAACCAGAGGATGCTATTGCTTCGGCTGCTGCAATGCTGGTTTGGTTGATGGTTCATACACTTTTACTTACGGATAAATTTCTGGGGTTTTGAAGTTGTTAACCACCGGTGGGGCAGTCGGTTTACTCTCGTCCAGTTTTTTGTTTGGTACTGAAGCAGGAGTTGTCTCAGTCGCTAATGACGCTGCAGGTTTATTGGCCAGCTTTATTTTAAATTTTAGGAATGGCGATACCTTCGAATTCTCAGAAGTTCCAATGTTCGTTGTGGAAGCAGTTGCTCCGGTAGTCCCTATGCTCACGGGTGATGCTGAGGTGGCGATGGTGTTCTTGGCAGAGCTGCTTGTCTGCAGTGCAGTTGAATCACTAGCAATTGGCTTGGATGGTTGTCCTCCATTATCAGTCGGCAGATAGCCAGATCGGGCAGACCTGCCGTCTGCTGAAGCAACAGTGGGCCCCGAGGTGGATGCGTTCGTTGCAAAGGATATTGTAAGGAGGAGCACTAGTGGTATTACAACCTGGCGCATTTGGAGGATCTACAGAAGTCGATTATACGTTTAAACCATCGGGAGTGCATAAATAAGTGTGTAGCACGCCCCTGGATTATCAATGGCGGGTATTAAACCCATAGATCCCGCACCCAAGAGGCAAGAGGGAAGCTATTGGTGATTTCTAAAGAGGCTAAATGCATTTGCTCAGATCTTCTGGGTTTGCTAACCTTGCAATTCTGCCCTCAGTACCTCAACGGACAGCGAAGCACAAATATCCATCTAGGCAAGCCTTGATGGGGTAGGGACCCAGATATATTGTCAGCGGGTGCGCTGCAACCATACCCCGAACTGTTTTATATTCCAGGCGAACTACCAGCTTTACCGATTAATGTGGAATGCATTTCCAATTGAATAGGAATATTTCGAAGATCAGAACAGAATAGTGCTGGACTTCTTTCTGTTGCGGACCCACTGTAAGGCTGACCCATGCCGGCCGTTGCGCCTTTTCTTGGGTACATGTTCATGTGGCTCATCGGCTCGCTTGCCTTAACTTCTACTTTTGTCCACTTAAGCGACCATCTCCAGAAACCCACTGTTGTTGAGATGCGATATTGATAGCTTCTGCAATGAAAAGAGCTTCTTGACCCCACCGTACTCATTCAGCCGAAACAGCTAGCCCAGTTGATTCTGGTGTTCAATGACGTGGCTGAATTCGGATTTGCTTATGGTAGTGACGAGGTTCAACGAAAATCCAACGCTACAGCTGAACAATTACAGCAAGTGAAACCTTGAACTGCTTGGTTTCATTCTGAGGAAAAGTAGGATAGGCTGCTTTGTTGTAGGATGCAAGGTTGGAAATTTCCGCCAGTACTCCCCTCTACGGACTTGTCGGAATCTCCTCGAAGCGATCACCACCTTCATCTTTGTTGAGACCTTCTGCACGATCTTGAGCAGGACGTGTGAGTGAACTGCCCGACCAATTTCCTCGGCAGACTGGCATTCCACTAAGTTCACATCATTAATGCCGTCCTTGCTGATGAGGTGCCCGTTATTGTTATAGTGACGCCAACGATCCACAGGATCACATATGCTTTCGACCACGAATATAAACCTATCTTGCTGTACTGCGAACGAAGAGACAAGGTATTCGTTCTGAACAATAAGTGACCAAAACGTGCTAATAGATTGACGTCGAGGAACTCCCAGGAAGATCCTTATCGCTCTTTGGATCTTCACTATGGTATTTAACCTGCCTGAATACCAGTAGTTACCGACCAGCGTTGTTATCCTGCTGGAGAAGTATAGCGTGCATATACCCAGGCATTCCCAGCTGAACTTCAGATTGAGGAAGGGGTGGCAACTTCTCGTGTCGATTCTCTCGAAGGATGTCCAAGAGTCTGTTGGGTTCATATTCCATCTCACGAGGATCAGGTACTAGTGAGAGAGCTGCTTTTGGCCAACCTTGACTACAGTTCGTTGGTACCGAACTGTACCTGGACTCCGTTTCTTTCGAACCGTGGCAGTTAGCCTTGCAATGAAATATGCAACACGAATGCGAAGTGTTCTTAAGGCGTGCATGAATGATGCCAGTTGAAGGTACTTATTAAGAGTTTCACCGGAAACGAGTTGGAGGAAATCGCTTATCTAAGCTGAAGCTTGCTATTTCAGGTAGCTACACTGTTGGAAACTCTGAGTGATGGGGTAACTGTGGATCATCAGATTGCCATTGTTATACTCGATCGACAGAAATCGAGTGCGCTCGTTGATTATCTACCGTCGCAGGTATTTGTGAACAAAGATTCTCCCTGCTGCTAGCTTCTTGAGAGCCGAGTAAACCAAGTAGATCAGCTTGATCTTGGTGTGGATCAGTCTATTCTTGCACGACTGTACGTACATCAGGTGCTTCTTGATTCTCTCCACGAAACCCCTGTTGCTGGATAGTTCCTGCTAGCCCTTCTTGACGCTTTCTATGGTATTCTCCACTGTCTTACACTCACTCATCCTCCGCTGGATCGTCGTGTTGTTAGTAACGTGTTACTCACTCAGTTTCAACAGCTTCCTTCGAATTATAGTTGCGCCGATTTCGTTGATCACCTTCTCCTTGAGTTTAATGGCTTGGGCCAGTTTCATTGGGCGTTGTGGAGGGAGCATCACCACATCCTCATCCACAAACAATCTCTCGAGTTCTTCGCTGATCTCATTCGTAGCAACACCAGGGACTTTATAGGCTGCTCTGTCACAGTTGGTTGATACTTGCCTCTTTGCGAGGCTCAGCCTCAAAGTTATATCGGTCAAAAGGGTGGTTATTCTTTCGTAGCGAAGCTTCTTGACCTGTTTAGCGGAATGGTCTATCATACTTCCCTGTGAAGACTATTGTTCGAAGTAGCAGTATATGATTGAATTCTGCTCAAGAAACCTCTACATCAGATCGAGAGGTACTCTGGAGAGTCGCAGTGCTTCGTTACGACAGTACGAAGCAAGGTGGGAGTTACTCAAGTTCAATTGGCACTCTGATAACATTTGTAAGCAGAAGCAGACCAATTCGACTGGCTCACTACTGAACTTTCCTGGCTTGAACCATTGTAGTATGTGAGCTGCTAGTCGTGAACAACAACTCTCCAGCACTCTCCGAGACTCATCCCACCTACTGGTAAGACCCTTTCTACCTCTTCGATACCATATCCACCTGCACAGCAACTATGCTGGTTGTGATCTCGAAGAAACGAGTACCTTCTAAGTTGTTGCCATCTTTCGCCCTGCTAGATTTCGTAAGCCGTTTTGTTGCTTTTGCAACATCCCCAGATTTCCACAAGGCAATGGTCAACCCAAGGGACAACTCCGAAGATAGCACAGCCGATACGGACTGGTTCTTCTCGCAATGCTGGCTGGCCAACGTTAGCATTAGTACGCTACTGCTGAAATTTCCCTGAATAACGTTCGACAGTGCCTACTTCGAATCGTCAAGTACGGAATATTTAATGCACTGGAGCAGACAACTTGTGATGACCTACAGTCGTGCAGGACCAATATCTTCCTTGGATGAAGCGAGTTCTACATATCGTAAATTTCTCACTTTTTAAGGTGTAGCCGACTGACTGTGGAGAAGTGCAGCAGCCTATCAATTCAGCCCAACCGTATTGAAGTAGCCTGTCGTAGTTGTCCTGCAACAGTCTATTGTATTCCTTTATAATCCACTCCTAAAGTTCCTTCGAAGACAGACACGGATATAGCATCTCCATTATCTTCTCTGGATTTTTCTATTCTATAGTTCCACAGGGCGGTAACATCCACCAGCAGGCATCTTGGCTTGTAATCACAAGAATATTATTTTCGCGCCAATCAAACTCATGAACGAATAGGCGATGTAGCTGTACTACAAGAACCTCTTCCCGTCCAACCTCATCTGTGAGTGGCTTTCCTACGGACAACCAAGCACACTGCAGCACCGCTAGTTCAACTTCACCCTCGACATCAACGGCAGCGAGGTTTACGAGCGCTACATTAGTTTCGCGAGCAGTGAGGAGATGCGTAGGATGCTCAACCAGAAGTGCCCACTGAAAATCGATATCGGTGCAGTCATGCGAGAGATCCCAAAGAAGGGAGCACCCAACGCCCCACTCCAAAGATAGTTTGTGCTCGATATTGATATCGACGACTACGATCAGGTAAGGACATGCTGTAAGGGTGCTACCCTGTGCCAGCTGTGCTGGAAGTTGATGCGAGTTGCCTGTCATATCCTCTATCGCTCGATGCAGGAAGATTTTGGATTCAAGCACATGATGTTTGTGTTCAGTGGTCGACGAGGACTGCATTTGTGGGTATGCGATCCGCAGGCCTGTCAAATGGAGTAGTACAATCGAAGGTCAATTATGAATTACCTGTACCTCGTTACAGGCAACGAACAAAGCGATACGCAAATTGCCCCGGGGGTGTTCGACAAGGAAGCCATGAAGCTCAACTACAACAAAAAGGAGATGAGGAAGTACTGTGACAGACAGCAAGTCAAAGAGTTCGTATACAGCATGAAACTCCACCCCTCTGTGAGGAGGTCTCTTGAAATCATTCAATCTCGGTTCCTGGAGATATTTGATGATCAGAAGATTCTTAACCACCCGTAGCATCCTGAACGAAGGAAAGTAGTGGAGAAGATTTTGTAAAACCGTAGCCCCATTCTGCTCGAGAGGGTGCAACAGAGGTGGGAACGACTGGGTCCGGCTTCTTCCTCCCGAATGTACGCTTGTATGCTCGAAGAACTGGACACTTACGAACGCTACCCATAACTGTATAAGAATAAGAAAGAGATTCCCGAGAAGGTCATTCAGAACGAAAGCCCCCTCAAAATATACTCTTGCGTAGAGGAAGAAATCCAACTAACCTTTATGTACCCCAGGCTGGATGTGAATGTATCGACCACTCTCAACCATCTGCTGAAGTGCCCATTCTCAGTTCACCCAAAGAGCAAAAAGTTGTCTATCCCGTTCAGGGCCGAGTTTATCGACAGCTTCGATCCCGACTCAGTGGTGACCCTGGAGCAACTGACAGAGGAATACAGCAAACTCGCCACCGACGGTACCTTTGATTGTTACTTAGAGCCTGAAAGAGTGCGAAACAAGCCCCCAGAATCCATTGCTAAGTATACCAACATGAACGAGTCCATATTAGTAATGGAGGAACTCGTGGGACTGCTCCGTAAAGATCTAAAAAGCGAGTCATTGGAAATGTGATAGTTGAGCAGAATTCCAAGTAGCATCAGCCCTTGGGTTTGATGAACTTATACTTGCGGTTCCCCTCACCAAGCCGTCCATTGGTGGTATTCAGCGAATCCCTTTCCGCCGGTTCAGTTTCGGACTGGAGCTTGGTAGATTATTCTGACCTACGGTCCTCCTGCGTGCGAAGTGGCTTTTCACTGACTGTGATGTTGAAGAGGTCAATCTTACGATGGATCTCATTGAAGATTTCCTTGCCCTTCTTCTCACTTTCATCGTTTGCGAGATGTTTCTGCCTGAGCTGGTCAAGTTCCATCCTGAGTTCATTGTTCTCTTAGTTGAGAGTTTCGATCATCTTTAGCAGATGCTTGAGCTATTCGTTTTTGCTGGGGGGTTTGCGGTTGCGCTCTGCATTGAGCCTCTCAATTATTTCGTCTTTCTCCTTGAGTGCTGCCAGTTGGCTGCGGGATTGCTCCTCCAACTTGCGGGTTATTTTTTTGAGCTCGTCGCATTCTTCCTGCAGCAACTCTACCTTCCCAGCTAGATCACGGATGAAGTAGTTAGCTTCCTGCACACAGTTGTCGATCAGATCGATTAACGAATTGATATCCTCGATTTTGAACGACTCGAAATCCGATGCAAGCTGTGTGGGCTTATGACTATGAGCCTTGGCATCTGCTTATTCTGCCTGTGGATCCTTCTTTGAGCACCTGTTGAGCAGTTCGGTGTATTTGCTGAAGTAGTCGTTGAGGCGTGGGTTACGTTTTCGGGGTTCATTGTCTGCTTGGAACTCTGTGAAATACATCGATTTAGTTGCATTCTTTTGTTCGCTGTGCAGCTCGGCTTGTGGGTGCTGATGGCTGAAAGACTAGTGCAGCTTCTCTTGCTGCTGCGTGGTTGCTGCTGGTTTCTTGCTTAGAGTTTGATCCGCCTTCTTTGAAAACAGGTTCTCCAGACTCTCAGACTTGTGTGCGGGCTTCTCGGAACTTTGACTCTTGACCTGTGCGGAACTCAAAATGGACCCGTAGGTCTTCTTTTTCAGTTGCTGTTGCGGTTTTTGAATTCTTTGGTGGTTGGAATCGCGAGCATCGCCCTTTCCCATGAGCTACTCTAAACCGGTTTGGTACTTGTTGCTGAATGCGAGTCAGCAGGTTGTCCGTTTCGACGCTCTTGCGGTTCATGGGTCTTCGGGTAGATTAGGATTATAAACTGTTCGGTGCCTGTTGATCCGTAAATTTTATATACGGTCGATGATCAGCCACTTCCGCCGCATCACGTCCACTGGCAAGTTCATCCAGTACTTTACACTTGAGCCCTAAGTTGGAGTGCTGAGGAAACAGCTGTTGTTTCGCTCAAAGAACCTTGGGATGAAGGAGTTGGATTTGCTCGTGGGGAGGTGGGCTGCTCTAAACTTCCCACGGATGAGCCACTAAGAGCTTGAGC
>ERZ724527.1542-NODE-1542-length-10800-cov-3.290181_pt1 | contig 10800 bp, 9 predicted proteins | sample MGYA00376060_ERZ724527 | MGnify/ENA primary metagenome ERZ724527 (study PRJEB28724, sample SAMN07190886) | activated sludge metagenome | isolation source: activated sludge of sewage treatment plant in Hong Hong | place: USA: Christiansburg, Virginia | collected...
TGCTTTACTTTGGGCTTTAGTAGAAGCCGGCTTACGGATCGTAGCAACCACTTGTGGTTTCGATTGTGATGATTGCGTGGCAACCGAGGAGGACCGCGTATACAACTTCAATACCTGGCCTTCCTTGAGCACGGATTTTTTACTCAGATTATTCATGCGCGACAGATCATCTGGTGACATGCTGTTAGCACGCGCAATGCTGTACAAGGTTTCACCGCGCTGCACCATGTGCGTCACCGCAGTACCAGCAAACGCGCTCGTGGCAAAACCACTGGCGACAAAACCCATAGCGGCTGCCAGTAAGATGACACGTGCTGTTATCAATCTGATCATGAATCCGCCCCCTTCTTCATGAAGTCTTTCTTATACTGCGTTACAGTTATGGCCAAGAAAATACAATGCTACCAATAGTTTAGCAATACAAACAGTTTAGCAAGATTCACGAGACATATGCCGATATCTGCTGCATCGATCACAACTTTACACGGCATTGGCCCGCAACTCGCCGACAAACTCGCGCGCCTCGATATTCACAACAGTCACGATCTGCTGTGGCATTTGCCGCTACGCTATCGTGATCTTACACACGTCACACCCATCGGTGCATTGAGCTTGCACAACGAATCACTCGTCGAAGGCACTATTCGCGGTTGCGACGTAGTATTTGGCAGGCGGCGCAGTTTATTGTGCCTGATTCAGGATGGCACCGGCCTGCTCGCACTGCGTTTCTATCATTTTTCAAAAGCGCAGCAACAACAGATGTTGCCCGGTGTAAAAATTCGCGCCTGGGGTGAAGCGCGACGTGGCGGCAGCGGTTTTGAAATGTATCACCCCGAATACCGCCTGCTGCAAAACGGCGAAACACTGATGCTGGCCGATAGACTCACGCCGGTTTACCCGGTAACCGAAGGCTTGCAACAACCGCGTTTGCGCAAACTGGTCGAACAGGTTTTGCAAAAAATCGAGCAAGACACACTGCCGGATTTATTGCCTCACGCATTGCTGCCTGCAGAATTGAATATGGCATTGCGCGATGCACTGCACTATTTACATCAACCACCTGTCGATGCACGCGTAACAGAATTGCAAGCAGGCGAACACCCGGCGCAACAACGGCTGGCGTTTGAAGAAATGGTTGCGCATCACCTCAGTCTGTTAAAACTGCGCCAACAACAAAAACACGAACCCGGTATTGCGCTACAAGAACACATTCAATTACAAAAAAACTTTCTTGCCTCGCTGCCGTTTCAACTCACCAATGCGCAACAACGTGTAGCCAATGAAATATCAATTGATCTGCAAAAATCCGAACCGATGCTGCGCTTGGTTCAAGGCGATGTGGGTTCTGGCAAAACCGTGGTCGCAGCACTCGCCTGTTTACAAGCAGTCGCTAACGGCAAACAAGCCGCCATGATGGCGCCCACCGAAATTCTGGCTGCACAGCATTTCGAACATTTTCAGCGCTGGTTTGCGCCACTGGGTTTTCATTGCGTATGGCTTTCCGGCAGCACAAAAATCAAAGCGCGACGTGAGGCCTTGGCAAAAATGGCGGATGGCAGCGCGCACATTGCAATCGGTACGCATGCGCTGTTTCAGGATGAAGTGCAATTTCACAATCTTGCATTGGTGATTACGGATGAGCAGCATCGCTTCGGTGTGCGCCAACGCCTCGCCTTGCAACAAAAAGGAGAAATCACTGCGCTCCCACACCAGTTAGTGATGACCGCCACACCGATTCCGCGCACCCTGGCGATGAGCGCATATGCCGATCTGGATTGTTCTGTGATTGACGAACGCCCGCCCGGCCGCACACCGATACAAACTGTGGTGATCGATAACCAACGCCGCGCCACTATCGTCGAACGTTTGCGCTCGGCTTGCGCAGAAGGCAGGCAAGCGTATTGGGTTTGCACCTTGATAGAAGAATCGGATGTGTTGCAGTGCCAGGCTGCGGAAGTCACCGCAACAGAACTGCACGAATTATTACCGGAGTTACGCATCGGTCTTGTACATGGTCGCTTGAAACCCGCAGAAAAAAATGCAGTGATGGATGCATTCAAAGCCGGTGAATTGCATGTATTGGTCGCCACCACTGTGATTGAAGTCGGCGTGGATGTACCCAATGCTAGTTTGATGATTATTGAAAATCCTGAACGGCTTGGCCTTGCACAATTGCATCAATTGCGCGGGCGCGTCGGACGTGGAAAAACAGCAAGCCACTGCGTATTGTTGTACAGCAAACCACTATCACAACACGGGCGTGAACGGCTGGCGGTGTTGCGTGATAGCGATGACGGCTTTGTCATCGCCGAAAAAGATTTGCAGTTGCGCGGCCCTGGTGAATTACTCGGCACACGCCAGACCGGAGCAATTAATTTTCGTATTGCCGATCTTGCGCGAGATGCACACTGGTTGCCGCAAGTAAAACATTGTGCAGAACAATTGCTGCAAGCTTACCCAGACAATGTTGATGCGTTGATTCGCCGCTGGCTGCGGTCTGGAGAACGTTATGCCAGAACCTGAAATTAAAAAAATGCCAGACTGGTATTTTGAAACGCTTTTCCAGTTGGAAACGCCAGTAACGAATTGGCCAGATGAATTTGTGATTCTCTCTGCGTACACCACTACCGGCGAGCAGTGGTCAGACGAAGTCATTCTGGAAGCAGATCAACGTCTTGAACAGGAATTAAAACAGCGCGGCGGTTGGTTTGTCCGCATTACCGGTTATTCACCGCATGATGGTCATGCTGAACCCGGCTGGGCATTGGTAATACCTTTTGATGAAGCGTGTGATATGGGTTTGCGTTACAAACAGGATGCGATTTATTGCGTAAAAGGTGATGCGCTTTCTGTCACGTATTGCGATACACGCAGAGCGTTGGTGCCGGTGGGGGAGTTTCGGTCCAGGTTATGAAAGCTTAGGTCACGGTTTCGAAAAGCACGCGACCACCACTCTGTTTTTTTACTACCCTTTTACGAATCCCACATATCCGGCATATTCCTGCCGTAGAAAATCTCGTGCATTTCTTTATCCAGGCGATTGGTAATGCGCTTGATGTCATTGCCGGTAAGATTGTCTGTTGTAGTACCAAATAAATAATGGTTAAGATCAAAATCATTCAGCATCATTTTTGTGTGGAAAATATTTTCCTGATACACGTTTACGTCGATCATTTTGTAGAGCGACTCTGTGTCATCGGTAAAATAGTTCTGGATTGACGTAATTTCGTGATCGATGTAATGCTTCTTGCCACTCACATCACGGGTAAAACCGCGCACGCGATAATCCACGGTCACGATGTCAGAATCCAGTTGGTGAATAAGATAGTTCAGCGCTTTCAACGGAGAAATAATGCCGCAAGTCGACACTTCGATATCCGCACGGAAAGTACAAATACCTTCATTCGGATGTGTTTCAGGATAGGTGTGCACACAGATATGACTTTTATCAAGATGCGCAACAATGATCTCAGCCGGGCCGGGTGATTCACTTGTATCCACCTCATCTTTCACCGGCTCTTCAGCCACCAGCATGGTGACGGACGCACCTTGCGGGTCATAATCCTGCCGTGCAATGTTCAGGATGTTCGCACCGATGATCTGACACACTTCGGTGAGAATCTCGGTGAACCGCTCGGCGTTATATTTTTCGTCGATGTAGCGAATGTACTCGGCTTTCTGCTCCGGCGTTTCGGCGTAGCAGATATCGTAGATACAGAAGCTCAGGGATTTGGTCAGGTTGTTGAAACCCTGCAGTTTGATCTTGTTGGGCATGATTCCTCCGGGGCGCTGCTGAAGAGCAGAAAGTGCGCGGCATAATGGGCTATTCTCGCATACAGTCAAGACAGTAGCAGACCCAAAGGACAGCTTCATGACACTCAACACCCGCATTTTTCTCGGCGCTGCTGGCGGCATCCTGCTGGGGCTATTGTTTGCCCGTCTGGGCGTGGAATCAGCCATCCCACAAGAAGGCCTGTACTACCTTGGGCTGGTAAGCAGCGTGTTTATCGGCTCGCTAAAAATGGTGATGGTGCCGCTGGTATTCAGCTCTATTGCTGTTGGTGTGGCGCAGTTACAAATGCATCACCGCATGCACAGTGTATGGATCACCACACTGGTATTTTTTAGCTGCAGCATGGTGATAGCAATTGTTCTGGGCATGGCATCGATGCACTGGTTCAAACCGGCAGCGGGCATCAGCTTATCCATGTTCAGCGATATGACCAGCCAACACGCCGTGGCTCAAATGGCGCTGCCGGAATTTTTTAACAAGTTTGTTGCCGGATTGTTTGCGAACCCGATTGCTGCGATGGCGCAAGGCAACATCATGGCCGTGCTAGTTTTTGCATTGCTCACAGGTATTGCGATGGTGAAAGGTGGTGAGCGTTATCGCCATCTGCAAACGCTGTTAACTGAATTATTTAATTTGATGATGCAAATGGTGGGCTGGATTATGCAGCTCGCACCGTTCGGCATTCTCGCGCTATTGGCAAAGCTGGTAGCCACGCAAGATGTGGCATTATTTTCCAGTCTCGGAAAATTTATGTTGGTAGTGACAGGCACAACTGTATTTCACGGCGCAGTGATTTTGCCGTTATTGCTGTGGTTGGTAACGCGCATATCACCACTGACTTTCTGGCGTGGCGCACGGCCTGCATTGCTCACTGCATTTGCTACCAGCTCCAGCTCGGCAACATTACCCGTCACACTCAACTGTCTGGAACGCGACATGGGAGTGCAACGCGACATTGCTAACTTTGTTGCACCACTCGGCGCGCAAGTGAACATGGATGGCACTGCACTTTACGAAGCTGCAGCCGCATTGTTTATTGCAGGATTGGTGGGATTGGAACTGAGTCTCGGCCAACAATTGGTAGTGTGTTTAACCGCGATGGTGGCAGCGATTGGCGCACCCGGTATTCCGAGTGCCGGCATGGTGACAATGGTAATGGTGCTGCAAGCTGTTGGTTTGCCTGCAGAAGCGATTGCGATTCTGTTACCAATTGATCGGATACTCGATACGTTTCGCACTACTGTGAATGTGGAGGGAGATATGATCGGCAGTTTGATTGTGCAGCGTATTTCAGTCTCCGATAAACTCTCTTCCTAACGAGATCATCGCCGCCAGATTTTTTTCATCATAAGCAACCGCTGGTGCTTTTCCCCATACCGGCGCAGGCCACGCTGCATCATTTTCAAAGCGCGCTATGACATGCACGTGCAGTTGCGGCACCATATTCCCGAGTGCACCAATATTTATTTTTTTCGCGCCAGTTTTTTCCTGTAAATACTTCGCCAGAGTATTCGCTTCATGCAGCAATTGCTGTTGCTCTGCTGCATCCAGTTCATACCATTCGCGTTTACCTGTGCGCATCGGCACTAATACGAACCACGGATAGTTGGCATCGTTCATCAACAACAGTTTACTCAGCGTAAGATTGCCAATCACTGTGCAGTCTTTGGCTAGTTGTGTGTGCAGTTCAAATTTGGAATTGTCCGTCATATAAAATTACTTTCCTTTGTCAGTTGAAGATCAGGCCATTCGCCCAGAATAATGGTCTGGTAATTACCCCAACCAATATTATCGCCATCGGTAATTTTAATAATGCAGTCGCGTATCTGATGGATGTCTTTTGCAGTATCAAACACCGAGCAATCCGCAATATATTCGCCATCCACATGCAATTCACCGCGCCAGCTACCGTGATGAAAACCTTTATAACCAAAATACAGCCCCGTACCGAGATGAAAGCCAGTATCGCTCACCACTTCAATTTTCAGCGTGCGTTTACTGTCATCGTTTTCCATAAAATGCAGCAAGCCACCTTTCAAGCGGCGATTATTGCTGTCATATACCAGCTCTGGCGTGAGTGATTTAAATGAAATACGTGTGCCATCCGGCTTTTCTTCACCGCCATGAAATACCGGATCAAAACCGGGAAAATTCACGTTGAGATAAAAGTGATGTAGCGAATATTGCGAACCGTCCGGTTTTACAAAGCGCATCGGGCTCCACAAGAAATGCATCGGCAACTGCGAGGAATCAATACCGGGCATCAAATCCAATGGCTCATTACCCACGCCGTAACGCACGCCCCAGGAATGGTCGCGCGTCATACACCAGTCATCAGGATTGATATCATGTTTTACACCATCAATTTTTAACCAGCCGCGCGCGGTACCTACCTGGTGATAACGGCATAAATCCGTTTCCGTGCGAAAGCCAAAAGTCTGGCGGCGGAATTCATGGTTTTCCAGAAACGGGGGAATCACTGAACCGTCCAGCACAATGTCGAATGCAATCGGTTGCGTGTCATTTTCATCCAGCCGAATGCGAATTTTTTTCAGCGGCTCGAGCACTTCATAGTGAATCGGGCCAACGCCAATCACATCCGGCGTAGGAAATAATATGCGACTGGCACGGACTGTCCACTGCTCTACGCCGCGTGACACACCGGCATAACCGTCCATCACATTACGATTCAGATATTTGCCAATACCCCAACCGATTTGCAGTGAACCATCTTTTTTGAAAATAGAACCGCAGACTTTTTCTGTCCAGCTGCGATCACTTTGCAATACCGCCGCAAAAGTATCCGCAATCTGGTGATTAAAACCTTCGTCGGAAGGCACGAGCATGGAATCGGTGCGTGACATATAACATGTGCCTCTGTGAAACCCTGCGCTATGATGGCAGCATATTTTTCTGTGGTACAGGAGCCATCATGGAACAGTCAGTTTATAACCTGCTTTTACAAGGCGTATTCGCTTCCGCCGCATTGATGTTTCTGATCCTGATATTTATTTCCGCGCCCTACGGCAAGCAGGAGCGCGCCGGTTGGGGGCCGGGCGTTAACATGCGCTTCGGCTGGTTCATTCTGGAGCTACCCGCATTTGTCGGCATGTTGTGGTTTTACTGGCGAGGGGAGCACTCACTGTCTATCGCACCACTGTTCCTTTTTACGCTGTTTGAAATCCATTATTTCCACCGCACGTTTGTGTATCCATTCACCTTGCGGGTAAAACCGGGAGCCAGTTACCGCGTTATTCTTCTGGTTTTCGGCATGGGATTTAATGCTGCAAACGGCGCACTCAATGGCTGGTTTTTGTCACAAATGGGAACGCATTTGTACAGCAATGCGTGGCTGGTTGACCCACGCTTTATCGGCGGTTTGTTGTTATTTGCTTTCGGATTTGGCCTGGCGAAACATTCCGATGCAATTTTGCGCAACCTGCGCAAACCTGGTGAAACCGGCTACAAGATTCCGCAGGGCGGCGCGTACCGTTTTGTTTCCTGCCCGAATTATCTCGGTGAAATATTACAGTGGAGCGGCTTTGCTATTGCGGGTTGGTCACTGCCAGCATTGGCATTTGTATGTTTCACCGCCGCCAACCTGATTCCAAAAGCCATTTCATCACACCGCTGGTATCGCGAACAGTTCAGCAACTATCCATCGAATAGAAAAGCAGTTTTTCCATTCTTGTTGTAATTTTTTACAACTTTAATCATCCATACCCAGTTTTTTCAACCGATAGCGCAACTGGCGAAATGAAATACCCAGTTTTTTTGCAGTGACTGTCTTGTTCCAACGATTGGATTCCAGTGCGCGCGTGATAATACCACGCTCCACTGATTCCAGATAAGCATCTAACTCGGTAACACCTTCCGGAATATCAATCTCGCTAGCATCAGGAATCAATGATGTCTCATCTTTTTCTTCGTCAAGATGCAAATCACTCGCATGGATAACATCTGCATCACACAATGTATAAGCGCGCTCTAGAATATTTTCCAATTCCCGAACATTACCTGGAAAATCGTAACGCCTCAAAGCAGCCATAGCATCATCACTAAGTCGCGCTGGCGGCAATTGCATTTCATGCGCAAACTTCTCAAGAAACCGCATAGCCAACAGCAGAATGTCATCATCACGTTCACGCAGCGGCGGCACATTCAGTTCAATAACATTGATACGGTAGAAAAGATCTTGCCGAAAACGTCCGACCTTGGTTTCGTCAGCCAGATTCTTGTGTGTGGCACTCAAGATACGCAAATCAACAGTCACTTCCTGCTCTGCACCAACAGCTCGCACACTTTTTTCCTGAATCGCACGCAGTAACTTCACTTGCATTTCTAATGGCAAATCTGCTACCTCATCCAGAATCAAATTGCCGCCGCTAGCCACTTGAAATAAACCAAGCTCTTCTGCAGTTGCGCCAGTAAAACTACCTTTTTTATGACCAAAAAACTCACTTTCCATTAACTCTGATGGAATGGCACCACAATTAACCGCAATAAATGGTTTACTAGCTCTTGGCCCCTGAAGATGAATAGAGCGCGCTGCCAATTCTTTACCGCTACCCGATTCACCATGAATATAAATTGGTGCCTGACTGCGCGCCAGCTTTGCAATTTGCTTGCGCAATTTCTGCATAGCATCGCTATTCCCCAGCAATAATTCACCATCAATCGGCGTACTGGATGCCGATGGTTTTTGTAAATTTAATGCCGTTTCTACCAAACCACGCAATTGTTCAAGATTGACCGGCTTGGAAACAAAATCAAAAGCCCCTGCTTTTAGTGCATTAATTGCTGTATCCATACTACCAAACGCGGTAATGACGGCTACAGGAATATTGGGGTATTCACTCTGAATATGCTCCAGCAGCGACAGCCCGTTGCCATCCGGCAATTGCATATCCGTCAGACACAAAGAAATTTTTTCGGTCTTCAATAATTTTCTTGCTGATGCCAGATCACCTGCACTAACAGTGCGCAGATTCATTCTGCCGAGTGTAATCTCCAGCAATTCACGAATATCCGGTTCATCATCTACAATCAAAGCTGTGACATTTGTACTCATGGTTTACATCATCATCTTGTTAGAATGTGGAAAACTGATCTGGAAACAACTGAGTCCTTCTGATGTTCGTTTGTAATCCAGACTCGCCTGATTAGCCAGACACAGCTCGCGAGCTATATACAAGCCAAGCCCTGTTCCCTTTGCGTCGGTAGTAAAAAATGGTTCGAAAATCTGCTTGCGATCTTCATCACTGATTCCTTCACCATAATCAATAATATCCAGACAGGGAATCGCAAGACTATCATGCATATAAGCATGCAGTGTGATACTCGCTTCACCGGTTGCTTTTTCACTGTAGCGCAAACCATTGCTACAAAGATTACCCAACACCTGCTCCATCTGGCTGATATCCACATAAATAGATATCGGTGTCTCCGGCAATACCAGCTTGATTTGCACTGGTTTGCCATGGATTTGGCCATCATGAGTTTGACTGTGCTGCTGCGCAAATTTTGTCAGCCATTCTGATAGATCACGCTTTTCAGGGTTAGCCGCCTGCCTGCGCGATAACTGCAAAACGTTTTCAATAATCCTGTTAACGCGCAAAGAATGATTCTGAATGATAGTAGACAAACGGCGATCCGCTTCTGACAAAGATTCCGACTCGCCCAATAGTTGAGCCGCGTGACTGATAGCACCCAGCGGGTTTCGCACTTCATGGGCAATACTGGCTGTAAGATGACCCAATGATGCCAATTTCATTTGCTGCGCACGCTGCGACATTTGACGAGTATCTTCTACAAAAACCAGCACCAGATCATTGCCACTATTTTCCATACTTGCAAAATTAAGCTGGATTTCCGGACTACCTTCTTCCAACTGCAAGGGCTGCGGGCGCTGCAATGGATTACGCATCCACTGCTTTAAAACATTTTGTACTACAGGGCAGCGATCAAGATTTAGTTTGTCCCGCACATCAAATTGCACAGGTAAATATAACAGCCGTGCAGCGGCTTCGTTGTAAAGTAGAATCCGATCAGTATTGTCGACTACCGCGATACCGGTATGCATACGCTGCACAATCAGTTCGTTTAACTTTTGCAACGTAGCCGCTTGTGCTGCCTGCTCTGCGGCAGATTGTTGTGATGCAAGAATTCGCCGTGTCAAATACTGAAATAACAGCGATGTTACAAACAACAGCAATCCAAGTAGCGCGACAGCTAATGGATTAACATCAACTTGACTGAGATAACCGCTGATAACACTTTCAATCAGAATCGCAATACATGCCAGAGCTGCTAGCAAAGTTGCTATCTGACCGCGCAAAAAAATACTACTCGCCGCCACAGTAATAAAAATCAGCGAACCCAATCCTCTCGCGATACCACCACTACAATACATGATGATAGTGAGTGCAAAAATATCGATCAGACAGACAATAAAAATATGGCTGGTGGCAGGCTCTTGGCGTACCAGCAAAAGTCGCCCCAACGTTACAAAACTGATCAAGGCATAAACTTCAACGGTGTAACCGTATAAAACCGGATGTAGCCGACCCAGCACATTGGACACCATGCCGATAGCAAACATACCGAACAGTACGCTGGCCAACAGTGCCCGATACCACGAATAGATACGCAGCAGGCGATAGTTATCCTGTAATGGATGCTGTAATAATTCTTTTTGCTGCAGCAACATGGGCAACTTTAAATAACCTCAATGCAATGCGGTACGCGATGAACAGCATACAAGTTTCAACGAAATAATTCCCTACTGCGCAGCGGTCTGCTGCCGAGGTACACAGCCAGCGCCGCACGCAAAACCATCTTAGCCAACTGACGAACTTCAACACTGGAAAAATCTCGCTTCGCTATTGCAGTAAAAAACTCAGCCTCACTGACAATAGATCGCGATACCGTCAGCTCAGTTGTGACTCTACTCAAACCTGCCTCCGGCACGAACAGATAACGACACCCGACCTCCAGCGGCGCGCCCG
>ERZ724527.1545-NODE-1545-length-10796-cov-4.221115_pt1 | contig 10796 bp, 8 predicted proteins | sample MGYA00376060_ERZ724527 | MGnify/ENA primary metagenome ERZ724527 (study PRJEB28724, sample SAMN07190886) | activated sludge metagenome | isolation source: activated sludge of sewage treatment plant in Hong Hong | place: USA: Christiansburg, Virginia | collected...
GTTGGCGGCGGATGCGCCATTGCCAGTGCTTCCCGCCATGCCGGTACCTGCGATGGTGGTGATCGTATAGTCCTGCGCCATGGCAGGCATCAGGTGGGCGAGCAGCAAAGCCGTTGAGAAGGGGCGCATGATGGATGGTCTTGGCGGTTGTTCAACCGCAAACGTCCAACGCTTCCGGAGCACGGCCCCTACCATCAAGATGGTAGGCGATGACGCTCAGCGCTTCGCCGGAAAGGCACGGCGTACGGCTTCCGCACGTGAATGCACCTGCAGCTTCTCGTAGATGCTGCGCACGTGCGTCCGGATGGTGCTGATGTTGACCGCGAGCTTGACCGCGATCTCCTTGTACATGAGGCCGGCAGCAAGTCCATCCAGCACCTCCCGTTCCTTGGTGGTCAACAAGGCCTGCTGCATCGTGGACGAGGCACCTCCTTGCAGACTCGCCACCACCAGCCGTGCGATGGCCGGGGTCATGGGCGATCCACCCCCATTGATCTCCAACACCGCGGCCGCCAGGTCGGTGACCGGAGCACCCTTCACGAGGTACCCGGTGGCACCGGCGCACAGCGCATCGAAGATGTAGGCCGGGTTCTCGAACACCGTGCTCATGAGGAACTGCATGGCCGGTCGTTGCGGCTTGGCCCGCCGAACGCATTCGATGCCGTTGGTGCCGGGCAGGTTGATGTCCATGACCACCACGTCCGCATCCAGGAACGGCAATTCCTCGAGGAAACGATCACCGCTTGGGAACACACCGATCACCGCTATGCGTGGATGCTGCCCGAGCCCCGCCTCCACCAGGGTCCGCAGCAAAGGATCATCCTCCACCACCGCTGTGCGTACGCGACGTTCGCTCATGCGCTCGGAGGCATTGGACCGCGTACCTCGACCAAGGTTCCACCACCAGCGGCCGGAGCAACGAGAATGGTGGCTCCTATCGCGCGCGCTCTTGATCGCATGTTCGACAACCCTTGGCCGTTCCCTTCAGCAGCCTGCATACCACGTCCATCATCCGAAACACGAAGGAAGTAGTTCTCCGCGCCCAGTTCGACCGTAACGGCCACACGCCGCGCCTCAGCATGCTTCAAGGCGTTGGTCAGCGCCTCTTTCACGATCAAGTGGATGTGGTGCTTCACTTCCGGCGAGAGGACACGGGTCGGATCCGCAGCTCCCAGATCCAAGCATAGTTCGATGTCAGCGCTGTCCAGGATCCTGCGCGCTGTATCGGCCACCCGATCCAACAGTGCCAGGGCGGAGTCGTGTGTGGGATCCACCGTCCACACCACATCGTTCAGCGAGGCTTTGACCGCACGCGCCTGTTCGGCCAGGGTGAACAGGGAAAGGACGCCCTCCTCCTTCGCCGACCCGCCCGTGCGCAGGTGATCGCTGAGCAGGGCGATCTTCGCCAGGCTGCCTCCCAGCTCATCATGAATGTCGCGTGCAATGCGTGTGCGGACCGATTCCGCCTCATGCTGCTTCTCTGCCGCTACCAGGCGCTCCTGTGCTTCGATCAACGCCTTGTTCGATTCCTTCGCTTGCCGCGTGCTCCGTTGGCTGTGTCGGTAGAGAAGGAGCAGCAGTCCGACGATCAGCAGCAGCGCACCACTGCCGGCCAACGCCAGTCGCGTGTTCCGCCGCTGTTCCTCCACTTGATCCGATGCGGCCTTCAGCTCCTGCTCGTACGCCATGGCCGAACCCTTCGCGGTCAACGCACGCATCTTCTCCAGGCCCATGTCCAGCTTCAGTTCCTCCGCAGCGATCTCCGCGTGCCGGAAAGCTCCGTGCACATCACCCAGCGAAGCCGAGGCGATCGACCAATTCTGATGGATGTAGTGCCGCTGCCGGTGGTCCTCCATCGATACGGCCAAGGAGTCCGCACGTGTAAAAAGGAGCAAGGCCCCGCGCGCATCCCCGTGCTCCATCGCCATGCGCCCTTGGAACAAGGTGTAGCGCATCTCGGATCGCTCGCTGGAAACGCCCTCCATGGACTTGGCGATGAGCCCCATGTACCGATCCAACGAATCAAGTCGCTCCTGCCGAAGGAAGATCTCCGCCAACATGAACATGGCGGACGTGCGATTGGCAGGTTGGTCCAAGTGCTCGTGCAACCGCACCGCTTCCCGGTAGTAGAGCACGGCGCTGTCCTCTTGTGCAAGTCCATACAGGATGTTGGCCAGGCCCACATACGCATTGGCCATGTCGATGCCGTCGGGCTTGTCCTTCAGTATCTGAACGGACCTCCGCGACCAGCGCAGCGCGGTGGGCAGATCGTCCATCGCGTCGTAGCAGAACGCCATGTAGTTATAAGCCGCACCAATATCATTCGCACGACCCAGTTGCTCGGCCGAAGCGAGGTATTCCTGCAACCGGTCCACGCATTCCGGATAGCGGTTCAAGAAGAACAGGCCCATGGCTTGAATGCGCTGCGCATCCATCAGCTGCTTGCGCACGTCCGCCTGGCTGTCGGTCGGCAAGGTTGACAAGGCTTCCATCGCTTTCGTACTGGTGCGCACGGCCCACACCAACGAACTGTCGGGCCGACCGGCATGGTGGTAGGCTGTGGCCAAGGCGTTCATCAGGTTCAGGCCAAGCGTATCGGAGGCACCCGACGCACCCGCTCGTTGCCACTGCTCCAGCCGGTCACGCAGGCTATCCACTGCGCCCCCACCGCTCTGCGCACCTGCCCCATGGCACAGGCCAATGAGCCATCCGACCAGGACGAGGACGTAGCGGAGCATTCGCCAAAGATGGTGGACCGTCGCCCGCTCACCGTTTCTGCCCGAACTTTACGCCGCTCGCCTTCGCCGTAGCTTGCGGCGAGCAAAGCATGCCCATCGAACAACGTCATATCCAGGCCCTCAGTGCGCTTGAGTTCAAGGCCCGCCAGGTGGTGGAGGGCTTTCTGGCCGGCCTGCACAAGAGCCCTTTCCATGGATTCAGCGTGGAGTTCGCCGAGCACCGCGCCTACAACCCGGGGGAAAGCACCCGCCACATCGATTGGAAGCTCTACGCCCGCACGGACAAGCTGTACGTGAAGCGCTACGAGGAGGAGACCAACCTGCGCTGCCACCTCGTGGTGGACGCCAGCAGTTCGATGTATTATCCTGCGAAGGGCGAGAGCAAGGAGTTCAACAAGGTGGAGTTCGCGGTGCACGCCGGGGCCGCCTTCATCCAACTCCTGCGCAAGCAGCGCGATGCCGTGGGTCTCACCACCTTCAGCGATACGGTGTTGGTGGCGGAGGAAGCCCGCAGCAACGCCGTCCACCTGCGGCACCTGATGCAGCACTTGGAGAACCTGCTGGCCACCGGCGCCCCCGACCGCGGGCAACGCACGCACATGGTGGAGGCCCTGCACGACATCGCCCAACGCGCGCACCGCCGCAGCCTGGTGGTGGTGTTGAGCGACATGCTCGATGACCAGGACCGCGAGTCTGAGGTCTTCGATGCGCTCCAGCACCTGCGCTTCAACAAGCACGACATCATCCTCTTCCACGTAGTGGACCGCAAGCACGAACTGGAGCTCGACCTGCAGGACCGCCCCTACACCTTCGTGGACGTAGAGACCGGCGAACAGGTGAAGGCCCACCCCGCTGAGGTGCGCGAAGCCTACAAGACCGCCATGGCCGAACGCTGGCACCGCCTGAAGCTCAAGTGCGCCCAGTATCGCATCGACCTCGTGGAGGCCGACATCAACGCAGGCTTCGAACCCATCCTGCTGGAGTTCCTCACCAAGCGGGCGCGGTTGTATTGATCGGAGCGCAACTGATCGGCCCAGGCAACGTCTTCACTCCGATGAAGCATATCGCCCTCGTTACGCCGATGTTCTTGATGATGAGTTTGGCGAACGCTCAGGTGCTTTTGGAGCGCACCCTTCTGCCCTACGAGCCGCTGCACAACCTCCCGCTCAGCAACGGCGACATTCTCCTGAATTCGGATGGCGAACAAATGGAAGCCCCGTACCACCTGTATCGTCTAGACCCACAAGGGCAGCAGGTCCTTTGGTCGAGAGAGTTCGGCAACATCAGCAACCTCTCGGCCATGACACCGGCAGTGGAACTTCCGAGCGGCAACCTGTTGTTCGGTGCGAACCATACGGATAGCACAGGGTTGCATTTCTCGATGGTCACGGTCACCGCCCAAGGCAATTTCGTTGGGGCAACTTCCTATTCGGGGCCTTCCTCCCTTTCCATCCCCAACCTACTGCTGACGAGCACTGGCGATATCGTGGTCGGCCATTCGGCCGGTGCCGCCCAGCCTATGCGGATATTGAAGCTGGATACGATCGGCAACGTGCTCTGGGCACTGACGTGCGGCACCACCACCGATGATCTCCGCCTTTCCTCCTTGACGCAGGATGACGGAATGCTCCTCGTAGGTGCGAACGGTCTCTTGGTGCGCCTGGATACGGATGGCAACGTGCTCTGGGCCAAGCGACACCCTTCCACCAATTCCATCTTCAACATTGCCAGAGAGGCCGTGCACTTGAGCTCGGATCGCATTCTACTCTTCCTTGATGTGACCACGAACGGGGACCGCGACCTCGGTGTTCTCAGCCTTGATGCCAGCGGCAACATGCTGCATTCCGCTCGATTCTCAGGCACAGGCATCACTACCTGGGTCCAATTCGTTCGGGCCTGCGCCCTTTCCCCCACGACCGCAGCCTGCTACACGGACCTGTACGGTGCCAGCCAAGCACAGATCCTAGTTATAGACACCATGTGCGCGGTATCATGGTCCGCCGGCCCTCAAGGACCGCTGGTGCTATGCGGTTTCAAAAGCAGACCTATGAAAGGGACCGGCAATACGATCTGGCTTGCCGGCGGGCCATCCTACACCTACAATTCCTCAGTGCTCTATCATGTTGACCTCGACCAAACGCCATTGGGCTGTTGGTCGCCGGTCGTGTATTCGAGCGTGTACGACGTGTTCACCCCTGTGCAGATCAACCTTACTCCTACGCTCCAGTCGGTCCAGGTGGAAACGTGGTCGTTGCCCTTGCTCCCACTCATGGTCCAAACAGGATCAGGATGCTCGACAGTGGATGTTGGGGCGGCTCCCCGCCCTCTTCAATGGCGACTAAGCGCAATACCTCAAGCCAGTTCCGAAGAAGTAGCGTTGGAGTGGCCATCTGAACTCACAGGCCCGATCCACTGGCGCATCATCGATGCCTACGGACGCACAGTGGGGTCGGGCACAGGCTCGGGCAATGGCCTACGCGCACCGGTCCGTGATCTTGCCAGTGGTCTGTACACTGCCGAGGTACGCTCTGAAGGGGTCCGGCTCTCGGCCAGCTTCTTCCTGCTCGACTAGGTATCTGCACCTTTGCCGCAAAGCATCCAACTTTTTTTGCTGCGTTGCGTCCGGGTCTTACATTTGCACCCGCTTCGTTGAAAAACGGGGTCAGTCGGTTCGGTAGTTCAGCTGGTTAGAATGCCGCCCTGTCACGGCGGAGGTCGCGGGTTCGAGTCCCGTCCGGACCGCAAAAGGCCCTCACGAAAGTGGGGGCTTTTTCGTTTCTAGGGCTTCCGCAAGGCGCCGGGCGCACTCGAGCGGGATAGGCTTCGGGACACCGGTGTGCCGGTTGGTTAACGTTATGAAAGGCCCAGGTGGTTACCAACCCGGCCACAGCAGTATCTTCCTCACTTGCCGCTCAAATCTCGCCCATCGTTCCTTCCGCGTTTCTGAAAGAACTTGGGGTTCATCTGTGATCAGAGTTGGTGGCGTTGCAGCAGCACTAGATGAACTGTGCATCGTGTGACTAAGGGTCAAGTACAGCACCCCACCGAAAGCTAGGATGGCCCCCCACTCAAAAGCAAGTAGTCCGAAATTGATACGCTGGTCTTGATAGCTTCTGCCCACCCACCTCCAGTCGGAGTATACTTCGCGATCTCGTGCGACCTCCTCAATCCACGGCGGAAACAGCCAAGCAAGTAGCATCAGAGCAAATACGAGCCAAGAAACAGCTACGGCAATCAACCTATTCGACCATTTCATCGTTGCTCTGGAGTGTAAATTTCCTGCTGCGATGAGCACAGAATGTATGGGGCTGCTACCACAACTGAGACCCGCCTTCGGTATAGTGGACGCCGCTGGCTTGAAGTCCTCCCAGGCGACGCGCCAATGTAGTCGCGAAAATGCATCGAAGCAGCTTGCCATGGGCCTATCCCTACTCCGGTAACTCTTCAAGCCCCCTGCCACTCCGCGATCGCCGCGAGGAAACGCTCGGAATAGAGCTTGGCCTTGTGGTCGCCCACGCCGTTCACCAGCCTGAACTCGTAGAGGCTGGCCGGGCGCTTCTCGGCCATGTCCGTGAGGGAGGCATCGCTGAACACGATGTAGGCAGGCTTGCCGATCTCTTTTGCGATGGTGCGGCGCAGGTCCTTGAGCACGGTGAGCAGGTCGGCCATTTCGGAGGAAGGCTGCACCACCACGACCTCCTTCTTCTTGGAGCGTTCCTGACGCTCCTTCACCGTGTCGGGTGTCACGAGCCGCACGGTGCGGTCACCGCGCAGCGCGGCCTCGCCTGCTGGTGTGATCTTGAGGTGGTGGTGCTCGCGGTAGTCAACCTCGATGAGGCCGAGCTGGATGAACTGCTGGATGAAGAGGATCCAGGCGAAAGCGCTGGTGTCGTGTCCGGCGCCGAAGGTCTTGATGCGCTGCCAACCCTTCTCGTTCACCTCGGGGCTGTAGGTGCCCTTCAATACATCCACCAGCACACTGAGGCTGATCTGTTCCTTGCTGCGCACCATGGCGCTCAATGCCTTCTGGGCCAGCACCGCGCCATCGAAATACTTGGGCGGATCCTTGCACACGTCGCAGTTGCCGCAGGCCTCCACCGTTTCCTCGCTGAAGTAGCTGAGCAGGATCGTGCGTCGGCACACTTGGGCCTCGGCATACTCCTTCATGCGGTCCAGCTTCGCGATGATCACCTCCTTGTAGCGCGGATCCTCGATCTCCTCGGCGAAGTGCATGTGCGTCTGCACGTCGGCGTAGCTGTAGAAGAGGATGGTCTCTGCAGGCTTCCCGTCGCGGCCAGCGCGTCCGATCTCCTGGTAGTAGCCTTCCACCGTGCCGGGAAGGTTGTAGTGGATCACGAAGCGCACATCGGCCTTGTCGATGCCCATGCCGAAGGCGATGGTGGCGCAGATCACATGGAGCTTGCCTTGGATGAAGTCGTCCTGCACGCGGCTGCGCTCGGCGGGTTCGAGCTTGGCGTGGTAGTGCTCGGCCCGTACCCCGATGTCGCGCAGCTTGGCCGCGAGCTTCTCGGTACCCGCCCGACTATTGCAATAGATGATGCCGCACTTGCCCGCGTGGCGACCAACGATGCGATCGATCGCCTTGAAACGGTCCTGACCCGGTAATACCGCCAACGACAAGTTCGGTCGGTCGAAACTGCTGATGAACACGCGGGGTTCGCGCAGCCCGAGGCTTGCGGCAATGTCGCCACGTACCGTTCGGTCGGCGGTGGCGGTCAATGCGATCACCGGTACTTCGGGGAAGCGGTGTTTGATGGCGTGCAACTGCTTGTACTCCGGCCGGAAGGAATGACCCCAGCTGCTGATGCAATGCGCCTCGTCGATGGCGAAGAGCTTCACGCCCAACTCTTGCAGCCAGTCCAGAAAGCCTTGCTGGAAGAGCCGCTCCGGTGACACATAGAGCAGCTTCAAGGTCCGTTTCCGCAGTTGCTCGCTGATGGCTTGTTCCTCCGTGAACCCCAGCGAGCTGTTGAGGAAAGCCGCAGGGATGCCGTTACCCTGCAAGGCCTGCACCTGGTCCTTCATCAAAGCGATCAGCGGCGAGATCACCACGGTCAACCCGTCCAGTGCTAACGCGGGCACTTGGAAGCACAGGCTCTTGCCGCCGCCGGTGGGCATGAGTACGACAGCATCGCGACCGGCCACCACATGTTCGATGATCTCTCGCTGCAGCGGACGAAAGCTCTTGTAACCGAAATGGCGTTCGAGCAAAGCTTCGAGGTCGAGCTGTGTGGTGGTGTTCGGAGGAAGTGGTTCGCTGACGATTTCCATGGCGATCTGGGAACGGGCAAAGTACCCCCAACCTTCAGTTGAACCGTGGCCCAGCAACACGAGTTGCTCACAAGGCCTAGGCGGACCTGGGGGTATCCCCCGCTGCACTAGCTCACCGTTGCTCGATCACCGCTTCGTCGCATCGGATGCCCAGTTCGTCCGGGGTGATCTGGCGGTCCGTTCGCCATCATAACATATTCGCCATGGAAAGTAATAGATAATGGAGCACCTGATCCGATACCTGGTCATTCTCGCGGGAGGGCTTCTATCAATGGGTGCTGTGCAGGGCCAGTGCACCGACTACACGATCTTCATGGACAATGACCCGGGTGCAAGCGAAGTGAGCTGGAGCTTCGTGGACCAGAACGGGGTCACCGTGATCTCTGGTGGCGCGCCCTTCGGCCCTGTAACGATCTGCCTGCCCGACGGATGTTACACACTGCTTATGTTCGACAGTGGTGGTGATGACTGGGACGGGTTGGACTGGGAGATCGAAGCGAACAATGGAAGTTGGAACGACCACACCACATTGAACAACAGTTCACAAGGCTTTGAACAGTTCGAACTCGGAACAGGAAACTGCAACCCTGGTGGGGGCAACAACTGTTCCGGTGGTCAGAACCCATTCTACATCGACAGCAACCCTGGCGGTTCCCCCGGTCAGATGTCTTGGACGCTCTCCTTGAACGGCGTGGTCATCAGTTCTGGAGGTTCCAATACAAACGACACACTGTGCCTTGATCCGTCGTGCCTTGTGCTCGTCATGAACGATGCCGGGAACAACGGTTGGCAAGGCGGCAACATCGTGATCACGGATGAGAACGGCGCCGTGGTCTACTCCGGCACATTGCCAAGCGGCTCCACGCAAACGGTGAACATCTCCATTGACGGTGGCAGCTGCACCAACCCGGGAGGCGGTGGGCCGGGAGGTGGCGGACCTGGTGGAGGCGGTGGCCTGCCAGGGACCGGCCCAGGTGGTGGATGCAGCAACCTTCCTCCGGGAGGTGATTGTGCGACCGCTGGCTGCGCTTGTGACCCCTATACCTTCCAGATAACACCCAGCGGCTTCGGCAATGTGAACGAGGTTCCTGCTTCCGGCTCGGTCGGTAACCCTTCCTTTTTCGGCACGCCGCCCTGGGGTGGACCGTCCCATTCGGGCTGTCTACTCGCCGGCGAACTGAACAGCACCTGGATCACCTTCACGATCGGGACCAGCGGCACGCTCCAGTTCGCGTTCGGGGCCGGCGGACAGCAGGCCGGGTTCTATGACTGGGCCATGTGGCCACTGTCGGGAGCAGCTACATGTGGTGCGATCGCCAACAATACGCTCCAACCCATCCGATGCGTGTGGAACGCCACAACGGTTGGTGGCACGGGGATCGCCGCTCCAATACCTGCAGGGGGTAACGCGGGGAACTACGATGCTCCGCTCCCCGTCACCGCCGGCGAAAGCTTCATCATCTGCCTCAGCAACTGGAGCTTCGTGAACACCTCCGTCACCCTCGACTTCTTCGGTACGTCCACCGTGCAATGCGGAGCAACCGTGCTGCCCATCGAACTGCTCTCGTTCACGGCGTACAATGATGGTCCTAACGTCCGTACCGAGTGGATCACCGGATCGGAAGTGAACAACGATCATTTCGAGGTGGAGCGGTCCCTGGATGCGGAAACGTGGTCGCATATCGGTGACGTGCAAGGAGCCGGTAACAGCCAGCAGGAGCTTCACTACGTGTTCGATGATCCGCACCCTTTGCAAGGGCAGAGCTACTACCGCCTTCGCCAAGTGGACCACAATGGAGCAGCGACCTTCTCGGAACTGGCAGCCGTTCATCGCACAACAGAAGCCGCACCTTCCGTATGGCCGGTGCCCAACCAAGGATCCTTCCATGTCAGTGGTATGAAGGGGCCGCTACAGCTTCTGGACGCGCTGGGCCGGACCGTACCCGTGGAGAGCACTGGGCCCATGAACGGCTTGGAACGCCAGGTCCGGATAGTTGACCCGGCTCCAGGCATGTATTTCCTGAGCGATGATGTTGGCTCGTGCAAAGGTGTACGCGTGCTCGTAACACAGTGATCGCGCGCGCTCCGAAATATTTCTTTCAATACTATTTGAAACTTTCATTTCGATGATCTAGCTTTGTCCCGTTCAAGCACCGCAACCATGGAACTCCACGACGCCAAGGACAAGTTCATCCAGGCCTGGGGCGCGTTCGGCAGTCAGTGGGGCATCAACCGCAGCATGGCGCAGGTGCACGCGTTGTTGCTCATCAGCCCTGAGCCCTTGAGCACGGAGGACGTGATGGACCAATTGAACATCAGCCGGGGTAACGCCAACATGAACCTGCGTGCGCTGATCGACTGGCACCTGGTGGACCGCATCCTGAAGACCGGCGAGCGCCGCGAGTTCTTCCAAGCGGAGAAGGACGTGTGGAAGATCGCCACCCACATCACCCGCGAACGCAAGAAGCGCGAACTGGAGCCCATGGTAAAGCTGCTCGCCGAGCTGAAGCGCACCGAAGGCCAGAACGCCGAGACCAAGGCCTTCCGCCAGATGACCCACGACCTCCACGACCTCACGAGCCGCATCGACGCCGTGCTGGAGCGCAGCACCCGCAGCGACGTCCAATGGTTCCTGAAGGCCGCATCCACCCTGCTCCGATGACCCCTTTTCTTATGCCCCAATGTTTCAATATTTCTTGAAACTTCAGCTCTGAAAGACCTCCCCGCCATGAACCTCAACCTCCTCAGCTACGCCCTCTTCTTCCC
>ERZ724527.1546-NODE-1546-length-10794-cov-3.883974_pt1 | contig 10794 bp, 10 predicted proteins | sample MGYA00376060_ERZ724527 | MGnify/ENA primary metagenome ERZ724527 (study PRJEB28724, sample SAMN07190886) | activated sludge metagenome | isolation source: activated sludge of sewage treatment plant in Hong Hong | place: USA: Christiansburg, Virginia | collected...
AGGCTTGGACCCCCACGCTCGCCCCGCTACGCGGGGTCGCTGCCCCCCAAGGGGGCGGCGCCTGCCTTGGGGCGGCCCGGCGGCAGGCTTGGACCCGGCCCCGCTTACGGGGGTGGGGTGTTCAGGGCGGCGCGGGCGGCGACTTCGTCCTTGCGGATGACACTGGCGGGTTCGCCGCCGATGGCCCAGTCCTGGGGTTCGACACGGCGGCAGCTACCGCGCACCAGATCGCGGCGCACCCCCAGGGCGTCCACCAGCAGGTCGGTGAAACCACGCATCAGGCGGTGCCGGTCTTCCAGGGGACGACCGTCGAGAACGATGAATTCGAAATAGGGGGCGTGCAGGCCGTTGTGGGCTGCCAGACCACCGGCCACGGCGAAATGCGTCGCCTTGTGCAGGGTGATGAAGGCCCTCACCCGCTCCATCGGCGCCTTGAGCACTTCGGCGTACAACTGGCAGGCGCCGATCAGCAGGCGCTCGTCCTGGGCGGGGGTGGTCAGGCCTTCGACCAGATGAAAGTTCACGATGGGCATGTTCGGGACTCCGGGGGAATCAAGGCAGGCCGCGACGGCGGCCGGAGTCCAGCATCAGGCTGGAGCCGGTCATGGCGTCGGCCTCGGGTGCCAGCAGGATGGACACGGCCCAGGCCACCTGCTCCGGCGTGGTGAAACGGCCGATGGAAGACTCGGCCAGCATGCCGGCCATCACCTCGTCCACGCTGATGCCGCTCAGGGCTGCCCGATCGGCGGCAACGCGACGCAGACGCTCGGTGTCGGCCGGCCCGGGGGCAATCAGGTGGGCCGTCACGCCCCGGGGGCCGTAGGCCAGGCTGAGCTGGCGTACCACATTCGCCAGGGCGGCGTTGGCCACCCCCGCCGAGGCCGCGTAGGCGGTGGGCTCGAAGCCGTAGTGGCCGCCGATGGCGACGATCCGCGACCCCGCCGCCAGCCGGCCGTCCACCGCCCGGGTCAGGCGCAGCAGGCCGCCCACCTTGATGTTGACGGCGTCCACCATGCTCCCGGTGGGCGCGGTGAGGATGCCGCCGGCCACGGCGACCCCCGGCCCATGCACCACCATGCGCACGGGCCGGTCCACCGCGGCGGCAATCGCCTCAATGGCCGCATCGTCGGCGATGTCGGCGGCACAGGCCACCAGGCCCGGCACCCTGTCCCGCAGGGCGGCCAGGGAATCAACGCTGCGTGCCACGGCCACCACGCCAAGGCCTGCGGCGGCGAGGCGATCCACCATGGCCTTGCCAAAGGCGCCGGTGGCACCGACGACGACGGCCAGTTCCGCTTGTCTGTCCATATGAAGGGCTCCTTCGATCAGGCTGCCACGGCCTTGAGCAGGCCACGTTCGCGGGCCATGGTCATGGCCGTGTCCATGATCATGTCCTCCTGGCCGCCGATCATCTTCCGGCGCCCCAGCTCCACCAGGATGTCCCGGGCTGAAACGCCGAAACGGTCGGCCGCACGCTTCGAATGTAGCAGGAAGGTGGAGTACACACCGGCGAAGCCAAGGGTCAGGGATTCCCGATCGACGCGCACCACGTGTTCCATCATGGGCACGATGATCTCCTCGGCCACGTCCATGAGCTTGAAGAGATCGACCCCGGTCTCGATGCCCATGCGCTCGCAGACGGCGGCAAAGACCTCCAGCGGGGTGTTGCCCGCCCCAGCCCCCAGCCCCGCAGCGGAGCCGTCGATGCGGGTGGCGCCGGCCTCGATGGCGGCGATGGAGTTGGCGATGCCCATGCCCAGGTTGTGGTGGCCATGAAAGCCGATCTCGGTTTCGGGCTTGAGCACGGCACGCAGGGCGCTGACGCGGGCCTTCACGTCGTCCGGCAGCATGTAGCCGGCGCTGTCGGTCACATACACCGTGTGGGCGCCGTAGCTCTCCATCAGCTTGCCCTGCCGGGCGATACCCTCGGGATCATTGAGGTGGGCCATCATCAGGAAGCCGGTGGTGTCCATGCCCAGCTTGCGGGCATAGGCGATGTGCTGGGGTGCGGTGTCGGCCTCGGTGCAGTGGGTGGCCACATGTACGCTGCGCGCCCCGCAGTCGAAGGCGGACTGCAACTCGCGCATGGTGCCCAGGCCGGGGATCAGCAGCACCGACACCTTGGCCTGGGTCATCTTCGCGGCCACGGCCGAGATGTATTCCTCGTTGCTGTGGGGGGCAAAGCCGTGCTGCAGGGAGTTGCCCCCCAGGCCGGCGCCGTGGGTGACCTGAAGATAGGGCACGCCCGCCGCATCGAGGGCGGTGGCGACGCGCACCATCTGATCAACGCTGATCTGTTCGCGCTTGGCATGCATGCCGTCGCGCAGGCACATGTCGTGGAGGATGACCTTGCGGCCCTTGAGGCTGGAAGTGTTCGACTGACTCATCATGCAATCTCCACTGCGTTGAGCTGGATGCGCCCGGCCAGGATTTCCTCGGCGAACATCTCGGCGGTGCGGGCGGCGGCGGCGGTCATGATGTCCAGGTTGCCGGCGTAGCGCGGCAGGTAGTCGCCCAGGCCGGCCACCTCCATGAAGACCTGCACCTTGTTGCCGTCGTAGATCGGGCCATTCACCAGACGGTAACCGGGCACATACTTCTGCACCTCCTTGATCATCTGCAGGATGGACTCGGTGATCTTCACGTGGTCCGGCTCGTCATCGGTAAGGCAGGAGATGGTGTTGCGCATGATCATCGGCGGCTCGGCCGGGTTGATGATGGCCAGGGCCTTGCCCTTGCGCGCGCCGCCCACCTTCTCGATGGCGCCGGAGGTGGTGTAGGTGAACTCGTCCAGGTTGGCCCGGGTGCCCGGCCCCACCGACTTGGAGGCCAGGCTGGCCACGATCTCGGCGTAGGCCACGCTCTGGATGCGCGACACGGCATTGACGATGGGAATCGTCGCCTGGCCCGCGCAGGAGATCATGTTGACGTTCATCTCCACTTTTTCCGCGTGCTCCCGGAGGTTCACCGGCGGCACGCACAGGGGGCCGATGGCCGCGGGGGTCAGGTCGATCATCATCACCCCCAGGGCGTTGAGCTTGCGGCTGTTCTCCGCATGCACGTAGGCGCTGGTGGCGTCGAAGGCGATCTGGATGTTGTCTTCCAGCACATGGGGCAGGAGTCCATCCACCCCGTCGGCCGTGGTCTTCAGCCCCATCTCCCGGGCGCGGGCCAGGCCTTCCGAGGCGGGGTCGATGCCGACCATCCACACGGGCTCCAGCACCGGGCTGCGCTGGATCTTGTAGATCAGGTCGGTGCCGATGTTGCCCGAGCCGATCAGGGCACAGCGGATCTTCTTGGTGCTCATGCGGTTTTCTCCTGGGCCCGGGCGGCGGCGCGCTGGGCCATGGTCTGGCCGGCGACGTAAAAGCCGTCGCCAGCGTGTTCGGTGATGAGGATGCGCACCGTGTCGGCGCTGCACTCCAGGCTCTTTGCCACCGCCTCGGTCACCGCAGCGGCGACCTTGTTCTTCTGCTCGGTGGTGCGGCCCACCATCATGTGCATTTCGATGATTGGCATGGGGCTGTCTCCGGGGGTTGGGGGAATGCTGTTTCTGCCATGGGCGCGTCGCTACTCGACGAAGCGCATGGATACGCTGCCAAGCGCCTGGAAGCGGGCAATCACGTTGTCGCCGGGCTTCACGGCGATGGCCTCGGTGATGCCGCCGCTCATCACGAAGCTGCCGGCGGGCAGCCCTTCGCCCAGCTCGGCCAGGATGTTCACCAGCATGGCGATGGCCTCGGCCGGGTGGCCGAGCACGGCGGCAGAGGCCGCCATGGCCACCAGCTCGCCGTTCTTCTCCATCACCACGCCCAGGGTGTCCAGGTCGATGTCTTCCACGTAGCGCGCCCGGCCGCCGCCCACAAAGCGGGCCGACGAGCCGTTGTCGGCCACCACGCTGGGCAGGTCGAACTTGAAGCCGGAGAAGCGCGAATCGATGATCTCCACCGCCGGCAGCACGTAGTCGGTGGCGTCCAGCACGTCCTGGCGGGTGCAGCCGGGGCCTTGCAGGGCCTTCTTCATCACGAAGGCCACCTCGCATTCGACGCGGGGGTGCACCAGGTCGGCGGTGGAGATGGCCGAATTTTCGGGACGAGCCATGCGGTCGGTGAGGAAGCCGATGGAGGGCACATTGACGCCCATCTGGATCATCTTGGCCTTCGAGGTCAGGCCCGCCTTCCAGCCCACCTGCTTGTGACCGGCCGCCAGGAAGCGCTGCCGCAGCGCCATCTGCACGGCGTAGCCGTCACCGATGGTCATGCCCGGGTATTCGTCGGTGAGCTTGGGGATGGCGTAGGCGCGGGTCTGGGCACCTTCGATACGCTCACACAGGCGCACGATGTCCTCGCGGCCCAGGGTGAGGTTCATGCCGGCGGTGCTGCTGCCAGATCGGGCCTCGCTGCCAGGTGCGGCCGCAGGGGTGGCAGCGGTGGCGCTCTGCCCCGCAAACTTCACCCGGCAACTGCCCAGGCCACCCACGGTGCACACCAGTTCGTCACCATCGACCACCGGCACCAGGGCCGACTGCGATCCCGACAGGATCACCTCGCCGGCCTTGAAGGGAATGCCCAGCTCGCCCAGGGTGTTGGCCAGCCAGGCCACCGCGTTGGCGGGGGAGCCCTGCACCGCGGCACCGACACCGGTGGAAAACAGCTCACCGTTCTTCTCCAGCACCATGCCGGCCAGGGTGAGGTCCAGCCTGCGCGGATCGCCCCGGGTGTTGCCCAGCACGTACACGCCGCAGGAGGCGTTGTCCGCCACCGTGTCCTGGATCTTGATCTTCCAGTCGGTGATGCGCGAATCGACGATCTCGAAGCAGGGCAGCACGTAGTCGGTGGCGCGGATCACGTCCATGGCGGTGATGCCCGGGCCTTTCAGATCCTCCTTGAGCACGAAGGCCAGCTCGGCCTCGGCCTTGGGCTGGATGAGCCGGCCGAGGTCGATGGTGTCACCTTCGGTGTAAACCATGCCCGACAGCAGGATGCCGAAATCGGGCTGGTACACGCCCAGGAAATCCTGCACCGGCTTGCTGGTGGCGCCGATCTTCTTGCCGATCATTTTCTCGCCGGCCGCCACGCGGCGGGCCACGAAGCGCTCCTGGATGCGGTAGGCGTCGGCGATGGTGATGTCCGGCTCACGCTCCAGCAGGGGGCGGATGGGACGGCAGCGGACGAAGGCTTCATAGAGCTCGTCGCCGTACTGTTGGATCTTTTCGTCGTTCATTCGGGTGTCCTCTTCCAGGGAATCGATCCGCCGGTCACAGCTTCACGCAGACGTTCCGGGTCTCGGTGTAGAACTCCAGCGAATGCACCCCGCCCTCGCGGCCGATGCCCGACTGCTTCGAGCCGCCAAAGGCCGTGCGCAGGTCGCGCAGGAACCAGCTGTTGATCCAGGTGATGCCCACCTCGATACGCGCCGCCATGCGGTGGGCGCGGGCCAGGTGGGTGGTCCAGATCGTGGTGGAGAGGCCATAGTCGGTGTCGTTGGCCAGGGCCACCACCTCGTTCTCGCTGTCGAAGGGGCGGATGTGGCAGCACGGGCCGAAAATCTCCTCCTGCACCACGGCTGCGGTTTCGGGCAGACCGGTCCAGATGGTGGGCTGCACCCAGGCACCCTCGGCCAGCTCGCCGGGCATGTCGGGTACGCCGCCGCCGGTCACCACGGTGGCGCCCTCCTCCACCGCCTTGCGGTAGTAGGACAGCACCTTCCGGCGGTGCTCCTGGCTGATCAGGGGGCCGTAGTTGGCGGCCGGGTCATCGGGCCGGCCAAACTTCACCGCCTCCGCCCTGGCCTTGAGGGCCTGCACGAAGCGCTCGAAGATGGGCCGCTCCACATACACCCGCTCGGTGCCCAGGCACACCTGCCCGGTATTGAGGAAGGCGGAGCGGAAGATGCCGTCCACCGCCGCGTCAAAGTCGGCGTCGGCAAACACGATGCCAGCGTTCTTGCCGCCCAGCTCGAAGGACACGTCGCGCATGCCGTCGGAGGCCGCCTTCATGATGGCCGCGCCGGTGCGCGTCTCGCCGGTGAAGGTGATGGCATCCACGCCCGGGTGACGGGTCAGGAACTCGCCGGCCGAGTCCGGCCCGAAGCCCTGCACGACGTTGTAGACGCCCTTGGGGATGCCCACTGCGTTCATCACCTCGCCCAGCAGGGCCGCCGTGTGGGGCGACTCCTCGGAAGGCTTCACCACCACGGTGTTGCCGCAGGCCAGGGCCGGACCCACCTTCCAGGTCATCAGCAGGAAGGGCGCGTTCCACGGACTGATCACACCCACCACGCCCTTGGGTGCACGAACCGCGTAGTTGAGGGCGCCCCGGCCGTCGGGCGTGGACATCTGGAAGGTCTCGGTGGGCACATTCTTGACCACATCGGCAAAGACCTTGAAGTTGGCCGCACCGCGGGGGATGAACACGTGGCGCATGACGTGGGAGGGCTGGCCGGTGTCGGCCATCTCGGCGGCCACGAAGTCCTCGAAGCGGCGGGTGATCTCGTCGGCCACGCCATAGAGCAGATCGACGCGCTGCTCCAGGGTCAGGCCGCCCCACTCGCCGTGCAAGGCTGCGCGGGCTGCACATACCGCCGCGTCCACCTCGTCGCGCCCCGCCTCGGTGACGCGGGCGATCACGCTGTTGTCCAGGGGCGAGCGCTTCTCGAAGGTCTTGCCACTGAGCCCGGCGGTGTATTCGCCGCCGATGAAATTCTGGATGAGACGCATGCTGTCCTCGAAGTGAAGTCTGGAATCGCCAAACCGTGGGGGCTGGCATGAAGATCAGTCTATGAACCGGCACCAATACCGTCCAATACTTAATCACCACAGCTTCATTACTATTTAGGTATGGACTTCACAGGGCATCACAAGGGCGCAAGCGGGTCGTGGCAGACCGTCACAACCGGGGGCCGACACGGCCAGGCGGCCCCCCGGTTCACGGCGCCCGCGGAGCAAACGCTATCGCCCTCAAGCCTGCAGGAACCCGCTCAGACGGGTGAAGAAGTCCTTGTCGCGCTCGTACTGGGCGCTGGAGATCTGTCCGCGATGGGCTTCCAGGGCAGACAGGAAATTGCTGACGATCCGGCGGTAGCTGTCGATGTCGTCGGCCTTGTAGGGGGTGGGCACGTTCTGCCCGTCGATCCGCAGCCCATGGACGGCACCATGCATCATCAGGCTGTAGGTGAGCACATCGCCGTCCTCCATGGAGGCAGTCGTCTGGAACCACGCCTCACGAACGGCGGCGGGAGCCTCCCTGGGCGGGAAGTGTGCGACGAGGGCCGCTCCCACTTCCTCGAAGCCATCGCGATTCATGTCAACGCCGTACCCCTCGGGCAGGAGCAGGTTGCGGGCCCCCTCCTCGCTGATGGCACCCACATCGATGGGATCGGCGAGACAGTGGTTACGGCGAACCGCCTCCAGTTCCTCGGCGGAGAGACTGCCGAGGAACTGGCGGGCATTGCCCATGGCGCCGCTGCCATAGGCTTCATCGAGCACCTGGGCGTACCGGGCCTGACTGTCGGAATCCACGCCCCGCAGGGCCGACAGCTCCACATGGGTGCGCCCGAGGATGGCCTCAAGGGCCTCGGCAGAGGCCGGGCCTGCGCCGCTCACGCCGCTGGCAGTGCCCTCAACTCGGCCACCGGCGGCCGCAAAGGCAGACTGAAAGGTCTGGTAGAAGCCGCTGTCGGGTGTCTGGCTGTAGCTGCGGCGTTGGGATGCGGTGATCGGTTGACCCACGGCACGGATATCCATTTTCTGCCTCCGAATCGGTAATTGTTGCCGACAGGCGGAATCGCCTGCCGGCCCGCAGGGGTGCGGGAGTGATTCGAAGCACACCATGCACGATGCGTACCCAGGGATCGCCGAAGCGCCCCAACCAGCCCCGATGACCCGCCGGCCCTCGAATGCAGCGCTCGCACCGAGAAGGTCCGGCCCCGATCAGGCAGCCGGACCCGCCCTTCCGACGCCGCGGCCTCTCAGAGGGCTTTGAACAGCGGGCTGCGCACCTGCTGGGCATCGGCCGCCGAGATGAACTTCTCGGTGTAGATGTCGCGCTCGAACAGGCGGCCCTGCATGAGTGTCGAGATGCAGGCCTCGATCATCAGCGGCGGGCCGCACAGGTAAGCCTTGTGGCCGCGGAAGTCGTTGTCGAAGGCGGCCTTGGCGGCCTCGTGAACAAAGCCGCGAAAGCCCGTCCACCCCGACGCTTCCGGCTCATGGGACAGGGCCGGCACGTAGCGGAAGTTGGGGTGCCGCTCCGCCAGGGCCACGAAGTCGTCGTGGTAATAGAGCTCTTCCCGACTGCGCTGGCCGTACACCAGGGTGATGGGTCGGTCGAAGCCTTCCGCCAGCAAGTCCAGGATCATCGATCGGGGGCTGGACAGACCCGACCCGCCGGCCATGAAGAGCACCGGCACATGGGCCGACTTCTTCACGAAGAAACGCCCGTAGGGGCCGGTGATGCGCACCCGCTCACCGGCCCGCATCGTGTCATGGACGTAGGTGGTGCCCTGGCCACCCGGCACGATGCGGATGTTGAGCTCCACCTCGCCGCTGGCCGACGGCGGGCTGGCGATGGAGAAGGCGCGGCTGCCGATGTCGCCGGGCAGTTCAAGATTGACGTACTGGCCGGCCTGGAAGCGGATCGGTGCATCGAGCCGGATCCACACCCCCTTGATGGTCGGGGTGAGGGTTTCGATGCGCGTCACCGTGCCGTCGTAGTCCTGCACCGGCAGATTTTCCGCATCCGGGTCTTCGTCGATCTCGGCCTCGATCACCAGGTCGCCCTGGGGCGTGGCGCAGCAGGCGAGGCACTTGCCCTCGTCCCGCTCGAAATCCATCAGGGCAAAACTGGAGGCCTCGCCGTGCTCCACCTCGCCGTCCGCCACCTGCACCTTGCAGGTGGCGCACAGGCCGTGGCAACAGGCGTGGGGCAGGTAGATGCCGGCGCGCAGGGCCGCGTCGAGGATGGTCTGCCCCTCTTCGATTTCGATGGTCTGGCCGAGGGGCTCAATGGTCAGCGCATAGCTCATGGCCCTGTCCTCAGGCGGCCGACAAGCTGTTGAGCCCCGGCGTGCGAAAGCGCAGCTGGGTCTTGTGGGTGATGCCGTTGGCTTCAAGACTGGCAGCAAAGTCGGGCACCCAGGGCTGGTTGGCCTTGAGCCACTCGACGCTGTGCCAGTCAATGGCGGCAGCATCCGGATCGGCCTGCACGAGCATGCTCAGCGGGCCACTGACCAGCTCGCCGAAGGGCATCTCGGGCGGCACGCACAGCAGGAAGGGGGCCGCGAACAGCAGGTGGCGGTCCCAGCTGGCGTAAACAAGTTGCTTGCCATGGAAGTTGGCCACCAGATCGCGGGGCACGGCGGTGTATTCCTTGATTGCAGCGACAGCCATGTTGTGTCTCCGTTTGCTTATTGATTGGTGGTGGCGAGGCCGCGCCAGGCTTCGAAGTTCTTCTGGTCTTCGGAGCCGGCGTAGTCCCCGTTGTCCTTGCCGTCCAGCAGACTGACCCACTTCATCCATTCGCCCAGGTCGCCCTTGATCGGGTCCTGGAAGAGCTGGGGCATGGGCAGCCAGGCCTGCACGTACTTCTCGGGCTCGTTCTCGAAGATGTGCTGGCAGCCGTCGGAGCAGAAGTGATAGGTCTCACCTTCATAGACCGTCTCCCGGTGGCAGCTCAGGGTGGGATCGTCGGGCTCGGTGAATACACAGGGCAGCTGGCAGGTCTGGCACAGCTTGGCGAGGCCGTAGTTCTTGAACTGCGCGCCGGCGTCGGCGAGCTTCTTGATGTGCTTCCAGCGCGGCCGGTAGTACGTGTCGAAGGTGTCCGGATACTTGGCCGACAGCCAGTTCATGTCGTCCTCGGACGGGATCCAGCTATGGAAGGCGGTACCGAAGCTCCACTGGTACAGGCCCAGCATGAACTGGTGGGACATGTGGTCGATGGCCTTTTCGGCGTCATCCCAGCCCCGGGGCGGCTTGATGCCGTAGCGGGCCAGATCCTTGAACAGGGCGCCACCGTTCTCGATGCCGTAGATATTCCAGGCCTCGCGCCAGGACATGACGCGCTTGGGCAGCATGTAATCCATCATGGTGCTGACCAGCCCAAGCACGCGGAAGCCCCGCCAGAACCACTTGTCGATCCATTCCTGGACGATGGGCAGGTTGTCCGGGTCCTGCTCGAGCATGAACTTGATGCACTCCAGGCCCAGCGTCATGTGACGCGCCTCGTCGGACTGGGCCGAGAAGCCGAAGGTCACGGTGGCCATGTCGCCGTTGTAGGCCGCACCCGACATGAAGGGCACGAAGAGCAGGTTGGTCAGCACGTACTCGAAGCTGAAGCCGATGGCGATCATGAACTCGAAGGGGCCGGCCGACATGGAGTCGTCGAAGAAGGAGCGGGCCACCGAGGTGTACCAGATGCGGTCGCGGGTGTCGGCAAAGGCGTGGAAACCGTTGTAGTAACGGTTGTAATTGGACATCGCGTGGATCTGCGTCTGGGCGTGACGGATCTCGTCGATGGCCTGCATCTGGCAGGCCACCTGGGTGCCCACCCCGGGAAACTCGCGGCCGACGCGGGCGAAGCCCTTGTGGGCGGCGTACTCACCCGGGCTGATGGCCTGCAGGAAGATCTTCAGGGCCGACAGGTAGCGGGCGTCGGTGAGATTGAGGTGGCCGTTGTTCTGGGCGTGGGCGTCGATGATGGCGTAGAACTTGCGCTCCTTCTCGGCCTGGTACTTCCAGTAGGAATCCATGGTCAGGCGGAAGGGGTCTTCCCACTTGTCCCAGTCGTGGATCTT
>ERZ724527.1549-NODE-1549-length-10783-cov-3.788497_pt1 | contig 10783 bp, 13 predicted proteins | sample MGYA00376060_ERZ724527 | MGnify/ENA primary metagenome ERZ724527 (study PRJEB28724, sample SAMN07190886) | activated sludge metagenome | isolation source: activated sludge of sewage treatment plant in Hong Hong | place: USA: Christiansburg, Virginia | collected...
ATCGAGTGACTCTTCAGGCTCCGGTTAATTTATTATATATGGTGGGTTCCCGACATGTTTCCTTGCCTCGTGGATATTAATATGTCTAACTGTTGGTAGCTGCATTATTGGTGACAGGGCAATGTGCACAAGACTATTCGCAGATATGGCTGGAGGTGGTGGTCTGCCGGTTTCCACTCTCATGATTAATTCGAAAAAGACAAACGAGCTTGCTTAGATAATTCTGGCGAGTATGTGGATCACTTCGCTGCCTTCTGCGGTTCGGCATCTTCAGGGTTATTCTTCAGCAGGTAGTTGGCTACGAATTCGATTGGATTCTCGGGACGCTGCCGGGTCATCTCGGTAAGTGCCTTGAGCACGATTGGAATCACCGTCTGATCAAGGTAGGCACGGATCGGTAGTGTACCTGCACTGTTCTTCTTCGACTGACTTAACTGGCTAGGGTACCTCGTCGTGGCTGCTCATAATTCTGTAACTTAACAATTATAAACGATGCCGAAGAATAGCAAGTAGGCCACTGCCAATTGACTGCTAACACCAGTTACTATTGAAAGCAGTGCTATTAAATTTATTCTGGATGAGGGGGTACCTGCAGCCACCTTCCACTCCGCAACCGAAGAAGGAGGAATGGGCTCTCATCGCTACCCAGCAGAAACGGGAATACTAGGAGTTCATGCAGCAGGAACGATAGCGGGAGCATCAGAGAAAGATTGCCTTTAGGTACTGCAAATGCGTAACCGTAGGGAGGCACTCGATATGCACGTGCTCAAGAAGAAGAATCAAGGACTGGACGATAAACTGTAGGAGAAGCGCTATCGAGAAAGGATGATTTAGGGCGAAAGGCAACTCCGATATGAAGAAGCCCGTGTTCGTCAAGAAAAGATTATGGAACGGAGAGCCGTCGAACAGCAGAACCAAGCAATGTTGTCCAGCTTCGAACGATCGCCATCGGATCCAATGCACAAACCTCTCGACGGAAAGGAAACCTTTTCAATTGGCGTAGCGGCAGAATAGTAACTAAAACGGCACCGTGAACTAAACGTGAAGATTATGCACGATGAGCTGGAGAAGCAACTGACTGTAAGCCAATAGTTAAGCTTAGTTGCGAAACCAGGAAATTGAGCATACTCGCATGATCACACAGGACCAGGAACTCAAGGATCGTCAGTACGCTCTGGAACGCGAGAGAAAGCGATTGGAAGACCAGCGAAAGATAAAGTACCACCAGCAGAATATGGCTGTCTACAATCAATTTCAGCAGCTGCAGCTCCAGAAACTGGAGAAGGAGCGGTAGCTGAATGACAAATTGGTGGAGCAGCCAGCCTCCCAGAGAGAGCTGTTGGAGGAGCTTAGAGCCCGCCAACAGATGGTTCAGCGCAATCGCCAGCACTCCTAAATAAAGGACTCGCTGATCGAACAGATGGAAAAGCACAACAAGGAAAAGTCCAACCACAGCTTCAACGCTAATGACTACTCTTACAAGCTCTACGACAAGATGTTCGAAGACAAGCGTAAAGGTTACGATAAGCAGGAGTACCTTCGTTACCTTAAGGAACAGGTATGCCACGATTGATGTAGTAAGCTGAAAAGAAGCGAAGGCAAGAAGCAGAGAAGTACATGAACGAGCAGGAGTATCGACTCAACATGAACCAACTCAATGTAAGTTCCTGCCTAACGCAAGAAAGTCGTAAGCGGCGAGTACAGCAACCCCAACTACAAGGATCGTTCGCCTATAAACATCGGCAACCCTGAAGAGGTATCCCGGAAAAAGGATGAACTATACAGGATGGTGGCTGGCAACGCCATAAGCAGCTCCCCAAGGATGGCACCACCTGGAAGCCCTTCACAATCGACAAGGCTGGCTACTCCCGGGACATAGTTAGTACCGCAGGATGTGGACGCAGTGCGACAGCGGCTGGAGCAATTGCGCTCGTACCGGACAGTGACTCATTCTCCATGATTTAAATAGGACCAGCTTGATCAACCGCTGTTCTTCTCCTTGTAGGCAGCGAGGCGCCTGGTGAGGGAGACCTGCTTCTTAATGGTGGGGTCGTTGCGGATGGAGCGGCGTCGGTTCCTGAGGAACTTCTGGTTGACGCCCTTGAGCGAGGCGTACTTCTGGATCTTGGGCCGCTTGATACCGTTGCGGTGGTTCTTGCTGTTCTGGTTCTTCGATGAATGGTTCTTGTCCTTGGCCATGAAATAGTGGTAATTTAATATTATACAATAATGCCAATTAATTAATTAAATGCGGAGCAACGAGGTTCCCCCACTCTTCGAACGCGTTTATCGTGACTACCTACGCTACTGTCGTGAGCATCCAATTCCGCCCGCCATCCACCACAAACTCATCTTTCTCGCTGACTGTCTGCTTCATACCCAGGAGGCTGATTAAGAAGAACTTGATCCTGACCAGCTTAGGGAGCTCAAGGAACTCAACAGGGACAGTCAAGTGCAACTCTTCATCAGCATTGCTCGGTGTACGATGGGCCATCAGCCAACCGACGGTCTTCGGGACCGCTAGGCTTTCATCCGCAAGGATTCAGTCTTTTCGAGCTGGTAAAGATGTCTGATCAGCACCACCACCGACGGTCTTCGAATAACTCAGAAGGAATAAACCAGCGTTGGTTTCGGCGAGCTTCGTATATCTGCTGGAGTGAAGCTCCGGAGCAAGAAGCACAGCTTTTTATTAGAGATCCGCAAGAAGTTGTTTATAGTGGGCTGCGATCACGAGAAAGGAGCAATACAAATCCACAGTATCATTAAGCAGCTGGTCATGGACTACAACCAGAGTAAGCGTATGAAGACAGACCCCTCGACATTGCTCGAATCCTAACTCATGGAGACTAGTGCGAGCAGAGAACTCGAAGAATCAGTTGATGAAATCGACAGGCCACTCTAAACACACTAAACGCATGAATTGGCCACGATTGAGGACTAGTCCAGCTTCAAGCTTTAAGAGTACATCAAAAACGGCAGGATCTTGCGGCATCAATTCTTACCTTCGGTTCTCAAGTGCTTCCTGCTCATTGAGCTTCCCAAGACCAGCAACCCGAGTCCTTGTGAGCAGGTGCTCAATATCTTCATGAACTTCAAAGAGTGGAATCCAGAGATTGACCGGTACTCTGTGGTCAATAAACCCGATGCAGATACCTACGTGGTCTACGAGAAGTACAGGAAAGGTGGGTTCATGAGTTTACCCCGCGATTACGTGATGATCAAGAAGGCCAAGAAGATCAGTGAAGGAAGTTTCAGCTTGCAAGAGGAATCTACCCAACATCGCGATTATCCTGTGGAATACCTAACTGTCAGGGGGAACACCAACCGCATAAGTTTGTTCAACACTCGCTCGACTTCCACCAAACAGATGGTGCTGCTGGTCACCAAACTCGAAGTGACAGGCAACGATGAGGACATCTCAGTGGCTATTCGCTACCTTCGCAGTTACGATAAGTTTCCGAGCTACTGCCAGCAAAAGCTCATCTTAGATGCAGGTTAGCGGTTCTTCATGTTCGATGTTCCCAAACATAGGAAGCGCCACATCAAGAAATTCATGTCACTTTAGGATCACATTCCCCAGAATGCAGTAGTAGTTGTGCCAACTTTGGATTCACTTTTGCAAAAGTACATTGGCAATGAGGTCTCTGAGCAACTTTTCGGGTTGATTCGAAGCCAATAACACTATAACCACTGCTTGCATCATAAGCATCAGCTGACTCCGAGGGAGGATAAAGGATAGCTCGCCACCAGGGAAAGCGATTTCTTCTTCGAAAATGGTACCTGGCGGGAGAACCAAGAGCATGAAATGGTCTTCATCAACCAGGCTGTCCTAGATGCTCAGAAGGGGGTGATCAAACACATACTCAAACAGCTCGGGTCTAACCTTGTAAGTGGAAAGTCAATTATGAGTATACCGCTGCCAGTCTAAATTTTTGATGACCGGTCGATGCTCGAAAGAACTGCGGATGCCTTCGGATATGCGCCAGCATTTCTCGGAAAGGCAGGAGAATGCCACAACATACTTGAACAGATTAAGCTTACTGTTCTGTTTGTAATATCGACGCAAATCTTGGGAATGAATATACAAAAGCCTTTCGATCCACTTCTAGGGGAGACCTTTCAGGGATATATCGGAGGGATACCGGTATACCTGGAACAAGTGTCACACCAACCATCAACCTCACTCTACTTGATGAAATGCGAGTCCTTCGAACTCTTCGGATGCACACACCCGAAAGCTTCGATGCACTTTAACTCTGTCACAGGTGATAATGTGGGTACGATGAATATACTATTTCCCAAGACCAATACGAAGCTTTTTTGCGATAGGCCCACTGTGGAGGTATCTGGCTTACTTTATGGTGATCGAAAGGTTAAACTGATCAATAAGTTCCACATAATCTGTGAAGCTGAAAGGCTTGCCTGTTAAGTATCTTTCGGAAAGGAGAAAACCGGCTTGTATGGTTGGACGAGAAAAGAGAAATTAACGAGCTCGAGCATGATAGGAGGTATATACAGAGTCGCGCCATCCTTCATCCATCGTTTTAAGACACAGAAAAGGGAGAACGGAGGCCTTGAACGCACGGAAGTAGAATAGAAATTAGTCTCAATCGAAGGTTTTTGGAACGGATAAGTAGCCTTCAACGGTTAGGTCGCTCGTACACTTTACGACCCTCTTCCCTACCGGTTGGAATATGAACGACATCCACTGGCTTCAAATAGTAACTACCGAGAAGATATCCTCTACAAACGACTTCGCAAGTATGATTTGTCGAATGCCAAGCGTGATCAAATAGATACCATCCAACGAAAAGACAGCAAGTTACGTGCTGAGCGTCGACGATGAAGTGATAGTGTAACATTACTATAAGTATACATTCAGGAGGGTACTGGACTGTATGGCTCTGAACCGTCGCTGTCCATTTCGGCGAAGCGAACTCTCTTGTCTCGGAGAGCCATCACTCCGAACACCAAAAAGCTCATGATGAGTCCAGCACTGGAAAGATAGCTCAACCGGTCTATAAGTTGGGTTTGCTGGTGCAATGTTTGTTTGGCATATTGGTCGATAGACTGCGTAGATAATGAGGGTACGTTGCACCACAGTGTAGTATGCAAATAGGGAAGGAACCTCTGCTTCAGCACTGCGATTTCTAGTTACTCGACAAGCTATGCAGTCTTTTAGAGGTGTCGTTTGAGACGGTTGCAACTTGCATTGAACTTCATAATGAACTCAGCAAGAGGCTTGATCTTCTGGGAGCACTACTTGGGTAAACTTCTGTATCGGCTGATGTGCCGAAAGTCGTTGTTAATAACATGGTAGTCCTTTATAACAATGGTAGTCCCCTCGCAGATGGACCGACTATACTGCACGTTGAACTAGTCCATCAAGTGGAAGATGTTGAAGGGTGAGATTGTCTGTTCACCGAGACCGCCAATATCGATCTCCATCCTTTAGAGATTCTTCTTTAAAGGGTCAATCAACAAAGATGCAGTTAGTCCTTGTAGTTATGCTTGTTCATAGGCAGCTTGGTCTTTGAGGAAGCATATGTTCGCGGTTATGTTAAGCGAAAGGTGTTTGATGAAGGGACTGTTTGCCGAGAGTTGTTTGGTTTCTGTATCATAGTCGTGAAGTTCTGCGAGGGTGGAGCCAATGACAAACGGAAAGATGATGCTAGAGATGAAGTCGAGGAACGGTAGCCCTAAGGAACACATCATTGGCAGCCTATGCGTAAACATCCCACAGCATTTGGGTTGTAACCAGTTTTGCAAGCCGATAACAACATAGCAGCAAAGCAGAATGCAGAACACGATCCACCCACCATCCTGATACAGCGTTTTGCCCACATTCAGCAAAAGGAGACGATTTTCCATCCACGCACTAAACTTCGTTTCTAAGCGCTTGCGATAGGATATGTAGTTCTCCAATTTCTTCACATCGAAGATAATTCCCTGCTGGTACACCGATAGAAACTGGCTGAGATGGCCATTGCCCTTCTTCCAAATATCCTTGTGAAACAGTTAGTACTCCTAGTCCTGCAGGTAGCTTGAGTTCACCAGCTGAATCATGGTCGGAGGTGGTTACATCGTACCAACTTCTCCTGACTCGTATGGCACTGTTTAGTTGAGCAGTTGCTCGTATTCTACGAGCCTACTCAGGATATTGTTGCTAAGTTTATCAACAGTCCCTCTCTCTCCTTAGCTATAGTTAGTCATCACTACCTCCTGCCACCGGAGTAGGTTGCTGTACCCCGACCGATAAGTTTTCTCTCCAGGCCAATTCTTTCCATTGCCTCTATAGTATTCGTCGATCGTGCTGTCCAGTAACGCTTGCTGTCTGCAATAGAAACTCAAGTACCGACTCAAAGCCAAGCAGCCGTCGATGTATACGCCCGCAGTAACAGCTGCAAGGAAGATGAGGACAGACCAGCTGACCCGTAGCCGTTCCTTCTTGTTGAAGAGCACTCTGCACATCCGAACGAGCATGTACAGGCAAAGACCTACCACCACTAGCAATGGAACAGCATATTGCCGAACACACCCTCCGTAGCCGATATGACTGGTGGCATTGACGATACAGTCGCGACCTAGCAGCTGATTTCGTAAGAAGGTACCTGAGCTGGTGACTCTCAATAGCACGAGAATAGAAGCCAGAAGAGCGAGGATTCCTCCCCGAGTCAACAACTTCCGGCTGATACTTTACATCGATTAATTAGGCTGAAAGTTCAGAAGATAGTTTAGTGGAGGGTCAGTAATGTCAATCGGACTTGCTATCCTCAGTGGCTCCAAGAATGGGTTGTTCCTTGACGGTAATCCATTCGATTTTATCGTCATCTCGACGCAGCCATTTCTTGTGGTCGCGGTCCTTAGGACGGTCCCAATCAGCCTTGTGTTGCCAAGGGCGATGCTATTTCTTCTCAGCCTTATGATGCCAATCATGGCAATCATCATCGTCATCCTTGGGCACCTTCACAGTCTCTCCAATGATGACATACTTATTCTTCTCATCCTTCTCACTGTGCTTCTTTCCGAACTTGACGTTGTAGTCGGCAAGGTAGACTTTGCCGCAACCATCATCTACTTGCCTTGGCTTCCTATCGTCGTCGTCCCGCTTGATTGGTCGCCTAAACTTGCGGTCCTCGATGTCAAACTCAACCTTATGGCTGGCATCGCCACAGGCAACACAGCCCAAAGCCTCGTTAACAAGGAAAGCACCGAAGACAGCAGCCAAGAACTTCATTTTCCAAAACTTTATAGAGTTCTGAGTTGGAAGGTCCACTTATACTCGATTTTGCTTCCATAATTTATGGAAGGTTTATCCGTTGCAGAATACTGATTTCCCTTCTTCAGACCAGTAGATTTTTGGGCACTCCCATCGGATCATTCTAGACATGGCACAGACTTAGGTTGGTTTTCTGTTGTTTTCCTGCCTCCTCATCTGAATAAGATTTTAGTTCAGCCGTAGCAGTGAGGCATTAGGTTCGATTAGGTATAGTCATGTCGGCTCACATCTATTTGCCCAATAATAATCGATTGTCTCGATTTCATGGCACTGTTTGCCTGCATTGATGTGGTTCTATGCGTTGACCGCTTCCAGAGCATTGGCTTCAGAGAACCAGGACTTTACAGTCTGCAGTTCACCCTGACCTACCCCAATCCAGCTAGCAAGGAGGTAAGCCTCAACTCAACGTAGATGTGCTGCGCAATACCTTATAACATCCTCAGCGACTCCTCGGGAAGCAAACATTCGTTAAACAACTCCACCATCGACTGCGAGGAAGGTTGGTACCGTACCAAAGACTTTTCGCTGGGAGGATAAGTACAGACGCTTGCTAAGCATAGCCCGACGAGAAAGTAAACATCAAAGAAGTGTGCAACTTCAGGTTGGCAGTACGAGGAGATTAGCTCGATCGCAGAGGCTTTACAGTTGCCTGTACACTCCTGCAACTTGATAGTGCTGAACCAACGGAAGTAGAAACGGTGACATTACGAACACGAAAGGACACTGGGATTAGCACATACCTGCCAGTGGTGTTTCAGAAGTTTGGGTTTAGTAGCTACTTGGACTGCACTCGCCATAGTCAGCTCATCAGCTTCAAGTTCTGCTCACTGAAGTCTGAGCTGGAGGAATCAACCAATAGGAAGAAGAAGCCCAAGCAGCACGGAATCAAACACTACTTGGGATGCGGATCCAGTTAGTAGTCCCTCCCGGAAAACAAGACAGTCTACTATTAGTCATTCGAACTGTGTTTAAGTCAGCACACCAACGGTCTAAACTCTCAGCTCCTCGAACAGTTCTACCAGAACCATCTAAGTTCGCTGCGTGTGAACTTCAACCTGCTGACCCATCGACTGATCGATATGGAGGCAGAATAGACTATCGAACGCGTGTAAAATAGCCTTGATTAAGTGTCTAAGAAGTTTAGGTGGTAACTGGAAGTCCCGGAAGGTTTCCTCGCGAGTAACTTTCTGCTGGAAATCAATAATCTCGGGGGGCAAATCTACCAGCTCTGGAATATCTTTGTCAAGGAACGCCTGTATTTTCTGGATACGCAAGAAATGAAGGAGGACTTCATGCAGGAATACGAACACTTCTTCAAGAGGTTCATATACAAGAATGTCAAGGATGAGGAAATTGACCATATCGTGCAAAATGGTTTCCGAAGGGATGAATATGTTGTCGCTGATCTACTGCTTCCCAAGCTGAACAGTCTCTTTCTCCTGGAACGACGTGTGGAAGGTGAGGAGCTCAATGATGGCAGCTGCGATACAGACTTATCAGAGATATGTGGGGAACTGTTGGAGACGACACACCTGTTTGTGTTGGTTCATGGCTACAGTGCCAACCACCTCTCGATGGAGCTCATTAAGAACGCACTGCGTTACCATCACCCAAATTTATAGATTCTGATGTCAAGTTGCAACGAAGAAGCCACGGATGATCACATTGAAGACCTTGGGAAACGGCTGGCAGAAGAGATTAAACTGTTCATCAGCAAAAAGGAAATTAAGGATTTTAAGCTATCCTTCCTTGGTCATTCACTTGGCGGTGTTGTTGTGCGAGCTGCCCTCCCCTACCTCGAGAGTTACAGGGGGTGTATGCATAGCTTCCTCACTATTGGTTCCCCTCATCTCGGGTACCTGTACCACAATAGTGTCATCATTAAGACAGGCATGTGGTTTATGAATCAGATGCATTAGCAGACGAGCATGCTTATGCTCAATATGGCAGACAAGCCCAACCTGCGAGACACCTATCTCTTCAAACTCTCCTATAGAGAAGGACTCGAATGGTTCCGTAACGTTACTTTTGTTTCGAGCCCAGAAGACTCCTATGTTGAGGAAAGCTCAGCTATGGTGGTGAACCACCACGGAGCGATTCACGACCACAAACGAGGTGCAGAGCGAGGCATCGTGTACCGAGAGATGCTGCAGAACATCTGTTCACGGCTCGTCGATACCAATATTACGCGGGTTCGCTGTCTCTTTTAGAAATTGGAAGCACCGCTATTCGACCGTCTGATTGGCCGCACTGCGCACATCAACTACCTGGTAGACACCAACTTCATCGACTTGTTAGTCCTCGGTTGCAGAAAACTCTTTGCTTGATTCAATTGTGTGTGCTTGCTAGATTTGAAGGCAGTACCGATCACATCTAACGCTATTAGTGGCTTGGTTTTTTACCACGCAGGCATAATACTATTTTGCAGCATGGAAGCCAAGATGCTCCCGCTTTAAGTCCGAGATAGAATCCTCGCTAAAATGCAAAGAGGCACCTAGGAGCTCAGCTTTCTGGCAAGCAAGGGGATCGTCATCTTGGGGACAGCGTACTGCGGAAAGACTGCATTGTCATACTACTTCACCGACCGCCCACTTGAAATCACTGAGAACATCAGGAGAAAGGTATTCCAGACACCACCAGGGAAGCAATACCGGTAGGCCAGCATCAACGTTGGCTTCAACAATGCCTTCAAGCCACCCAATGTATTTCCCCTGAAAGACTCCTCCCTAGTTGATTGCTTCAGCTACCAAAATAACAACGACGTCGAGATAAACCTCCTCAGCTACTTCTTCCTGCAGCAGATCTTCGAAAAGATGGATAGAATTCGGTTTGTTGTTACCATCTCCATGGCTGGACTTATTGAGGCATTGAGGACTGAATGCAAGACGGTGCTGAAGCGATTCTTGCTGATGTTCCAGTTCGATCAGAAGTTTACCTTGGAGGAGCTTGCAAAAAGCGTAGTATTGGTGGTAACGTGCTGTGACCCAAACAGACTCTCGGAGGAGAACATCCTATAAAAGTTGAGCGATCTAAGCAGGACAACAGCAACGGAAGCTCCAAACCTCTCTAGACTACTTTAGCTTATCTACCAATCCAGGAAGGTGTTAGTATTCAAAACACCGCCTGATGTTGGTGACTATAGAAGGGGCGAAGGTCCTGAGATGCTCAACAACATCCTCAGGCTCACCACAGAATGGAGCAGATAGAGTGGAAGGGTTCGCGTACCCCTCACAAATCTCGATTTTTCCCACATTATGAGCAAGAAGGCTTTGGTAGAGTCGTTTTCTATAGAGTTGAACAAATGGGTTTTCACGTTATGCGAACTCATCGCCAAGGCAGCCGCTCGGGTAAGATAGATTGTCATCATGAAACCACCGAAAGAGGCGGTGTTCGCAGGATGGAAGTAAACATTGAATGCTATACCCTCCTACAGTAGGAATAGTATTTTCAAACTCAAGAAAACAAACCCGCCGGTTCAGTTTCGTGAGTTAAAGTTCATCGAGC
>ERZ724527.1550-NODE-1550-length-10781-cov-3.057244_pt1 | contig 10781 bp, 6 predicted proteins | sample MGYA00376060_ERZ724527 | MGnify/ENA primary metagenome ERZ724527 (study PRJEB28724, sample SAMN07190886) | activated sludge metagenome | isolation source: activated sludge of sewage treatment plant in Hong Hong | place: USA: Christiansburg, Virginia | collected...
GCACCTAAAGCATCAAACCCAAAGTTGTTCCAATGCTTTTCAAAAATATCGGAAGGCTTTACCTTTTTTAGAATTTCAGAGCCGTTCGTCCTCACCAAGTTTGAGATTTCCTCAATTGCCGAATGCAAATTAGAACCGAACGAGAAATATCCTCTATGTGGAGCAGCTAACCCATGTTTAAGTGCAAACTTAAAGCGAGTTGGACAAAACAAATAATATTGTAAATGCGAAGAGCTAATGCGGAGTTTTTCTTTTTGGTGTCTCGTTTTAATGCTCAATTTATCTTGAGGAACTATGTACTCATCAACAAGCGTGATTTTTTGGCTATCAATGAGTTCCTTGATGTATCTTGAAGGTTCAGCTTTACGACTTTTCTTTTTAAAATAGGAAAGATAGAGCAGCTTTTCGGCTCGGGTAATTCCGACATATAAAATTCTACGAAAGTCTGTATCAACATTTTCATGCTTAAATTCACGATCCCAAAACTTGTGGACACCTGCAAAATAGGGAATTCCACTTGAATCATTGGCTCTGCGACTCGGGAATCTTGAATCAACCATTGATGGCATAAAAACCACTGGGTACTCTAAGCCTTTAGATTGGTGAATCGTCTGAATGACAACTGCATTTTGGTAATCCACATTGCTTGGATTATCTAAAGCCCCTCTGATGATATATGAAAAGAAGGTATTAAAATCGCTGTAGCTTCTACTGAGTGTTTCGTTTGAATAATCACTAATAAGTTGTGAAAATGTACCAAGTTGATCCAAAACTTCTTCAGCTTCTACCGACGAGTTCTCCAAAGAAAGAGACTTGATTGCCTCTGATATTTTTAGAATTTGGAAAAATAAATCTAATAAGTCGCTATATTCTTTCTTTGACCATCGGCTATCAATGATCCGTTTTCTCAAAGAGATTAACTCAAAGACTTTTTTCCTATCATGCGGTGAACTTATTTTAACGTCGTCAACGCGAGTAATTGCCTCAGTAATGTCAGCTTCAAAAGATATAGCCTTAGCTTCTTCGTAGCTATTTTTTGAAACAAAATAGAAAGCTGGAGCCATGCAAACTGAGAGGTCTTTAACCCGTCCTTTCGCACCTGTGGCAAAGTACATGAGCTTTACAATTTGCTGTACCGCAATTTGGCCACTAAAAGACTTATCGCCCTTAGTGATGAAGGGAATGCCTCTCGCATCAAGTTGTTCCTTCAGAACGCCAAAGATACTTGATAAGCTATAGCAAAGTACTGCTACATCGCTATAACTTGTGATTTTTCCTGTATTGTAGAGCTGAGAAATAGTTTCAGCTATTCCAATTACTTCATCCTCATCTGTTTCGTATGCAGTGATGGTAATTGGTTGACCTTGTTCATTTTTGGTCTCTAATTTTTTTTCAGCTCTGCCTTCTTTAGGAATTTTATCAACAACCAATCTGCTTATTTCTAAAATCTCTTTTGTGCTTCTTCTATTTTCAGATAGTTTTTTTACTACACAGTTCGGTACTCGCTTATCAAATTCTAAGAAATTAGCAACAGTCGCACCTCTAAAGCGATATAAACTTTGGTCATCATCACCAATCACAACTATGTTGTACTTTGGTTCAGCAATTAACCGCAAAATTTTATCCTGAAGTGGATTTGTATCTTGGTACTCATCTACAATGATATATTTAAACTTTGCTCTGATTTTTTCTAAAATCTCAGGTCTTTCAGACACAAGCTCGTAGGTACGAAGCAGGATTGATGAGAAATCTAACGCCTGATTCGTTTTCAATAATTCAAGATATTTTGGATAGGTTGCGATTGCAGCCTTTAAGTCATCATCAGATTCCTTGCCATCAAGCTTCTTTGCTACATCAGTTCCTTTTTCTTGAAGGGATGAATAAAAGGAAATCATTGCAGAAATATTATTTGCCGTTGGCTTGTCGTAAAAATCCTTTAACCCCAGCTCTTCAAAGTTGTTGAAGATAAATAAACTGCCTCTGTGTTCGTCAAGAATTCTGAGTGAACGCGTAAAGACACCTTCTTGAACACCGAAGTCTTCAAGAATTTTTAAGCAAACGCTGTGAATAGTTCCAATCGTAATTTGCTCAACCAGTCTCGGGTCTGCAATTTTTGATTTAACTCTTGCAACCAAATTTGCAGCGGCTTTTTCAGTAAAAGTGGTCATCAAGATTTCACTTGGATCCACTTTGTAATGGTCAATGAGCAAAGCCGTTCTACGAACCATCGTTTCGGTTTTACCAGAACCTGGCCCAGCGATAACAAGAAGTGGCCCATTGAAGTGCATAGCAATCTCTGCTTGCTCCTCTGAAAGCCCTTTTAAGTATTTTTCGATAAGCTTTTCGACTTCAGAAGGCGATAAACTTCCAAAAAGTTTTTGGTGTAATGCTTTGGTGTATTTTTCCACACCTCCACTTCGGCTAAATCAATGAAAGTCTTTAGTTTTGTTCGGATTTTGCCGAATGGGTTGTTGATGAGTAGAGAACTAAAAACCGCAGATGTTCCTCAAGCCAATGATTTGACGAAAGTCATCCAGACTTTGGTTGGGGTTTCTGTAGGAAAGTCTTCAGATAAAGCGATAGCAAAGGTCATCGGATACACCGAAAGACAGGCGCGGTATTATCGAAAAGCTCTTGAAATTCTTGGTCTTGCTACTAATGACCACAATAACTGCCTATTAACCGATTCCGGCCACGATTTTTTAAATGCAATGAAGTCCAATCCGAATCACTTAGAGCTTCTCAAGCCCTACATTTTTGAAATTCCACTTATCCGTGAGTTATTTGACCATTTTTCTACCGAGAATATTGACTACTCGGATTTATCATCAGAAGAAATTCTAAAAGCCTTATTTGAAATATCAGACCTTGATCCTAAAGAGACAACAGCTAAACGAAGGCTTTCTACGATTATCAATTGGCTTGAACAGACAAATTTATTAACAAAAAGTAATGAGGATGGAGCAACTAAATTTGTCTTTGTTCCTTATGTTCCTAATAACGCAAAGCCAAGCAAACAAGTCATTAATCAATACGAGTCTTTCAAAGAAACGCTTTTACCTTTTCTGGCTGTTCAAAGCGATGAAAGTGAAAATACTGGCGAATTAGAATCAGCACTTGAAAAGATTCTTTCGATTTTAGACACAGAGGAATTGTCTAAGCTAATTACCTCAAATGAGTCTGCTGATAACATCGCAAGACTTATCCTAAGCATTTCAGAAAAGTCTGAGATTGGATTAGAAAACCTTGTTGATGAAATTGCCGAACTCAAAAAAGTAGAAGTTAGTGCTGAAAGAGTTTTGCTTGAGCGGGATCGCTGCTTAAGAGGGGCATCAAGTTCTATTTCAACGGGTGGAACTTATTTAGAACAAATGATTAAAAGCTGGTTTGAGCACCACGACATCAAATATGAGCCCCACTACTTATTTGATGGTCTTAGCAAAAATTGCGATTTTTATGCCGAAGACCTTAATGTCGCCATTGAATCTAAGTACTCAAAGACGAGTGGAACTAAACACTCTGGAGCAATCAAAGATTTAAATGAAATTTCTAAAGCAAAGGCGACGAACAAAAATCTTACTTTTGGCTTAGCGGTCGGTGGAACAGCTCTGGTTAATGATCCTACATTTTGGAGGGAAATTGAAACCCTTCACAAAAATAAAGTAATTGATTTTATTTTAACTCCTCATGATATAGAAACTACTTCTCCTAAGCAGTTGGGACGACAAGAATTTCCTAAAACCATTGACCCCGAGCATTTGAAAATTGCAAATGCCGACGCAGCTTCAACTTGGAATTTAGCTCCTTCAAATGATGAGCTTGGGTTGCTTGACTCTGCTTACTGGCTTCGTCAGTACTCCAAAGTCAGTTTTTTGAATTTTGAATCCTTGTTGCAATCTTGGATTTCCCAAACTCCTTTTGCGATTCAATGTTTGAGACTAATTCTGTCTTGGTCGGAGTCTCAAATGGAAAGCTTTGTGAAGGCATCAGTTCCGCAAGCGGTTAGAGAATGGAAAACTGAGCTTTGGAACTTTTCTTCAGTTTCTTTGCTTGTTCGTGGTCTCTCAAAATCATTGAGCGAAGATGACAAAGAGTTGATTTTACAATTTTTTAACGAAAACTACACAGTGCTTGATTTAGTTTTATGCCGAGAACTTGGTTTAACGAAATGGGCGAGAAAGAAAAAAGATACGAGCAGTACCTTCATTTCAAAATGCGTAGAGCATAGTCCTTATGAAATTCTTGACGATAAAAATAACAGCTTGGACTTACCGAATGGCGGAAAAGCAAAATCTGCATTTATCGTTAAGGATAAAGACGGCAAAACCAAGAATGTTCTTTGCCACTTCTATAGCACTTCGGGTTCAGTGATGTCTGACTTGGTTAAAAAAATTGAAGGTATTTGTCAGACTGATAAAAAAGATGAGTGGGTTTTAATAACTGATGGTTCAGGATGGCTAAGCAGAGATAAAGACCTTAGACGGCTATTTGAAATAGCTCGCCTAAGTAAATTTGAAATTCACAATTTGGAATCGTGGCAAGGAAAGGCTACAGTCCTAAAAAGACGTATTCCTTAACACGATTAGATTCATTATCTTTCTTGTGTGAGTGCGTTCCTACTGAATAAACATAATCAATCTCAATAAGCTCAACAGCCTTGCCAGCATTCTTTAAAAGACTTTTCAAAATAGTTGCATCTGGAAAACAGTTTGAAGAGTAAGACATCACAATTTGGCTGTCAGAAAATTTATCAAACAGCGATTCAAACGCAGGAACAATTTTGCTCCGATGAGTGAAATCAGATTCAATTCGGTCAAATTTCTTTGTCTTCGTCTCTTGATTGATTTCCACATGAGACCAATAAGAAACAAGGCCTTCAAGAAAGTGATACCTACGAGAGTACTCATTATCAGATTTTAGCGAAAAGTAAGGTGGATCAAGATATACCAAGTCATAGTTTGATTTCTTAAACTTCATTATATCTTGGTTGTAGGCAATGCATTTCTTTTTACTGGTGATGACAGAGCGATTCACCATTTTTACGGCTTCTGCAAAATCGTCGGCCAGTTCCGATTTTAAATCGTGTCTGCCATCATCGTATCTCATGCCAGTATAAGTAAAAATCCCTCTGGGTCTTTTCTTAATACAAGCTCTGCACAATGCAGTTAGCGCAATAGCTTTCTTGTATGGGTCGGTTATGAACTCAATGTTTGCCCATGCAGAATCAAGCCATTTGCAGTCTTTTTTTGAATAATAAATATTTGAAAAATTCTTTTCAATGAAGTTATTTTTGTCATCATTGAATGTGCAAATTTCTTCTACTTCCTCATCAGTCAAAATCGTTCCATTGTTTTCAATGAGTGCTTTGGCGATGAAATAGTTGAACATCAAATAATCATTTGTATCTACGGATTTACCGAGCGATTTCAATAGATATGCTACTGATGAAGCTCCAGAAAAAGCATCAAGACTTGTGCGGAAATCTAATTGCTTAAAAATTCCTTGTAGTGATTGCAGCAGTTTTCTTTTGCTTCCCATGTATCGGGTATCAGGAAAATTCAATAATGGTTCTTCATGAACCAATAGGTTCTCTGCTAAGTTGCTCAATCGCACCTCCATGTGCTTTTACTGCTGCTTAGACTAAGTATGGACTATGGTGGATCCACTGGGAAGATGTGGAAATTTTGACTCGGATCTTGGGATAGGAAAACGGTCTGGGCGGCATTACTTGCCCAGTTGTTGATCCAGCTATTATGGTTCTACAAGCAAAATAACTAAGGAATTATTTTGCTTTCTTAGCAGGTAGCTCAACGATATTACTGGCAATGGGGTCAAGAGTTAGCACTTCAGTGGCTCCTCTGGTTTCTTCCGCGAGCATACCCACGTAGAGCAATGTAGTAGAAAGCTGGTCATGTCCAACTATTGCTTGCACCTTTATTACGGGAACGTTTTGCAACAGCATCTGGGTTATAAATGTTCCGCGAATTGCATGGAACTTTGTCTGTCTAATCTTTAATGCCTTTTGATACTGCCGAATGATTTGTGCGGCTTTCCCATTTTTCCAGTCCTGAATACGCGGCAAAATATATTCACCATATTTGCCTCTCAACTTCATTAGACATTCTAACAAAGCTTTATTGATTGGAATTGTGCGGTCTTTTTTACCTTTAGTGGGCTGATGGGTTTCAGTCTTCCAGTCGTAGTTTTCTCTAATAAAGAGTAGTTTATTGTCCCAATCTACATTTTCCCATTTCATAGAAAATAGCTCGCCCGAGCGACAGCCAGAAAAATATCCAATAGTGTAAACGAATGCCCATTCAGGGTTTACCGTTTCGGCATACTTGATAAGGCTAATCATCTCGTTGTGTTTCATTACCGTGGGATAACTTAACTTTTTCTTACCACGAATATAAATCCCCATAGCAGGGTTATGCTTCATTCTGCCTTTATCAATCATGTATTTAAATACACCACGAATGAATTTAAGGATATTCACCCTCGTGGCTGATTTTACTTTTTCATTTTCATTCTTTTTTAAATCTTCACTATTAATGAAGTTTTCAACTTTTTCGCTTGTTAAATCACTTAACCAAAGTTTATTCCATTGAGCGGTATGTTTCTTTAGAGTGCTGATGGTGGTATCCATCGTATTGAAAGAAATTTTTTTGTCCTTATAGCGGCTTTCTAATTTTCCAAAATATTCTTCACACGCATTTTCCCAAGTCGCATCTTTACCTTCGTGCTTGAGTGCAAGTTGCGCCAATTCTTCTATCAGTTCATTTCGTTTTTGGATGGCTTGTAAAAGGCTGGGGATATTTCTTGCTCGTTTGAAAACTTGCTTTGGTGGCTTGTTTGCATCAACTTTAATTCTACGATAGACTCGTACATCGTAAATCTTTTGAGTAGGATGTCTGAAAATGCCGTCCTTCTCTTTGAACCAGCCATCAGCATTTTCCTCGTTATACTCAAGCTTCTTTTTATTAGAATTTTTACTGCTGTTGTTTTGGTCTTCACTCATAGTGCCTCACTCATCCCTTATCGTAAAAAACCCAAACAAAATTAAGGTTTAAGCCCACAAATTCAGTGAGAATTTTTTGACGACAAGACAATAGTCTTATTTTTTTGCAAGCATCGTTTCCATCATCGCCCTGAGGAGCTTCTGGTTGTCCTTAGTGAGTTTGCCCGCATTGTCTTTTATGTAATCCTCGTCAGTACTTTCCTTTTCCCAATTACGACAAAGCTCATAAAAGTATTTTGCTCCAATTTTTCCATAGAGGTCTAAATAGGGTTTCAGTCTTTCGCCCTTGGGACAATCGGCACGCCCATTTTCAATCTGGGAAATGTAGGAGTCGCTCACATCAAGGAGCTTTCCTGCTTGTTTCATTGATAGACCGTGTTTTTCTCTCAGGCTCTTTAAAACTCGTCCTTCTGGACTCACGATAATTTGGTTTGTTCGCTTACTCATAAGCAAACATATCGGATCATTCTTCCAAATTGTCCACAAAAAAGACTACACACTTACTTCGGCGCGTAGTCAGCGATGCCCAAGGGGCATCAAAAGGGCATCAATCGAAATTTTTGTAATAGGATTTTTGAGAATTCTAATGCGGGTTGGCGAAATTTTTGTAATGCAAATTATTAAAATCACTGGGTATTTTTGTAATGGACTAAAATCGGGCACCCAAATCTTATATAATCAGGGTGCCCTATAATGCGAGAAAAATGGTGGAGGTGGCGGGAATTGAACCCGCGTCCGCAAGAGCTCCGCAGAGAGGCCCTACATACTTAGTTTGTATTTTAGTTTGCTACGAAGACCTCTACAAACAAAATTCCTCGCAGCACTCCCCCAGTAACTCTTAACCTGTAGCGCTGGAGAAAACCCCTACAAGCGATCCGACATTATTGACGGAACTTAAATCAACATCGGCGATTCACCTAAGTTCCGTAGCAGAACTAAGCTGCTAGTGCGTAGTGTTCGTTTGAAACTACAAATTTGCACGTTTTGAATGGGTCCTCATGCGCCCATGTATGCTCCTCTTGCTTCACGACCCACGTCGAAGCCAGTACACCCCCACTTTTCAAAGAACTCTGTAACATGTCCCGCGGTTACGGAACTTATTTAGTGTAATCCACTTCATAAAATTTGCACAACGTGCATTTCAGTTTTCTTTTTTTAATCTAGGTTTTGATTTTTTCGAACGGTTCAAGATCAACCCGCTTTAGGACAAAATACCCACTTTTTACAGGATTTAAGCATTCGAATGTTTATACTAAATTTGTAAGATTGTGACAGAATTTAAGCTCACAAAAAAGGCTCAGATTAATCGGTGTCGTAATATTTATCATATTTTTTTGCTACTGATTTTTGCTGACGAAAACTAGACCTTTATCAAATTTTGTCATTTTGAGAGGGAGTTATCAACCAAATCCCCAGAGTTTTCCACAAAACACATGGTTTTCCAGTGCCTGTATGACACTGAAATCTGTAATGGTTTATGCTAAACTTAAAAAATATTTATGTCAGAAATTAAGCATTGTAGATTTTAGAGGCAATTGTATTTGTCTCTTTTTTGCTTGCTTTAGATGCATTACTGACCGGAAAGAGCTGAAGATTCAATTGATAAACACGCTCACCTTTATGAGACATGCGAGCAATTGAGTTCTCTTTGTGAAGAGCTTTTCTGAGTTGGCGTAGCTTGAACTTGATATCGTTAAATTCACTTTCCGTTAACGAAAGAGTTAATGATCCGAATTCGCGCTCATTGGGTTCATCTTGATAAAGTGATTCTAAACCTAAATACATCAACTGCATTTGTAATTTACGAATCAAAGCCGGTGGAATTTCTTCGGCGACTTCTTTAGGTTGTCCCTTAGTCATGATTCCTGTTTGAGGATCTTTAATCAGCTCACCACTTGATAATAATTGATTAAGCGCATGGTTGATTTCCGTTTCAGAGGCTTTACCTCTGAGGATGTTTTTCAACTGAGCCACGTCAAACGAGACCCCTTGTTGGTCAGCTAAAGCATAAATAATCCAGCCAATCCAATTGGGAACTTTGTCGAAAACTTTACGGTCAAATTCGCCATGTTTCAATTTTTGATCGACGCGGTATTCAGATAATTTTTTAAGGGCATAGTTTCGATCAGCCGGATCTTCGGATTGATTGAACAAAATAAGCAGCTTAAATTCATCGGTTTGCGACTTATTCAAGGAACAGGCTTTGGCGAATTTTCCGATCATGTCTTCGGATAAATTACGCTTACCTTCGATGATCATTTTCAAATAATTCGGAGACTTAATATCCGCGGCGGCAGAGAAAATAGCGTAATTATAGGGTCGCAACAAATGCTTGGTTGAATCCTTTTTGTAGCGATAAAAATCGGCTAAAAAAAGACGATAATCCATATAATCTGAAACCAATGGAGTATTTGAAGAACTATTTGAATTTGTTGTGTTTTGATATAACACTTCTGTCGAATTTTGCATTTTTACCACCAAAAAAAACCTCATGAAATTCATCTCATGAGGTTTGCGTTTTGACAACCAAAATATCCGCTGGTTGCCAAGCTTGATCAATATTAGTAACGAGAAAGCTCGATTTGTATTTCTTGGATATATGTTGAACCTGAAATGCCTAAAGAAACACTCGTTCCAACTTTATCTAAACGAACGCGTTCTTGTGGAACTAAGTCGATTTCATGTCCAGGATTTCTTTCGCTGGCCATGATGTAACCGTTGACGATTAAATTGGCGATTGTTGTCGCTGGGCTATTCGGAATGGTCGAAGCTGAAACCGAAACTACACGGTAACCTGAGTAATTTTGATTTAAGTTAAACAAGCGGCGTAAATCAATAGATTGATTATACACAGCACGGTTTAACGTGACACGTTTTACAACAGTGTTGCTGCTGTAATCTGGGTATGGATCAGATGGGTACGGGTAAGAAGGATAGTCAGGGTAAGTCGGAGCTGGATCGTATCCGCTGCCTGTATAACCACAATCACCATTGTTAACGTTGTCTCTTAAATCATTTTCTAAAAGATTGTTCTCGTCGTAACCGTTGGATCCATCTTGGTAGCTTCCAGCGAATAAACCGTTGATATAAATTTGATTCATTCCAGAAACATGAGTTCTGACAACACATTCACCTAAATCATTGTTAATCGCTCTTTGTGTGTAAGGACCAAAATTGTTTGATGGATAAGTTGGGTATGTCGGATACGTTGGGTACGTAGGATAAGTTGGATATGTTGGTTCAGACGGATACGGATAGCCTGGGTTGTGTCCCGGGTGTCCTGGATTATGACCTGGGTGACCGCCGCCATGACAATTAGGATCTGTTGGTACAGAACATGGATCATAATGCGGGGGCGGATTACCACCACCACCGTGACCTGGGCCTGGTGTTAATTGGGCCATCGCTAACGATGAAACAATTGAAGTGACTGATATAACTGACAAAATAGTCTTATTGAGACGCGATAATAACATAAAAATCCCCCGATTTATTGTTTTTTAAATAAGTACCCACGTACAAAGCAATATCTAGGCCTATGATTTTAGAGTCATAATGACCAAGTAAAAAAAATAGAAAAAGCGTATGAGATACGCTTTTTCTATGACTGATTGATGACGGTTATTTTAACCTTATTAAAAATTGGGAACGGTCGACTCAAATGTTTTCACCGCAGCTGGCGACAAAGTCGTTTTCGGAACTCGCGAAAGCACCATCCAAATAGATCCTGAGTCGATGGATAATTTCAATTTCACATCACCTT
>ERZ724527.1552-NODE-1552-length-10779-cov-5.397613_pt1 | contig 10779 bp, 6 predicted proteins | sample MGYA00376060_ERZ724527 | MGnify/ENA primary metagenome ERZ724527 (study PRJEB28724, sample SAMN07190886) | activated sludge metagenome | isolation source: activated sludge of sewage treatment plant in Hong Hong | place: USA: Christiansburg, Virginia | collected...
TCGCAATGCCGGAGAAGAAATCATCACCCGGACCGGTGAGCCGGTTCACCCAAACAGGTGTGCCACTGGGGGACGTGCGCATCAGGAACCCGTCGTATCCCTGAGCGGGCGGGCCACCGGCAAGGGCGCCGCCTTGGTACCATCCCGCCAGAAAGACCTCCCCGTTGTTCGCCACGATCAGGTCCTCCACATTCGCGAAACCAGTGGCCGGCACAAGGAAACCGGAGAGCGGTTGGCCCGTGCTGGAGAGTTCGTACACAAGTCCGCCTTGCCCCGGCCCCAGCGGCAAGTTGACCGGTCCGCTCACAAAGCCAGCACCGTACATGTTACCGCCCGTCCAAATGTGGTTCTGTGCATCGAACGTAAGGCTGAACAACGAACCGAACCCGTTCAAGCCGCCCACGCTATGCACCCACTCGGTGTTGCCCAGGGTGTCCAGCTTCTGCGCGAAAACGTTCGTGTAACCGTTGCTATAGGTGGTCAGGAACCGGCAGGTGTCCGCCTGCATGGTGGAGAAGGCCGGGTCGACGGCATCAACGTTGGTGTTCGTGTACGAGCCGACCACGATCAGGTCACCCGCACGATCCAACTTCACAGCATACCCGATCGAATTGGGATATGTTGCCACGAGCATAGGCACGGTCACCGTGCGTACCCACACCAGATCCCCATCCGGATCGTAGCGGGCCACGAAATGGAACGGGAGCGGCGTTCCATCAGGCTCGGGAATGGAGAGCAACTGTGTATCGAAGATGGCGAGGCCAGAGAACAGCCCGGTGACGTAAACATTCCCTTCCTTGTCACAATCGATCCCGAAGCCTGCATCATCGTTGGTCCCGCCAGCGTTCCTGGCCCAAAGCAGGGTACCATCAGGAGCGTACTTCAGGAGGATGATGTCCGCACCGCCGATGCTGGTGACGGAGATGCCTTGGTCGGTGAACGTGCCCCTGAAATAGCCCGTGGCGTAAACGTTGCCCGTTCCATCCACGGCGATGCGCCACAACTTCTCATTGTCCGCACCACCACCAACGCGGTTCACCCACTGGTGAGAAAGGGGTTGACCCAACAAGCGAGGAATGAACAAAGCGAAAAGGAACGTGAACACGAAGATGCGCATCGCGAGGGCTTTCGATAGGAACGCCTGCACCAGAGCGGCGGTTCAACCGCACATCACTGCACGCTAACCACTCCTCACGCGGCCGGTTTGCGCTACAGGTCCCCGGCCTCCGCGATCAGCTCCGCCACGTCCTTCACGACCACCTCGCCTTCCTTGTTGAAGTGCTTCACACCGTCCGTCAACATGGTGTTGCAGAACGGACAACCCGCGGCGATCACATTCGGGCTTTCGGCCAGGGCATCCTCGGTGCGTTCGATGTTCACCTCCTTGGTTCCGGGCTCGGCCTCCTTGAACATCTGCGCGCCACCGGCACCGCAGCACAGGCCGTTCTTCTTGCTGCGCTTCATCTCCACCAGCGCGGCGTCCAGCTTCAGCAGCACTTCGCGTGGGGCTTCGTACTCGCCGTTGCCTCGGCCCAGGTAACACGGGTCGTGGAAGGTGATGCGCTTGCCGGCGAAGCTGCCGCCTTCCACCTTGATGCGGCCCTCCTTCAGCAGGCTGTTGATGAACTGCGTGTGGTGCATCACCTCGTAGCTGCCGCCCAGCGCCGGGTACTCGTTCTTCAGCGTGTTGAAGCAGTGCGGGCAGGCCGTGACGATGCGCTTCACTTCATAGCCGTTGAGCACAGCGATGTTCGTCTGCGCCTGCATCTGGAACAGGAACTCGTTGCCGGCGCGGCGTGCGGGATCGCCGGTGCAGCTCTCCTCGGTGCCCAGCACGGCGAACTTCACCTTCGCGGCATTCAGGATACGAACGAAGGCCTTGGTGATCTTACGGGCGCGGTCGTCGAATGATCCGGCGCAGCCCACCCAGAACAGGACCTCAGGCGTTTCGCCAGAGGCCATGTAGTCGGCCATGGTGCGGACTTGGAGGGCGTTGTCTGTCATTCCTTGTGGTCATGTGTCGACCCAGTGGGTCGACGGTACGGGTGCGATCGATCAATGTTCATCAAAAACCTGCACGGTGGCGCTGCGCTCCACCAGATCGGTGAAGTGCCCTTCGTAGCGGGTGGCACGCACCTCGCGGTCATCGATCCAGTGGTAGTTGCCGCCGCGGGGCTTGCCCATCAGCATGCCTTGGTACTTGAAGCCGTGCTTCTTCAGCCATTCCTCAGTAACAACGCGGTGCTCTTCGGTGCGGCTGGTGAAGAAGGTGATGATGTGGCCTTCACCGTACCACTTGTTCAGCTTCTCCAAGGCTTCGGGGAACACCTCCGCATCGGCCATACGCCAAGGCTCCTCGTTGGGGATATCCTCGCAGATGGTGCCGTCGATGTCGATCAGGAAGTTCTTGATGTGGGCAGGCAGCTTGGGGCTGACCTTCTTGCCACCTTCCGTTGTCTCTATGAGCTTGGGCTGCTTCATCGTTGGCGGATCAGGTCGACCCACGGGGTCGACAGTACAGGTGCGTTCGGGTCAGGAATCAGCCCATTTCAGGCGGTCCGCCTGGGCCATCTGCCAGGGGGCGCCGTTGTTCTCCACATTGGTGAGCATGGTGGCAAGGGCGGGCGGCACCTTGCTCTCCTCCATCACCAGGTAGCGCCGCAGGTCCATGATGATGCCGACGGGATCGATGTTCACCGGGCAGGCCTGCGTGCAGGCGTTGCAGGTGGTGCAGGCCCACAATTCCTCCTCGGTGATGTAGCTGCCGAGCAGCGACTTGCCATCGTCCTCCCACTTGCCCTTCAGGTCGATCACCTTGCCCACTTCCGTCACGCGGTCGCGGGTGTCCATCATGATCTTGCGGGGGCTCAGCAATTTGCCGGTCTGGTTGGCCGGGCATTCGCTGGTACAACGGCCGCACTCGGTGCACGTGTACGCATCCAGCAGTTGCTTCCAGCTCAGGTCCATCACATCCTTCGCGCCGAAACGCTCGGGCACTTCCACACCGGCAACCGTGCGCGGTGGGTTGGGCGCAGGCGGCGGCACCGACGGATCCATCATGCTCTTCACCTCGCCCATCACCCGCTCCATGTTGTGCACCTCGGTCTTCGGCCTCAAGCTGCTGAAATAGGTGTTCGGGAAGGCCAGGATGATGTGGAAGTGCTTGCTGTACGGTAGGTAGTTCAAGAAGGCCAGGATTCCGATGATGTGGAACCACCAGCACGCCCGTTCCAAGCCGATGAGCGCGCCATCCGAAAGCCCGGCGAGCAGAGGCATGAGCATGCCGGAGACGGGGAAAGCGCCAGCGGTGATGTAGTGTTCAGCGCCACGTTGCTGAAGCAAGGCATCAGCCGCGTTCATGGTGAACAGCGCTGACATCAGCAGAATCTCGGTGATCAGGATGAGGTTGGCGTCCGTGCGGGGCCAGCTGGTCATTTCGCGCTGCCAGAAGCGTTTCAGCTTGAGGATGTTGCGGCGGGCGAGGAAGGCGACACAGCTCACCAACACGCCCAAGGCCAGCCACTCGAAGCTACCGATCAGGAAGTTGTAGAAGCCGCCCAGGAAGGCGAGCACCCGGTGCGTGCCGAAGATGCCATCGATGATGATCTCCAGCACTTCGATGTTGATGAGGACGAACCCGATATAGATCAGCAGGTGTAGGAAGGCCGCGACGGGACGCGTGCCCATCTTGCCCTGCCCCAGCGCCACGCGCGCCATGGTGGCCCAGCGCTCCGCGGAACGGTCGCTGCGGTCCTCATCACGCCCCAGGTTGATGTTGCGTTTCACCCGGCCGGCATTGCGTGCGAACCACCAGATCGCTGCGCCGAGCAGCGCGATGAACACGAAGTTGCCGATGCCCATTTACTTGGTCGGTGCGGCCTGCATGGCCCGTTGGATCCGCTCTACGTCGCTGTCGCTCAACTTGGGAAGCTTGTCCTTCTTCCCGAAAACACTGAAGTAGCGGTTCGGGTTCAGTCGCAGGTCCTCCAAGAGCAGATCGAGCTGTCGGCTGGAGGCTTCCAGGTTGTTGTAGAGGCTGTCGTTGGTGATGAGCTGGCCCAAGGTGCCTTGCCCGCCGTTGATCTTGGTCAAGGTGCCTTTCAACTCGTTGCTGGTGGCGCTCAGGTCCTTCAGCACGTTCTGTAGTTCACCGCTGGCCAGCGAGGCCGTGAGTGAATCGACGTTAGCGAAGATGCTGTTGAGGCGGCCCTGGTTGGCTGCCAGCGTAGCGGAGAGCTTGGTGATGTTCTCCATGGCCAGCTTGATGTTCTCGGCTTCCGCGGCGAAGAGGGCGTCCATGCGCTGGGCGGTCTGCTTCACGCTGGTCATGGTACCGTGCAGGTCGGCAAAGCTGCCGTCGAGGTGGCCGCGGGCGTCCTTGTTGAGGATGCCTTGCACGGAGGTGAGCACCGAATCCACGCTGGCGATCATGGCCTCGGCCTTGCGCTTGAGGGGATCGATCTGCTGGTTGACGGTCTCGGTGAGGCTGAGCTGAGCATCGCCGAGCAGGGTGTCGCCGCGCTGGGCCATCACGCTGCTGTCGCCGAGCACGATCTGCGCGGCGCGCGTGAAGAGGTCGGCGCTGTAGATCTCCAGCCGCGAATCGCGCGGCAGCTTCAGGTCATCGGCATCCACCTGAAAGGCCACGGCGATGCGGCCGCTGCCATCGGGCATAAGCTGGGTTCCCACCACCTGGCCCACCTTGAACCCGTGGAAGAACAGTGGGCTGCTGCCGGTAATGCCGCTCACGTCGTTGTACACGGCGTAGTAGATGTTCCGTTTCTGGAACAGGTCGAGGCCTTTGAGGTAGTTGACCCCGAACACCAACAGGGCAATGCCACCGAGCACAACGCCGGCAATGGTATACTCTCGCTTGATCTTCACGGACTTCTGGCTCAGGGAGACTGCGCTAAAGTAACGGCCTTCTGAAGATCGATCCGTTCGCCGTTCTGGTAGGCGACGATGAAAGCGCCGTCGTAGCCCTTGTCGCGGCACTTCGCCTGCACGGCCCGGGCCTTCTCCAAGCTGGGCTCATTGCCCACCTGGTACTTGAACAGGCCGGCGCCCTGCACTTCCCGCACACCTTCCAAGCCGTTGAAGTTCTTGGGCTTGTTGGCGTCGATGCGTTTGCTACTGGTGACGATCTGCACCCGGAAGCGGACGCCTTGCTCCGTGACCACGGGGTTGACAATGGGTGCGGGGGGCGCGGGCTTCACGGTATCCGGGACGGCCACGGCCACCTTCGTGCTGTCGGGCTTGGCCTCGTTGGGCGTTACCCGCACGTCGGTGCCTTCCAATGTGGCCTTGTACTCCTTGAAGGCCCGGTAGATGGCGCTAGCCAAATAGTCCTGCCCTTTCTCGGTCTGCAGGAAGTCCTCTTCGTCCACGTTGGTGAGGAAGCCAAGTTCCACAAGCACGCTGGGCATGGAGGTGTAGCTGATCACCAGGAAGCCGGCCTGCTTCACGCCCCGGTCAATGCGCCCCACGCGCTCCTTGAACTGCTTCTGGATCAACGAGCTCAGCAGCAGGCTGTGGTCGAGGTAAGTGTTCTGGCGGATGGTGAGGGCGATCATGCTCTCAGGGTCCTTCGGGTCGTAGCCATCGTACTTCAGCTCGTGCCCTTCCTCCAGCAGGATGGCCTCGTTCTCCCGCTGGGCCACGCGCATGTTCGCCTCGGTCTTGTGCAAGCCCATCACATAGGTCTCGCAGCCGTGCGGGTCCGCGCTGTTGTTGGCGTTCAGGTGGATACTGAGGAAGACATCGGCCTTGGCCCGGTTGGCGATGGCGCAGCGCTCCTTCAGCTCAATGAAGCGGTCATCGTCCCGGGTGTACACCACCTTCACCTCGGGGAAACCCTCGTTGATGTACTTGCCGAGCAGGCGGGTGACGTTGAGGGCGATGTGCTTCTCGGTGGTCTTGTAGCGGCCTGTGCCGAGGTTGCCGGGGTCCTTGCCCCCGTGACCTGCATCCAGGCAGACCACATCGATGGTGTTGGGGTCCGCGCCGGGGGGCAGGCCGGTGCTTGGCATGGAAAATGCGCGGGCGGCGAGCAGCACCGCCAGCAAGGCGGCGGGTATCCCATTGCGTACGTTCATGTTCTCGCCAGTGTCCGCAGGGGGATGCGCTACTTTCGCGGCGCTGATGGGGGCGCTCTGTTGCATCCGGCCTGTGGGGCGCGAAACTAGCCGGTGGCATTCCCCCCGGGGAGCCGCGCCGATCGCAGTTTTCATCACGCTCATGTTGGTTGGTGCTGGTGGTGGCGCGGTCCAGGCGCAGGGGCTGAGCGAGAAAGTGCTGGCCAGCGCACGCGACAGTTCCATCTACGATGCCGCTACGCAAACGGCGTACCTCTATGGGGCGGCCTCGGTGACCTACGGCGACATCACCCTCACGGCGGATCGCATCCGCTACGACTTCAAGAACGAAGAAGCACAGGCCTTTGGTGCCCCGGACAGCAGCGGCACGGTGGTCGGCAAGCCGGAGTTCAAGCAGGGAGGCCACACCATCGGGGCCGACAGCATCCGCTACAACTTCCGGTCGCACAAGGCCATGATCAGCGAGGTGCGCACCACCGAAGACCAACTGTACGCCCTGGCCCACCTGAGCAAGCGGCACGCGAATGAGGAAGTGCACAGCAAGGGCGGCATGCTCACCACCTGCGACAGGCCCCACCCCCACTACCACTTCGCGGTGAGCAAGATGATCGTGATCCCCAACGACAAGATCGTGACGGGTCCGGCCATCATGAAGTTCGGTAAGGTGCCCACGCCCCTGGCCGTGCCCTTCGGCTTCTACCCGAACAAGCAGAACGGCGCCGCCGGCGTGCTCATTCCCATCTGGGGCGCCAGCGATGCCCTGGGTTTCTACCTGTTGAACGGCGGCTTCTACACCCCCATCAACGAGCACGCCGACCTGAGCCTCACGGGCGACATCTACAGCAAAGGCAGCTGGGGCCTGCGGGTGCGAAGCAACTACCGTACGCGCTACCGCTACAGCGGCAACTTGGACATCAGCCGCAACACCCTGCTCAACGGCATCCCCGAAACGCCGGGGTACAGCCGCACCAACAACTTCTTCGTCCGCTGGACCCACACGGTGGACCCGCGCGCCAGCCTCACCGACCGGTTCAGTGCCAGCGTGAACATCGGTACCAGCACCAACTTCACCAACACGCTGAACAGCAGCAACCTGGACTACCTCAGCAACACCTTCCAGAGCAACGTGCAGTGGGCCCATGTGTTCCCCTCCAGCCCCTTCAACCTCTCGGTGGCGCTGCGGCACAGCCAGAACACGCAGACGGGCGTCTTCGACATCACCCTCCCGGCGCTCACCCTGAACATGCAGCGCATCTATCCCGGTCAACTGCTGAAGAAGGAAGGTGCCACCGGCGGCTGGACCGAGCAGATCGGCGTGAGCTACGGCTTCAACTTCGACAACCGCCTCACCACCACGGAAGACCAGCTCTACCTGGGCAACAGCGCCTACCTGGCCAGTAAGATGCGCAACGGCATCCGCCACACCAGCGCCGTTACCACATCCCTCAAGGCCGGGCCCTTCAGCATCAACCCCGAGCTCGCTTTCCAGGACCGTATGTACTTCAAGTACACAGAGAAGCTCTATGACGCTGTGCTGGACACCGTGATCACTGACACGCTGCCCGGCTTCCGCAACCTGTTCGACTGGCGGCTGGGCGCCACGGTCACCACGAAGCTCTACGGCATGTACCAGTTCCGGGGGCAGGGCCTGCGCGCCATCCGCCACGTGCTCACCCCCACCGCAACGCTCAGCTACCAGCCCGGCACCGATACCCGCATCACCGGACCCTATGGCACCGGGGGCACCACCACGACCTACAGCCCTTACGAGACCGGCATCTACGGTGTGCCCACGCCCACCTCCAGCGGCGTGCTGAACCTGGGTCTGATCCAAAGCCTGGAGGCCAAGGTGCGGGACGGCAAGGCTCTCGAGGAAGGGCGCGACGCGACCAAGAAGATCCGCCTGATCGACTTCCTCGGCGTCAACAGCAGCTACGACCTGATGAAGGACAGCCTGAACTGGTCGCCCATCAACGCGAGCGCGCGCACCAGTTTGTACGACAAGATCAACATCAACCTCACCGGCATCTGGGACACGTATGGCACCGACACGCTCGGGCGTCGCATTGAAGCCTCGGCACAAGAGACCAGCGGCCGCTGGGCCCGCCTTACCGCCGCGAACCTGGCCACCGGCTTCGAGTTCCGCAGCCCCAAATACGGCACCGGCAACACCACAAACACCAACGACCAGCAGGTGGTGGAAGAGACAGACCCCAACCGCGGCGCACCCGTCAGCTTCAGCCTGCCGTGGCGCGTGGCCGTGAACTACAGCTACAACGTGAACCGCTCCTGGTTCCGCGAGGAGTTCCTCGAAAGCCAGCAGCAGAGCATCCTCTTCAACGGCGACTTCACCCTCTTCAAGTACTGGAAGCTCGGCTTCAACAGCGGCTACGACATTGAGAACGGCGCCTGGACACCCACCACGCTCAACCTCTATTGGGACCTGCACTGCTGGGAGTTCAACGCCAGCTGGATCCCCAATGGCTTCCGCCAGAGCATCAGCCTGCGCGTGAACGTGAAGGCCAGCATCCTCCGCGACCTGAAGGTGGATCAGCGTGTGCCGGTGGGCGGGAACGGGCAGATCTTGAGGTAGGGCTTGTTCAGACCGGTATACCGATCCCCCATCCGTGTGCCCCGTTGGTGGCAGCGGGGGCTGTGGAAGCCGTCCGTTCCGCTACTTTCGCCGTCCCCGAGGGGAACCCTAGATCCGATGATGCGAACCTGGATGAAGCGCGTGGCGCTGTGGATGGTGGTGTGCCTGCCTGTGCTGGCCGTGGCCCAACAAGGCACGGTGCGTGGCTTTCTGTACGAGCAGGAGACCGGTGAGCCTGCCATTTTCACCCCAGTGAGCCTGAAGGGGGCGAACGACCTGCGCCTGGGTGCGGAGACGGATGTGAACGGCTACTTCAGCATCAGCAAGGTGCCCCCCGGGCACTACACACTACAGGTCATCAGCTTGGGCTTCGACACGCTGAGCAAGCAGATGGACGTGAAGAAGGACCAGCTGATAACCGAGAAGATCTTTTTGAAGAAGAGCTCCATCCTGATGCGGGACCTGGAGGTGACGGCGGAAAAGCGGGAAGCGCAGAACACGGTGCGGCTGGGCGTGACCAAGTTGAGCCCCAAGCAGATCGAGCGCATCCCGGCCATCGGCGGTCAAGCCGACCTGGCGCAGTACATGCAGGTGATCCCGGGCGTGGTCTTCACCGGTGACCAAGGGGGCCAGCTCTACATCCGGGGGGGCTCGCCGATCATGAACAAGGTGATGATGGACGGCATGGTGCTGTACAATCCCTTCCACAGCATCGGCCTGTTCAGCGTGTTCGACAACGACATTCTACGCAACGCCGACGTGTACACGGGCGGCTTCAATGCGGAATACGGCGGCCGCATCAGCAGCGTGATGGACATCACCACCCGCGACGGCAACAAGCAACGGCTGAGCGGCAAGGTGAGCGCGAGCACCTTCGCGGCCAAGGCCCTGCTGGAGGGTCCGCTGAAGAAGCAGAAGGAAGAGGGCGGCGGCAGCAGCTCCTTCCTGTTCAACTACCGCCAGAGCTACTTGGACCAGACGAGCAAGAGCGTGTACGACTACGTGAACGAAGGCGCAGGCCTGCCCTTCAGCTTCCGCGACATCTACGGCAAGGTGAGCCTGAACGGGGCGAACGGCAGCAAGGCCAGCTTCTTCGGCTTCCACTTCACCGACAGCGTGACCTACCAAGGGGTGAGCGACCTGGGCTGGCGCAACTGGGGCGCGGGGACCAACTTCGTGCTGGTGCCTACGGGCAGCGCGGTACTCATTGACGGCGTGTTCGCCCTGAGCAACTACAAGATCCAGCTGAAGGAAGGCGACCTGGACCCACGCCTCAGCGAGATCGCCGGCTTCAACGGGGGCCTCAACTTCAAGTACTTCATCGGTGAGGACGAGGCCAAGTACGGCATCGAGATCCTCGGCTTCCGCACCAACTACCAGTTCTTCAACTCCATCGGCCTCAGCATCCAGCAGCAGCAGAACACCAGCGAGCTGGCGGGCTACTTTAACTACAAGAAGAAGCTGAAGGACTGGGTGCTGGACCCGGGCATCCGCATGCACTACTACGCTTCGCTCAGCACCTTGAGCATCGAGCCCCGCTTCGGCATGAAGTGGAACATCACGGACAACTTCCGCTTCAAGGCCAGCGCCGGTCGCTACAGCCAGAACCTGGTGGCCGCCAACAGCGACCGCGACGTGGTGAACCTGTTCTACGGATTCCTCAGCGCCCCTGACGACCTGCCCTCCACGATGACGATGCAGGACGGCACCGTGAAGGACGTGAAAGACCCCTTGCAGCGCGCAGACCACTTCCTCGCCGGCTTCGAGGTGGACCTGAGCAAGACCATCAGCGTCAACATCGAAGGCTACTACAAGAACTTCCGCCAGGTCACCAACATCAACCGCAACAAGCTCTACAACGACACACCCGAGTTCGCCGACAAGCCGGACGCGTTGAAGAAGGACTTCGTGGTGGAGACCGGCAAGGCCTACGGCGCCGACATGCTGCTGAAGTACGAGAAGGACGGGCTGTACGTGTGGGCGGTCTACGGCCTGAACTATGTGACGCGTTGGGATGGCACACAGGAGTACCGCCCCATCTGGGACCGTCGCCACAACGTGAACCTGGTGGTGAGCTACACCTTCGGCAAG
>ERZ724527.1556-NODE-1556-length-10756-cov-3.943930_pt1 | contig 10756 bp, 10 predicted proteins | sample MGYA00376060_ERZ724527 | MGnify/ENA primary metagenome ERZ724527 (study PRJEB28724, sample SAMN07190886) | activated sludge metagenome | isolation source: activated sludge of sewage treatment plant in Hong Hong | place: USA: Christiansburg, Virginia | collected...
AGCCGCGGCAGCGTCACCCTGGCCAGCACAGACCCTTTGCAACCCCCGCGGATGGACCCGAACTTTCTGGCCGAGCGTGATGACGTGGACCGCCTGGTGCGGGGCTTCAAGCAAATGCGTGCGCTGCTGAATCAACCGGCGCTGGCAGGCTACCGTGGGCAAGAGCTGCCGGCTTCGGCCACGGCACAAACCGACGAAGAGATTGAAGCTTTTGTGCGCAACCACGCTGACACCATCTACCACCCGGTCGGCTCTTGCCGCATGGGCGACGGACCGTTAGACGTGGTGGATGCCCAACTGCGCGTGCACGGCATCCAGGGCTTGCGGGTGGTGGATGCGTCCATCATGCCGCGCGTGGTGGGGGGCAACACCAATGCGCCCACCATCATGATTGCCGAGAAGGCGGTGGACATGATCCGGGGTGTGGCCTGAAACTTTCTTTGTGACGCTGTTCACAGGCGCCCCAAAGTTAAGGTTTGTTTAGGGATTGCTTAAGCAATTCTTAGTGGCGCGCAGGCGTCGACTCTTCGAAACTTCCTGTCATGGTTTGTGGTGCACCGTGCACCCGCCTCAAACAGGAAATTCCCCATGAAGATCGACCCCCAGGAAATGCAGCAGCTCGCCGAGGCTGCAGCGCCCCGCTTTGACATGTACACCGTCATCCACAAAGCCATTCGCGCGCAAATGGCTGATGCCCTTTTGGGGCTGGGCCGCATGGATGCTAACGACCAAGCTGACCTCACCCGTGCCACGCAGCGCGTACTCGACCTGCTGGACATGTGCACTGCACACCTGCAGCACGAAAACGAATTTGTTCACCCCGCCCTCGAGGCGCGCGCGCCAGGGTCCAGTGCCACCATTGCAAACGAGCACGTCAACCATGAATGGCACATTGCCCACCTGACCGAGACCACCATGACGCTGCTTGGCGCCGTACCCGCCAACAGGGCCCAGGTCGCCGCGCTGCTGTACCGCGAACTGACCCTGTTCCTGGCCGACAACTTCCAGCACATGCACCAGGAAGAGACAGCACACAACCAGATCTTGTGGGCCAACTACACCGACGCCGAGTTGATTGGCATCCACCAGACCCTGGTGGCCGCCATTGCGCCCGACGCCATGGTGCGGACCCTGCGGTGGATGGTGCCAGCCATGGCGCCGACTGAGCGCACGGCCATGCTGGCCGATATGCAGGCCCACGCGCCGCGCCCCGCGTTCGAAGCTGTGCTGGACACGGTCCGCCCCTACCTGAGCGATACAGAATGGGACAAGCTGGCGCGCAGTCTGGGCTGGCCGGTTGTGCCAGGCCTGGTGACAGCCTAGCTTTCAGCCAATTCCACCGGGCGCTCCACCATCAGGCGAAAGCGCCCGCGCCCGGTTTTCTCGATACGCAAGTGCGGCCCGTGCTCCTGCAGCCGGCGCTGCAACAGGATCAGCCTGGCCTCCAGGTTGTCGGACAGATCCGGCAGGCCGATGGACGGGTCCAGTCGCAGTTCCCGGTTGCTGAACTCGGTGCAGCCCAGTTGCTGGTAGTCATTGAGCAGCTTCCAGGCGACGGCACCGGCCACGCCCTTGATCAGGTACACATCGTCGATGAACACGCTGTTGTTCACGCGGTAACGGCGTACGCGCAATGGCGCTCCGCCTGGGAGCCGGGGTGTGAGCGCTGTCGTGCTTGTCGCTTCACCAGGCTCTGCGGCGCTTTGCATCAGGTCCACCGCCGCGGCAAGGTGGCTGGCCATGGTGACCAGCATGTCTTCCTCCTCATAGCTGAAGTGCAGATCGAGCGGGCTTTCGGTGAACACCACGCCCAGCAGCCGTCCAGCCGATACCATGGGGACCGCCAACTGGCTGTGGGGTGAGCTGAGGCCGGGGTAGGGGATGTCGGTGTCTGGGGTGGTGTCGGGTGACTGGCGTTGCAGGCTGCTGCGGGTCGCCCGGCTGTACAGATAGGCATTGGTCATGTGGCCAATGCGGACGGCCGTGCGTGCGCTGGCGGCCACCCCGATCACGCCGTCGCCCAACTCGATCTCGGAGCCAATGCCCGAGGTCGGGTATCCGCAACTGGCCACCGTGTAGAGGCGTTGGGCGGCGGTGTCCAGCATCAGCACCATGGCGTGCTGCGCGTCCAGCGATTGGGCGAGGGTGTCAAGTGCGGCGCCCAGAAGTTCGTCCAGTGTGTTGCAACGGGCCAGGCGCTCGCTGTAGCGGCGCAGGGTGCTGAGGGCGCCGGCGCGGCGTGGTGCGGCTAACACGGGGGCGTCCGTCAGCGAGTCGTCGATGGCATCGACCCGGTACACGTCAGCGCCCCGCAGGACAAACACCCCGGCCATGCCCGTGTGCGATGCGATACCGGCCAGCTGGGCTTTCATCTGCTCGAAAACCGGGCCTTCGGCTTCGGTGCGCAAGTAGCGGATTTGCAGCCGAAAGAACTGGGCCGTGGCCGGGTGGATCAGCAACACCGTTGCCTGCGGGTTGGCCAGGATGTTGGTCCGCGTCTTGTTGAAAAACTGAAACGACAGGGCGACGTGCTGGCCGTCGACGTAGTACACCTGCGACACATAGCTCACATTGGGTGTGCCGTCTGCGGCGCAGGTCGCCATCACCCCGGGGATGGCGCCTTCCAGGCAGGGGCGCAGGCAGTCCAGCGTGGGGGCGCCAGTGCCGGTCATGCTGCCGCAACGCCCAAAGGCGCCCCCGCCTGTGCCCCTGGGGTCTGGTCAAAGGCCTGCTCAGGGCAGAAGCTGACGGCCACCACATCGCCGGGCTGGTGGGCGAGCATGGCCTGGGTGAAGGGCGGGCCAAAACCCACCTGCGCCACCTCGTGCTCCATCGAGTGAAGGTACCGCGCCAGCACCTCAGCGTCACTGTCCTGCCAGGTGCGCGCCGTGGCATGGGTGGACTTGAGCTGCACCGAGCGGTGGGTGGAGGGTTCCGAGAACACTACGGCAATCTGCCCGTTGGCGGCAATGTCGGCCAGCAGCTCGGCCGATTGCCGACGCGACAGATAGACAGTGACGCGTTGCCCGTCGTCGCTGATCTGGCTGCCCACCGCGCGCATCAGGTGCGGCTGATGGGCGGCATCGCGCGTCGCCACAATCACGGACACGCCGCGCGCCATCATGTCCAGAAGATCAGCGGGCAGTTGAGGGCAGGGGCCGGAAGGTTCGGAAGCCATGCGGACAGGTCATTCTAGGTTGAGCAGAGGCTGCCCAGACTGCGGAAACCCCGCAGCGGGTTGGCGCATATTGTCGCGCAGACGCTTCAAATTCGGCGTGCGCGCTGCGCGGCTAAAATTTTGACATCCTCTTGAAAGCAAATCACGTGTCTGACCGTCTGGCGGTGTTGCCGCAGTACCTTATCCCCAAGCGGGCCCTGACCGTGTTTGCCGGCTGGGTGGCCGGTGGGCGTTGGGGCGCCATCACCCACCGCATCATTCGCCGCTTTGTCGCCAAATACCAGGTCAACATGGCCGAGGCGGCCGACCCGCGCATTGAAAGTTATGGCAGCTTCAACGAGTTTTTCACCCGGCCGCTGCGCGATGGTGCTCGCCCCTTGGCCGATGCCGCCTGGGTCTGCCCGGTCGACGGTGCCATCAGCCAGTTGGGCCCTATCGCCAAAGACCAGATCTTCCAGGCCAAGGGCCACCACTACAGCACGTGTGCGCTGATAGGGGGTGACGCCACCCTGGCCGCGCAGTTTGATGACGGCGCTTTTGCCTGCATCTATCTGAGCCCCAAGGACTACCACCGCATCCATATGCCTTGCGATGGCAAGCTGGTGCGCATGATTTACGTGCCGGGTGATCTGTTCTCGGTCAACCCCGTGACGGCCCGTGGGGTGCCTGGCCTGTTTGCCCGCAATGAGCGGGTGGTGTGCGTGTTCGACACGCCCCATGGACCGTTTGTGAACGTGTTGGTGGGCGCCACCATCGTCGGCAGCATGGCCACGGTGTGGCACGGCGTGGTCAACCCGCCACGCAGTGGTGAGGTGCGCGAATGGTCTTATGCGGGCCAGGACATCACCCTGAAGAAGGGCGACGAGATGGGGCGGTTTTTGCTGGGCTCCACGGTGGTGATGCTGTGGCCCAAGGAAGTGCTGAAATTCAATGCCGAATGGGCCGCCGCCCGCCCGGTCCGCCTGGGTGAAACCATGGCCAACCTGAACTGAGAACACCATGACCACGCTGGGAACCCCCCTCTCTCCTCACGCCACCAAAGTCATGCTGCTAGGCAGCGGCGAACTGGGCAAAGAGGTGCTGATTGCCCTGCAGCGCCTGGGGGTAGAAACCATTGCGGTCGACCGCTACGACAATGCCCCCGGCCAGCAGGTGGCCCACCACGCGCGCACCATCACCATGAGCGATCCGGCGCAGCTCAAAGCCTTGATCGAGGCGGAGCGCCCGCACCTGGTGGTGCCGGAGATTGAAGCCATTGCCACGCCCATGCTGCAAGAGCTGGAGGCAGCCGGCACGGTGCGTGTCATCCCCACGGCTCGCGCTGCACGCCTGACCATGGACCGCGAAGGCATTCGCCGCTTGGCGGCCGAAACCCTGGGCCTGCCAACCAGCCCCTACAAATTCTGTGATTCGCTGGCCGAACTCCAGACCGCCATTGACTCGGGCATTGGCTACCCCTGCATCGTCAAGCCGGTGATGAGCAGCAGTGGTAAAGGCCAGAGCAAGATCGACGGCCCGGCCGATGTGCAAAAAGCCTGGGATTACGCCATGGCCGGCGGCCGCGTGAGCCACGGCCGCGTGATCGTTGAGGGCTTTATTGACTTTGACTACGAGATCACGCTGCTGACCGTGCGGGCCAGGGGTGCGACGGGACGGGTCGAAACGCAGTTCTGCGAGCCCATCGGCCACATCCAGGTCAGCGGCGACTATGTGGAAAGCTGGCAGCCCCACCCCATGCACCCGGCCGCGCTGGCCAAGGCGCAGGCCATTGCCAAGGCTGTAACCGATGACCTGGGCCAGGGGCTGGACGGCCAGTCCACCGGGCTGGGCCTGTTTGGCGTGGAGCTGTTCGTGAAGGGCGAAGACGTGTGGTTCAGCGAGGTCAGCCCGCGCCCGCACGACACCGGCATGGTGACCCTGATCACCCAGTGGCAAAACGAGTTCGAGCTGCATGCCCGTGCCATCCTGGGCTTGCCGGTCAGCACCGCGCTCAAAAGCCCCGGTGCCAGCGCCGTGATCTACGGCGGCGTGGAGGCGCAGGGCATTGTGTTCGACGGGGTGGAGGAAGCGCTGCAAGTGCCCCAGACCGAGCTGCGCCTGTTCGGCAAGCCCGAAAGCTTTGTGAAGCGCCGCATGGGTGTGGCGCTGGCGTTTGATGCCGATGTGGAGCAGGCGCGGGTGAATGCCAAGCTGGCAGCTTCGAAGGTCAAGCCCCGCAAAGCCTGAGCCCCGGCGTTCGCCGGACGTCTGACCGTTCGCTCTGAGCTCCAGCCGTTCCCTCTGAGCCCCAACCGTTCGCCCTGAGCTTGTCGAAGGGCCGGCGAGCGCTCAAACCCGGACCTGGGGCCGCGTGATGGCGAGCGCGCCCGGGCACAGCCACCCGGCACGCTGACTCATCTCTAAGCGCAGTTCAATTCCACTGCTCAGACTTGATCGCCCGCCTGGAATTGCCACGGGTTCAACAACGCCACGCCTGTCGCTTCGAAGTCCGCTACATTTCGGGTGACCAAGGTCAAGCCGTGTACCTGTGCCGTGGCGGCGATCAGGCTGTCGTGCAGGGGGCGGGGGTCGGGCATATGCAGTCGGGCGCAACGCTGGGCCACGGCGGTGTCCACCGCCAAGATGCGTCCCGCGAAGGCGGGCAGCACGTGCAGGTCCAGCCAGGTGCGCAGCAGAGCGCCTTGGGTGGGGTCGCGGTGTTCCATTCGCAGCACACCGAGTTCCAGCTCTTGAACAGAAATGGCCGAGAGGAACAACTCGGCGGCATCCACACTGTCGCCCCAGGCGGTCACCTGGGCGTCGGCCCTTCCAAGCCTCGCCTTGCGCAGCTCCGAGACCACGTTGGTGTCCAGCAGGTACATGGGCTGGTCAGGTCAGATCGGCTGAGCGGGCCAGGTCCGCCGGACGTTGGATGTCGAGGTCAATACCCTCCACTCCCGGCATGGCCAGCAGGTCGGCGATCTTGGCGCGCCCCTGGGTGATGGCCTTGTAGGCCTCGAACGTCAGCAGCACATGCGAGGGTCGGCCCCGGTCGGTGATGATGACCGGGCCATCCTGCGCGGCTTTCTTGGCCTTGCTGGCGTCTTGATTGAACTGGCGGCTGGAGAGCGTGGTTGTCATGAACTTGCCCCATAAGTGCTGTCTGTAGGTATGTTACTACATACTGGGCTTGGGTCCCAATTTTTAGGATCAAATTGGCACTGATCTCTAGTTATTGTTATGTAGATTGCTATTAAAAATATAGCGTTTTCGCGTATTCCACTGGCTGCGCTGAGGCCGCCAGGCCAGAAAACTACCGTGCCTTGGTTTTCGCATCGTGCACCAGTTGCCCGCAATCGCTGTCTTTGCCAGGGCCGGCATCGATCAGCGGTATCAGTGCCAGAAACGGATTGATGGTGCCCAGCACCAGCGCCCCGGCTGCACGCAGTGCCACCCGCCCCTGGTCCACGCCGACCGTGGGCTTGGCAAAACTGCCGCGCACATGGATGGGGCTGCGCAGCGCCAACGGGCTGGTGTTTTTGGTGCGCGGCTTCAGCACAAGATCCAATTGCTCGTGCGCCAGATCGATGCTGCCGCTGCCAAACAGGGTGGTGACTTCGGTGTCAAACACCAGCGCATTGGCCTGCATGTTGCCCTGCTTCACATCAAAGTCCGCCACCGCACAGCGCAGCTTGACCTGTTTGTCGCCGGTCAGGCTCAGCGTCACGATCTCCCAGATATGCAGCCCGGCCTTTTCCATCAGCAGACGGCTGATCTGGCCCCCCGACACGACCAGGCCCAGCTTGCCGTTGGCGGTGGCCAGCATGCGGCCCACCGAGTTGCCGCTGCCCGTCAGGTCAAACTCGCCGTTGAGCTCACCCAGGCTGGATTGGGTGAGCGCCACCGTCGGGAACAGCTGGGCCAGCAAGAGCTTGCGCGCACGCACCTGGGCCCGCGCCTGGATGGTGCGGCCACGCCCGTCCAGCGTGATCTGGGCCGTGAGCTGCCCGCCCGCAAAACCGAACTCAATGGGCGTGAGCGTCAGCACCGCGTCCTGCATCTTCAGGTGGACTTGCATGTCCTCCAGTGGCAAGGCCTTGGCCCGTGCGATGGTTTTGGCGCGAAGCTGCACGTCGGCATCGACCGAGCCCCAGCGCTCGGTATGGAAGGGCACGTCAGGCAACACACGGGCGGGCGCCTGGCCTTGCGCGATGGCTGCAGGGGCCTGGGTGGGATGGGCACCAATCACCGGCCCCAAATCGGCCAGCGCCAGCCGTTGCGAGCGCAGGTCGGCCGTGAGCATGGGGCGCTTGCCACCCAACACCACCTGCACAAACCCGGCCAGGTCGCTGCTGCCCACGCGTCCGCTGAACTGCTCAAACCGCCAGGTGTTGCCGGTGCGCCGCAAATGGCCTTCGGTGCTGTAGGCGCGCGTGGCGGGGAGGGCAATACCCAGCAGCGGGTAGAGCTGCTCCAGGCTGTCGCCCTTCAAGGTCATGTGCATGTCCACCGCGTCGAGTGCCAGCAGGTTGGTGACTGTGCCGTTCACATTCACCTGCGTGCGGCCCAGCGCGACCTCTGCCTTCAGCGGGTAAGGCTGCGCCGTGTCGCGCAGTGCCAGCACCGGGCCACCGCTGCCTTGCGCCTTCAGCGCCAGGCCCTTGAACTGGCCCGTGGCCGTGAATGTCAAATCGGTTACCTGGGCACTCGCTGTGACTTTGGTGGTGGACAACTCGCTGCGGATGCGAGTCTTCTGCGCCTCGTCGTCGTAGCCCAGCGTGCCTTGGTTCAGTGCAATGCGCCCGATCTGGATGCGCGCGTCTTCGTCCTGCTGCTGCAGGTCCAGCAGCCAGCTCTTTCGCCCGTCAGCAGACCGCTCCAGAAACACCACCGCATGGTCCAGTCGCACTTCGGGGAAAGCGAGTTTGCGCACAAGCAACTGCGACAGGTCAACCGACACTTCGACGCCCTGGGCGGCCAGCATCTGCCGCTCTTGTGCCCAGGCGGGGTTGGCAAATTGCACACCGGCGGCGTGCAGCCGCAGCACGGGCCAGCCAAATTTTGCGGTCAGATCACCTTCAATTTGCAGCACACGCCCGGTCTTTTCCAGGGTGTAGCGCGCCAGCGGCACGCGCAGCCAGTTCCAGCCCAAAAGAGCAATGAGCAGCACGGCGAGCAACAGCACGCTCACCAGCGTGCCCGCTGTCCAGGCGACGACTTTGAGCAGAGGGGATGGCTTCATGCGTTTACCTTGGGTGCGCTGCCACAAACTGGGCCAGCTTGGTCAGTTCGGCTTGCACCGCCTGGTTGGCTGCGGCCACGCCGCCCGCTGGCGTGTCACTGGGGGCGGTGGCTTCGCCATGGAACTCGCGCCAGGCCAGCACCCGGCGCGTCTTGTCGTCCAGCAAGTAGGCGCGCAGCGTGAACTGCACCCGGCTGGGGCGGGTCTCAAAGTTGTGCTGCAAGCGGATGATGTCTGTCTCCAGCCTCAGATCGCCCGAGGCGCCGGCTGGGGTCACCACCACGGCGCCAAAGGCACCTGTGGCCTCCATGCTGGACGCCAGCAACGGCCCCAGCATGCGCGCCGGTGTGTCGATCCACTCGTTGTGTGCAAAGTATTCCAGCTGGTGCGCGTGGCGCACGTAAATGATGCGCTGGCTGTCAAACCCGGCGGCTGCACGCGTGGGGGTGATGATCAAGGTGGGCAGGGTGCGCGTGGCGCTGTCCGGTGCGCGCAGGGGGACTGTGGTGGGCGCGGCGTTCAGCGCGTAGAAGGCTGGCGGTTCGGTCGTGCTGGGCTTGAGGACGCTGCAGGCGCTGAGTGCGGCCACGCACACCACCCCAATGAAGCGAGCGTGCCAGCCATCTGTGCGAGGGAGAGTGTTGAAGGGTTTCATCGCGCATTTTCCGTTTCGCCCGGACCCAAGGGAACCGGTGTGCGTCCAAAAATCAGGCCACGCGGATCGCGCCGGGTCTGGTCGGTCAACTGGCGAAGCGATCCGCTCAGCGTGCTCAACTCACCCAGCAGCCGCTCCAGCTCGGGCAATGTGTCGGCACTGAAGTTCCGCACATCGGCACCGACCACATCGATGGTCTTGCCCGCGCTCACGCTGGTCTTGGCCACCTCAGTGCCCATGTTGTCGACCGAGGCGGCAGCCTGGCTCACGCGATCGGCCAGGTCGCTGAGCTTGGCGCTGGCCTTGGCCGAGTTTTTCAGGGTGGTGGCGCCGTCGGTCAGGCCGCTGTCTATGCTGCCCCTGCGCGCAGCCACCGTGCGCATCACCACCGCCAGATCGGCCAGCGTGCTGCGAAACGCCTCCTGATTTACGGGGCTCAGAATCGCATTGATGCTGGCGGAGGTGCTGTCCAGTTTGGCCAGCACGCTGGTGAGTACGTTTTCCAGTCGTGCTGCCAACGAAGGTTTGGTCTGGATCTGCGGGTACCTTTCACCGGCCTTCGCCTCCAGGGTGGGCGAGGCCGGGCTGCCGCCGTTCAGTTCCACAAAGGCAATGCCGGTCAGCCCTTGTGTTTTAAGTACCGCAATCGTGTCTTCCTTGACCGGCGTGCCATGCTCAATCGCAAACAGAAGGTTCACGCGCGCCGGGTTGGCTTTGTCCAGTGCAATGCCTTGCACCTTGCCCACCGCCACGCCGTTGTACTTGACTGGCGCGTTCAGATTCAATCCGGCCACCGATTCGTCCAGAACAGCCCGGTAGACGTCGTACTTTTGCTGCCATGCGCCGCCCGAGGCGAGCCACAACAGGATCGCCACCAGTACCGCACCGAGCCCGAGGACAAAGCCCCCGATCAGCGCGTAGTTCACTTTGGTTTCGATGACGCCTCCTCGGCAGGCACGGTGGCTTGCTTCTCAACTTGTGTTTCGGCCTGCGTTTCGGCCTGCGCTTGCGCTGTTCGCGCGCGCGGCCCTTCAAAAAAAGCGCGCACTGCAGGCTTTTCGCTTTTCGCCAGTTGTGCCATCGCGCCCACCTCTTGCACCCGGCCGTCGGCCAGCACCGCCACGCGGTCGGCCACTTGCCACAGCGAGTCCAGGTCGTGCGTGATCATCACCACCGTCAGGTCCAGCGTATCCCGCAGCGAGCGCACCAACTCGTCAATGCCGGCGGCGCTTTGCGGGTCGAGCCCGGCGGTGGGCTCATCCAGGAACAGCAGTTCGGGGTCCAGCACCAGCGCACGTGCCAGCGCGGCGCGCTTCAACATGCCGCCGCTCAGCTCGGAGGGCAGTTGGTCGGCCACTGCGGCATCCAGCCCGACCGCTTCCAGCTTGGCGAAAGCAATCTTGTCAATTTCAGCGTCATCCATCTTGCGGTGCTCGCGCAGCGGCAACCCAATGTTCTCCAGCACGGTAAGTGAGCCAAACAGGCCGCCATGCTGAAACAGCACGCCAAAGCGCAGGCGCAGCGCCAGCGCGGCGGCATCGTCAATCCCGCTTAGCGCAGTGTCCAGCACGCGCACCTCGCCCGCATGGCCGCCAGGCTCGACATGCTCCTCGCTCGCGCTGATCAGGAGGCGGCGGTCCGCGGGCTCGGCACGCTGCGCAGCCTGCTGCTCGTCCACCACGCCAAGGAGGACTGGGTGATC
>ERZ724527.1558-NODE-1558-length-10749-cov-2.849916_pt1 | contig 10749 bp, 7 predicted proteins | sample MGYA00376060_ERZ724527 | MGnify/ENA primary metagenome ERZ724527 (study PRJEB28724, sample SAMN07190886) | activated sludge metagenome | isolation source: activated sludge of sewage treatment plant in Hong Hong | place: USA: Christiansburg, Virginia | collected...
CGATCCTTGGGGTTGTGGGGCCGGTCAACCGACCTATTCCTGGGTGGTCTTTGCGCCTAATTATGCCAGCTTCAAAGCACCGTCGGCAGCTCCGGGTTGCTCAGCTGGAGCAGCTCCAACAACTATCGATAACGTTCCTTATACTCGTCAGTAAAAAATTAATTGCAACAGCATCATGAACTTTACTTTATTATTTTAGCGTTCTGTGCCGAGCTCATCGGAACGCTGAGTGGTGTTAGTTCTTCAACTCTTTTTATTCCACTCGGTCAATTTTTTGAAACATTTCAGGTTACTTTAGCTTTGACCGCTTCATTGCATGTTATGGGAAATCTCGTTCGTGCCGTGATGTATTGGAAAGATATTAATTGGAAACTGACGCTAAAATTTGGTATCCCCTCAATCTTGTTCACTGGGCTCGGGGCTTTTTATTCAAATTCTTTTTCGTCCCAAAGCTACTCGATAGCACTAGGATTGTTTTTGATTTGTATTTCAAGTTACTTTTTATTTTTTAAAAAAAAGTTATCGTTTTCTCATCCGTGGCTTCCTTATCTCGGAGGAGGTATATCTGGTCTACTGACTGGACTACTGGGTTCTGGTGGCGCTGTAAGATCCTTAGCTCTGACGGCTTTCAATTTAAATCCACTGACTTTTACGGCCACTTCGACGCTCATCGATTTTGGAGGAGATATTTTTCGATTCATGATTTATATCCAAAAAGGTTATCTTAATCGTGAACATTATTTTTATATTCCATTTTTAATTCTGGTCGCGGTGATAGCGAATTGGGTTGCAAGATTATGGATCAATCGCCTACCCAAAGAACGATTTGAAAAAATCGTTCTTGTTTTCGTTTTTTTAATGGGTTTTGTATCTATCTGGACCAGCTTTACGCAGACTAAATAACTGTACCGAAAAAATGTCCTATTCCCGCTGTGATAATCATCGCCAGAGCCCCCCAAAAAGCTACGCGAAAGGCGCCTTTCCAGATTGAAGCTCCACCGACGACGGCGGCCAAAATTCCTAACAAAATTAAAAATAAAATCGATGCCGTAGACACAATCAAGACCAGAGATTTTTCAGGAGATACAATCACCATCAATAATGGCAATAATGCTCCGATCGAAAAAGCCGCTGCTGACGCTAACGCCGCTTGAATTGGTCTGGCACTGAGTTCTGCGGTAATCCCCAGTTCATCGCGCGCATGACTTCCCAGAGCATCGTGAGCCATCAGCTGCTTGGCTACTTCAACCGCCAAATCAGGTTTCAATCCGCGTCCAACGTAAATTTGCGCCAGCTCATCATGTTCGAATTCTGAATTCGTGGCGAGCTCTTCTTTCTCGCGCGCAAGGTCGGCATTTTCCGTGTCAGCCTGAGAACTGACCGAGACGTATTCGCCTGCCGCCATCGACATAGCGCCGGCGACTAACCCGGCAATTCCCGTCAGTAAAATATTTTCGTGAGATGTGTGAGCCGCAGCAACACCGATAATCAAACTGGCGGTGGAAACGATCCCATCATTAGCCCCTAAAACGGCGGCTCGTAGCCAACCAATATGTTCTGAGCGATGTGATTCCGGAGGCATTTGTACGGGCATGGGCATAAAGATTTTCTCCTTAAGAATCCCTATTCTAATCGATTAGAATTCCTCATGGCCATCTTTATTTTTACAATTTAAATTTAGTTTTCCGGTTTACCGGCGTCGATCCAACGTTTAACAAATTCGACTTCATCATCCGTTAATGAACCTAATTTTGTTTCAGGAGGAGGCATACCATCTTCTTTGTTCATAATTTCATCGACGACAGCACTGCTGATGGCCGGCGCGTTCCACTCTTTGAGTTTGGCCAGTTCATTGTAAGGATAAAAAGTTAAATCTTTGGCTTCGCCACTGGGCGAATGACACAAAAGACATTTCGGCTGCAGAATTTTAGAATTCAATGTCTGATAATTCAAGGGCATTAATAAAATAGGTGTTACATTGGGGGGATTCCCGATGACATCACGACAACTTTGAACTTCAGCCACGGTATGAGTCGTTGTTTCAGGCATACCTAAATCAACCCACTTTTGGTAAAGATCTTTTTGACAATTTTCAAGCAGTGGATAACCACTGCCTGCAGGCGGCATGGATGACGTCGCAATCTCACCGCTGACTAAGGCTGAATGCAATTTTAATTCTGAATAAGTTGATAAGTTGGGATTTTGAGTTCCTGAATGACATTTTAGACAACTTGAAAGGCTGTTCGTTTTAATACTTTCAAAATCGATCGCGGTATTCAGTGACAAAGATACATTCGGCGCCGTTAATTCTTTACTGGTTTGGTAATTACATCCAGTCATAAAAATAATCGTCCCCAATATGAATCCAAAATAATTTGTCATACTTTTCATACTCCACCTATTTTCTTTTAAGGATCAGGTTTACTTAACTGGTGTCGAGAGCTCTGCAACAGCTTGGCTTTGGATCAAAACCGCTTCGGCTTCGCTCAATCCAGCCAGTTCTCCGATTTCGTGAAGCATCAAAGCGACAGATTCACTTTTGACATGAGGATAACTCACTTTTTTTGAAAATCTCTCAGCGCTAATACAAATTGAATTTTTTTCTCCGCTCGAGAAACTGCCATCAACGAAGTCATTTTCCGGAGTCAAACAAGGTTCATTTTCTTTTACAATAAGTCGTGTGTGCTCTAATACCTCGGACACTTTAGTTTTAGTACCGTTGATCGACTTCCGAAAGAGTTTGGCGTAGATCATTTTATTTTGAGTGTTTAAAACACCTTTATCGAATTGTAATTTTTTGGTGTGAATATATTTTTTGAGTTCCGGCTGACTGCTCAGTATCATGTGTTCAATCATTTCACGATTTTGGATCTGGTCTAAGGAATCGGTATGGATGATATGGCCACCGCCACCGCTAACGCCACCATATAATCGTGCTGTGGCCGAAATTGAAAACAAAAGAACTGTTAATGAACAAACGGTATTCTTTATAAATCGTGTCATCTGACACCCGCCCTCTCTTATTTGATTATGATCCCTCTAAAAAATAAATTCAATTGCAACTTACAAAATATGTAAGGTATAAATTTAGTATTACTAAATTTAGAGGCGAGCCATGTACATTACGGTTTATGACTACAAAGACTATAAAAAGTTTCTCAACGATTGGATCGGACTTTTGCCCCATAAAGGACGAGGCCAAAAAGTTCACCTGGCCCAAGCTCTTCGCTGCCAAACTCCTTTTATCTCGCACGTCTTATCGGGAGATTACCATTTTAGTGTCGAACAAACCATAGACTGTGCTCGCTGGATGGCGCTTGATGACGATCAAACAGATTACCTAGTGCGCCTGGTTCTTAAAGCGCGCGCCGGAACCCGTGAAACTGAAAATTTTTTTGAACGTCAAATCCAACGCAAAAAATCTACCGAAACTGAATTGAAAAAAAGGTTAAAAATTAAAGAGGGCCTCAGCGAAGAAGATCAAAATCAATACTATAGCTCTTGGCATTACGCGGCTGTACATATGGCTTTGTTGAATCCTCAATTACAAAGCCTGGCGGCCTTGCAAAATTATTTTCAACTTCCCTTAACCCAATTAGGAAAAATAATAGACTTTCTGGCCAGAACCAAACTGGTTGAAACTAAACCCAATGGAAAAATAAAAAATACCGCGCGAAAGATTCATCTTGAGCGAAACTCTCCGCTGATTGCTTCTCATCACACAAATTGGAGACTTCACGCTATCGATAAAATCAAAGAAGCTGATCGAGAAAATTTACACTATTCAAGCGTGATGTCTTTATCAGCCGAAGATTACGATTGGGTGAAATCAAAAATTTCCATTTTACTGGAAGAGATCGTGGTTAAAATTACCGACTCACCGGACGAAAAATTAGCCGCTTTTTGTTTCGATTGGTTCGAACTTTAGCATACGGGTCTAGTTTTGTATTATTGGCGCGGAACGACATGTCCTTATTATGCTAAAGATTTGAATAGGCATAATTAAAAAATATAATTTGAACTTGTATCAGCGGAGTGCTGTGATTAAGGCACACCTCATATTAAGGAGATTTTATGTCCTTGAGCAAAGTTTTTACTTTTTTTATTTTTCTTACTTTTGTTGGATTTGCAAATCAAAGTTTAGCCGATAAAGGAAAATTTTTTGACCGAGCTATTTTTGTGGTCTTTGAAAATACCAACTACTCAAATGCCCTCAAACAACCCTTTCTTAAGAAACTAGCGAATCAAGGGGCACTGTTTACAAACTTCTTGGCTCCGACTCACCCGTCACAAGGAAATTATGTGGCCTTAACTGCGGGATCGATGAATGGTGTGACCGGAGATGGCCTTTATAACTTGAATGTCAATAATATCGCTGATTTACTCGAAGCCAAAGGTTTAACCTGGAAAGTATACGCGGAAGATTATCCCGGAAATTGCTTTACTGGAAATTCAAAAAAATATGTACGTAAACATAATCCCTTTATCAGTTTTACCAATATTCAAAAAAATCCTAGTCGCTGCTCGAATATCGTCAATGCCAATCAATTTGATATCGATGCCAAATCCGGAAAACTGGCCAACTACATTTTCTACGTTCCCAATTTAAATAACGACGGACACGATACCGGAGTCGCCTATGCTGACAAATGGTATAGCCAAAAATTTTCTAATTATGTGAATGATCCGCAATTTATGAAAAATACTATTCTTGTTTCAACCTTTGACGAAAGTGGCGCCAGTTCAAAAAATCAAATTTATACCAGTATTGTTGGCGCTCCGATTAAACCCGGTTTATTTAACGATAAGCTCACTCTGTATAGTTTGTTAAAACTGATGGAAGAAAATTGGAACTTAGGCGACCTCGGTAAACTGGATAAAACTGCCAATTCGATTCCCGCTATTTGGCTTTAATAAGAAGGATTTTCAAAGATAGCGAATCTGTCGCAAATATTTTGTCTCAATTAAATCTCAGTCAGTAAGATGATAGCAAGAGTCGATTATAGCTCAAGTACATTACCAAAGAACATTTTGAAAAAATTGTTTAATTTAAAAACCAGATACGTTTCTGATGTACGTTTCATTAAAGCCTGTTTGGAAGTACTCATTGTACCCCCAACAATATAATTCTCCGTTAGTTTTAATCGCGCACTGATTATAAGAACCTTTTGATAACGAAGAAACTTGATTTAAACCTAAAACGTAAGTCGGCGTCGATGACGACACGGTAGTTCCATTTCCCAGCTGTCCGTTAAAATTATCACCCCAACACTGAACAGTTTCATCGCCCATTAACGCACAAATTTTTCCGGCACTACTACTTGTACTGCCTCCAGCTATCGAAACAACTCCACTTAAACCACTTACTGTGACCGGAGTCGTACTTCCACTGTATGCCCCCCAACACTGAACTGTTCCACCACTAAGTAATGCACATGACATACCGGAAGCCGTAGCGATAGAACTTACGCCACTGAGACCACTGACTACCACCGGCACGTTACTATTAGTCGTCGATCCATTTCCTAATTGCCCTTGCGAATTTTCACCCCAACAGCGAACGGTGGCATCACCCAAAAGAGCACACACGTGTTGTGGAGACGATTCGATGGCTATCACATTTGTTAAACCACCACTGACAGTTACAGGAATACTACTAGCGATATTTGCTCCATTTCCGAGTTGTCCGTAAAAATTATAACCCCAACATTGAGCTGTTCCATTTGATAAAACGGCACAAGAATGAGAATCTGAAATAGAAATTTGCAGAGCATTTGCCGCTAAACCACTGACTGCCACCGGGACATTACTGCTGGTCGTATTTCCATTTCCCAACTGTCCTTGGGAATTTGCACCCCAACATTGAACAGTGGCATTACCCAAAAGAGCACAGGTATGAGTGCCTCCGGCAGAAATAGCATCAACATTACTCAGTGAACTGACTGCTACTGGAGTTACACTTTTATTATCCGTCCCATTTCCAAGGTAGCCACCATTTCCATCCCAACACTGAACAGTTTGATCCGCTAAAAGAATACAGCTATGACGAAATCCTGTTGTCATAGCTAAAATATTATTTACCCCACTGACTAAATAAGGAAAGGATTTATAAGCTGCGGTCTGATCACCCAGTTGCCCACTGCTATTATTTCCCCAACACTTGACTTTATCATCGTTCAGTAAGGCACAAGTTTGTCCATTACCGGCAGAAACGCTGGCAACGTTCGTTAGACCACTGATCAAAGTTGGTGTATTTATTCTTGTAAACACATCATTAAGTAATTGTCCGCTAAAATTATTACCCCAACACTTCACGGTCGAGTCACTCAGAACAGCGCAGACATGAGTGTGACCTGCGGCTAATGAAACCACATTGGTTAAACCAGTGACAATGACAGGCACTGGACTGTCAGTATAAGTCCCATTTCCCAATTGTCCGGAGTAATTACTGCCCCAACACTTCACGGTCGAGTCACTCAATAAAGCGCATTTATTACTATAACCCACGGCCACATCAACAACACCGCTAAGCCCTGCCACAGCTGAAGGCGTGTAAGTCGAACTATTCCAACATTGAACAGTGCCAGTGTCTAACACAGCACACGTATCATTTGTTGAAGAAATTTTTATAACCCCAGAAAGCGATCCAATTGTGGTTGGTGATGAATGTAAATTTCCCCAGCATTTCACCGTTGCATCATTGAGTAAAGCGCAAGAATGACCAGCTCCTACAGAGACAGCTTCCGCTCCGCTTAAGCCCACGACCGTTACCGGAGAATTACGAGCGGTGTTTGTCCCATCACCTAATTGATAGGAACTATTATATCCCCAACATTTCACAGATCCGTCATTTATAACGGCACAGGTATGCTCTTCTTCCATAGAAATGCCTACAGCATTATTTAAATTACTTACTAAAACCGGAGCACCTTTACTAACATTAGTACTGTCACCCAATTGACCATAGTTATTATAGCCCCAACATAAAACTTTTCCGTCTTTTCTCAGTTTACAGTTAGAATGATATTTGGAAGAAATTTGTTCTGACAATAAGCCTGCTACAGAAACAGGAGTAGATTGAGCTGAGCTCATGAGGGTGTTACCTAATTCTCCCTTGTAATTACTTCCCCAGCATTTGACTTGGCCTGTATCTACGCCACTTCCCATCAAAGCACAGGAATGAGCCTCTCCTGCAGCCAATTGAGAAATATTTGTCAATCCACTGACAAACACAGGTAATGAACTATCGTTAGCAGTTCCATCACCCAACTGTCCATTATTATTAACTCCCCAACATTTCACTTTGCCGGCATCAGCTCCTGCTCCCGCTCCTAATAATGCGCAACTGTGATACCGACCTTTACCAAAAAAAATCTTTTCAACATCAATCAGTCCACTCACAAATACCGGAGTTAATCTACCTGTTGTTGTTCCGTCTCCTAATTGACCATAGCCATTTTCACCCCAACACTTTACTTTGCCTGCATCAGAACCGGCTCCTGCTCCTAATAGTGCGCAAGTATGCCCTTCACCAACCGCAACTTGAACTGCATCGGTCAAACCGCTGACAAATACAGGAGTTGAACTGCTCGTTGTTGTTCCATTCCCAAATATCCCTGCATTATTATTTCCCCAACATTTCACTTTACCGGCATCAACTCCTGATCCTATCAACGCACAAACATGAATATATCCTAAAGAAATTTGCTCCACATCGGTCAACCCACTAACAAATACAGGAGTTAATCTATAGGAATAAGTACCATCTCCCAATTGCCCTTGACCATTATCTCCCCAGCATTTTACTTTATCGGCATCAACACCGGCTCCCGCGCCAAGTACAGCGCAAGTAAAAAATGTTCCCGCTGAAATTTTTCTTACATTTGCCAATCCACTGACAAATACAGGAGTTGAACTGCTCGTTGTTGTTCCATCACCCAGTTGACCACTAAAATTAGTCCCCCAGCATTTCACTTTACCTGCGTCAACTCCAGTTCCTATCAGGGCACAAGCATGGTTGTATCCTAAAGTAATTTGCTCCACATCGGTTAGCCCACTGACAAATACAGGCTCTAATCTATCTGTTGTTGTTCCATCACCCAGTTGACCATAATCATTGAGTCCCCAACATTTCACTTTACCGGCGTCAGCTCCGGCATTAGGAACAACACAAGTATACATATAACCTGCAGCCAAGTTTCCAATATCTTTCATTTCTCCGAATAATAATGGACTTCCGACTTGGCTCCCTTCAACAGTTATCGTCTTTGTAACCGCACCTGCAGTTTGATCACAAGATCGTGATAGATTGACAGTATGAGTTCCTGCGCTCATGGGATGAGCCACGACAGTTACAAAACATAAACTAGCTTTAGCCTGTCCGCCGGCACTACAGGTATAATTTGTTAAACTAAAATTTGTTGTATTATCAAGAGTGGGTGCAACACAGTTTGTAAAAGCTGAACCGTTAGGATTTCGAAACATGAATCTGAGTTCATTCGAAGTTTTTCCGACTTCGACCACATAAAAGGTATTTTTACCATGCTCTTGCTGCCAATCTGCCGACAACAATGAAATTGTTCCCGTGACTGTGAGCCCATCTGTTGTTGTCGCTATGGTTCCACCTACAGTACAGGTTCTCGAAAGTGTTGCTGTTTTTAATCCAGCCGACGAAGGATTGGCTTTTACCGTCACGGCACAACTACCACCGCTACTACTGATATTATTTAATCCGCATGTATCTGCAGTGATTGTAAAATCTGTCGCATTACTTAAACTGGTCAGTCCACAAGTCGTCGCATTTCCTGTTCCTGAATTTGTTAATGTAAATACCTGTGTCGTCGAATCGGCTCCAGCATCGACTGAACCAAAATTATGAGTCAAAAGTGACCAAGCCAAACTAGGACTGGTTACTGGCGCGAGCACTCCTGTGGCCTGAATACCGTTATCCACTGTTTTGACAATTCCACCCACCACACAGGTGCGAGTTAAAGTTGTTGTCTTCAATCCTAAACTTTGTGGATGAGCTTGAATTTTAACATCACAATTTTGTCCCGCACTTAAATTACTAGTTCCGCAATGATCGTAGCCAAAATAAAAATCTGTCGTATTAGACAGAGTTGGAGCTGAACAACTTGTAGAGTCTGCGGCCACAGCATTATTGTTTAAATTAAAAGTAAAGTCAGTTTCGTTGCCTAATTCAATATCTCCAAAATTATAGCTTGTCGTATCCCATGCCAGCAATGGAACTTCGCCAGTAACCACTGTTCTACTTGCTAACGTGCCCACAATTCCTGATTGAGCACAGGTTCTTGTAACAGAAGTATTTTTTTGCCCCACACTCTGAGGTCGAGCTTTGACTTCGACCTGACAACTATCTCCGGCGGCTAAAGTAGTTGCCTGACAGGTATTATCGACGATGATAAAATCTGTTAAATTAGTTAAGGTGGCGGCACTACAACCTGTAGCTGCGGCCACACCCGCATTCGTCAAAGTATAAATTTGAGATGACACAGACTGCGCTCCCACTGCGACTGCATTAAAATTCTGCGTCGTTGTTGGTGACCACGAAAGATCGGTAACGACGCCATTCACTCGAGCTCCTGCCGTTGGAGTCTTTGTGATTGTATCTAAGTCACAAGTCACACTTAAAGTTAAATCTTTGAATCCCATTGACTGAGGTTTTGCTTCAACCAAGACATCACAAGAAGATCCTGCGGCCATGGTCGACGTACACGTGCTTGATACAATTTCAAAATTTAAAACATCCGATAAAGTCGGTGCAAGGCAATTGACCGCCGAATAAGAAGAATGATTTTGCAAAGTAAATGTTTTTGAAGCCACAGACCCAAGACTAACTAAGCCCATATTGACAGGCTCACTGTCGGTCCACGCCAATCCCGATTCGCTACTAAAAATATTTATGATAGAATTTCGATTGCAGGAAAAAAAGAATAAAATCTGAATGGCGGTCATCAGGCCTAAAATGCTTTTTATTATTGACGTAAAGGTTTTCGATTTTGAGCATTTCACTCGGTATTTTTCGGTTAAAAAAATATAAAACTTGATCATTTCGTCATATAATTTTTAGCGTCAACGTTTCATTTTAAGAAAGCTTGGTCTTAAAATGAGATTTTGCTATAATTGAGAAATAACTAGACCTTCAGTAAATCGTGACGACTTTTCCATATTTGTGGACTCACTCTACGATTTGCGAGACAATAAATACATGGCCACCCTACTTTTAGTGACTTCTGCTTTTTTACACGCGCTTTGGAATGCCTTAGCTAAAAAAAATAAAAATATTGAAATTAATCTGATGGGTATTATGGCCGCAGCCTCTTTTTTTGGACTGGCCGCCATTCCCTTTTTTCCAGGAGAAGCTTTCCCCCATGGTCTAAGTTTCTGGTGGGCCTTAGCCGCCGGGCTTTTTGAAGCCGGTTATATGATCACTCTGGTCCACGCACTAAAGGAAACGTCGCTCGGGCTATCGTATACGATCATGCGCGGTGGGGCCATGGTCATCGTTTGGTTTATCTCGATTCCATTTTTAAATGAACCTATTCATATCAAGTCAGTTTTTGGTATTTTACTTGTTTTAGGTGGACTCATTTTATCAAATATTCGCTTAGATGGAAAACTCAACCTCAAACAAGTCCGGTGGTCTTACCTGTGTGCGCTTTTTATTGCTGGCTACCATCTTTCCTACGGTCGTGCTTTGGACATGCACGCTCAGTCGGCCTCGCTATT
>ERZ724527.1560-NODE-1560-length-10745-cov-4.142657_pt1 | contig 10745 bp, 8 predicted proteins | sample MGYA00376060_ERZ724527 | MGnify/ENA primary metagenome ERZ724527 (study PRJEB28724, sample SAMN07190886) | activated sludge metagenome | isolation source: activated sludge of sewage treatment plant in Hong Hong | place: USA: Christiansburg, Virginia | collected...
GGGCTGGGACTAGCCATCTGCCGGCGCCTGGCCGAGGCCATGGGCGGTAAAATCGGCTATCGCCCCCGACCAAGCGAGGGCACAGTCTTCTGGGTAGAGCTGCCTTTTGAACGACTGCCTTCGGAAAACACCCCCTTGCCGGACAGTAGCAAGGCTGTCTTTCACAGTACGGCAGATGGCAGATTTCGTGGCCGCGTGCTGGTAGCGGAGGACAATTCCGTCAGCCAGCTGCTGGCCGCTGAGGTACTAAAGCGCATGGGTTGTCAGGTCGATGTAGTGGGCAACGGCAGCGAAGCCGTCACGGCATATCAGCAGTTGCCCTACGACCTCATCTTCATGGACTGCAACATGCCGGTGATGGACGGCTTCGATGCCACGCGGCAAATCCGTCGGCTGGAAGGCGACCGCCGCCACGTGCCCATCATCGCCATGACCGCCTCGGCCCTGCAGGGCGATCGCGAGAAGTGTTTGGCTGCGGGCATGGATGACTTCATATCAAAACCTTTGCGCCTTCAGCAACTGGGCCAGCTTGTGGAGAGCTGCCTACCGCTACGTTAGCACGACCGCAATAGTCCCCGTGGAGGCCTTGCTACACTGTCAGGATTGCCTAAGAAGCCTTCCACACCGCTTCCTCCACGACGACCGCGGAAACGGGACATTTTCATACGTACAGATGCAAGCGAATGCATGCACCTCAGCAGAGAAGACATTTTCTCACCGCAGATGACGATTCCATACTTGGTACTGTCACGATGAGCAGAACGCCTCTTGCCCAAACAGCCTCATGGCCAAGGCGGTCACCTGACGCATCTTCAGCGCTGCTTCATCAGCGAAAACGTATACCATTGATCTGAAGGCATGACCACACTGCCCAGACTATCCGCACCAAGCTTTAACGCGTTAACAAGCATAGGCGCCCCTCCACTTTTCGTGCGTCCAAACACGATGCAGACCCAATCATGAGCTGGGCAGTTCTCCGTGTGGTTTCAACCTCTGACAGCACATCGACACGGCCAATCTGCATAACCAGATTGCCGGTAATCTGTGTCAGGCCAATGTTCACATCCTAACGACCGGACTCGGCAATCATGAAGTAACTACCGCTGTTCCAGGCACTGCTGTTTGAGGCGACCTTGACGAGACCGTCCAGTTTCATCCCCACCGTATTGGCCGCGCCAGTGCCCGGAGAAATGAAGGCATTGCCATCCACATCGACCACTGTGTAAATCAATGATCAGGAAAAAGCCTGGTCCTCCGGCGTGCCAAGCGTCGACGTATCCTGCACAGCGTGTCCCGTAGCACCGATTCACCTTGCACGGCCAGCCGAATCGGCTCGCCTCGAGCAACACTGCATTCTACGCAACTAGTTCGAAACATTGCAGATCAGCTGGTACGACGCTGTTCGCGCTCTTCAAGCACCGCACTGCGGATCATTCGCCAAACAAAATCTCCGATATCTTCGAGCGAATAGCGACCTTCCTCACGAAACCAGGTTGCCACCCAATTGAGCGCCCCGAGGCCGATCAAACGCAGCAGCTCCAGATCCATATCCTTCCGAATCACTCCCTGTTCAGCCAGCAGTTTAAGCATCGCGGCCCACAACGACTCATAGCGGTCACGCAGCTTTATCATTTCCCTGCGCGCCTCGCCACGCAGGGAGCGCCACTCGAACAACAGCACATAGACCATATCCGAACCACTGACCAGCAATTGCAGGTGTGCATTGATGCCGCGGCGCAACTGCTCGGCAGGCTCTGTCGCACCCGCCACAGCCTGGGTGACGGCTATCGAGGCCTGCTCCAGACCCAGCCGCATCAAATCGACGAGAATGTCTTCTTTGGCCTGATAACGGTAATGAAGGCTGCCGGGCAGCATGTTGCACGCCTCAGCAATCTCCTTGACCGTGGTCCGGTCATAACCTTGCTCCCGGAACAGGCGCGCGGCAGAACTCAACACGAAATCACGATCAGACTGGGCAACCGGCCTGACTTGACGACTTTTCTTCACGGCATCCTCCCGAGCAACGGAAACGCTATTCTAGCCTGAGTACCGCTCGGCACGCCTATATTCGATCCCGTCACGCCCACGATCAGCGTCTTTACAACCTTGTCGCCGCTGCCTGCTCAGGCGCCGACGGCGCCTGATACAAATTTCAGGTCTATGTTTATATGGCAGGATTGACATTTGGTTGACCAACCAATTACGTTGATTGCCATGGTCGCTACAGCGGGAGAATCCAAATGGCCCTGGCAAATCGTAAGATCGGTTACGGCGAGGTTGTAACGCGTGACCTCCACTTTTCGATGAACCGTGAGACGGTCACCCGCCACTGGTTCAACAACGACCCCTGGTGCACGCACTGGATGAACGCCATTCTGGCGGCCGTGCCGGATGGAGAGCGCTGGGTGATGAACTCGGCCCGCCGACAACTCGACAAATTGCGCGACCCGGAGGTGCGCAAGGCTGCTGGCGAGTTCATACGCCAAGAACGCACTCATGCCCGCGAGCATGACGAGATGAATGCCATTTGCGTACAGCAAGGCGTCCCTATTGACAAGGTCGAAACCACCTTCAAGCTCATTCGCAAGGAACTCCAGCATCGCCTGAGCGATGACATGCAAAGCTCCATCGCTGCGGCGTTCGAGCATTTCACCGCCATCATTTCCTCGGTGCTGCTGGAGCACGCGGAACTTTTCGACGAAACACATCCTGAATTACGTGCCATGTTGTACTGGCACTTCGTCGAGGAAACCGAGCACAAGAGTGTCAGTTTCGATGTGTTCGTCGACGCAAGCGGCGGCGGTCTGCGCAGTTACCGGTTGCGCATCAGTGGCATGATGCTGGCCATCTCGCTCGGTTTTCCAATCATGATCGGAAATCAGGCGTTTTTGCTCTATAGAGACAAACAGCTCCTCAATCTGCGTTCGGCGACGCATATGCTCAAGGTGCTGTTCGTCAAGCCCGGCATTCTTTCCAAAGTGCTGGCAGGTGTCTTCCCTTATTTCTCGCCAACCTTCCATCCTTGGGACGATGACAATCGGGAGACCATCAGGATCTGGAAGCGCGCCTACGAGCAGACCGGCGACACCCACAAGGCATTCGAGGCACTGGTCAAACACCAGCCCGGTATCCGGACAGGTCTCCGTACAGTTGCGCACCCGCCTGAGGGACTCTCATGAAAAAACAACCCTTACCACCTTCTCGCAATGCAGCCGCTGTCGTCACCGGAGCTGGCAGCGGCATTGGCGGCAGCTTTGCCTACGAGCTGGCTCGTCGTGGCGGTGCGGTGATCTGCGTCGACATCAATGAAGAGAGAGCCGAGCAGGTCGTCGCAAGCCTGCAGGCCCTCGGCAGCCAGGCAATTGCCTATCGCTGTGACGTGGGCGATGCGAAGCAGATGGAAGCCCTCAGCGATGAGGCCGAGAAACTGCTCGGCCGTCCGGTGACTCTGGTGATCAACAATGCAGGCGTGGGTCTCGGCGGGCCAATCGGCGCGGTGTCACTGGAAGACTGGCAATGGTGTATGAACGTCAACCTCTGGGGCGTGATCCACGGCTGCCATTTCTTCGCGCCGAAACTTCGGGATCTTGGCTATGGCGGCATCATTAATGTCGCTTCCGCCGCTGCTTTCGGTGCAGCGCCGGAAATGAGCACCTACAACGTCACCAAGGCCGGTGTACTGGCGCTCTCGGAAACCCTGGCTGCTGAGCTTACCGGCACCGGCGTGAGAGTCACGGCACTGTGCCCAACCGTGGTACCCACCAACATCGTCAACGACGGCAAGCTACCGGAAAAGCGCCGCGAGTTTGCGCGGTCCGCCATGACGCGCTTCGCCCTGACCACCGCCGACAAGGTAGCCCGACAAACACTTGATGCGCTGGATCGTGGTGAGCTTTACATGCTGCCGCAAATCGATGGGCGCCTCGCCTGGCGTTTCAAACGACTGATGCCGCGCCTGTATGCCCGTACCGTTGGCGAGGCCTATCGCCTGCTGGCCAATTGATCAAGGAGACTCTCATGGCATCACTCCCTGCAAGAATCATCAAGCCCCTGTTCCGCGCGATCATGAAGCGCGACATTCAGGACCCCGATCATCTGGTCCGTCATTTACGCATGGTCATGAATGCCCCGCTGATGCCTTCGGTGATCCCCCGCGGCGTCAGTCTGCGCCATGGCCGCGTGGCCGATGTACCCGGCCAGTGGTTGAGTACCGCCCATCCTGCGGCGACCATACTGTTCCTCCATGGAGGGGCTTTCGTGGGCGGTCGTCTGGATACCTATCACCACTTCTGCGGCACGCTGACGAAGGCACTCAACGCCCGCATTTTTCTCGCCGATTACCGACTGGCACCGGAGCACCCTTTCCCGGCGGCAACCGATGATGCCTTTGCCGCGTACAGCGAGCTGATCGAAGAATCCCTGCCGCTGATCGTGGCCGGCGATTCCGCCGGCGGCAACCTGACCCTGGCAACGTTACTGCGTGCCCGCGACGAGCAACTGTCCATGCCGGTGTGTGCCGTAGCCATTTCACCAGGCGCTGACGCTACCGGCGAGTTGATGTCCCGGGATGCCAATAATGAGAGCGACCCGATGCTGTCACGGGTGATGATCGATGGCGCCGTCAGGATCTACCTGCAAGGTGCCGATCCGTTCCATCCCTACGCATCCCCGACGCGGGGAGACTATCGGGGTCTGCCACCATTGATGCTGACGGTAAGTGAAGAGGAATGCCTGCGCGATGATGCCTATGTCGTTGCCGAACAAGCGCGTCATGCGGGGGTGCCGGTCACGCTGCTATCGCGACAGGACATGCCCCACATCTGGCCAATTTTCCTGCTGCTGCCAGAAGCCCGTCAGGATACACGCAAAATAATCCGCTTTATGCAGTCCCGTCTGGATAATCGACGGCATAACGATCTACCCAACCACCGTGCCGGATCCGGTGACTTGCACACACCATCGACCACGCAGGAGGCTGTTGCATGAACATGACTGCTTTCACTGCCGATCAGACCCGGCACCATCCTCCTGTTCGTCCTGATCACGAGGTGATTATTGTCGGCGCCGGCATCTCCGGCATCGGTGCCGCCATCCAGCTCAAAGCAGACGGCGTCAACGACATCCTGATTCTTGAGCGTGACAATGATGTCGGTGGCACCTGGCGTGACAATCGCTATCCCGGCATTGCCGTGGACATCACCTCGGTTACCTACTCTTTTTCGTTCGAGCAGAATGCTAACTGGTCACGAGTGTTCGCTCCGGGCAACGAGCTGTATCAATACACCCGGCGGGTGTCATCCAAATATGGCATCTACCGCCATATCCGCTTCGGCGTTGAGGTGGAACGGGCGCAATTCGACACGGAAAACAATCTCTGGGTAGTCAGCCTGGCGAGTGGCGAGACATTGCGCGGCCGACATCTGATCTCCGCCTGCGGCGGGCTGATCTCACCCAAGCTGCCTGACATCGAAGGTCTTGACGCCTTCGAGGGAGAAGTTATCCACACTGCCCGCTGGCCTGAAGGCTTGGACCTGACGGGCAAGCGTGTTGCCGTCATCGGCACCGGCGCCACCGCCGTACAACTGGTTCCGGAGATCGCCCGTCAAGCGAAACAGCTTGATGTCTATCAGCGCACCCCGATCTGGGTTCTGAAAAAACCGGACCGGATATTGCCCGGCTGGCTGAAAAGCCTGTTTCGTGCCTTACCCGCCCTGCAAGGTGGTGTTCGCGGCATAACCGACGTGGCCAGCGAAACCCTGATGGTACTGTCAGCGATCTACTACCGTCAGGCCCCCTGGATAGTGCGCGCCTGCGAGAAGGCCGCACTCGACAATATGCGAAAACAACTCCCCGGCAGACAGGATCTCTGGGAAAAACTCAGCCCGGCCTATGGCTTTGGTTGCAAACGGCCCACCTTTTCCAACGAGTACTTCACAACGTTCGCTCGTGACAGTGTCGAGCTGGTCACCACGCCCATCCGTCGCATCACCCGACAGGGCATCACCACCAGTGACGGCAAGTCGCGACGCATTGATGTACTGGTGCTTGCCACCGGCTACAAGACCTTCGAAAAGGGCAATATCCCCTCATTCGAGCTGATCGGAAGCAATGGTGTTGATCTCGGCCAGTTCTGGCACGATAACCGCTATCAGGCCTACGAAGGCTTGACCATTCCGGGGTACCCGAACTTCTACATCATGCTCGGCCCCTATGCACTGATTGGTACCTCCTACTTCAAGATGGTAGAGGGAAATGCCATTCATCTTTCACGCTGCATCCGCGAGGCCCACCGGCGCAAGGCAACCCGGGTGGAAATCCGGCAGATCGTGCATGACCGCTACTTTCAGAACATTCAGCAACGTCAGCAGAACACCGTGTTTCTCAACCACAACTGCGCACTCTCCAACAGCTATTATTTCGACCACCATGGCGACGCGCCCATGCTTCGCCCCTCGACCTCGGTGGAGATGCTGTGGCGGGCGAAGCACCTGCCAATGGACAATTACTTGTTCCTGAAGAGCAAAGATACGGGAGCATATTTCAGACCAGAGACTTCAAATCGGTACCCGAATCACTCAATGCTTCAGCGCTGACGCTCTTGCGGTGCTGGACCAGCTGCTTGCCGACCATGAAAGCAATGGGCAGATTGACCGCGTCAACAGCAATGACACAGCCCTCGCGGAGATAGAACACCGCAAATTCCTTATCCTCGGGGCTGCCGCGCATCACACGCTGATCATGATTTTGCGACAACCCCACCATCTGCAGGCGTACGTCATACTGGTTCGACCAGAACCATGGGACGCTATCGTAAGGTTTCTCCTCTCCCATCAGAGTCGCCGCCGCAGTACGAGCTTGATCGACAGCGTTGGCGACAGACTCAAGCCGTTGCATCTTCTCGAAGAAAAGATTCCGGTGACGGGTACAGTCGCCAATCGCCAGGATGGCGGGATCGCCGGTGCGGGTAAACTCGTCGACAACAATACCGTCATCACAGGGCAGGCTGGCGACCTCAGCCAAAGTGGTTTCCGGTATGACGCCGATCGAGACGAGCACGATATCGGCCGGCAAAGTGCCTCCATTCGCCAACATCACGCCAGCCACACGACCCTGATCATCCGCTTCAAAGCCGGTTACCGCTGTGTTCAGGCGTACATCCACGCCGGCGCCACTGTGTTTGGCGTAAAAGAACGCCGACATCTCCGGGCCCGTAACGCGCTGCATAAGACGCTCTGCGGCTTCCAGCACCGTGACATTAACGCCTTTTTTGATAGCGCTGGCTGCCACCTCAAGGCCGATAAAACCGCCACCCACAATGACCAGACTCTTCCCCGGGACTAATTGTTCACGCAGGGCATCTGTGTCAGCTATGTCATGCAGATAATGAATGCCTTTCAAGTCAGCCCCGGGCGCTTTCAGACGTCGGACGTGTGAGCCCGTGGCCAAGACCAGTCGATCGTATTTCAACGTGCTCTGGTCCGACAAGCTGATGGTCTTGTTGTCTCGATCAATTTGTTCAACGCGCACACCGAGCCGCAACTGATGGCCTGCCTTCTCGTACACCGAGCGCGGCTTCAGGTAAAGCGACTCCTGATCAACATCTCCTGCCAGGTAATTCTTGGACAAAGGCGGCCGCTGATATGGTGGATGGGGTTCTTCGCCCACCAGAACCACCTCATGTTGATATTTTTTTTGCAGCAAGGTTGTCAGGAGCGCACCTGCTGCGTGCCCGCCGCCAACGATGACTGTGGTCTCTTTCCGTTTGTTTACCATAGCCTCTCTCTTTAGCTGTGCCTTGGGATCGGATTGTTCAGGAAAATGCCAACCGAGACGAGCACAAGGTCGGCTGGCACGGTGATGTCAACCGCGCCCCGCGACACCCCGCACGCGGCTCTCAGCCGCCGGAGGTCTCGGCATCCTCAAGCATCATCGCGGCGCCCTTCTCGCCGATCATGGTCGCCGGCTGATTGGTGTTACCGCCGACCAGCGTTGGCATGATGGAGGCATCAATCACCCGCAGACATTGCAGTCCATGCACGCGCAGACGCGAATCGACCACCGCCAACGGATCCACACCCATCTTGCAGGTGCCGACAGGGTGATATGCCGACTCACCGCTGCGCCGCACCCATTCGGCGAGGTCGTCGTCATTCTGTAGCGCCAGCCCGGGCGACATCTCGACCTCGTGGTGCGGGGCGAAGGCCGACTGCGCCAGAATCCTGCGCAACAGGTGAACGCCGCGAACGAGTTGCTCAACGTCGGCGGACTCGGCCATGTAGTTGGGGTCTATCAGCGGCGCCGTAAATGGGTCGGCACTGTGCAGACCGACGCGGCCACGCGACAATGGCCTGAGCCCGTAGATCATGACAATGTAGCCATAACCGCTCATCGCGGTCTTCATGTCCCGCCCGTGATCGGCGTACAGCATTGGCCCGAAGTGCAGTTGCAGGTCGGGTATCGGCTCCTCCGGCCGGGAGCGGATGAACCCGCCGGCCTCGGCGCCGTTGCTCGACAGCACTCCGCGTCTACTACTCAGGTATTGCAGCAGGGCCCGCAGGCCCTTGAGCCAGTAGCTCGGATGCATCGAGATGCTCTGGCGACTGCGCGCTCTGACGCGCACGAACACGTCGATATGGTCCTGGAGATTCTGCCCAACACCCTCCAGCGCATGATGCAGTTTGATGCCGTGCCGGGACAGCTCCTCCCGCGGACCGATCCCGGATAGCATCAGCAGTTGCGGCGAGTTGAACGCGCCGCCGCAGAGCACAACCTCGCGCCCGGCACGGACCTGCACCAGCCCGGTCGCGCTGCGGTACTCGACACCAGTGGCGCGGGTGCCTTCGAGCAGCACACGGGTAACTTGCGCACCGCTGCGGACAGTCAGGTTGGAACGCCCCGCTGCGGGCTCAAGATAGGCGCGCGCATTGCTGCAGCGCGCGCCGTCCTTCTGGTAGGCATAGTAGAAACCCACGCCCTCCTGCTCACTGCCGTTGAAATCCGTATTGCGCCGGTACCCCGCCTGTGTCGCCGCCTCGACGAACACCTCGCTCAGCGAATTGGTATAGCGGCGCTCGGCAACATTGAGCGGACCACCCTGGCCATGAAATACTGCTTCGGCCGGGGTCAACTTCGGCTCGAAATGTTCGGACCTGCGAAAGTACGGCAGCACCTCGGCGTACGACCACCCGTCGCAACCCAGCCGCGCCCACTCGTCGTAGTCCCAAGCATGCCCGCGGATATAGACCTGCGCGTTCATGCCGCTGGAACCGCCGAGCATCTTGCCCCGCGGCTGGAACAGCGCGCGGTCGTACATGTTACGCTGTGGTTCGGTATTGAACTGCCAGTTGTAGCGGCGGCTGAACATCAATTGCAGGAAACCCAGCGGCATGTTCACGAAAGGATTGCGGCGGCTCTCAGGACCGGCTTCGAGCAGCAGTACCGAATAGCGGCCGCTCTCGGACAGGCGGTTGGCGACGGCACATCCGGCCGAGCCCGCGCCGACCACTACATAATCGAATTGTTCAGACGCCATCTTGGTCAGCCGGTTCATTAACTCTTAGGCGTCAGTTTAACCATCAGCTTAGAATAGCCCCGCACGAAGTTGGACTGCACTCGCTCAGGCTCGCCGACAACTTTGATGTCGTCAAAGCGCTTGAGCAATTCTTCCCAGAGGATGCGTAGTTGCAATTCAGCCAGACGGTTGCCCATGCAACGGTGAACGCCGTAGCCAAACGACATATGATTTCGCGCGTCCTTGCGATCAATGATGAATTGATCTGGGTTTTCGAATTTGCGCTCGTCCCGGTTGCCCGAGGCATACCACATCACCACGCGATCTCCCTTCCTGATGGTCTGGCCATGCAATTCCACATCCTGCGTGGCGACCCGGCGCATATACGCCAGCGGGGTTTGCCAACGGATGATTTCAGAGACCATGTTGGGAATCAGCTCCGGATTCACCTTTAGCTTAGCGAATTGCTCCGGGAACTGATTTAAAGCCAGTACACCGCCGCTCATAGAGTTGCGCGTAGTGTCATTGCCACCAACGATAAGCAGCGCCAGATTCCCGATAAACTCCAACGGACGATTAATCAAATCCTGCGTGTCTTCACTGCTCTGTAGCATGCTGATCAAGTCGAAACCGGGCGCTTCGCCTGCCTTGCGGCGTGCCTCCTTGTCGCGCCAAAGCCTGGAGAAAGCCCAAGCCATATCTGCGGCGTCGTCAAAAAACACATCTTCACTGGTAAACTCGCCGCCAGTCGCCGATGATGCGCCGGACAATCGATCCGACCAGCCAATCAACTCGTGACGTTCATCGTAAGGGAAATCCAGCAGCGTCGCCAACATGCGGCCTGTCAGTTCTTTCGAGACCGTCGGCACCCAGTTGAAGGGCTTGCCCAGAGGCAGGCTGTCAAGCACTTCACCGGTGCGCTCCCGAATCAGCCCTTCCATTTCCTTCAGATTCTGCGGTGCCACCACCCCCTGGACCGCTCGGCGCTGCACGTCATGCTTGGGCGGATCCATGGCAATGAACATTTCGACCGATAGCCCTTCCGGGGGATCACCCAGGATAATTTGCGGCTCGGAGGAAAAAAGCTCATGATTCTTGTCAACGAACAAAATGTCCTCATAGCGCGTCACCGACCAGAATGGCCCAAAGGGGCTGTTCTTCTGATAGTGCACCGGCGCCTCATCACGCAGCCGCTTGAAGTAGGCGCCCCACTGGCCCTGCCGATACAAAAAAG
>ERZ724527.1561-NODE-1561-length-10742-cov-5.877140_pt1 | contig 10742 bp, 1 predicted proteins | sample MGYA00376060_ERZ724527 | MGnify/ENA primary metagenome ERZ724527 (study PRJEB28724, sample SAMN07190886) | activated sludge metagenome | isolation source: activated sludge of sewage treatment plant in Hong Hong | place: USA: Christiansburg, Virginia | collected...
AATTCTATTAATTCTAAAAATGAATTACCAAAACAAAAAGAAAATAAAACATGCATTCTCTTTTTAACAAAGCAAGAAAAAATAGAAATAGAAGGGCAAAAATATCTTGAATTGAATTACAACGTTCAACTATACAAAAAAACTCATAAAGGGGTTCAAATATGGATAGATGAAGGCTTATACAGATTTAAAGTTCGATTGGATTCCTTTAATAATCCTGACAAATTAGAATATACAAATGGAATTTCACCTTTGGATTTGACTCCTAAAAAGTAAAGTCAAGAACAATAGTAATATTATTAAAAAGGTTATCTGAATACAATATCTTATCTTATGGATAATTAAAATACAGGTTAACCTGCTATTTTAATACGATTCCATTAATTATGTTTTTAAGAAACATTTTATTAGTATCCCAAAAATCAATAGAAGCGCCACATAAAAAATACATTTTGTTATCACATACTATACATGTCCAATTTCTCGGCCCAAAATAGTCTGAATTAAAATCATTACTGTTTATGAAATTAATGGCTTTATTAGCGTTCTGCTTGTCTTTAAATATCCATTCCTTAATTTGTATCCAGTCTTCTGTTTGATTGTCGTAAAACGAAGAATAGTATATGTTCTTTGAACATATAATATCACTGAAAACTTTTGTATTATAAGTTTTATTAAATGTTGTAAACAAATATTTATCTTCAAAATACCAATCATCTGTTTTTAAATCATAAACTTTCCCTATTTGTTTAAGGGTATCAATTATTCTATGAATATTGCTTTTTTCTTTTTTACAACAACAAGTATCTAAATTGATTTTATAACTTGTTACTGGAGGTCGAACTATTGAACTATCGGCTACTGAATCTAATACCTGAGCCTTAATATTTATGGCTCCAAAAAAAAGGCAGAGTAAACTTAATATATTTTTCATGGATTTTGATTTTTCTTATATTGTATTAATGGAGGATAATCGGCTTTTTCATAATGAACTTGAAGTAGTTTATTATCTGTTATTGTTTTTATGTCTTTAGCTCCTGATAATGTAAGCAATGTTTGTTTAAAAGATGGAAACTGACACACTGCAATACATCCTATATTTCCTTGAGGGTTTTTACTCGGATTTGATTGACCTACGTGAATTAAAAATCCTCCGTCGACTCTTATTGCGCCTTTATATTGTTCATTAGTTACATTTTCAGGATAATTTGGTATATACTCTGTAGGAGTAAATGTTCCTTCAGATGATTTACCAACAACTCTAACGCTTCCATCTTTCTTACCTTCAACTCCAAATCTGACGGCAGTGTATTTATATTGAACCGAAGACCCGTCTTCTAATGTACCAGAAACTGTGACTTCATAAAGTGGAACTTTATACAATTTTTTTTCATTTGTTTTACTATCAACAGGCGCATTGGGATATCCATATAAGATCGCGAATTTTTCAGTCCCATCAGTATTCTTAGCTGGAGTTCCACTAACATTTATTTTAATGTTTCTTAAAGCATTTTGAGTAACCTGTTGGTTGGTATTGGTCTTGTTTGAGGATTCATTTTGATTTGTTTGCTCTGGTGTACTTGGTTGGGTTGTTCCATTATTTGTAGGATTTTCTTCTGCGCCATCTAAATCTGTTGCTAAAATCGGTTTGTTTCCGGCAAATTGATATGGAGTATAATACGGGTAATTTCCTGTTAGTGGATCAATTGAAAAAAATCTAGCTAGTGCAGGATTATAAATTCTTAAGCCATAATCTTGAGTCCCCTCATCTGTTGAAATAGTTTCTGAGTCATTCTCCTTACCGTTAAAGCCATAACGGTAAGATTGGCTTGAGAAAGAGCGACCTTTGGCTACACTACCAAACGGATAGTAGTCTGAGGCACTAATTTGGTCTGAAACATAGTGGTCAACCAATGTAGGTGTTGTTGCACTCGCTATCTGTATTTTCTTATCGCTAATTACAGTTATTACATTACCTAAATGGTTGGCGAGCTCATATTGTTTGTTACCCAAATATGATTTTGAGGTATCAGGTACCGGAGGAGCACCAATCATTTCCATATTTGAATTAACCATACCTATGCGGCTACTGCCATACAAATGTTGCTCGGCTAATTTATAGCTCATACTTGATGACACAGGTTTTTTGTTGTATACACTCATCACATTACCTTGAGCATCCCTTATATAGTAGGTTGAGTTTTTCCAAACATTGGCACTGGTGTAAACATGCTTAGCAATTCTATTGCCTTGAGCATCATAATCGAAATACAAGTTTTCTTTTGTACTGCCCGGCGTTCGAATAATGGCTTTTATTTTACCTGTTACCATCCATCGTATGGTATCTATTTTTTCAGCTTTATCTTTAATTAAATTTCCTATCTCATCAAAACTGTAATTATTTACTACGTTAATTGAACTTGGCGTAGATACAAAAGCGCCTTGGTCTTTGATATCTCCAAAATTAGCAGGCGTACTGGTTACAAAATCATTTACATGATACAAGCGGTTACGCTTCTTTTTTCCCGCTGTTATTATTTCATAATTATAAACCAATGAATCTATCATTCCTCCTACAGAATCTCGTTTAACTTGGGTTTTAATATTGCCATTAGCATCGTATGTAAAGGTATTACGATAAAGTCCGGCAATAGTTGCGCCATTGTTAAGCCATTTATTGTTAAGTGTGTCAATATTAGTAAATGATGAGCTACGTTTAATACGGTTTAATTGGTCGTATCGGTAAGCATTACCCATTGGCAGCGCTATTGGGTCTTTTATTACTCCTGAAGCCGTAGAATCCACTTTGCTAATGCTTGTAACCATTGCCGATATATTACCGTTAAATAAATCGTTTCGGCTGTTAAACAAGTCAGAACCGCTATTGTATGCTTCAAAACGGCTACTTGCAGTATTCCATTTTACAAAATTAACAGCTTCATAATCTCCTTGGTAATAATTAAGTGAGTAGCCCATAATATCTATGGCAAAATTACCATTAGGGTTTGCAACGCTATTATCACCATCACTTCCCATATCTTTTGCTTTTTTCAATGTGGTACTGTTTACGCCTTTTATCCAACCTTGTAATGTGTAAGCGTAATCCATACCCTGCACGTGATCCTTACCATACTCCACCCTTGCCAATGGCCCGTGTGCGTAATAAAAATATTTCGCATCTAAGGCATATTGTAAATCGTTTGTGCTTGTTTCTACTTTAGTAATTCGGTTATCAGCGTCGTAAGTGTATCTGTGTATAAATTGATCTACCTTACCAGGAGAGTAAATCACTTTATTTACTTTACCGCTTATTAAATCAAATTGATAATCGATTTGTTTAATGTTTTGCAATGCAACTGCAACTTGTGTATTCTCTTGCCATAAGGTAGTTACATTGCCATGTATGTCATACGTATAATGTGTAGCATGATTGTAAGTTAAATCATTGCCGTCAAACACATCTTCAAAAGTTGATGTAGCGACGCGTTTACGCAGATTAATTTGTGTGTAGGTTAATGGTAAAATACTTTGTACATCATAATACGTTTTAGTTACCTCTCTCCTGCTTCCAGTACCGGTAATCCAGGTTAAGAACTTAGCATCGTCAATAGTATTGTTATTGTAATAGCCATTTACCAAGCTACCAAATATGCTGTTAAATTTAGTAGAACCTGTTGTGTGATTTTCATATTTCTCACCTACCTCAGTAATACGTCCTAATTGATCATAGAGTGTATAACTGAACGCTTGTTTAACAGCTATGTTGGCAGGGTTAGTTTTATTAAACTGCTTAGTGTTTTGTGATACAATCAAACGTCCTAATTTATCATACCAAAAGCGTGTTGAGTAATAGCCTGATTGTTCTTTCATTAAACGGGCATAACGGTTTGGAGCAATACCACCAATTACAATGTTACTGTCAGCTCCTGCTATCATGCCATTAGTTCTATTACTAAATGCAATGGCGTTAAAATCTAATTTTCTGATTTGAGAATTAGTCGTATAATTCATGTACAAGGCATTAGAGCAGAAGGATTGCCAAGCTAGAGCATTGGTTGATGTTCCTAAATTGCCAATGCTATCATTTAAAATAACTTTATAGGCTGCTCCATTACTACCTACTACATAACCCGTGTAATAATCATGGAAATAAATATCTTTTAAAATGATATTTATTTGTGCTAAACCTGCAGGTGCTGTATAAGATTGTTGTTGTGTAAACGATGCACCTTTGTAATAATAGATTATACCTTTTGTACCTGAAGCAATAAATGTATTATTATTAAATACGTGTACAGCTCTAAAATCAGGCACTTTTGGCGGACTGATGGCCTGACCGATATATGTTATAACAAAACTACTTCCGGATGGAACAATTTTAGCAGCACGAGTGGCAGAACCAACGATTACACCACTTGAATTTGAACTGTTAAAGTTTACATCGAAAAAATTTGTTCCCGCAGGTACAGCAGCAGGCACCGCAATTGGCGTTAAACCTGTTCCGTTAATAACATTAGCGTATTTATTCATCCCAATCAACACACCAATATTTGTTGATGTTGAGAATACTTTAGTTAAAGCAGGGCTATTGTTTGTAGGAACAATAACTGACCATGTTGTGCCGCCATCTGTTGTTCTGCGAATCACATCATTTGAGTCAATGACCAATCCATTATTTACATCGTAAAAATGAATGCTGTTTAACCCTTTGGTAAATAAATTTTTACTTACGCTTGCGTTAGTTGCAAAATAATTACCCATAAACGCATTATTACCAACTACCATTGCACCAGCTCCATTTTTATAAGCCACACCATTTACTGATACCGGAGATGGAGAAGATGCTAACGAAACAACCGGAGTCACGTAATTAGGCATATATAATACTTTCCCATTTGCAGCAGTTACATATGCAGATGTTCCTGCCGGTTCAATTGCCACATCCGTTAAATGAGTAGTTGCAGGGTTAGTTACTGAAACTAATAAAGGTGTTTGGGTATTGGCGTTAGTTAATGTAAATAATTTACCATTGTTAGCCGCAATTAACCCTTTACCTGTATTATCAACTGCCATAGAATTCAATTTTTCTACAGTACCCGAATTTTTTAAATACCAAGTCGAAGCATTGGTTACATTTTTCCAAATAGCACCATCAATACCCGTAGCAATGTAATTATTGGCAGATACGGTTCTCACTTTAGTAATAGCAACCGGTAATGTGTTTAAAGTTACATCACTCCATACAATTGGGTTTACAGTTACATCCTGCGTATATTCAATATGTCCTGAATTACCCACCATCATTAATTTATTAGAGGCATTGTGTATGTCAATCGATTTAATGTTTTTGGTTATCGGTGAACTATTATTTAGCAGAGTAGCATTAGCAATTGTACCAGAGAAATTAATAGCGTACATTCTTTTGCTTATTGTATCAAATGCATACACTGGTGTAGTAAATGTTTGATTGTTTGAAGTAATGTCTATGAAGAATTTACCGCTAAAGCCACCGCTTACATTAACTGGTTTACAGATAACAGCACTTGATGCGAAGGCTCTGTAAAACGAATATAGTTTTCCGTTGCTAGTTAATAGGATTGCTTTTAAGTATGGATTAGCTGCAACTGAATCCATCATTAATACTTTAGTAAACAGGGCATCACTTGTAGGAACTGCAGGGCTTAATGTTGTTGTATTAATAGATAACCAAGTTGGTGCAGTAGCCTGTGCATTATAAGAAGTATAAATTATTGGAGATGCATCACTTACCACAATTGATCGTAACGAACCACTCGGATTGTGTAAATCTGCGTCGGCAAAACTATTGTTATTGGTATTTGGTGTGTTTATTTTAATAATACCAAATGAAGGGACGTTTAATAACACTTTTGCTAATAAACCATTTTTACCCGCAGCAATTAATCTGTCTTGAGTAGCATCGTATAATTGTAATGAGTTATAATAATCACCTCCAACGCTCAATAATTGCCATGTTAAACCGCCATTAAATGTTCTCCAAATTTTAGCTTTTCCCGAAACACTATCAATAATTGCAACGCCATCAGTAGCATTCTTAAAGTAAATATCATTAAAATGTCCTAACACACTCGTTGGCACTAATTGCCAATTTGGTGTTGCTGTTAAAGGTGTTAAAACTTTTAATAAGGTTCCTTCTTCTCCAATGGCATAGGCCAAGGTGTTAGAAATAAATTGCACTTTGCGTAAATTATTTGCCGCAAAGTTTGTTACCTGTGTCCATGTAGTAGCATTTGTAGAAGTAAACATCTTACCTATATTTCCATTTCTGGCACTAGCAATATAAGTAGTACCATCAAAAGTAAATCCGGTTATGGTATCGCCATTTGCCATGCCAGTAACTGTAGCGGGCGTAAAACTTGCACCGTTATTTGTAGTGTAATAAATAGAAGAGGTAACCCCCGCTTGTTTGTTTCCACCTACTACACCTATCGTTGAAGTAAAGTATAGATCATTTAAAGTACCTGTAAAACGTGTGCCGGATGTTGGATTGTATAAACTCGTTAATAAATCCCAATTGTTTCCACCATCAATAGTTTTAAATACCATTCCAAAGTTAGATACAGCAAAACCATTTGTAGCTGTGACAAATTGTACTTTTTGTAAATCACCTGAGGTAACACCATTTACTTTAGTCCAAAAGTTTCCGCCGTCATTACTTGTATATACATAACCGCGTTTATATCCTGTGCTGCTTTTAATAAAACCACATAAGTAGCCTTTATTTGCCGTAACGAATTGAACAGAGTTAATAACTAAGCCTGTGTCTAAACCGTTCGGATTTAAACCATCGCAAATGTCCATATTGTCGTGATCTGGTAAAGACTGGAATATTAACTGATTTAAGGAGTTATAAATATACGTGGTTGCCATACGGTGTGTAGTAAACACGTTCTGCTGATTGTAAGTTCTATCGCTGATTACTTTTTGTTCCAATGGATCTAAATAGGAAGTAACAGGAACAAACTCTATGCCTTCCGGCGGAATAGTTTTTATTAAATTCCCCGCTTGATCATAGTAGTACAACGTATAATGGTATTCTTTATCCCAGTATTTATAGGTAAAGTTTTCCATTGCGCTTAAACAATGTCTGGTATATAAAGCTGCAAACACAGTCGTCATACTGTCCTTGTATTGCTGATAAGCATTTGCAGCATTTTGCAGGGCTAAATTGATTTGCTGTTGTACACATGGATTATCATACTTAGTGTAAGGAGGGAAAACAAAAGCTGAATCAGGCGGGCCATTGGTACATGGTTTCTCGCAAGATGATGGCAAATCCGTCATTAATTTAATTTGCTCAGGCGTTGGTTTCACACCGTTTATAACACCTTGCAGATTGGCAATAAATTTTTTTGCGCAATTGCAATAGTTTTTAATGAACTCATCTGCACTGAAAATAGCCGTAATTAATGGATATGGTAATTTATTATTCTTAATGTAACTGTTGTATGCGTTTACAGTTTGTAGATACGTCTCATATAATTTTCTACATGAATCCTGAGGAGGTGCTACCGAATGAGGGCAGCCCGGGTAATTATCAATATCCACCGGTAAGGTTAAAGTGGATGAAGCGGGTGCTGTAATATAAGTATTTAAGTACCCGATATAATTTAAAACACAATCGCAATAACCCGCCAATAAAAACGAATTAAATGTAGGATAAATCAATGGGTTTAAAGTATGGGTATGAGCAGCAGAATAAGGCGATGCATTGTATTGATTTAACTTAACTTTAAGTGCTGTATAATATTTTTGACATAGATCCTGATTACTTGTAACTGCCGCTGCTGTTGTACAACTGGTTATTGAAGGTAAAGACGGTGGGCAACTCACTGAAGCCGTTGCCAAACTATTAATATAATTATTAAAAGCAGTTAAACCTTGAGTAGTACAACATAAGTTAGCTTTTACAATCTCATCATAGCTATAAAGCGGATGGTTGATATTTGCTTCTTTACAATTTGATTGAACAACCGGGTTTGCTAAAAACTGCGCATGAATTTTAATGTATTTTTCATATAATTTTTTACAGGAGTCTGTGTAATTAGGCACTAGTGTTGTTATTCCAAAATACGCTAATATGCCTACCGGATTTGGCCCTGCGACAGGATAGCTTCTTAAATACTTGACGTATTTAAATGAACTGTCACATAAATGATTGGAGTAAAATGTGGAATCTTTAATTGCAGGTAAAATAGTTGCTCCTGATACAGATGTTGCTCTAATATTATACGCTACTATGGCATTAACGTAACGGTTAAAATCTTTATTACAGTTTACCAAGTTACCATAGTTATACACAAAAGTATCAGGTTTTAACATGACCTTACTATCAATCAAGGTGTCAAAATTTGTAACGAATTTTACATATTGTTTCGCACTGATAAATCCTGTATTTGCATAGGTTAAAAAATCCATTGGTGGAACATAATTAGGGCTTGTAGTTGTCCAACCCATTTTTGCATTCAACGTATCGACGGCTGTTTTATAGATATCATAAGCAGGTAAATTAGCATCAAAAGAAGCTTTGCCTGCCGCAACATAGGAACTGTCTAATTTAGCCTGAGAATTTGTTGGTGCAGGTTTTGGAGGACAAGGATCACAGTTTTTGATTGGCCAACATGAATAACCATATATGGTATCTTTAACAGTTGATGCGCCAATGGAATAAGTTGCCAATGCTTTAAAGTAAGTGTAATTCCCCGCTATGCTTGGAGCGCCAATCCCGCTTAATTTAGAAACATTAATAATATTCTGAAAATTATAAGTGGTTCCGTTATTTCTGTAATGAAAAAGTTTAAACGTACATGGAGCAGTTTCTCCTGTACTTGCAATATTTATTTTAAGCGTATCAAAATTAGGATTTGGTGCGCCGCTAAAATTATAACTTCCATTCGTAGAAGATAGTGTAGTTGGCACATACGATTTTAATAGAGAAGAGAAACTGGCTAAAGTAAACAAGTCCACATTCGGATTAAGTGGTTTGGTACTTAAAATTTCGTTCACTAACAATTCTAAATCTTTACGAACTTTGTGTTCTTTTTCGGAACATTCCGCAGGCTCAGGTAAACCACAAGTACCCATACTAATACCAATAGTTTGTGTTGGCGTAATTTTTTCTGTTTTTCCGTCTATATCTGAAATTTTTACGCCGGATACATTCAACCCATCCATTTTAAATAAGTTGTTGTAATTACTTCTGATATTAGCAAATGTTTTAATACTTGGGCCCGAACCTGATGGGCTAACTGTTACCGTTAAAACGATTTTTGTAGTCGGGTTCGAACTATCGTAAAACGTTAGTTTATTAGGGCCGACAAATTGATACACCATATTTGAATTAGGTGTACCTAAAGTTCCTTTAATAGTTGGAGTTAAAAAAGCATTTAAGCTTGGATTGGATGATAGATTAGTAGTTCCAGATACTAATAATACACCTGTTGATTGCATATAGCTCAACAAGTTTGACATTTCGGATGCAAACTGGTTAGCTGTACACTGAGGTTCAAAATTACAGTCTTTTACATTAATACATGAATTACCAGTGATGTTTGCTGACAAGGTGCTTGTTCCTACAACATACACCGCTACTGCCTTAAATGCACCTGTTCCGATACCGGTAGGATCATATACCAAAGAATTTAAACTGATGATGTTTGAAAAACTAGGAATGGTTGTTCCTGTTTTATCCAATGTAACCGTACATTTTACTAGACTGGTGCTAGGGTTAATAATATTTGCGGTAAATAAATTTCCTGAAGAAGATATCATTTGCCAATTATAATTTACAAATGATGAAGGCATAACACCCCCACTAACAGCTAAATATAAATCAGGATTAAATTCACTGACTGTGTTTAAACTCGTTGATGCAGCTGAATTTAATAATGAATTTGTCGCCATCGCACTTAAGAAATTTTGCAATTGAAACGCTAAAGGACATTGCCCAGTTGTTTGATATAGCAATGATCCTACACTTCCTGTATTCAATCCTGTATTGGCAGGGTCATAAAAACGTTTGGTTACACCTCCGTAATTTGAAGATGTAGCATAGCCGCAAGGCTGCGATAAATCAAAGTAAGCGGAAATTGGATAAGGCTGTAAAAACGGATTTGTAATAAGCATTTGGGCAATAAAGGGATTATAACTACTGTTTCCAATACAAGCATTACATCCGCCATAGTAATTAGAGTAGGCATCATCTCCATGCTTGGCATAAAAATCCATGCGTTTAAATTGTAACTTTTGCTTTTCAGAAAAATAAAATTGTCTGAACAATCTCCATTCTTTATTACGGATACTATCATTTAGAGGAGTAGTATAGGGATAATAATCTTTACCAAATGCTAAACAGGTTGCTGTTGGTGTTGCGCCAAAATTATTACCACAACGCGTCAATACAGCAGCTATGTCAGCCATCGTATAAGGTGTTGAACCTATAAAACGGTAATTATTTATAATGTAATTCATTTGAGACTGAAGATTTACATTATAAGGCGCTCCACCTGCCATCACAATATTTGTTTTCGTTCCTGTTTGTGGATTAGTGGAAGTTGTATATTGAAAATTATTGTTTGTGAAAAACGGATCGTAGTTACCAGTTGGGGTTAACCAAATGTCTTTTATTTTATTGATGGCAGCTGCATTGGTCAAATAATTTGATTTTATAATACCTAACGTTAATGCTTGATTAAATGTTTCAG
>ERZ724527.1567-NODE-1567-length-10716-cov-4.047557_pt1 | contig 10716 bp, 6 predicted proteins | sample MGYA00376060_ERZ724527 | MGnify/ENA primary metagenome ERZ724527 (study PRJEB28724, sample SAMN07190886) | activated sludge metagenome | isolation source: activated sludge of sewage treatment plant in Hong Hong | place: USA: Christiansburg, Virginia | collected...
ACCGTTCCGGCGGCGGCGCAGGTGCTTTCGATGGCGGTGATACCGCATGGTATCTCGGCGTGAACGTCGGCATGCCCGTTTCCACCTTCGCCAAGCGCGGCGACTGGTCGGTGGGGCTCGGCTATCGCCATGTGGAATCCGATGCCGTGATCGACGGCTTCACCGATTCGGTGTTCGGTTTCGGCGGCACCAACATGGAAGGCTACACCCTCAACGCCGCCATGGCGCTCTCAAAGAGAACCATGGTCCGGGTCGCCTACATGAGCGCGACTCAGATCGCCGGGCCTCAATTCAAGACGGATGTCTTCCTGTTCGACTTCAGCGCCAAGTGGGACCTGGTGCCTACCATGCTGTGCCAGGACCATGAGCAAGTGGTGAAGGGCTTCATGGGGCAGACCACGGCCTTCCGCAAGAGCTTGGTGAAACCCGATGTGCTGATCATGGGTGAGAACAAGGCCCAAGGCACGGTGAAGTACATCCACGGCGAGTTCGGCTTGGGTCAATGGACCTACTTCGGCGGGCACGACCCCGAGGATTACCAGCACATGGTCGGCGATCCGCCTACGGACCTCAGCCTCTTCCCGAACTCATCGGGCTACCGGCTCATCCTGAACAACATCCTCTTCCCTGCTGCGCGGAAGAAGAAGCAGAAGACCTGAGCCCGTTCAGGCCTTGACCGGTGCGCTGAGCACTGGCCACCGCTTGTCAAGACCGAGCCGCCGTGCAAGCCGTGTGGCTGCGAAAGCCGCGTAGATCAAGTAGTAAGGTTCGAGCGTGATGGTGCGGAACCTGTTCTGCACATAGAACACCACGCTGAACGCCACCATTGAAAGGAGCAGGCCAAGGATCCAACTGTGCACGCGGAACCCTTCCCGCAGGGCCATGATCAAGCCGGCATAGGCCAGTAGGTAGACCGGGAGCGAGATCGCCAGCATTGCCAGCCAGTTCAATGCCGTGTAGTGGTGTGGGTTCACACCAGGAAGCAGGAAATAGAACAGGTCGTACGCGGAAAGCTGCGCCAGCTCGCTCGGATGCTTGCGGCACCAATCGATGCCCGCGTTCAACATCACCTGCTGGCGTTGCTTGTGCGGCAGGGTGGCCAACGTATCCGCCAGTTCATCCATGATCCGGTACTGCATGTTGAAGATGCGCCGGTGCTCTGCGGAACCCAATGGTGGAGGGTCCACAATGAACCGGTACACGTCATCGTTGTGGCCCACCAGGAAGAAGCCCCCCTGACCCGTGCTGCTGATCACATACATGTCGTGCTGCTTCAGATTGTACAGGCCATAGGGTAGCGTGAACACGAAGCAGGTCGCGACGAACACGCCGATATGCACTGCGCGGCGAGCGGGTGTGGCCTTCATGTTCAGCCACCAGTAAAGTGGGATGAAGGGAGCGAAGAGCAGAACGTGCGACTTGATCAGGAAGGTGATCGCGAACAGCGAGGCGGCGATGAGCGTACGGCGGAGATCGTCGGTGCGCACGGCTTTCATCAAGGCGTGCAACGCGAAGATCAGTGCGATCTGGAAGGGCATGTCCTGGGCCCGATTTCCGACCCAGAGCAGCGTCAACGGGAACACCGCATAGAGCCCGGTGGCCACAAGTGCGACACGTTGATCGAACAACAACAACGCGATGCGGCGCAGGTAGACACCGGTGAGCGCGCAGAGCAGCAGTTGCACGGCCCCAAGAGCGATGGTCCAATAGCCTCCGAAAAGCAGCTTGAACAGCGCCTGTGTGTAGGGGTAGAACGGAGCTGTGATGAAGTACTGTGTCTCCAGATCGAAGTCGCCGTTCAGGATCCCGGTGCTTTGCTTGTCGTATCTGACATTGTCGCGGTCGAGGTCCAGGCCCATGTTGGAGGTCACCACGAGGAACAGCCCGCGAATGGCCAGGAACAGCAGGAATATCAGGAGTTCGGTGCGGCGTTCCGAGGGGGCGTTGGTGGTGCGGTCCATCATCGCCGAAGATAGACGAGCCCTTCGATCAGCACCAAGGCGGCATCCATCCGTTATGTTTGCTCCCTCAAGTGCAACGTATGGACCTTTCGAAGATCATTTCTGTGACCGGCAAGTCCGGCCTGTATCGCATCGTGGCCCAAGGCCGTCAGGCGATCATCGCTGAATCCCTTGAGGATGGGAAACGCATCCCTGTGCATCCGCACTTGAAGGTGAGCTCGCTGGACGAGATCAGCATGTTCACCACGGGTGATGATGTGCCTTTGCGCGATGTGCTGCAGCAATTGCACGATGTGGAGAAAGGTGCGGCCTCACTGGATCCCAAGGGACCCGAGGAAGGCCTCTGGAAGAAACTGGCCGAAGCCCTGCCCACCCACGACCGGTCACGCATCTATGTGAGCGATGTGCGCAAGCTCTTCACCTGGTATGCACAGCTTTTGAAGTCCGGTGTGTTCGCTGTGAAGGCGGCTGAGACGGAGAAGGAGGAGGAGAAAGGCGCCAAGGGCGAGAAGAAGGCCGCCAAGGTGACCAAGGCCAAGGCTGACACAGCGGCGAAGAAGGCCAACGCTCCGAAAGCTGGCGCCGGCACGAAAGCCAAGTCGGCAGGTACCACCATGCGCAAGAGCAGCCAGCGCGGTAGCTGAGCCGTTCCTTCACTGGTCCTTTTCAAGAGCTGATGCCGCGTTGGGCGCAAAGCGCGATCGTTAACTTGCGCTGGATCCCCGGAACATATGCGGGGATCCGTTCATTCACCGCCATTCTTCCATGTCCGTTCCCGCATTCCGAAAGCTCTCCATCCTCATGGCCGCCTTCAACGAGGAGGACAGCCTCTTCGCCTGTGCGGAGCAAGTCTTGGGTGTGCCGCTCCCAGGGGGATTGGAACGGGAGCTCATAATCATTGACGACGGAAGCAAGGATGGCACCTGGCAGGTGATGGAGGAGCTTGCCGCCGCGGAGCCCAAGCGTGTCCGGATCTTCAAACAGCCCAAGAACCAAGGCAAGGGTGCCGCCATTCGCCGCGCTGTGGCCGAGATGTCCGGTGACCTGGCGATCATCCAGGATGCGGATCTGGAGTATGACCCCCGTGACTATGGGCGCATGCTGGCCCCCATCCTAGACGGGCGTGCTGAGGTGGTCTTCGGCAGTCGTTTCGCCGGGGCCGAGCGCAAAGTGCTCTTCTTCTGGCATGCCCAGTTCAACAAGTTCCTAACGTTCGCCAGCAATCTGCTGAACGACACGAACTGGACCGATGTGGAGACCTGTTACAAGGCGTTCACGGCCGCTGCTTTGCAGACCATTCCATTGGTGAGCAACAGGTTCGGCATCGAACCGGAGCTGGCTGCCAAGTGCGCGTTGAACCGCTTCCGGATGTTCGAGGTTCCCATCAATTACAACGGCCGCAGCTACAACGAAGGCAAGAAGATCGGTTGGACGGACGGTCTCGCTGCGCTCTGGTTCATTGTGCGCTACCGCTTCTCGTCCAATTACAGCGATCCGGGCAAGGTGACCCTGGACGCCATTGAACAGGCCCCGAAGTTCAACACGTGGATGTACGAGAGCGTGAAGCCTTGGTTGGGGAACCGCGTGGCCGAGCTCGGTTGCGGTCGGGGCAACATGAGCAACTTCTTCCGGAGGCACCAGAACGTGCTGCTCACGGACTATCGCGACGATTACCTGGATCCGCTTCGTGAGCGATGGGGCCATATCCGGCGCCTGCAGTTCTCAAAGCTCGATATGACGTTGCGCGAGGACTACACCGTGCTGACGAAGTTCGGCCCCGAAAGCGTGGTGTTCCTGAACGTGCTGGAGCACATTGATGACGATCGTGCCGTGCTTCGTCATCTGTTCGAACACGTGCCCCAGGGCTGTCGGTTGGTGATCCTGGTGCCTTTCGGGATGGCCTACTACAGCGATTTCGACAAGGAGCTGGGCCATTTCCGCCGTTATGAGAAAGGAGAGCTGGAAGGCAAGATGAAGGAAGCCGGATTCACGGTGGAGCACCAGTTCTATTTCAACAAGGCCGGGAAACTGGCGTGGTTCTTCGCCAACAAGATCGGCAAGCAGAAACGCATCACCCCGTTCCAGTTGCGGGTGTACAACTTCCTTGTGCCCTTGTTCCGGATCTGGGACAAGGTGGTGCCAGGTACAGGCCTCAGCACCATCGCCATCTGCCGGAAGGCCTGATCGACCGGTTCTCCTCCTTTCGGAGTTCAAGAATGGCCTGCGGAGAGTGGCGCGAGGGTGGCCCGTGGCACTAACTTGCCGGTCTGCAAGCCTTCAACTGATGGTCCAACGTTCTACCCTTCTTCTGCGCACGGTCGTGGTCGCCTCCATAGGAGGCTTGGTCACCTTGTTCGTCTCTTGGTCGGGCGGTGGTGTGCCCAGCGCGCATGCTTATCATTCCGCTGAGGAGCTAGCGGAGTATCGGGCCGGTAATGGAGCCCTCTCGGTCGGGATCAACACGTATTTCAAAGCCAGCGGTAACTGCAGCGGCTGTCATGGGCATGACCCCTCCGGATTTGCCATGACCACCGTTCCTGGTGGTGTGGATGTGAATGTGGCCGACGACTGGCGCAGCAGCATGATGGGGAACAGCGCCCGCGACCCTTTCTGGCGGGCCAAAGTGAGCCATGAAGGTCTGGTGAATCCTGGACACCAAGCAGCTTTGGAGGACAAGTGCACCAGTTGCCACGCGCCGATGGGCCGCTACAACAAGCACTTCCTCGGCCAAGGGCCCTACTCCATCGCTGAATTGGAACAGGATGAGACCGCGCTCGACGGCGTGAGCTGTGTACCCTGCCACATCCAGAGCGCGGACAGCATCGGTATCCTGAACTCCGGCAACCTGAAGTTGGACACCTTGGGCCGTCCGCTTTATGGACCCTTCGGCGGTCCCGATGACCCGCAAGCTTTGTTCGGGGCACCGATGACGGCGTTCGTGGGCTACCAACCCCTGTATGGGGAACACATCAATGATGGCGGGCTATGCGCGGGCTGCCACACCTTGATCACCGAAACGGCGGACCTGAGCGGAAACCTCACCGGCGGCACCTTCGTGGAGCAGGCCACCTACCACGAGTGGCTCAACAGCTCGTTCAACAACAAGGAACACATCGACGGCATTACCTGCCAGGGCTGCCACGTGCCGCGCATCAACGATGGTGTGGTGCTTTCCGCGAACTACCTCTTCCTACAGCCCCGTGCACCATTCGGCATGCACCATTTCGCTGGGGCCAACGTGTTCATGCTGAACCTGCTGAAGAATCACATCGATGAGCTGGGGCTCACGGCCACCGAGACGCAGTTCGACAGCACGATCGCTCGGACCAACCGCATGTTGCAGCAGAACAGCCTGTTGATGGAACCTGCCATGGCTGACCGGAATGCGGATACGGCCTTCATCGAGGTGAAGCTCACCAACCTGGCGGGCCACAAGTTCCCCAGTGGCTACCCGGCGCGCAGGGCATGGCTCGAATTGGCCGTGACCAACGATGAAGGGGATACCCTGTTCCACAGCGGGGGCTGGAACGGCTCGTACGATGTGGTCGGGCATGATCCTTCCTGGGAGCCCCACTACGACATGATCTCGCAGCCCGACCAAGCGCAGATCTATGAGCAGGTGATGGCTGATGTGAACGGTGACCGAACCACCACCTTGGAAAGGGCCGCAAGCAAGTTGAAGGACAACCGCCTCGCTCCAGCGGGATTCACCTCCACCCACTATGCCTACGATACCACTACGGTGGACGGGGTCCCTGCGAGCGACATCGATTTCAACCGGGACGACCTTGGTGTGGAAGGCAGCGGCTCGGACATTGTGCATTACCACGTCCCGGTGAACGGCTATACGGGCACCTTGAACATCCGTGCGCGCTTCTGGTATCAGAGCGCACCGCCCCGGTACATGACCGAAATGTTCGCGTACAACTCCACGGCCATCGACACCTTCAAGACCATGTACGACCACACGGACAACAGCCCCGTGCTGGTGAAGGATGCGAACTTCACGGACCTCTCCACGGCAGTGGATGACCTGACCGAACTCGGTGTACGCATCTATCCGAATCCGGTGCGTGACGGCCGCTTGACGATCGTTGGGTTGAGCGAGCGGGTGCTCGGTATTGAGGTGTTCGATGCACGGGGTGCGTTGGTCGCGCGCATGCGCCCGAACGGACAGCGGCAATGGGCGGTAGATCTCCCTTCTGCCGAAGGTACATACCTGGTGGCGATCCGCACTGAGGACCACGTTTTCGTGGAAAGGGTGGTGGCACTGACAAGGTGATGTCCGGAAGATTTTCCTGAGTTGTTGACGTGTGTTCGGACTTTCCGAATAGCTTGGCACCACTCTCCATGAAACCCTTCGTTGCCCGGAATCCGGTCACGACGTTCGTACTTCTGACCTTGGGTCTGCAGTTCGCGATAGTGGCCTACGTGTGGTTCGTGCTTCCCCCTGGCGGGCACTTGCATGAAGACCCCCATTTGCACATGCTTTTCAGGTTCCGGGTATTCGGGCCCTTGGCGGCCTGTGTCGGTATCACATGGTGGTTGGAGGGTATGGCCGGTATCCGCAACCTCTTCGGCAGTTTTCTGGTGTGGAAGGTCCCTGGGAAGTGGTACCTGGCAGCAGGCATCTGGAAGTTCCTGTTCGCTTACCTCGGCATCGGCGTCGTGATCGCGGCCTTGGGCAAGTGGCCCGGTGTGGGTCTGATGATGCCGCGATTCTGGGATGGCTGGCTGGTCACCTTGCCATTCATCTTCGGCATCGCCTTCGTGGAAGAGACCAGTTGGATGAAATTCTGCCTGACCCGCTTGCAGATGCGCTATTCCGCGCTCGTGAGCACATTGATCATCGGCAACTGCTGGGGCATGTGGTACCTGCCTATGGTGGCCATCAACGAAGGTGTGCCTCCTGGATACCCGATCCTGGTGTTCCATGGTTGCATGATCAGCCTCACCATTCTGCTCGCCTGGTTGTACAACAACACGCACAGCGGAGTGGTCCTGATGCTTGCACAGGTGGTGAGCAACACGGCTTTCTTCATCACACCGATCCTGCCTCCCAACAACGAGATCACCTCGGAGGTGCCAACGATCTTCGCGCCTGAGCACTACAGTGGCCTGCTGCTGGACGTGGACTATGTCACGCTCTTCAGCCTCATCTTCATAGCAGCCAGCGTGATCATCGTGTTCTTCGCTGGGGGCAAGGACCTGGGTCCAAGGCCACGTGCGCGTTGGGATGAAGGCATGGGGCTCGCCGGGAAGAGCTGATCGGCCTGCTGCGATGACAATGGAGGGTGACGCTAACTTGCGACATGCTCCATCACTACCTGTCCTTCGCCGGTCTGGCATTCCTCATCTCCGCGAATGCACTTCACGCTCAGGATGCCTCGATCGTTTCAGCGATCAGTAGCGTCAGCATCGATTCACTGGTGTGGCATCTTGAGCGCCTGTCGGGCGAAGAGCCAGTGGATGTGGGCAATGGCCCGGAGACGATCCTTAGCAGGAACAAGTTCAACTCAGGGAACGCCCTGGCGGCGGACTGGTTGCAGCAGCGCATGGTGGCCTTGGGCTATACGCCGACCGTGCAGGCTTTTGGAGGAAGCACAGGTGAGAACGTGATCGCCGTGAAGACCGGTCTGGTGCATCCGGACAGGAAAGTGGTGATCTGCGGACATTACGATGCCATGCCCGGTGGCCCTGTGAACGCGCCTGCGGCGGATGATGACGGTAGCGGTACTTGCAGTGTCCTGGAGGCCATGCGTGTGCTTGCTCCTTATTCCTTCGAGAACACGATCGTCTTCGCCATTTGGGATGAAGAGGAGCAAGGCAAGGTGGGCAGTGCATATTACGCGGGCGTGGCTGCCGCAAATGACGATACCATCGCTGCGGTGATCAACATGGATGCCATCAGTTATGATGGGGACGGAGATGGGCTCATGCGCATCCACGCGCGACCGACCGCCAACAGCCTTGCCATCAAAGACACCGCGCTGATGGTGAACAGCAGCTATGGCCTGAACCTCAACATCGCCATCAACAACCCAGGTGCCGTCTACAGCGACCATGCGTCCTTCTGGACCGAAGGCTACGGGGCCATTCTGGTGATCGAGGACTTCGATAACGACGGTAATCCGCACTACCATACGCCGACGGACCTGCTTCAGTACATGGACCTTCCCTACTGGCAAGGGCTGACGCGGCTTAGCATCGCCACCACGGCAGTGCTCGCTGTACCGGTGAACGGTGCTTCGGCCATTTCGGAAACAACGGTGCCAGAAGCTTCGCCGGTAAGCGTGTACCCGAATCCAGCTGGTCCGGAGGCGAAGCTCTGGTTCGAGCTGCACCATGCCGGCCGCGTGCGGATCACACTGGCGGATGCCATGGGGCGCATGGTGAATGTGCTCGAGGACGGTCTCCTTACGACAGGCTCACACCAATACGAGCTGCCGACGTCCATGCTACCAGCCGGCACTTACCTCGTGCGGGTCGAGGCTGAAGGGGTGTCGTGCACGGTACGATTCGTTCGCACGCCTTAAGGCTTTGGCTGGATCACGCGGTCGATGTGGTCCAACACTTTCGTCATCAGGTGCAGGCGGTCCTTCCCGCGCACATTGTGTGGATGCCCAGGGTACACGAAGAAGTCGAGCTGAACACCTTTGCTCACACTGTTCTTGATGAAGGCGTAGCTATGCTCGGGCAGCACCACGTCATCCACACCGCCGTGGATCAGTAACAGGTCGCCCTGGAGCTTGTCGCACTTATCCGGCAGCGCGGATGCTGAATAGCCATCGGGGTTCTCTTGTGGTGTGTCCATGTAGCGCTCGGTGTACATCACCTCGTACATGCTCCAATCCATTACCGGGCCGCCGGCCACACCGACCTGAAATGTGCCCGGAGCCATCACCATCAAGGAAGTGGTCATGAAACCGCCGAAGCTCCAGCCATGGACCGCCATGCGCTTGTCATCCACATAGGGCAGGCCTTTCAAGTACTCGACCCCGAGCAACTGGTCCTTCACTTCCAAGGTGCCAAGCTGGCGGTGAATGGCCTGTTCGAAGTCCCTGCCCCGGTTGTCACTGCCGTGCCCGTCCACAGTGAACACCAAGTACCCGCGTTCCGCCGCGTGTAACATCCAGTGCGAAGCCCCTCCAAGGAAGCTGTTGGTGACCAATTGAACATGCGGCCCGTTGTACACATAGAAGAGCACCGGGTATTTCCGGCCCGGGTCGAAGCCACTGGGCTTGATGATGCGCGCGTTGAGCACATCCCCGTTCTCACCCGTAAAGGTGACCATTTCGATGGTGCCCACCGCGTATTCCTTGAGCGGGTCTTTGCTGGTCAACAGCGTCTTCATGGTTTTTCCGGCGGTCGCCCCGCGCAGGTCGACCCGAGCGGGAACGGTCAGGCTGCTCCACGCGTCGATGTACAGAGTGCCGCTCGTGCTGAGCTGCGCGGAATGGGTTCCGGCTTCCGGGGTGAGCAGCAGGCCTTTTCCATTGCTCATGTCGATGCGATAGATACGGGTCTCGGTGGCCCCGCGTGGATCTTTCGGGTCTATCATCGCGGTGCCTTCCACAAAGAGGTTGGCCTCTTTCGCGTCCAGGCCGATCACGCGCTTCACCACCCAGTTACCTGTGGTCAGCTGGCGCACCAGACCCTTGCTGAGGCTGTAGAGGTAGAGGTGTGGGAAGCCATCGCGCTGGCTCCACCAGAGGTACTTGTCCGGGTCGCTTTTCAGGAACTGCATGGGGTGCGTGGGTTCCAGCCATTTCGCGTCCCGCTCTTCAAAGAGCTCCTTCATCGCTTTGCCGGTCGCCACGTCGTACTGCACCACGCGCAGGTGGTCCGTAGCGCGGTTCAGGTGCACCACGAAGAAGCTCTTCTGGTCCGGAGCCCAGGCGAGGTTGGTGAGGTATTGATCCTTCGGCTCGCCGGTGTTCAGGAACAAGGTCTTCTTCGTCCGCGTGTCGAACACGCCGATGGTGGCATGATGGCTGGTCTGTCCGGCCATCGGGTAGCGGATGGTGTTGAAGGTGCTGGGCTTGGTGCTGATGTCCTCCAGCTCATAGGTCGACACCATCGTTTCGTCCAAGCGATAGAAGGCCAGCAGGTCACCCTTGGGGCTCCAAAAGGTCCCCTTCTCCACGCCGTACTCATTGCGGTGCACGTTGCGGGCTCCGTTCACGATGCCATCAGCGCCATCGTTCGTCACACGGATCGTGTTTTCCCGTTCACGCGTCGTGTGGATGTAGAGGTCGTTGCCCAGGGTGTACGCGGTCTGTGTGTACAGGGCATCGTGGTCCTGATGTTCGGCGTTGGCGGGCAGGGCCATGTGCGCCAACATCGCCTTCTTCGACACATCATACTGGTAGGTGATGCTGTCCACATTGAAATAGAACACGTTCGCGCCGGACCACGTGATAGGCGGCATTCGCTTGAGCGCCTCTTTGCGCTTCATCCCATCGTTCAGTTCCTTGAGGCTGAACAGGGGCACATCGGCCATCTTACCCACGCCAGCCTTCAGCAGCAGCGAGTCCTTCACGTAGCAATACGTGTCCGTGTTCGGGATCCATTGCAGTCCGGACATCCGCTCAGGCGCCAGGTCGGTGCCGGCCTTTAGCACAGCATACTTCAAGGTGAGCTCTTTCTGCTGGGCGGAAACGGTGAGCGTGAGCGCACTGGCCAGCGCGGCGGTTACCAGGGAACGGAGAAGAAACATGCACAACAGGGTTGGACCGCGAAGATGAGGAAGCCT
>ERZ724527.1571-NODE-1571-length-10702-cov-4.435616_pt1 | contig 10702 bp, 10 predicted proteins | sample MGYA00376060_ERZ724527 | MGnify/ENA primary metagenome ERZ724527 (study PRJEB28724, sample SAMN07190886) | activated sludge metagenome | isolation source: activated sludge of sewage treatment plant in Hong Hong | place: USA: Christiansburg, Virginia | collected...
TTCTCGAAGATCCATCTCCAAAAGTAAACAGACCAATGTTGTAATTATTCAAATCGTAATATTGAAAACTCAATGATTGTGACAATACAAAAAAGTCATCAGGAACAGTCAGCCTTTTTGCTATACCAACGCTTGCAGAGATGATATTAAAATTCCTGCTTTTGTCTACACCTGAACTGGTATTTGCAAACTGTTTGCTGTAAGCCAAAGAGCTACTAAATTGAATTGGTTTTTTTCCGCCAAACCAAGGTTCTGTAAACGAAATGCTATACGTTTGAAAGTAAGAACTTCCCTGAAGACGCAATGCTACTTTTTGTCCATCGCCCATAGGTAATGGTCTGTAGGCTTCTTTTTTGAAAATGTTTCTGGCCGAGAAGTTATTGAAAGACAATCCCAACGTTCCGATAAATCCACCACCGCCATAACCGCCTTGCAATTCAATTTGGCTAGAACCTTTTTCGACTAATTTATATTCTATATCTACAGTTCCAGCACCCGCATCTACATTTTTGAAAACAGGCTCAATGGCTTCAGGATCAAAGTAACCCAATTGTCCAATTTCTCGAATGGTACGCACCAACTCTTCTTTGCTGTACTTTTGTCCAGGCTTAGTTCGAAGCTCGCGATAAATCACATTATCATTAGTTTTGTCGTTTCCTACTACGGTGATTTTATTGAAATAGGCCAGCGGACCTTCAACAATTCTGATTTCAAAATCGATGGTGTCATTATATGTTTTTACTTCAACAGCATTGATGTTTGAAAACAAATAACCGCTGTTTTGATACAGATTGGTGATGTCTTCTCCGTCAGGTTTAGATTTATCAGCGATTCTTTTTTCCAATAAAACACCATTATAGACATCGCCTTTTTTGATGCCAAGAATGTTTCTCAAACCGTTGTCAGGATAAATCGTATTTCCTAAAAATTTGATGTTACCAAAATAATATTTGCGACCTTCTTCAATATTAATATTTATCGAGATGTCTTTTTTATCTTTATTGAATGTGACACTATCGGAAACAATTCGCGCATCACGGTAGCCGCTTTCTTTGTACTTATCGATGATTTTAGTTAAATCTTCTTTGTATTTGTCTTTGATGTATTTGGAAGCTTTAAAAATTCGAAGTGGATTTTTTTCTTTAGTATTCTTCATCGCTTTGTGAAGTTTGCCTTCAGAAAACTTTTCGTTTCCAACAAAATCAATATTTCTGACTTTGATTTTATTTCCTTTGAAAACGTTGATATACATATTTACTTCGTTCCCGCTTGTAGTATCAGGAACTGTTGTGATGGTTACTTTTGAGTTGTAAAAACCGTCTTTTTTGTATTTGTTTTCAATGTAGTTTTTAGTGGTAGTGATTAAATTTTCATTGACAATCTTACCTTTTGTCAAACCATTTTCTTTAATCAGAACTTCAGTTTTCTTTTTCTTGATGCCAGCAAATTTTACTTCACTAAGCTTAGGCAATTCGATGATGTTTAATTCTAGATAAACACTGTCGCCTTGTATGCGATTGACATAAAAATCAATTTCGCTAAAAAGCCCTAACTTCCCTAATTTTTTAATAGCATTACTGATTTCTTCACCAGGAATAGTAATGTCTTGACCTTTCTCTAATCCAGCAAAAGTCACTACGGTTTGTTGGTTGTAACTGATTTTGCCGACAACAGCAACATCGGCTAAAATGTATTTTGTACCTTGATCAAATGGAATTTTTTCTTGTGCATTCATTTGGGCAATACACCCAAAAAATAGTAGGGTAACGACTAGTTTAATTCTGTTATATAACACTAAAAAATTATTTAATTTGTTCACTTGTTTTTCCGAACCTTCGTTCTCTTTTTTGATAGCTTATGATGGCTTCGTATAAATCTTCTTCTTTAAAATCAGGCCATAAAATAGGCGTAAAATATAACTCCGCATAAGCAATCTGCCACAATAAAAAATTACTGATTCTGTGCTCGCCGCTAGTTCGAATTAATAAATCGACCTCTGGTAAATTTCGCGTGTAAAGATGCTGATTAATAATCGATTCGTCAATACTGTCAATTGAAATTATATTATTTTTAACTTTATCCGAGATTTGCTTCACCGCGCTGATAATTTCTTCACGCGAACCATAGCTTAAGGCTAGTGTTAGCGTCATTCTCGAATTGTTTTTGGTGGTTTCAATGACTTCTAAAAGTTCTTTCTGTGCCGATTTTGGTAGCAAGTCTAAATTTCCAATCGCGTGAAGACGGATGCGATTTTCAGTTAATGTTTTGAGTTCATTTTTTAATGAATTAATCAACAGTTTCATTAAAGTATCAACTTCTAATTTGGGACGATTCCAGTTTTCAGTAGAAAAAGCATATAAAGTAAGATTATCTATGCCAAGTTTTGCACAGGATTCCACAGTAACTCTAACCGATTTGGTTCCGTTTTCATGACCAAATGCGCGGAGCAAACCTTTTTGTTTTGCCCAACGACCATTGCCATCCATGATAATTGCCAGATGCTTGGGTAAGTTGTCTTTATTTATTTTTTCTAATAAACTCATCATATTAATCCGCACAAAAACACGGTTTGTCTCCAAAAGTATAAGTCAAAGTAAAGCCGGTAAAAACATACCAATCATTACTTGTGAGGTTGCCAAATTTTAAATTTTTTAAATCGTCATTAGTCGGACTGCTTCCGTCTAAATCATCTTTAAAGGTATGTCGGGCCGCTACTTCAAAACCAATGACAAAACTGTTAAATACTCTTCCTTTTACACCAACCGTCATCGGAATGGCTAGGGTAGAATAGGTGTCGTCCTTGTTAGGCCCGCCGTTTTGAAAATACAATCCGTCATAAAAAACATAACTTAAACCTGTAAACACATACGGTGTAAATTGTGGTTTCGAATCATGCAAATCAAATTCGAAAAAATCGAATTCCAAACCTGCTGTCAATTCTTTGATACTGTTTTTAAAACGATAGTCTCTTTCAATTCTTGAATCCATATCCGAATCAGCATCATCGGCAGCAATGGTTGATTGCGTATATGAAAATCGCCAAGAATGTCTTGTACTTCGGTTCCATTTATACAACAATCCAAATGCTGGTTTTTCGGGAGCAATGTATGTCGTTGATCCCACATCACCTATGATATTACTGCCTCCTAAAAACACCCCAATTTCATGGATTTGTGCTTTTGATGAAGCCGCCGCAAAAAGCAAAAAAACTATAATAAAAAATCTATTCATTGAATTGAAAATAGCGTGCAAATATAATAATAATGAAGTCTTCTTTAACATCAAAAATGGATTTATGTTAAAATAGAAAGAATCCATTTTAAAAATTACAAATCTGATTGCTAAGAGTAGTAGAGAAACGCTATTGTAGTAGGAATTAGTATGCGCGTTTTTCAAGAATAGATTAATTTCTCTTGTCTTCACCCCAAAGCAATTTGTTGCGGAGTGTTTTAAGGAAAGTTTCGTCGGGTATTTCTACCATATTGATTTTGAAAGGTGTTTTTTTGATAATCAAAACCGATTCATTTCGAACAGAAGCAATTCTAGAATCTAATGAAATCAAATAAAATTCTTCTCTTCCAGTCACTTTCAATTTGATTTCTTTGGTATCCGGAATCACCAATGGCCTTGCATTCAAATTGTGTGGTGCAATCGGTGTAATCACAAAACTAGCTACATCGGGTGTTAAAATCGGACCGCCACAACTCAACGAATATCCTGTAGATCCTGTTGGCGTAGCTATAATCAATCCGTCAGCCCAATACGAATTTAAATGTTCGTCATTCAAACTAGTATCAATCGTAATCATCGAAGTGGTATCTTTTCTGCTGACCGAAATTTCATTCATCGCAAAATTGAGATCTTTCAATTCTTCATTTTCAGGAATGCATTGCAACGACAACAAGCTTCTAGGAGAAATGGTGTATTTTTTTTCAATGACAAATTGCAGGAAATTCTCAATATTCTCTTTTTGAACCGAAGCTAAAAATCCCAATCGACCGGCATTAACACCCAAAATGGGAATGCCAGAATCGCGAACCAAAGTCGCAGCTCTCAAAATGGTTCCGTCGCCACCAATGCTCAACAACATATCAAAAGTACTGTCTAGCTCGGTGTGTGAAGAAAATGTTTTATATTCTTTTGCAACAATTTTTTTCTCATACAACAACTTCAAGAAATCAGCTTCAATAATCATCTCAACATGATTCCGATTAAAAAAAACAAAAATGTCCTTAATAATAGGTTCGGTGCTGTTTTGATAATATTGTCCGTAGATGGCTACTTTCATTTTTGTTGCTGATTCGGTTATTTGTTGATTTGGTTATTCGAATCCACAAATAACCAAATCAACAAATCCACATTACATATTAAGGTATTTGTCTAAATAATCCGAACGCTCTTTCAAGTTCGTGATGTAATTGTCTTCTTGATGTTCTGAGATAATTTCGTAATTGTATCTTCTGAAAGTTTGAATGATTTCGTTCATCGCACCCAAACTGATTTTAACGGTAATTTGAACGCTATCCGTAGTTGCTTCTGAAATAAACAATCCTAAAAGCCTGCCGTTGTTACTTTCTACAATCTGCGTTACCTGACTCATAGAATAATCCAATATGGCTTTTTGCACGACGATAATGCCTCCTGGTTCTTTTAAAAAAGGCGTTTCATGGAAAAATTTAATAATATCCTCCAATTCATAATAACCCACATACTGATTGTTTTCATCCAAAACCGGAACTACATTCGAATGGTTTTTGGCAAAAATCTCCAAAACATCCAACCAAATCATAGAAGTTCTTACAAAAAAAGGCTCCAAAGTATACCGATAATCAGCCACCTTTTTATCGGCATCAAAAGTATCCACATCATCCAACGCAATCGAACCCATATAAACACCTTCGTCCAAAACCGGAAAATGGGAAAAGTTCATTTCATGGAAAAAATCCTGCACATCCACAATAGTTTCCTTACTGTCGATGGCCTTAAAATCATTGTTGATATAATCTTTAATTTCTTTCATAAATCGGAATCAAATGGGCAACGCAAAATAATCAATTTTATGCCACAACACCTAGTTTTACTTTGTATTTTTGTGCGACTCAGTTTTAAAAACCCTCGCAACCATGACAAAGTTAAGTGTAAATATTAACAAAATAGCGACTTTGCGCAATGCACGTGGCGGAAATGTACCGAACCTGCTGCAAGTTGCTACCGACTTACAACGCTTCGGCGCCCAAGGCATCACGATTCATCCGCGACCAGACGAACGCCACATCCGATACCAAGATGCCCGCGATCTGAAACCCATCGTTTACACCGAATTCAATATCGAAGGCAATCCGCAACACAATTTCATCGATTTGGTACTAGAAATCCAACCCACGCAAGTCACCTTAGTGCCCGATGCCATTGGTGCAATTACATCGAGTGCTGGCTGGGACACCGTTAAAAATCAAGCTTACCTCAAAGAAGTTATCGCCGAATTCCAACGCCACAACATCCGAACGTCTATTTTTGTAGATCCAGTTTTAGCCATGATTGAAGGTGCGAAAGCCACAGGAACCGATCGCATTGAACTCTACACCGAAGCCTTCGCGCACGAATACAGTTTAGGAAATCACAAAGGTATTGAGCCCTACATCAAGGCAGCTGAACTAGCAAATGATCTCGAATTGGGCATCAACGCCGGACACGATTTAAGCCTCGACAACATTCAGTTTTTCAAACAAAACATTCCGGGTTTATTAGAAGTTTCGATTGGGCATGCACTGATTTCCGAAGCGTTATATCTAGGTTTAGATAATGTAGTGAATATGTATTTGAATAAATTGAAATAGGGCGTGACCACAAGGGCCGGGCTATCCGCTAAATCTTTTGCGTCGAACGCCGCCACAAAAGGATACCGCTGCTATCCCTCACGCAACCGATAACCCACAACCGATAACTGACAACCGACAACCCACAACCATGACACCCTACTCCAAAATCGAAGGCTCCGGCAAACCACTCCTAATTTTACACGGATTCCTAGGCATGTCCGACAACTGGAAAACACTCGGAACCCAATACGCCACGCTAGGCTACGAAGTGCATATGCTTGACCTGCGCAACCACGGCAGAAGTTTTCATTCAGACGAATTTAATTATGAAGTGATGGTTCAGGATATGGTTGATTATTGTCAGCAACATCAACTGCAAAACATCGATATCATCGGACATTCGATGGGCGGAAAAGTAGCGATGCTATTGGCAGTACAACATCCAGAATTGATTCACAAACTCATCGTTGGCGATATCGGAAGCAAATATTATGCGCCGCACCATCAAGAAATTTTGGCTGGTTTAAACGCCGTCGATTTTACCAAAAAACCATCACGCACCGAGGTCGATGTCATCATAGCACAATACATTCCCGATTTCGGAACGCGTCAATTTTTGATGAAAAGTTTGTACTGGCAAGCACCAGAACAATTGGCTTTTAGGTTTAATCTACCTGTTTTCAATCGTGTTATCGAAAACATCGGAACCGCTTTGCCAGATCATGCTAGATTCGAAAAACCAAGTTTGTTTATTCGTGGCGGCAATTCAAAATACATTAAAGACGAAGATTGGAGCGGCATTCAGCAACATTTTCCAAAAGCCATTTTAGAAACCATTCCGAATGTTGGGCATTGGTTGCATGCTGAAAATCCGAAAGCTTTCTTTGAAATTACAAGTGGATTTTTGATTTAAAATTTCAAATTACTTACTTTTATAAAAAACATTTATTATGAATCTACTCATCAGAATTCTAATCACCGCCATTCTAGTAGTAATCATCGCGCATTTTATGCCCGGTGTTGCGGTAGCCAGTTTCACCACTTCATTAATTGTAGCTGTGGTTTTAGGATTACTCAACGCATTTGTAAAACCTATTTTGGTATTGCTAACGTTGCCAGTAACACTAATTACTTTCGGATTATTTTTATTAGTAATCAACGCCTTGATGATTTTATTATGTAGCGAAATTGTCGGCGGATTTCACGTAGAAAGCTTCTGGACCGCCGTGTTTTTCAGCATCATTTTATCCATTTCACAATCGATTGTCTACGGATTTTCGAAAGACAAATAAGCTTAAAAACACATTCTTATAAAAACTTGTTTGGGTGGCGAAAATATTCTAATTTTGCCACCCAATTTTAGTATGTAAAAAAATGAATATTACAAGAAATAATGTAGATGCTTTAAATGCGATAATTACGGTTGAAGTTTCAAAAGCCGATTACGCACCACAAGTCGATAAAGTTTTAAAAAGCTACCTAAAAACAGCTTCCATTCCGGGTTTCAGAAAAGGCGCCGTTCCTTTCGGAATGATCCAAAAACAATACGGAAAAGCTGTGTTGTTGGAAGAAGTGAATAAAGTATTACAAGAAAATCTAAACCGCTATTTGCAACAAGAAAAACTAGATATTTTAGGAAATCCATTACCTAAAATTACCGAAGATTTCAATTGGGATGCTGAAGATTATAAGTTTGAATTCGAATTGGGATTGACACCCGTTTTCGACATCGACTTGAGTGTGGTAAAAAACCTAACCCAATACAAAATCGTTGCTGATGATCAAATGCTAGAAGATCAAGTAGCAAGAATCAGAAAGCAATATGGCAAGATGATTTCGAAAGATACTGTAGAGAAAAATGATGATATTTCAGGAACTTTCATCAACCTTGAGAAAGGCATTGACAGTCCAGCGCAAATCACTTTAGATATTTTCAAAAACAAAAAAACAGGTGATGCTTTTATCGGGAAAAAAGTAGGCGATGTGGTAACAGTAAACACAAAAGGACTTTTCGATGACGATCATAAATTAATGGATTATCTTAAAGTAGGTCACGATGATGTTCACGGTTTGGCAATAGACGTCGATTTTAAAATCGAAGAAATCACGATGAGCGAACCAGCTGAATTAAACCAAGAATTGTTTGATAAATTGTTCGGACCAGGAAACGTTTCTTCTGTTGACGATATCAAAGCAAAAATCAAAGAAGACGCTGAAAAACAATTCGCCACCCAAGCCGATCAAAAGTTTTTGAATGATGTAACCGAGTCGCTTTTGACCAATACCAAATTCGATTTACCATCAACATTTCTAAAAAAATGGATTCAAACGGCAGGGCAAGCACCTTTGACGCCACAGCAAGCAGAGGAAGAATTTGCCAAATCAGAAAACGGTTTACGTTATCAGTTGATTGAAGGCAAAATCATGTCGCAAAACAATTTGCAAATTACTTTCGAAGATCTGAAATCATACACTGCAGAACTTATCAAAAAGCAAATGGCGCAGTTCGGACAAATGAATCCAACCGATTCTGATGTAGAAGGAATTGTAGCAAGAGTATTGTCGAATCAAGAAGAAGTGAAAAGACTTTCGGATCAAGTCATGAGTGAAAAAATGCTGCATTTGTTTAAAGATAAGATCAATTCCAAAACCAAAGAAGTCACCTACCAAGAATTTATTGCGGCTTCTTACGGCGAGTAAAACAAAAAAATACTTATATTTGGGCGTCGAAACAGTGGTTTCGGCGCTTATTTGTTTTAAAAAACCTACAAAAAGTATACTATACGATGAACTACGGTAAAGAATTTAAAAAATTTGCTACAAAACACCATGGTGTAAATAATTTGTATTACGATAAAATCGTGAATGCAATGACTCCAACTAATATGACGCCTTACATCATCGAAGAACGCCAGTTAAACATTTCTCAATTGGATGTTTTCTCTCGTTTGATGATGGACAGAATCATATTTTTAGGAACCGGAATAGACGACCAAATTGCCAACATAGTACAAGCACAATTGCTCTTTTTAGAAAGTGCTGATGCCTCCAAAGACATTCAGATTTATTTGAATTCACCGGGCGGAAGTGTTTATGCTGGTTTGGGAATTTATGATACGATGCAATACATCAAACCAGATGTAGCAACGATTTGTACTGGAATGGCAGCTTCTATGGGTGCCGTTTTATTGTGTGCTGGTGCTGCCGGGAAACGATCCGCTTTACCACATTCAAGAGTGATGATTCACCAACCATCAGGTGGTGCACAAGGTGTTGCAACCGATATGGAAATCAACCTTCGCGAGATGTTGAAACTCAAAGACGAATTATACCAAATCATATCACAACATTCAGGACAAACGTTCGATAAAGTCCACAAAGACAGCGAACGCGATTACTGGATGATAGCCGATGAAGCTAAAGAATACGGTATGATTGACGAAGTATTAAGAAGATAATCAGATTCAAGAGCGGCGAAATCCGAAATCTAAAATCTAACCCGAGGCGTTGCCGAACTGTATGGAGTGCAGCGGAATAAATCAAAAATATAAAATGGCAAAAGAACTATTAGATTGTTCGTTTTGTGGTCGAAAAAAGCCTGAAACCAATCTTTTAATTGCTGGAATCAATGCACACATCTGTGATAAATGTATTGAACAAGCACACGGAATTGTTCTCGAGGAATTAAAAACCAACGGCAATTCTAAATTAGCAGCCGACCTGATTCTGAAAAAGCCACATGAAATTAGAGCTTTTTTAGATCAATACGTGATTGGGCAAGACCAAACCAAAAAGGTAATGGCAGTAGCGGTTTACAATCACTACAAACGTTTGATGCAACAACAGTTGAATGACGATGTAGAAATTGAAAAAAGCAACATCATCATGGTCGGTCAAACTGGAACCGGAAAGACTTTGGTCGCTAAAACCATAGCTAGAATGCTCGATGTTCCTTTAGCCATCGTAGACGCAACCGTGCTTACCGAAGCAGGTTATGTTGGTGAAGATGTCGAAAGCATCCTAACCCGTTTACTCCAAGCCGCAGATTACGATGTAACCAAAGCAGAACGCGGCATCGTTTTTATAGATGAGATTGATAAAATTGCTAGGAAAAGCGACAATCCTTCTATTACACGTGATGTTTCTGGAGAAGGCGTACAACAAGCTTTATTGAAATTACTCGAAGGAACAGTAGTTAATGTACCGCCAAAAGGTGGAAGAAAACATCCAGACCAAAAATTTGTTGAAGTCAATACCAAAGATATTTTGTTTATTGCCGGTGGTGCTTTTGATGGTATCGAAAGAATCATCTCCAAAAGACTCAACCGTCAAGCAGTAGGATATAGTACTTCTAAAAATGTAGACAACATCGACAAAGATAATTTGTTGCAGTACATCATTCCGAAAGACATCAAAGACTTCGGATTGATTCCTGAAATTATCGGACGTCTTCCAGTCTTAACGCATATGGATCCTTTAGATAAAGAAACCTTGCGCGCTATTTTAACCGAACCTAAGAATGCGTTAATCAAGCAATATCAAAAATTGTTCGCCATGGACGATGTTGATTTTACGATTACCAATGATGCACTCGATTTTATAGTAGAAAAAGCATTAGAATATAAATTAGGTGCAAGAGGTTTGCGCTCTTTATGCGAAGCCATCTTAACCGATGCGATGTATGACTTGCCAAGCAACGATGAGAAAATATTGCACATCGATAAAGATTATGCCAACGACACACTCACGAAGAACTTATTGAAACGCCTCGAAATCGCGTCTTAAATTAGTTACTTCAATAAAATAAAAATCCCGCTTCTTATTTGAAACGGGATTTTTTTGTTAACAAGAATTTCACTGATTAATCGGTTTTAATGAGTGAA
>ERZ724527.1573-NODE-1573-length-10696-cov-28.631332_pt1 | contig 10696 bp, 11 predicted proteins | sample MGYA00376060_ERZ724527 | MGnify/ENA primary metagenome ERZ724527 (study PRJEB28724, sample SAMN07190886) | activated sludge metagenome | isolation source: activated sludge of sewage treatment plant in Hong Hong | place: USA: Christiansburg, Virginia | collected...
CGGAATCGAAGATGCCGGCCACGGCGACGCCGGACTTCGTGGCGGTGGCCCCGAAATCGACGAAGAAGTCAGCGGCGTTTTCGGTGATCACGCGGCGGCCCTTTCCTCGATGCCGAGGCTCTGCAGCACCAGCGCGGCGACATCCTCGGCGCTGTAGCTCGCCATGCAGGCAGCGGCGCCGGTGACGGTATCCTTGCTGCACATCACGGCGCCGGCATTGTGGATGCGGTGGCACGGGTGGCAGGCGACCGGCGCCTCGAGCGCGGCGCAGTTGATCCAGTCGCGCGTCAGGTTCTCGTTGCTGGAATGCGACAGCATGATCACCTTCGGCAGCGGCTCATGGGCGACGACGTTGGCGAAGACCGACTCGGTGCCGACAAAGGCGTCTGCCTCAAGGCACAGCGTCATGGCGAGGCGCAGCGGGAATTCCTGGCCGACGACGTGGCCGTATTCGATGCCGTGGCGCTCGACCATGTCGAGGTCGGGCAGGTGCTTGAGGTCGCCGACCATGATCGAATAGACGCCGGCATCGGCCAGCAGCTCGATCAGCTTCTGCGCGTGCGGCCATGCCTTGAACGGGCCGGAGCCGGTTGGCGACAGCATGACCAGCTTGCCCGGCAGGCGGCCACGGGTTTCCCTGGCCCACTTGGTTTCGGCGGCGGTCGGGTAGAACTTCTGCCGGCTCGGCGTACCGTCCGGCAGCTCGGCATAGCTGTGCACCATGTCGAGGTAGTTGTGGTTCATCAACTTGTGGCGGACCTTGGCCGGCAGGTAGAAGTCCTGCGAACTTTGGTGCGGCAGCAGGCGGGTCTCGACCGAGCCGATCAGGTTGACCCACTTGTCGAACTTGACCGCCTCATGCGCCCAATATTCGATCAGTTCGTCGTCGGCCAGCACGCCTTGCGGCAGCACGACGATGTCGGCGAAGTGCGGATCGTGGCGCAGCACTTCCTCGCCGTTCTTCGCCACGTAGGCGGTGACGGCGTAGCCCTGGTCGTGCAGGTGCGCGGCGACGCTGGCCGCCCACAGGGCGTCGCCATTGCCGCCGATGCGGACGATGCCGGCCTTCTTGGCCGGACGGGGGGCCGCCCACGGTTCGCTGTGGCCATGGCCGCGCGCCTTCTTCTGGAAGACGAGCAGAAATGAATACTCGTTCCCATCGCCGCGCGTCTGGGCATTGACCAGCGACCAGTCGCCGAAGGCGAGGCGGCAGAAGTCGATGATGTGTTCTGGCCGGAAATCGTGCTTGTGGTCCGGGTTGGCGCCGGGCTGGCCGATGTTCGGGTAGAGGTCGGCGTGCGGCAGGTAAAGGCACAGATAGCCGTCGACCTTGAGCAGGCGCCACCACTCGCGCAGCGCGCCGTGCCAGTCCTCGATGTGTTCGAGGCAATGGCTGGAAAAGATGGACTCGGCGGAACCGTCGGCGAAGATCGCCAGGCGGCCGGCATCCGGGACGACGATGTCGGGGCGCATCTCGACGCCGAACAGATCGGTGTCCTTGCCTGAATCGACGCCGATCATCTGCGGCCACACCTTGGCCGGCCCGCAACCGATGTCCAGCCCGCCGCGCGCCAGGTATGGCAGCACTTCATAGCGAACCTTGCTCGACTCGAAACCTTGCGGGGCGGATGCGGACCAGGCCATCAGTTTCCTTCTTGCCACCACCACCAGAAAAACGCGGGTGGCGGTTTTGAATTGGGCGCCCGCGCTGCCTTGGGGAGCGGCGCGGGCGGGGGGCAGCCCGCCGGAGATTGGACGGGCTTGGAGGGGGTCATCAGCCGGTGATCAGGTCGTCGATCTTGGCGAAGCAGGCCGGCTGGCGGACGCCGAAGTCGGCGAACTGGTTCAGCGTGATCTTGACCTGGCCGGTGTCGGCCTTGGTGTAGGGATCGACGGTGATGTCCGGGGCGCCGAACAGGCCGATGGTGGCCATCGACCAGTCGCTGCCGAAGATCGCCGACGAGCAGACCGTGGTGCTGGTGCCTTTGGTCAGGTTGCTCGGCAGGTTGTTCGACACTGCGGCGCGGTAGCCGTTGAGCGGCTGTCCGCCGTTCTGCCAGATGAACGGCAGGTTGGTGCCGAGCTGGGTCTGCTTGAGCTTGCCGCGCGTCTTGGTGTTGAGCAGGTAGCCGGCCAGGCGGTCCGGCTCGGCGTTGGCGTTGGCGCAAGCCGATTCCAGATCAACCACGTGCGCCCAGGTCGGGGCTGCGCCAGCGGTGCCGCCGACGACGGTGCCGATGTTGGCGGTGTAGCGGATGCCGGTCATCTGCGGGGCGGTTCCGGTGCCGTTGATGGTCTGGTTTTCCAGATTGACGGCGGACGACATGATCAGGTCGTCGCGGATCATCTGCTCCAGGGCCAGCGCCGACTGCAGGATGGCCTGCTTGGAGACTTCGACGTAAGCCGATGTGCGCTTCGGCGACAGCGTGACCTTGGCGGTTGCCGGTGCGGTTTCGGAAGCCGAACCGATTTCCGTCACGGAGCCGATGGTCGAGGCGGTCGACTTGCGCGGCAGATCGACGTTGCCGGTCAGGCCGGTGAGGATGCGGGCGCCGAGCTGGCCCATGACCAGGTTGTTGCGCAGGACATCGACGAACAGATCGCCGCGCAGGTCGGTGGCGACCAGGTTGCCGGCTTCCGTCGCGGTGCCGACGTTGAAGTCACGGGAGAAGGCTTCCGGCGGCAGGTAGAAACCTTCCGGCGAGCGGCCCATCATCTTGGCCATGCCTTCCGAACACTCACGCTCGAAACCGGCTTCGCGCCAGTCGCCGAGGATGGAAGCGGCCAGGGCGCGGCCCAGGCTGTAGCGCTTGACTTCCTTCGGGGTCAAACCAAGGTTGAGCGCCGACGTGTCGGTGTGCTTGGTCTGGATTTTCTCGATGATGAAGTCCTTGAAGGCTTCGACCGAGCGGCCATTGCGAACGGCGTCGGGGCCGTCATTGACGCCGAGATACTTCTGGTATTGCGTGGCCAGGGCCTGGATGCCGTCGCGGCGCTCGATTTCGAGTTCGGCCGGCGTCTTGATGACTTGTTCCATTTTTCGTTGCTCCAAAATAATAATCTGGGGTTGGGGTGCTGCCTGCTGCGGTGCGGGTTCGGGTTCGACGCCAGCCGACCTGCCGACTCCGACGGTGACATCCGCCGGCACCGGCACGATGGACGCCTCGAAAGGCGTCCAGCGGGTGACGACGAATGTAGGCGGCGTTTCGTTTCTGGCGCGGACGGCCGCCTGGCCGCTGCGCTTCCACGTTTCGCCGTGTTGGGTGCGCATCTCGCGCTCGAACTGGTCGCCGGTCAGCTCACGGACGACCACTTCGCTGCCGTCTTCGGCGCGCTTGACTTCCTGAATCTGGTCGATGAAATAACCGACCGAGACATGCGAGCGGATGCCGCGCTCGACATCGTTGCGGATTTCCTTGCCGAGCGGCGAGTCCGAGAATTCGACCGACCCGCGCAGCTTTTTGTCGGCGTCGATGCGCACGGCGCGGACGACGCCGATCTGCTGCGTGGTGTCATGGTTCAGCAACAGCGGATGGCGACCGTCGCCGAGGCGGGTCATGTCGATGCTGGTGTCGTCGTGGCGCAGGATTTCGATTCCGAAGCTGCGCTCGTAAGGCGCTTCGGACGAAATGGCAATGTCGAACAGGCCGGACTCGTCGGCCTGACGTTGTTCGAAAACCAGATGACGATCAAATTGCATGCGAACCTCGCTGATGTGGCGCGAGGATGCCCGAAGGCGGCGGTCAAGTTAATGCGAAAAGTGGCCCGCTTCAGGCGTTGACCGCAACAGCTACAGGGCGCCGATCACGAGCAGGGTTTCATCGTCGCGGCGGCGGCGGGTGGCCGGGTCGTCACGGCGCGGCGGGTGGAAGGCGCCGCCGTAGTCGATTACCGGCAGCGGAAGGTTGCTGATGGTGATGATGGCGAAGGCTGTCGAGGTGCCGTGCGCGCTGCCGCGCATGGCGCCGGGAACCTCGACCAGCGGACCCCAGGCGCCGGCCCAGCTTTGGCCCCAGCTATCGAGCCAGCTCGACGCCATTTAAGCCGGACCCCACTCCGTGCCGCTCTGGCCGTCGCCGGTGACGGCGTAGGCGTTGACCTTGCGGATGTCGGCATGGATCGGCGCCGCTTGCGCGGCGGCCATGACAGCGGCGGCCAGGCTTTCCGGCGACAACTCCGAAAACGGCGTGATGCTGCCGGCCAGGCGGCCGGTGGCGTAGCACACCAGGGTGGCGGACGAGCCGCCTGCGGCGTTTCCAACGGCCCAGGCAAGCGCGCCGACGGTGGCGAGGCCGGTGGCGCTGCCCGAGGCGAGGCCGGCCAGCAGCAGCGCGGCGCGGATGTTGCCTTCGGCGTAGGCGGCGCCGGCGGCGGTGCCGAGCATGGAAACGACGAGCTGCAGCGTGGCGGTCGCGCCACCGGCGCCGGCGGCGAGGCCGGCGAGGTTGCGGCCCGAGGCCAGCGCCAGGCTGCCGGCTGCGGCGCCGCGCGCTTCGTTGTGCGACGACAGGGCGCCGGCCTTGCGCGGCATGATCCAGGCGACCGGATGGCGGGCGCCGGCCGGCATCGCCGCGAAGTCGCTGGCGATGCCTTCGCCGGCGAGCTGGTTGCGGTTGGCGGCAGCCCGGTGGCCCATATAGACTTGCCCGGACGGGTAGGCCCCGTCGAGCGCGGTGGCGCCGAACAGCTTGCCGGTCAGGTTGTGCCGGTAGCCATTGTTCAGCAGGCCCACTTAGCCACCCCAACCGTAGTCGAAGTTGGCGTAGAAGGTTCCGCCCGAGGTCGTCGCGCCGGTGGCAAAGGCGAGAAACTGCACGTTGGCGCCGTTTTTCAAGCGCGGCAGGCTGGGCAGGGTATTGACGAAATCGACCATGCTGTAGAGGCCGGTGGCAGGCACCGGGATCGGCATGCACAACGGCTTGCACAAGCCGACGATGACAGTGCCGGAGGCGTGCGCGGTGCCGCCCCAGATGACGCTTTCGATGGCCTTTACGCCGGTGTCGCCGGCGGCAAGCGGCAGGAACGGGCCGTATTTGTTCGCCGCGTTGCCTGAATTGAGGATGATGCCGTTTGGCGCGGTGGCCGTGGACACGCACCCGGATGTGGTCGTGCGGCCAGTAGTGCCGGCGCTGTTGGTGTAGGTGACTTGCATGGTCGGCGCGTTGGCGCCCATCGTGGCAATCGACGCGACGAACAGGCGCAGGCCTTCCCCGTTGGCGTAGCGGTCGACGTTGGCGCCGCTGCTGCCGATGGCCGTCATCGTCACCGTCTTGGTTCCGGTTGTGCTGACGTTGGTGGTCGACAGCTTGGCATAGCCGACCATGTCGATGGGCAGGATGAACCACGGCGCGCCGGCGGCGGCCACAAGCGAAGCGCCCATGTTCAGGATATGCTTGGTGGCCGGGGCCGTCTGGTCGCCAATCGGCAACGCGCCCTCGCTCCAGGTGTTGTCAGTGGCGGTGAATGTGAGGTCGGAAGCGCCGAAGGTATTGGCCGGCACGCTGCCAGCGCTGGTCATGAAGTGTTGCCAGCTACCGGCGAGGCCAGCGGCGACGGCGGTTTTCTGATAGACGAGGCTTTCGACCTTGCCGTTGGTGGTGATCTGGTTGATCAGGTCGTCTTGGGAAGTCCAGCCCATGTCAGTTGCTCCAAATGGTTTCGATGGTGCCTGCCAGGATGGACGAGGCGAGGCTCCCGGCGTTGCCGAGGCCGATGATGCCGAGGACGGCGCCGGGCAGGATGGCGACCGGCGGCCGGTGAATCAGCGACTCGAACTGCGAGGCGGCGCCATAGCTTTCAAGGTTGCCGGTGGTGGTCCGGCGGCATCCCTGCGTGCTGTAGAAGTGCCACAGCGGTTTGACCAGGACGATGGCGAGCAGGCCGCCACCGGCGGCGCTGAAGGTGACGGACTCGACCGAGCGCACGCCTTTATCACCGGCCTGTAGCTCGATAAACGGCTGCGACCCGGTGGCGGCGTTGGTCGTCGAGGAAACCAGCGTACCGCCGCCGGCGATGACTTTGGTGTAGGTGGCGGCGCTGGTGCGGCCAGCGACGCCATCTGAGTTGGTGTAGCTGACGGAAAAGGTGCCGATTGCCGAGGCTGCGGACTGGCCGACGGCCATCATCATGACGCCATCGCCGGTGGCATAGCGCGGCAGGGCGACGGTCTGGGTCATGTCCTGCTGTTCGCCCACCGCATCGGTATCGACGAACGGGTAGTAAAGCAGGTAATCGGCGAGCAGCAGGCGCTGGTTCTGGTTGCTTGTACCGGTGGCCGAGGCGGCGGCACTCATGACGGTGATACTTTTGAGGCTTTGCCCGGCGATGCTCGGCACATGCAAACCGCGAATGGATTCGACGTGCGCGGCTTCGAGCGGGGCGCTGGCGTAGAAGTTGGCGGGCGGATTGCCGGCGAAATAGGTGTAGTCCACAAAGTCGTTCGCCACCGTGGCCGCGCTGGCGACGGCCTTGCGGAAGGTGGTGACGTGGTAGCGGCCGGCGTCGGGCGCGGCGGCCCAGGCGGCGACGTTGCGGAATCCGGCCATCTTAGTCTTCGGTCACGTCCAGATCGCCCGCCGCGAACTGCGGCTGGATGCCAGACGACACGGCCAGCGAGGCGGTGAGCGCGCCGCTGTAGAGCAGCTTGCCGGCGGCGGAAGCGTCGGTGCCGACCCCGAAGTGGGTGAGCGTGGCGCCGGTGACGCCGCATTGCGGGAACTGCACCAGGGCGGCATTGCTGACGGTGTTGCTGGCGACCGTCCAGCCGCCGGCGGTGCGGGCGACGGCAACGCGCGCGTAATTGGTATAGGCGGTTTCATTGGTCGTCTGGTCGCCCGCTTCGTCCGGGTCTGCGGTGTGCAGGCTGACGTAGAGGTTGCCCGCCGCCGTGCTGCCGCGCAGGCCGGTGGCATCGCCAATCAAGGCGATGTTGTCGTTGTTGAAAACGTGCTTTAGCAGGTCGTTTTCGAAGGTGTTTGATTTGGACATGGGGACTCCTTAAGCGTCGGCTTCGATTTGCACGCTGGTGGCGATGTCGCCGGCCTTGTCGCGCAGGATTTCGGTGGTGGTCTTGCGAATCGGCATGCCGGTGACGATGACTTCGGACTGCGCCGGCATGATGGCGTCGACTTCGACGGTGACTTCCGGGGCGGCGACATTTGTGGTCGGCGCGAAATTGACGATGGGCGCCGGCTGCTCGCGCTCGTGGATTTCGTTGGTGATGGCGACGGCGGCAGGCGCCGATGGCTGCACGGTGATTTGGTTGCGCACTTCCGGCGTGGCGACGTTGACCGCGCCAGCATGGACGTGGATGTCGGCCGGCCGGGCGGCGGCCACGGCATCGCGCTGCAGCTCGGCGGCGCGCACGGTGGCGGCGGCGTGGGCTTTGGCGGCGAGGACTTCGGGCGCTTCTTCGGGGTCGGCGGCGGGCGGGGTTTCGTTCGATGTCGACAGGCCGGCGGCGATCATCATTGCCTGCTCGGCGGCCAGCTCGTCGATGATGTCGTCGAACTCTTCGCCTTGCTCGGCGCACAGGCGGGTGCGGCTGGTCAGGCCATTGGCGAGCAGCTTTTCGTTGGCGTCTGCTTCCTTGGCCGGATCGACCCACTGCCAGCGCTTGCCCTGGAAGCGGCTGGCGTTGCGGAATTTTTCGTAGCGGTCGGCGGGGATGGCCTTGCCGCTGATCTCGAAGGTGATGTTGCCGGAGAGCAGATTGACGGCCAGCCACTCTTCATAAACGGGCTGGACGAAGGAGGTAATCAGCCAGTCCTGCAGGGTCTTCCAGGTGTCGCGCTCGCTCAGCTCGGCGATGCGCGCGCTGCTGTAGTTGACCTCGTTCATGTCGCCTGTCAGGTTGTGAGCCGAGACATCGAGGCCGGCGGCGAGGCCGCGCAGGCAGGCTTTGAGGAATGATTCAAAATTTGCATGCGGATAATCGGGATTCCACGAATTCAGCTTGTATCCGGGCGGCAATTCGAACATTTCGCCGGCTTCGACCTTGATCTGCGGCAGGCCGCCGACGATTCCGTCGGCCATGCCGCCGATGATGTCGGGCGAGTCGTCGGCGCGTTCCAGGGCGGCGATCTTGCTGGCGCCGATCTGGGCGGCGATGACGGCGGCTTCCTCGAAGGCGTGGATGACCGAGCCGCGCAGGATGACGGCGTGGAACCAGGTGATGCCGCGCACTTGTTCGGCGCGTTCGGGCGTGAACAGGTGGTAGATGTCGCCGGCCGGCACGCGCTCGGTTTCGTTCGACTGCAGCGCGGCGTAGTTTTCGCCGGGGTGGCTGGTGCGGATATAGTAGGCGACGGGGCGCAGGGCGCTATCGACTTCGACGCCCTGGCGGATGATGTTGCCGTTGTCGAGCCGGGCGTTGAGGGTATCGACCAGACGGTCGGCTTCGAGGGTTTGCAGTGCCATGCCGTACGGCAGGTTGCGGTTGCGGACGACGCGGATCAGGGCTTCGCCGTCGCGCGCGACGCCCTTGACGGTGGTGCGCAACAGCGAGTACAGGGTTTTGTGGCGGCCGGATAGGTCGCAGGTCCGGCCCCAGCGTTCCCAATGAATCTCGATGGTGTCGTTGGCGGCCTTGTCGAGGGTGGTGGCGACGGCCGGGTTGCGCAGGTCGCGCATGGCGCGGACTTGCAGTTTCGGGTTCTGGCGGCCGACGACGTTGTTGGCGACCAGCGTCAGGAAGCGGCGGCCGTGTTCGTTGTTGGCGGCGAGCGCGCGGGCGCGGGCGCGCAGCACGGGGAGCGAGCCGTCGAGGTCGGCATTAACCGAGCCGGAAAAGGTGGCGAGGCTGGCGGTCAGGCGGTTGATGGCGCCGCCGGCGAAGCCCTGCATGCCGCCGCTGCCGTAGGTTGCCGCATAGTTGTCGCTGCGCTGGCCTTTGAGGGCGCGCCAGGCGGCGCTCATGCGTTCGGTAAATTTCATTTTATAGCCTGAACTGGATGCGGCGACCACTGCCGGTGCCGTTGCGGATGGCTTCGGCGGCATCCTCGGCGGCGACCTCGGCCTTGTACATGGCGCGCATCTTGAGCAGGTCGGTGATCGGGATGTACTTCATTCTCCGGCCCGCAATCTCGTACTCGGCGACGCCGGGGTTGCGGGTTTCGATCCACGTTTCGATGGCGGCCAGCGTCTTGCGGGCGTGGCTGCGGTCGTCGAGCGCGGCGGTAGCGGTTCCGCTGCGGTAGTCTGGGTCGATTTCGACGACGCCGGTGTCGACGGTGTATTTTTCCGAGGTGCCGCCTTCGACCCAGGCGATCCACGAATAGGTGCCGGCAGCATAGGCGGCGCTGGTGGCGGCTGGGACGTTGACGGCGTAATCGTCACCGGACGCGGTGGCGGTGATCTCGAAACCGGCGGTCGGTGATTTGTAGCGGTATTTCAGTGTCCAGGCGGACGCCGGGTAGTCGGCGACCGTTTTTGTCCACTTCCAGGTGTCGCCGGCGCGGAGGGTATCCGGCTCGTTGTCGGGAATGTCAGCAGCCACGGGATTCCTCGCGTTTGATGGGCGCGAGGATGCCCGAAAGCGCCCGCCAAGTTAATGCGAAAAGTGGCCCGATCACGCCGGGGGTTTTGGCTGTAGCAGCAGATAGCCCTGGTCGCGCAGGATGGTAATCGGGATGTGGGTTTTGGCGAACATGGCGCGAATCCAGTCGGCACCGCCGGCGGTCGGCTGGCCGGGCGCATCGGGCGGCAGCGGGCCGGCTTCGTAGTCGCCCAGCTCGTAAATCCGCAGGTCGTCGATCAGGATGACATCCTGGCCGTGGCGGTGGCGGCGGATTTGCTCAAGCTCGCGACCGAGCGGCAGGCGGACGGTTTCCGGCATGGCGTCTTCGTAGCCTTTGAGGCCGAATCCGGCGCCCGGATAGTGGGCGTCGAGCCAGAAGAAGGCGGGCGCCAGGTCGGCGCGGGCGACCATCTGCAGGAATAGCCCGGACTCCATGCGCATGATCTGGATGCGCGCATCATCGTTGAAGCGGCAGCAGGCGCCGGCGGCCAGCAGCGGCTCGATTTCGCACGAGAGCAGTTGCGAGAATTCCTGACGCTCGGCGGCGTAGGCGAGCGAATCGCCGCGCGCGGTGCCGGTTTCGATGAAGGTTTGCAGGTTGAACTTGGCCAGGAAGTCGTCGAGCTTGAAGCGCAGCAGGGAACCCATGTTTATTTTCCGTTTCTCAGGCGTTTGATGGTGCGGACCGGAATGCCGGTGCGCTGTGAAATCTGGTCGAGCGACAGGCCGGCCATATCGACCGACTCAAGCTGGCGCTGCCGGCGCAGCTTGGGAAAGCTGGGCAGGTAGGCAGGCCCGCCGCCGATGCGGAAGGCGAGCGTATCGACCACCCGCGCGCGCTGGTTGCTGTCCAGCGAGGTGCCGAGCGCGGTTTCGAAGCACTGGACGATGTCGAGGTAGATCATGGCGTCTCCTAGTTGAAGCCACCGACGCGGCCAAGGCGGCGGATGGCGGGGCAGGTTGGTTGGTCTTGCGGGGCGGCCAGGCGTTGCGCGCGCTCGGTCAGGCTGATTCCCGACAGGCGCAGCGCGGCGAGCGCGTATTTCCAGCAGTCCAGCGCCTCGTTCCGTGGCCTGGTCTGCACCCATTCGGCGTAGGGGCGGGTGCCGCGCATCTTGGTCACAAGTTTTTCGGCGGTGAGCTGGGCGAAGTATTCGTCGTCGAAGCCGGCGGCGTTCG
>ERZ724527.1576-NODE-1576-length-10689-cov-4.944988_pt1 | contig 10689 bp, 7 predicted proteins | sample MGYA00376060_ERZ724527 | MGnify/ENA primary metagenome ERZ724527 (study PRJEB28724, sample SAMN07190886) | activated sludge metagenome | isolation source: activated sludge of sewage treatment plant in Hong Hong | place: USA: Christiansburg, Virginia | collected...
TGGAGTTTCAGGATTTGTGTTGGGCTCAGGAACAACTTTGGCTTCTGCAACACCTAATAAGACCATTTCGGATTTGGTTGAGACTGTGAGTTATGATGTCTATGTACGTTCTAATTGCGATGCCAATCAAAACAGCAATTGGGTTGGGCCAATCCTCATTCCACCTGCGGGTACAACCAATGATACCGCTTTCTTTGCTTTGGTGGATGGTGTTGAATTTGTTGATGTTGGACCGATTAATGTAAATACCAATTCACTTTTGTATGGTTTGCCTTCGATTTACCTGATTGCAACTGATGCGAATAATAATGTCATCGAAATCAATATTAGTAATGATGCCGTTGTAGGTACACAATATTTCAATAATAATGACGCCACAGATAAATTTAGATTTGTCTATTTTGAACCTTTACCGACCGAATTAGAAATAGATACCGACGGATCATTAACGGTTACCGAGCGAACAGCAACAAGAATCAAAGGGATATTTTATTTCAGCGCTCTCGACGAATTTGATCAAATTGTGAAAGTCACCAGTGGCACTTTTGATGTAGAAATTCCTTAAAAAGCAGAACCGTCTATTTGGCGGTTTTTTGTTTTGAAGCCAAGCCATTTCTAAAATCTTTACTTTGCGTGCATTATATTTTATTAAGAAAATTGGATTGGATATATTTGCGATGCTTATCGATAATTTAATAGTTTCTTTATGAGTTCAATAAAATTCTTGCGCATACTAGTCGTATTGTTTTCAATAACACTTTTCTCTTGTGAAGACGAACCCGTTGATCCGAGACCTGTCGTAGAAACTTCTACAGCAGATTGTAGCGACCCAATTGATGTTACAGCGGTAAGATCTGATGATACGTCAAAGGCAACCATACTTTGGACTGCGAATGGAGATCAAACTTCTTGGCAGGTTCAGTATGGCAATGCTGGATTTACAATCGGAACTGGAATTATTGTAGCATCCAATGCGCCTTCCAAAATTTTTCCGGGTTTGTCTGACAATGTGAGTTATGATTTTTATGTGCGCTCGAAATGCTCGGCAAATCAATTTAGCGATTGGGTTGGACCAGTTAATGTGCCCATTGTTGGCGGCATTGCTACAGCAGAATATTGGCCAAGAGCCGCACAGAACCAATGGATTTTTTCTGTCGATAACATCAATCAAGATCCATGGAAAATTGTTCGAACCGAGGTTATTAATGGCAATACCTATTATGCTTTTCAATCAATTGATGAGCAACCGCTAAGAAAAATTAGAAAGTCGACTACTGGTGATTATTTCGACAGATATGAAGATTATACTGTAGCTGATTTTTCAAAAACAGGTAACGAAACCATTATCTTAAAAGATTATTTACCTGTGAATAGTTCCTGGACAAATACCTACATCGAGACGACTACTTCTTTAGGTTTGCCACCACAAGATTATAATGTTGAAATTGTATCTACCATTCAAGAAAGAGATGCCAGCGTTTCTGTTCCAGCTGGTACTTTCAACGATTGTATTGTTGTAAGAAGAGTAAAGACGACTTCTGGTCTTAATGTATCCACAACGACTTCCACAATCAGATATTGGTTTGCCAAAAACAAAGGCCCAGTGAAAGTCGAAACAGATGAAAATGGTCAAATTACCACGCAAAGTTTGACGGCTTATATTTTGTACTAAATCGATATTCAATTAATTTTAAGCATGACATTGGGGTTTTAATGGCATAAAATTTGGCTTTTTAAAACAACTAACGAGTTAATGTGTAGTACATCGATTTTATGTTTATTTATTGATTTCTTCTGCTACATTTGTTTCTCCAATCACCAATTTAATGTCATTTTGACCTACTAAACCATATGTCACACCATAAACTAATTTCCATTGACAGTTTGTCATTACAGGAATTCGATACCGACGCCGAGTTAATTCCACTCTTGACGCCAGAGGATGAAGAAGAAATGAATAATGAAGAATTACCTGCTTCATTACCCATTTTACCCTTACGAAATACAGTCTTATTTCCGGGTGTCGTTATTCCAATTTCTGCTGGCCGCGACAAGTCGATCAAACTAATCAATGATGCCAATGCAGGCAATAAAATCATTGGTGTTGTCGCTCAAAAAAATGAAGCCGACGAAGATCCAACCAAAAATGATATTCACAAAATAGGAACTGTTGCCAAAATCTTACGCGTATTAAAAATGCCAGATGGCAATATTACTGTAATCCTTCAAGGGAAAAAGCGTTTCGAAATTGATGCAGTCACTTCCGAAAAGCCATATCTCAATGCCTTAATCAAAGAAGTTGAAGAAAAAAGACCAGGAAAACACGATTCAGAATTTCTAGCCATTTTAGAATCGATTAAAGAATTGGCCATCCAAATTATTAAGGAAAGTCCGAACATTCCAACCGAAGCAACTTTCGCCATAAAAAATATTGAAAGCCAATCGTTCCTAATCAATTTTGTTCTGTCGAATATGAATTTGACGGTTACTGAAAAACAAAATTTATTGGCGATTAATGCACTCAAAGAACGCGCGCTCGAAACACTTCGTTTCATGAATGTGGAGTTGCAAAAACTCGAATTGAAAAACGATATCCAATCGAAAGTACGTTTTGATTTAGACCAACAGCAACGCGAATATTTCTTGCACCAACAAATGAAAACCATTCAAGAAGAATTGGGTGGTGTTTCACAAGAGGAAGAAATAGACGAAATGCGTCAGAAAGCCAAAACCAAAAAATGGGACGAGAAGACGCAAAAGCATTTTGAAAAAGAATTGTCCAAAATGCAGCGTATGAATCCACAAGCACCTGATTTTGGAATCCAAAGAAATTATCTAGAACTCATTTTAGATTTGCCTTGGAATCATTTTTCCAAAGATAATTTCGATTTAAAAAGAGCCCAAAAAATATTAGATCGCGATCATTTCGGACTAGAAGATGTCAAGAAAAGAATGATCGAACATTTGGCAGTTTTGAAATTGCGTAACGATATGAAATCGCCCATCATTTGCCTAGCCGGACCTCCTGGAGTTGGTAAAACTTCCATCGGAAAATCGATTGCAGAAGCATTGGGTAGAGAATATGTTCGTATTTCGTTAGGCGGATTGAGAGACGAAGCTGAAATTCGTGGCCACCGTAAAACGTATATTGGCGCCATGCCGGGAAGAATTATCCAAAGCTTGAAAAAAGCAGGTACTTCCAATCCGGTGTTTGTTTTAGATGAGATTGATAAATTGTCGAACAGCAACCAAGGCGATCCGTCTTCGGCTTTGTTAGAGGTTTTAGATCCGGAACAAAACAATGCGTTTTATGACAATTTCCTTGAGATGGGTTACGATTTATCGAAAGTGATGTTTATAGCGACTTCCAACAATATGCAAGCCATTCAACCCGCGTTGAAAGACCGTATGGAAGTGATAAAAATGTCGGGCTACACCATCGAAGAAAAGGTAGAAATCGCACGTCAACATTTGTTTCCAAAGCAATTGAAAGAGCACGGATTAACTCCAAAAGATATTACTATCGGGAAGAAACAATTCGAGAAAATTGTAGAAGGTTATACCCGTGAATCAGGAGTTCGTGGTTTAGAAACTAAGTTAGCGCAAGTCATCAGAAACATTGCAAAATCGGTTGCGATGGAAGAAGATTATAACAAAAAAATCACCGACGAAGATATCGTTCGAATTCTCGGCGTTCCAAGAATGGAAAGAGACAAATCTGAAAACAACGAAGTAGCAGGCGTGGTAACAGGTTTAGCTTGGACAGCCGTTGGTGGTGATATTCTTTTCATAGAATCTTTACTATCGCCAGGAAAAGGAACCATGACCATTACCGGAAATTTAGGAACAGTCATGAAAGAATCCGCCACGATTGCACTGGAATACATTAAAGCCAACGCTTCATTATTAGGACTAGATTCTGAAATGTTATCCAAATATAACATCCATTTACACGTGCCAGAAGGTGCTACACCTAAAGACGGACCTAGTGCTGGAATTGCGATGTTGACGTCTTTGGTTTCTTTATTCACCCAAAAAAGAGTGAAGAAAAGTATAGCCATGACCGGAGAAATCACCCTTCGCGGAAAAGTACTTCCAGTTGGTGGTATCAAAGAAAAAATCTTGGCAGCGAAAAGAGCCAACATCAAAGAAATCATCATGTGTCATGAAAATAAGCAAGATGTAGATGAAATCAAACCCGAATACATTGAAGGGCTTACCTTTCATTACGTCAAGGAAATGAGCGAAGTATTGAAATTCGCACTCACAGACCAGAATGTCAAGAACGCTAAAAAATTATAACAAAAAAACGGTTCATTTAATGGACCGTTTTTTTATTAAAAATAATATCTTCGCATTTGCGTTATAGGTTACAGAAATAGCGTTTGCCAATATGATTCGACCACTACTTTATTTAGTTCTTTTTTTATGCAGCGCTTTTGCATACAGCCAAGTAGGAGGTCAGTCGGTCTACCAATTCCTGAATTTAGTAACATCGCCTAGGCAATCTGCTTTGGGCGGAAAAACCTTAACCATCTACGACCACGATGTCAATCAAGCACATTTCAATCCTGCAACCATCAATCCGGAAATGGACAATCGCATGTCGCTAAATTATGGGAGCTATTTTGGAGAAGTGACCTACGGAACAGCTTCTTATGCTTATACGTATGATCGTCACGTGCAAACTTTTCATGGAGGCATCAATTATGTCAATTACGGAAAATTTGACGGTTATGATGAAAATGGAACACCAACGGCAAGCTTTACCGGAAGTGATATTGCTTTGTCTTTCGGATATGCAATGAACATTCCCAATAGTGATTTTCATGTCGGAGCCAATGGAAAGTTGATCAATTCAAGTTTAGAAAGTTACAATTCTTTTGGTGGTGCTATTGATTTGGGAATGATATATATCGATGAATACAACGGCATCAATTACGCATTTGTAATCAGAAATATAGGTACACAATTTACCACTTATGCAGGAACGCGTGAATCGTTGCCTTTAGAAGTCATGGCGGGAATATCACAGCAAATCGAAAATGTACCAATCCGTTGGCACTTGACGTTAGAGAATTTACAACAATGGAATGTGAGTTTTTCCAATCCAGCGCGTGCTGAAAATTCTATTGATGGAAGTTCAACACCCGAAAAAACATCTTTCTTTAATAACGCTTTGCGTCATGTGATATTTGGAGCTGAATTGTTTCCAAATCGCGGTTTCAATCTACGTGTTGGATATAATTTCAGACGAGGCGAAGAACTTCGTTTGCTAGAACAACGGAATTTTTCCGGAATTTCAGTAGGCTTCGGATTGAAAATGGGCCGCATCAAATTCGATTATTCCTATTCTCGATATACTTTAGCTGCCAATACAAGTTTGTTTGGATTGACAGTTGATTTCAACGAACAGTAGTAGGAATTACGAATTAAAAATTACGAATTGTGATTTGGTGTTTAAATCAGAATTTGATAGATAACGAATGTCACCCTGAGCGCAGTCGAAGGGCTTAAAATCTTATAAAAATATTAATTAAATTTTGTGACTTAACGCCTTCGTGGCATTACCATATGAAAAAAATTACCATTGCCATTGACGGCTATTCTTCTACAGGAAAAAGTACTTTAGCCAAACAACTTGCCAAACATTTGGGTTACGTTTATGTAGATACGGGTGCGATGTATCGTGCGGTGACTTACTTCGCCATGCAAAACGGTTACATCAATGCTGAATCTTTTGATAAAGAAACTTTAATTTCAGCGTTGCCCGCAGTGGAATTAGCATTTCATTTCAATGCCGAATTGGGTTTTGCAGAAATGTATCTCAACGGAACCAATGTCGAGCATGAAATAAGAACGATTGAAGTTTCCAATTTCGTCAGTAAAATTGCTGAGGTTTCTGAAGTGCGTGCCAAATTGGTTGAACAGCAACAGCAAATGGGTAAAGGAAAAGGCATCGTGATGGACGGTCGCGATATCGGAACAGTTGTTTTTCCGAAAGCAGAACTCAAGATATTTATGACGGCTAGTCCGGAAACCCGTGCGCAACGACGTTTTGATGAACTACAAGGTAAAGGGCAAGATGTGCCTTATGAAGATGTTTTAAAAAATGTGCAAGAACGCGATTATATCGATACGCATCGTGAAGATTCACCCTTAGTCATTGCTGAAGATGCCATTGAAATCGATAACTCCTACTTAACTCGTGAAGAACAATTTGAAGCGGTTTTGACTCTAGTTAATGAAGTAATAGGATAAAAGCGTACATTAGCTTTCATTTAGAAAATTAATTTTCAGCATTATGAAACGCTACCTTGTATTTATTGTATTATCAGTTGTGTTTTTTTCCTGCTCTAAAGATGATGAGGCAGAAAATGTTCCGCCAAGTTCACTGACATACAATACGCAGAATGTATTTATCAAAAATACATCTGTGGTGAATTTGGTTCCGACTTCAACAGGTGGCGCTGTAGCGAGTTATAGCATAAGTCCTGCATTGCCAGAAGGTTTATCACTCAATACAGCAACCGGAGTGATATCAGGAATGCCCACGATAATTAGCTCTCCAACCACCTATGTTGTGACTGCAAGCAATTCAGTAGGAGCCACTAGTTTTGAAATGGTTATTACTGTCAATGACATTGCCCCAAGTTCGCTTTCATACAATAATGTGCAGCAAGTTTTTTTCAAAAATGATCCTATAGTTAATTTAATTCCAACGATTTCTGGTGGTGCTGTCTCGAGTTATAGCATAAGTCCAGCATTACCTACTGGTTTGTCTATTAATGCTGCAACGGGAGTGATATCTGGAACACCAACAGTTACTGCAGCTGCAACCACTTATACTGTGACCGCGACAAATTCTGGAGGAAGTATTTCATTTGATTTTGTTGTTACAATTAATGATCCGCAACCTATTTCAAGGATAAAAGAAATAAAAACAAGTTATTATGTAAATACACAGACAGTAAGCTATAATAGCGTTTTATATTATTATGAAAACGGCTTGGTTTCTAGTTGTTTAACATATTCTTATAATCAAAGTTCTGGCGGCTCTAATGATAAACAGAGCTTCATATATCAGAATGGAAAAATAGTGCAAATTGATGAAAGTTACATGGTTAGTACATCAAGCGGTCCGTCTTTCTGGAGCACACCTACACCTTATGTATGCACTTACTCAGGAGATTTGATTTCAACAATCACCGGCAATCCATCACCCACATCCTCAATCATGAGCACTTATTCTTATAATAATTCGGGTCAAATGATTAATAGTGTCAAAAGTTATATAAATAATAATACAACATCCAATAATACCTATAATTATCAATATTATCCGGATGGCAATTTGTATAAAAAAACTTCTTTAACGCCATACGGAACATACGTTAATACTTTTTATTCTTACGACAACAAAAATAATCCATACAGGTTGGGAGGTTTTACAATGGAGTATCTGGCTATGAATACTATTTCAGTCAACAATCCTACGGCTAAAGATTTTGAAACCAATGTAGTGTTTGAATACAATGCATTTGATTACCCGATTAAGAGAACCGCCTATGTGAATGGAAATATTGATTCGATTACTATTTACACCTATGAATGAGTTCTTTTTTCAGTGGAAGTTTCAAGGTTTATTGCCATAAATTTTAAGGTAACGAAAACGATATAAGTTTTTTGCTTTTGTCAATTTTAATGTTAGATTTACAATCAATTTACATTAAAAATCAACCCGAGGCTCTGCCGAACTGTATGGAGCGTTGCGGAATAAAACAAAAATCATGAGTATAAAGTTCAAGTTGACGATAATGAGTTTTCTCCAATTCTTCGTTTGGGGAGCATGGTTAATCACAGTAGCAAATTACTGGTTCGGTACCAAACAGTGGAGCGGTGCAGAATTTGGAGCAATTTTTTCAACCTTAGGTTTGTCTTCTATCATTATGCCTGCACTTACAGGAATTATTGCAGATAAATGGATAAATGCAGAAAAATTATACGGCATACTTCACATTCTTAGTGGTTGTGCTTTACTTTATATTCCACAAGTAGATAATCCGACAACTTTTTATTATGTCATTTTTGCGGCCATGATTTGTTATATGCCGACGATTTCGTTGTCGAATTCTGTCGCTTATACCATTTTGAAAAATAACAAATTCGACGTCGTGAAAGTGTTTCCTCCGATTCGCGTTTGGGGAACGGTTGGTTTTATTGTAGCGATGTGGATTACGAATTTATCCGGAAACAAAGCTTCTGCAAACATGTTTTATTTATCGGCGATTGCAGCTTTTGTATTGGGAGTTTACTCTTTTACTTTGCCGAAATGCCCGCCACAAAAATTGATTTCCGATGATGCATCTTTGACTGAAAAATTAGGATTGACGGCGTTCAAACTTTTTGGCACTTATAAAATGGCGTTGTTCTTTTTGTTCTCGATGTTTTTGGGAGCGGCATTGCAACTAACCAATATGTATGGCGATGTGTATTTGTCTGAATTCGCGAATGTGCCAGAATATGCAGATTCATTTGTGGTGAAATATTCTACGATCATCATGTCGATTTCGCAAATTTCAGAAACCTTATTCATCTTAGCCATTCCGTTTTTCTTAAAGCGATTTGGTATCAAACAAGTCATGTTGATTTCGATGTTGGCTTGGGTTTTACGTTTCGGATTGTTTGCATACGGAAATCCAGTGGATGGCTTGTGGATGATTATTATGTCGTGTATTGTTTACGGAATGGCGTTCGATTTCTTTAATATTTCAGGTTCTTTATTTGTTGAAACTACGACCGATTCTAAAATCCGTTCTTCTGCACAAGGTTTGTTTATGATGATGTCGAATGGTTTCGGTGCGTTCTTCGGCGGTTTACTTAGCGGCATGTTAATCGATACTTATTTCACACACAATGGGCAACGCGATTGGCACAACATCTGGTTGACTTTTGCAGGTTATGCTTTGGTGATTGCAGTGGCGTTTGCTGTATTGTTTAAGCACAAGCATGATCCGAAAGCGGTTGAAAACGTGAGTCATTAAAAAAGAAGCAAGAAGCAAGATGCAAGAAGCAAGATGCAAGAGAATAATGATTAGAAACTATCTTGGCTCTTGCTTCTTGTCTCTTGACTCTTTCATCTAAAAATATATAATCTAAAAATCTAAAAAAAAATGGCATCAGTAAATCCTTATTTAATTTTCAACGGAAATTGCGAGGAAGCATTTCTATTTTACAAATCAGTTTTTGGAGGCGAGTTTCCGTATATCGGGAAATTTAAAGACATGCCACCATCCGACGATCCGAATTGTCCACCGCCATCAGCTGAAGAAGGCGAAAGAATTATGCATGTTTGTTTGATGATTGGTAATACGGTTTTGATGGGAAGCGACAGCACAAGTCAAAGTGGTGATGTTCCCGCTTTCAGTGGTAATTTTTCAGTGTCAATCAATACGGATAGTACAGCGGAAGCGGATAAACTCTTCAACGGACTTTCAGCAGGCGGAACTGTAATCATGCCGATGGAAAAAACCTTTTGGGGCGCTTACTTCGGAATGTTTGCTGATAAATTTGGCGTGCATTGGATGGTGAATTTTGATGAGGTTCAGAAGTAATTTTTAAATAACAAAGTGAAACCCGATACGTAAGCATGTATCGGGTTTTTTGTTTTTTACCGCAAATGGCGCGAAAGTTCTAACGCAAGTTTACATGGTTTTGCAGCTCGCAAAGACGCAGAGTCGCAAAGGTTTGTTAGGACAGATTCTTTTGATGTGATTAGAATGACGGTGCTGAATTGATAACTAAATGCCCTAGCCCCGATAGCAGCGGAAATCCTTTTGTTCTGGGGTTCAGAACAAAAGATTGGGAGCGTATAGCGGGAATAGCTTCTAACAAAAATCTTATCCCTTTTGCCTTATTTCTTTTAACTCAAATTTCTCTAGCTAAAAGTTTGCATTTCAAAAAAATAGCCTTACTTTTGCGCACTCTTTTGGTGATAGGGTTTCCATTGGAGATGAACAAATTATAAAAAAAACAACTTCTGTTTTTGTCACGTTAGAAGCCCGCAAATGCAGAATACAAATTTTTATCAGAACATATGTCTGAATTATTAAAATCACAAACGGAATTTTTAGAGAATTTTAACTGGCACAATTTCCAAGAAGGAATTGACGCTGTAGACGAGAAAAACCTTCAAGAATTTGAAGCATTGGTATCGAAAACTTTTATCGATACGGATCAAGAAGAAGTAGTAGAAGGTGTTGTTGTTAGAATTACTGACCGCGACGTTATCGTTGACATCAACGCGAAATCGGAAGGTGTTATTTCTTTGAATGAGTTCCGTTACAACCCAGCATTAAAAGTGGGTGACAAAGTAGAAGTATTGATTGACGTTCGTGAGGACAAAACAGGTCAATTGGTATTATCTCACAGAAAAGCAAGAACTATCAAATCATGGGATCGTGTTATCGCCGCTAATGAAACAGGAGAAATCGTTAATGGTTTCGTGAAATGCAGAACTAAAGGCGGTATGATCGTAGACGTTTTCGGAATCGAGGCGTTCTTACCAGGTTCACAAATTGATGTGAAACCAATCCGTGATTACGATGTATATGTAAACAAAATGATGGAATTTAAAGTTGTGAAAATCAACCACGAATTCAAAAACGTTGTCGTATCGCACAAAGCGTT
>ERZ724527.1578-NODE-1578-length-10677-cov-4.616833_pt1 | contig 10677 bp, 8 predicted proteins | sample MGYA00376060_ERZ724527 | MGnify/ENA primary metagenome ERZ724527 (study PRJEB28724, sample SAMN07190886) | activated sludge metagenome | isolation source: activated sludge of sewage treatment plant in Hong Hong | place: USA: Christiansburg, Virginia | collected...
GGGCAGGCTGAGCCAGCCGATCATGTGTGCCCAGCCCAGGCCGCGCGGCCACGGATCGCGCAACGCGCGCAAGGTCGCGTACGCGCAGGCATAGGCCAACGGCCATGCCCAGAGGCCTGCGTGCGACAGCGGCGACTTCGCGTCATCGGCGGTCATCGGCACGAACAGCGGCAATGTGCACAGGAACAGGAAACCCGGCCACGACAGCGCGCGCAGCCCGCTGATCGCCCGCAACGACGCCGCGATGGCCGCGCTCATCGCGACGAACACCAGCACCGCATGCGATTCGTTCGGATGGTCGACGAGGCGATCGACTTCGAGTACGCCGCCGATGTACCAGGTGCCGAAACCATACGCGGCGAGCAAGCCGATCAGCGGATGGCTGGCATGCGCCAACGTGTATCGCCAGGCGCTGAACAACGCCGAGAGTGCGATGGCGAGTGCACCGAGCGTGCGCGGATTCATGACGGCCACGGCATCGGCGGCAGGCGCCGGCGTGTCGATCAGCGCGATCGCGGCGATGGCTTGCAGCGCGATGCCGGCCCAGCGCAGGCGGCGCTCGTTCTGGTGCAGTCCGATCCAGACCAGCATCGCGCCCTCGATCGCCCACAGCACGGTCGTGGTGCCGCTGGTGAAGGCGAGCGGGAACACCAGGGTGGTGAACACCAGTGCCAGGCCCGCATAGGCCGCACGCCAGCGCGCCAGGCGGCCATGCTTCCAGACGAACATCGCCAGCAGCACGTAGATCAGCGCCATCACCAGAGCGGTGAGCGCGAGCGCCGGGCGGTTGTCGTGCAGCATCGCGCTCTGCAGCGCGAACCCGACCAGGGGCGTGCCGAACACCAGCGAGCCTTCGACGTGGTCGCGGCGCGAGGGGTCGAGGCCACGCAGCGTCGGCAGCAGCGGGATCGCGAGATAGAACACGAAGAAGGTGATCAGGAAGGGTTCGGTGGTCGCGAACTTGTCCGGCGCGTAGCTGAGCACGCCCCAGAACGTCGCGATGACGAAGGTGAACAGGAAGCCGATCGCATTCAATACGCGCCAGCCGCGCGCATACGAGATCGCAAGGATGGCGAGGTTGAGCACGACGTAGAACGAGAACAGCGCGACGTGATTGCCACTGCCGGTCGAGGCCAGGATCGGCGCCGCGAACCCGCCGACCACGCCGAACACGGCCAGGCCCAGGGCGTTCTGGCGGATCGCGAGCAGGGCGGTGCCGGTCACCAGCACGATCAGCATCGCGAAGGTCGCGGTGGCCGGCATCAAGTGGTACAGCCGGTAGGCAGCGAACACCACCATCATCAACACGCCGATGGCGCCGCCCTGCAGGTTCAGCGCGAAGATGCGCTTCTTCTCGCGCTGGCGCCAGCCCACGGCGAGTGCGCCGAGCGCCGCCGCAGCGATACCGACGAGACGCATCTCGATCGGGAAATCCAGCCAGCCCTCCTTGACCGCGAAGCGCAGCAGCGCGCCAACGCCGATGAACACGAGCGCGATGCCGACCTTCGCGATCCAGCTGCTCTCGAACAGCCACTTCGCCAGCGCCGATTGCTCGCTGGTCCTCGCGACGGCCGGCGCCGGTTCGCGCCGCGGCAGCGGTGGCGGCGGGCGGCGCGACGGCAGGTCCGCCGTGTGTTGCGCGACCGCTTCCGAGAGCGAGGCGACGCTTGGCTCAGGTCGCACGGGCATCGGTGGCGGCTGCGGCCGCGGCGCCGGCGCGAGGTCGGGTTCAGATGGCGCGTCGACCGCCGCGGCACGCGGGGCAGCGGGTTCGACGGCACGCGGGGCAACGGGCTCGATGGCACGTGCCGACTGAGCATGCCGTACGCGCGCTTCCAATTCGACGACGCGGGCACGCAATGACAGCAGCGCGCCAATCAAGGCGCCGATGGCCGCGCCGAGCACCGCGCCCAAGGCCGCCTTGTCGATGGCGGCGAGCGTTGCGCCCAGGAACAGACCCAAGAATCCGAACAGCCAAGCCATGCGTATATTCCCCAGTGGTCGCCCGATTCTTGCCGAATCCTTCACGTCTGGCGACGGGCGCGACGCTGCGGTCGCGGATTCCGGCACCGGTAGTCGCGTTCAGTAGAGACCGGGCGCTCCGTCCGGGCGCGACTTGAAGCGCTTGTGGATCCACAGGTATTCGTCCGGCGCCTCGCGCACCATCTGCTCGATCAGTGCGTTGACGCGTGCGGTGTGTGCGGTGTCGTCCTCGCCATCGCGGTCGGCCAGTGGCGCGCCGATGCGCAGCACGTAGCCGCCGCGGCCATCGCGATGATGGAAAAACGGAATCACTGCCGCGCCCGTCAGTCGCGCCAGCTGGAAGGTCGCCGTGATGGTTGAGGCCGGCACGCCGAAGAACGGCGCAAATACGGTGTCCTTGCCGCGCATGTCCTGATCCGGCGCGTACCAGAGCAATCCCCCGGCCTTCACGTGTTTCACCGCGGCGCGCAGCTCCTCGCGTGCGAACATGGCTGCGGCGTAACGCAGCCGCCCGCGCTTGACCGCCCATTCGAAGGCCGGCGCACCGTGGCGGCGATACATGCCGGCCAGCGGGATGTGCTTGCAGAGCAGGCGGCCGCAGATCTCGAGCGTCAGGAAATGTCCGGACAGCAGCAGCACGCCGCGACCCTCGGCACGGACCCGTTCGATGTGTTCCAGTCCGTCGATCGTGTAGCGCAGGTGCTCGACCGAGCCCCACCACGCGCGGGCGAATTCGTAGGCGCCCTCGCCGAGCGAGCGGAAGCTCTGTTGCACGACGATCTCGCGCGCGGCGGCATCGAGTTCCGGGAAGCAGAGTTCGAGATTGCGTCGTGCGACCTTGCGGCGACCGCGCATCAGCACGCCCAGCAGGGCACCGAAGCCGCGTGCGCACGGCCGCGCCACGATCGCCGGCAGTCGCGCGACGCCGGCCGTCACGAGGATGCCGAGCCAGGCCGGCCAATGTTGCGGGGCGAGCAGGGTACGGGGAAAAGGCAGGGGATCGGACATCCGTCCATTCTATCGGGCCGCGCTCGCTCGCTATGCTTCGCCCTCGAAAGACGAGCCCTGAATGTTCCTGCTGCGCGCGCTGTATACCCTGATCATGTACCTGTTGACGCCGGTGATCCTGTATCGCCTGGCGTGGCGCGGCATTGGTTACCGCGACTACTGGGGACGCTGGCGCGAGCGCTTCGGCTTCTTTGCCGACCCGGACCTGCGCGACACGATCTGGGTGCATGCGGTGTCGGTGGGCGAAATGAATGCCGCGGCGCCGCTGATCGAAGCCTTGATGAAGCGCTTCGAAGGTCGCCGCTTCGTCGTGACCACGGTCACCCCGACCGGATCCGCGCGCGTGCAGAAGTTGTTCGGGCAACGGGTCTTCCATGTCTACCTGCCCTATGATCTGACCGCCTCGATCCGGCGCTTTCTCGACCGCATCAATCCATCGCTGGCGGTGGTGATGGAGACCGAGATCTGGCCGAACCTGTATTACGAATGCGCGCGCCGCCGGATTCCGATCGTGCTGGCCAATGCGCGCCTGTCCGAGCGTTCGCTCAACGGTTATGGTCCGGTGCGGCCACTGGCGCGCGAAGCCATCCGCTCGGTCGCCTTCGTGGCGGCGCAATCGCAGCAGGATGCGGTGCGCCTCGGACAACTGGGCGCGCGGCCGACGCACATGCGCGTGGTCGGCAACGTCAAGTTCGACATGCGCGTGCCGAACGGACTCGATCGCATCGGCAAGGTCTTGCGCGAATACTGGGGCGAGTCGCGCCCGGTGTGGATCGCGGCGAGCACGCATGAAGCCGAAGAGGCCGCCGTGCTGGAAGCGCATACGCGCGTGCTGCGGCGTTTTCCCGAAGCCCTGCTGGTGATCGCGCCGCGGCATCCGGAGCGCTTCCAGCCGGTGATCAAGCTCTGTCGCGGCTATGGCCTGCGTACGCTGTCGCGATCAGAGGACACCGTGGCCCATCTCGACACCCAGGCCTTCGTCGACGACACGATGGGCGAGCTGCTGAATTTCTTCGCCGCCGCCGAAGTCGCATTCGTGGCCGGCAGCTTCGAGCGCATCGGCGGGCACAACGTGCTGGAACCGGCGGCGGTCGGCAAGCCGGTGCTGGTCGGCCCGCACACCTTCAATTTCGCCGAAGTCACCGAGAACCTGATCAGCGACGGTGCCGCGCTGCGCGTGCAAAACGCGGTCGAACTCGGCGACACCGTGTCGCGCCTGATCGGCGACCCCGCCACCCGCCACCGCATGTCGGCCAACGCCCTCGCGGCTGTCGAACGCGAACGCGGCGCCGTCACCCGCTGCGTCGAAATCGTCGCGGCGGTGATGGCGGGCACGGCGCCCTAGTTACATATCGAACTTGCGCAATTCGAAGCCGCGGGCCTTGTAGTCGGTCCAGCGGCTGCGGGAACCGTCGCGTTCGGCGGGGTCGGCCGGGATGACTTCCTTGACCGATTCGGGTGTGCCGGGAACGGTGCTGTCGCGCAGGTTGATGACGAGCGCGCGCAGCGGGCTGTCGAATTCGGGCGGGACGATCAGTACGGGGGTGACATCGTCATCTTCGTCGCCGGCGATTTGATGACCGATGAAGCCGTCGGGATCGATTTCCCAGAGCAGTTCGTCGAGCGCTTCGGCCTGTTCCTGGTGGCGCGCGTGGATCAAGGTCGGGATCTGCTGCGCGTAGGCCATCTTCGCCAGTTCGCAGACCAGCAGCAGCGGGTTCTCGCGAAAGCGCGGCTTGTCGATCAGGTAGAAGTCGGCACGCGCCACGTCATGCGACCTGCTGCATCAGCCATTGCATCAGCAGCGGCACCGGACGCCCGGTGGCGCCGCCCTTGCGGCCCTCGTCGGATGCGCTGCCGGCGACATCGAGATGGGCCCAGCGCAGGCCGTCGGTGAAGCGCGCAAGGAAGCAGCCGGCCGTGATCGCGCCGGCATTCTTGCCGCCGATGTTGGCGACATCGGCGAAACCGGTTTCGAGTTGCAACTGATAGTCGTCCCAAAGCGGCAGGCGCCAGGCACGATCGTGCACTTCGGCACCGGCCGCGAGCAGTTCCTCGGCGAGGTCGTCGTGCTTGGTCATCAGGCCGCTGGCGTGCTTGCCGAGGGCGACGATGCAGGCGCCGGTCAGCGTGGCGATGTCGATCACCGTTTCCGGTTCGAAGCGGCGCGCATAGGTCAATGCGTCGCACAGGATCAGGCGGCCTTCGGCGTCGGTATTCAACACTTCGACGGTGATGCCGGACATGCTCGTGACCACGTCGCCCGGACGCGAGGCATCACCGTCCGGCATGTTCTCGACGGCCGGGATGATGCCGATCAGGTCGATCGGCAGGCCGAGCCGCGCGCTCGCCTCGATCGCGCCGAACACCGAGGCAGCGCCGCACATGTCGTACTTCATCTCGTCCATGCCGGCGGCCGGCTTGATGCTGATGCCGCCGGTATCGAAGGTCACGCCCTTGCCGACCAGCACCACCGGCTTGCGTTCGCGGCTGCCGCGATAGCGCAGCACGATCAGCTGTGGCGGATGGGCGCTGCCGCGCGCGACCCCGAGCAGCGCATTCATGCCGAGGTCCTGCATCTGGGCGCGGTCGAGCACGTCGACATCGACGTTCGCGAGATCGTGCGCCATCTGTTTCGCAACCGCCGCGAGGTGCAGCGGCGTGCAGATGTTCGGTGGCAGGTTGCCGAGTTCGCGGGTGCGGCGGATGCCGTGGGCGATGGCGCGACCCGACTGCACGCTGGTCTCGTCGTGCGTGGCGATCGCAAGTTCGGCCAGTCCATCCGGCTTCTCCGGCTTGCGTCGCGTCGCCTCGTAGCGATAGAGCGCGGCCTCGGCGGCGATCACGTGCTCGCGCACCGCCCAGGCGGCATCGCGACCCTGTACCGGCAATTCGGCCAGCCAGCTCGCCGCGGACTTCGAAGGCCCGGTACGCAACGAGCGCAAGGCTTCGCGCAACAGATCGATGTAGCGCGCCGCATTCAGTTGACCGGGCTCGCCGAGGCCGACCAGCAGCACGCGCTTCGCGGCCACGTTCGGCAGGTCGTACAGGCGGGTGAGTTGCTTGGGTTTGCCGCCGACATCGCCGGCGTCGATACGGGCGCTGATCGCGCCGCCGCTGGCGAGATCGACTTCCGCGGTCGCGGCCGGCAGGGCGCCGCGATCGAACACGCCGAGCACGAGCACATCGGCGACGCATTGCGCCGGTTGGGCCTTGAGCGAAACGACTTCGATATTCATGCATCGTCCTGCGGAAACCGTGGGCTTCCGTTCATGTGAGAGGAGAGGGCAGCGCGATGCCGCCTGATAGACTCGCGCCGCCCCGCGTGGGGCGACGCCACGGCCGGCAGTCTAGCAAACCGGTCCCGAGCCCCGACGAGCCGAAGCACCGGATGCGCATCATCGACCGTTATCTGCTGCGCGAATTGACGCGATCCTTCGTCGCGGTCAATGCCGTGCTGCTGCTCGTCACCTTCGGTGGCGTGCTCACCGACGTGCTGAACAAGATCGCGCGCGGCAAGTTGCCGGCGACGCTGCTGCTGGCCCAAGTCGGCCTGCGTTCGCTCGATGCGCTGGCGATCATCCTGCCGCTGGGCATGTTCCTCACCGTCCTGCTCGCCTACGGCCGGCTCTATCGCGACAGCGAGGTCGCGGTGCTGGCGGCCTCCGGCCTGCGCCTGCGCGAGATGCTGAAGCCGGTGCTCTGGCTGGCCCTGCCCTTGCTGCTGGTGCTGGGCGGGATCACCTTCATCGCCAGTCCGCGCGCGCTCGCGCTGGCCGACAAGCTCGTGCAGGACGCCAATCGGTCCCTGCTCGTGGCCGGGCTCGAGGCCGGGCGCTTTGTCGATCTGCCCGGCGGCATGGGCGTGATCTACATCGGCACCATGAGCGACGACGGGCGTCAGTTCAACCGCCTGTTCGTGCAGTCCGACGATGACGGTCGCCTCGACATCATCACCGCCGCCAGGGGCGAGCTGTACAACGACCGGGCCGGGCGCGAGCGCTATCTGCGCCTGCAGGACGGGTTTCGCGTCGAAGGCACGCTCGACGCGCCAGATTTCCGCGCCATGCGCTTTGCGCGCAATGACATCCGCTTGCCGGAACCCGAGGCCGAAGGGCCGAAGCGTGCCGAGACCCGCAACGACACCCTGGCCTTGCTCGCCAGCAGCAAGCGTGCCGATCGCGCCGAGCTGCATTGGCGGCTGGCGGTGCCGGTATCGGCGCTGGTCCTGGCCCTGCTGGCCTTCCCGCTGGCGCGTTCGGCACCGCGCGAGCCGCGCTTCGGCAAGCTCATCATCGCCGTGCTGTCCTACATCGTCTACGTGAACCTGCTGGCGCTCGGGCGCGGCTGGCTCGCCGACGGCAGCCTGCCGATGTCGGCCGGGCTGTGGTGGGTGCATGGCCTCGGTGTGGTCCTGTTCGGGTTGCTGTACCTGCTTGGCGCGCGCCTGCCGAAGCCAGCTGCGGTGCGCGCATGATCGGACTGACCCGGACCGACCGCCTGATCGCGCGCCAGGTGCTCGGCGCAACCCTGCTCGCGCTCGCGATCTTCATCGGCATCGATGCGCTGTCCGCCTTCATTCGCGAGATCGACGAGATCGGCGACGGCAAATACACGCTGATGATGGCAGTGACCTACATCGCCTACACGATTCCGCGGCGCATCTACGAACTGTTCCCCATGGCCGCCGCGATCGGTGCCGCGATGGGGTTGGGCGGACTTGCGCCGACCTCGGAGCTGACTGCACTGCGCGCCGCCGGCTGGTCCAAGCTGCGTCTCTGCGTCGGCGCGCTGATGCCCTTGCTGGTGGCGTCGGTGCTGGTCTTCGCTATCGGCGAAACCCTGGGGCCATGGGGCGAGCGCGCCGCGCAAGGGGTCGCGATCGGTGCGAAGTCGCAGGATCTGGTGACCACGAATTCGTCGGGCATCTGGGCCCGCGATGGCGAGGACCTGCTGAATGCGAAGCGCGGCGCGCTGATCGAGGGCGATGTCGAACTGATCGATGCGCGCCTGTTTCGCTTCGACGACAGCGGGCGGCTGTTGTCGATCACCCGTGGCGAAAAGGCCCGGCACGAACCGGGGGGCTGGCGCTTCACGACGGTGCGCCAGTTCCGCTTCGAGCCCGACGCCGTCGCCACCGAAAGCCTGCCCGAGTGGCGCTGGGAAGTGGCCCTGGATCCGGCCCTGATCGCGATGTCGGTGGTGCGCCCGCGCTATCAGGCATTGACCGAGCTGCGCGAACACATCGGCTATCTGGAGCGCAATCGCCTCGATGCGCAGCAGTTCCGATCGGCGTTCTGGGCGCGAGTGTTCTATCCGCTCGGCATTCTGGCGACGGCGCTGCTGGCGATGCCGTTCGCGTTCTCGGCGCTGCGCTCGGGCGGATTCGGCAAGCGCCTGTTCGTCGGGCTGGTGATCTCGATCGCCTTCTACTACCTGCAGAGTGCCTTCGTGAACATGGTCGAGCTGGCCGACGGCCCGTTGCCGATCGGCTACCTGACGCCGCCGCTGCTCGCGCTCGTGGGCGCGTGGCTGTGGTTGCGGCGCAGCTTCTGACTCAGCGTTTCGGCAGGTGCACGACGGCGCTGTCGGCGACGCGATCGTGCAGTGCGCGGCGGCGCGGATCGAACAGGCACCACAACAGTCCGGGCAGGAACAGGCCGACCAATGCCCGCAGCAAGGCGCTTTTCAGCGACAAGGTGCCATGGTCCGCGCGGACCGCGATGCGCCAGGCGCGCATGCCGATGGTCTGGCCGCCACGGCGCCACGAGATCACGTAGTACGCCAGGGTCAACGCACCCAGCCAGATCTGCAATGCCAGATGCGGCCAACCACCGCGCAGCACCAGATCGACGCGGTCCACCGGCACCAGCAGGCGGGTGAGCAGGACGGCGAGTGCGGTCGCAATCATCCACAAGCCGGCCAGCGGCAGCAGGTCGTACAGCGCGGCCAGCAGGCGTCGCCACAGCGGCGCGTAAACAGGGATTTCAGTGGACAAGGGCGAGGGCTCGGACTGCTATCGTTTCGCGCATGGTAGCGACTCGCACGACCAGCCCGAACGATGCGTTGATCCGCGCGGTGCTGGAACAGCTCTGGTCCGAGCAGGGGCTATCCAAGAACACGCTGGCTTCGTATCGCGCCGACCTGCTCGCGGCCGATCGCCTGCTCGCGGCGCGCGGCCGTCCGTTGATCGAGGCCAGTCGCGAGGACCTGTTCGCGGTCCTGGCCGAGCGCAGTCGCGGCGGCATTTCGGCGCGCAGCAGTGCCCGCATGCTGTCGTCGCTGCGCCTGTTCTTCCGGCACCTGCTGCGCAGCGGCCGCGTTGCGATCGATCCCACCGCCCTGATCGACGCGCCGAAGTTGCCGAAGCCGCTGCCGAAGGCGCTGGGCGAATCCGAGATCGATGCGCTGATCGCCGCGCCTGCACTCGACACGCCGCTGGGCCTGCGCGACCGCGCCATGCTGGAACTGATCTATGCGACCGGCCTGCGCGTGACCGAGCTGGTGACGCTGACGACCGACCAGGTGAACCTGCGCCAGGGCGTGCTGCGCGTGCGTGGCAAGGGCGGCAAGGACCGCCTGGTGCCGATCGGCGAAGTCGCGATCGACTGGCTGACCCGCTACGTCGCCGAGTCTCGCCCGCTGCTGCTGAAAGGGCGGACGAGCACCGTTCTGTTCGTCACGGGACGTGCGACGGCACTGTCGCGCAAAACCTTCTGGGTCATCGTCAAGAAGCTGGCGGCGCGCGCCGGCATCCACCGCCCGATTTCCCCGCATGGCCTGCGCCACGCCTTCGCCACCCACCTGCTGAACCACGGCGCCGACCTGCGCGCGCTGCAGATGCTGCTCGGCCACAGCAGCCTGTCGACCACCCAGATCTACACCCTGGTCGCTCGCGAGGGCCTCAAACGCATCCATGCCGAGCATCACCCGAGAGGTTGACGGCATGCATTTCTCTCGATCTACGATTCAGTCTCGATGTGTCGCTGCGAACCAACCCGGCAACGACTCGGCCTCACCGAAGACGACGTACCTGTACTACACCGATGAAGGTTATGCGGCCGAGTACACCCACAACGGCAACCATCCGAACAGCGAAGCCAGCATCACCCCGACGCTGAGCCAGCTCTACCTGTTCGCCCCGCAGGGCCTGTGGTCGACCGAACCGGTCGCGATCAAACAATCCGGCGACACGCCCGGCTGGCGCTACCCCGAAACCGATCACCTCGGCACCCCGCATGGGCTGATCAGCAAGGCGGGTGAAGAAACCACCGACCTCCGTGCCAATGCGTTCGGGCAGACCGAGGTCAGCGGCGAACCGCTAGCGCTGCGCTTTGCGGGGCAGATGGAGGATCGCGAGACCGGTGCGTACTACAACTTCCATCGCGACTACGAGCCCGACCTTGGACGGTATCGGGAGAGTGATCCGATTGGGTTGAGGGGTGGGATCAATATGTTTGGTTATGTCGATGGAAATCCTGAAAACTCGCACGACTCTCTCGGTCTTTCTGGATCTCGACCAGGCGGCCCCTACCATCCGCCAAATAACGTATCCACAAAGTGTCGACCAGGCGACTCGTGTACGAAGATAATTGGAAAATTGTGGGTCTTGGCGACAATGATAGCGAGTCATACGTTATGGGATCGGCGCGCAGGCAGTGCCCGCCACGCTACCGAAATTGCTGA